>Ga0156093_1067_pt2 | contig 9896 bp, 11 predicted proteins | sample RifCSPlowO2_02_FD_107746 | JGI IMG/M metagenome (GOLD analysis project Ga0156093, IMG submission 107746) | Candidatus Tectomicrobia bacterium RIFCSPLOWO2_02_FULL_70_19 | reverse complement strand
CGACACCCGCTACGAGCGCACGGAGGAGTACCTCCAGGTGCTCGACGGCCTCTGGACCCGGGACAAGTTCACCTTCGAGGGCAAGTACTACCGCCTCAAGGACGCCTCGGTATACCCGCACCCGGTGCAGAAGCCGCGCATCCCCTTCTTCATGGCGGGGGCCTCGGGCGTGGCCCGCGCCATCGCCGTGCGGCGCGCGGAGTACTCCGTCTTCTGGGGCGAGACGCCGGAGCAGGTGGCGGGCGAGGTCCGGAAGATGGAGGGCATGCTCGATGGCACGGGCAAGAGGCTCAAGTACGTCACCCGCTTCCAGATCATCGCGCGCGGGACCGAGGCCGAGGCCTGGGAGGCGGCGGAGGAGGTGCTGAGCCGGGTCGACCCCGAAGTCCTCGCCCATCGCCGCGGCGTCATCTCGAAGTTCGAGAGCCAAGGGACGCGGAACCAGCAGGCGCGGACGCGGGAGGAGATGGTGGGCCCCAACCTCTGGGCGGGGATGGGGCGCATCCGCTCGGGCTCGGCGGTGGCCATCGTGGGCGACTACGCCCGGTGCGCCGAGAAGATCGTCGAGCTGGAGCGGGCGGGGGTGGACATGCTCATCCTCTCGGGGTTCCCCCTCCACTCCGAGTGCGAGCGGGTGGGCGAGCGCGTCATCCCCCTCGTGCGCGAGATGGAGCGGGCCCTCCCCGCGCGGGCGTAGGGGGATTCACCGTTGCGCCACCTGGGTCTGTAGGGGCGATGCTTGCCTTCCTTCGCCCGCCGACCCGTCCTCTGCAGCAGCAGGGCTGCCGCTGCGGAGGGTGGAAGCGGGCTACGCGAAGGCGGGTCATCGCCCAGGCGGGCGAACACGAGGCCTTCGCCCTCCGTAGGGGCTTCGGCCTCCGAAGGAGGGTTCGCCCCTACGGAATGACAGGTCCCGGCATCCGGGGCGTTTTCGGTATTTTCCATTCCTTTGAAAGGGCAATCCCATGAGCCAAGACTCCCCCCTCGTCTCCACCCAGTGGCTGGCCGAGCGGCTGAACGACCCGGGCGTCCGCGTCGTCGAGGCCGCGTTCAAGAACGACGACGCGGGCTACCGCGAGGGCCACATCCCGGGCGCGGCGTGGTGGTACTGGAAGGAGTGGTGCTGGCACGAGACCGACCGGGAGTTCCCCACCCCGGCGCAGATGGCCCCCCGGCTGGGGCGGATCGGGGTGACCCCCGGGACCACGCTCGTCCTCTGCGGCGACCCGGTCCAGTTCGGCACCTACGCCTTCTGGGCCCTCACCATGGCCGGCCACCCGAAGCTGAAGCTCCTCGACGGGGCGAAGACGCGCTGGCGGGCCGAGGGGAGGCCCATGACGAAGGAGGTCCCGCAGTTCGAGCCCGCGGAGTACCGGGCGCAGAAGGCCGACCCCTCCAGCCGGGTGGGGCGGGACGAGGTGCGGGCGAACCTCAAGAAGCCGGGCCGGCTGCTCTTGGACGTGCGCTCCCCCGAGGAGTACCGCGGCGAGCGGGTGATGCCCCCGCCCGGCTTCGACCACGGGGCCGAGCGCACCGGGCGCATCCCGGGGGCGGTCCACCTCTTCTACAAGGAGCTCTACAACGCGGACGAGAGCTTCAAGCGGCCCGAGGAGCTGCGCCCCATCCTGGAGGGCGCCGGGGCCACCCCGGAGCGGGACATCGTGGCCTACTGCCGCCTCAGCCACCGCGCCACGCTCGCCTGGTTCGCGATGAAGCACCTGCTGGGCTACCAGGACGCGAAGATCTACGACGGCTCCTGGACGGAGTGGGGGAGCATCGTAGGCTTCCCGATCGAGAAGTAGGCCCTCACCCCACCCGGTACTTGAGGGGCTTCCCCTTCAGGCAGCGGACCACTTCCAGCGCCGACTTGCGGCGCAGCTCGTCCTGGGCGGCGGTGCTGTACCAGGCGCTGTGCGGGGTGATGCAGCAGTTGGGCAGCGCCACGAGGGGGTGGCCGGCGCGCGGGGGCTCCTCCGAGAGGACGTCCAGCCCCGCCGCCCGGATGCGCTTCTCCCGCAGCGCCCCGGCCAGCGCCCCTTCGTCCACGAGCTCCCCACGGGCCACGTTCACGAGCACCGCGCCGGGCTTCATCTTGGCCAGGGCCTCTTGGCCGATGATCCCCCGCGTCCCCGGGGTCAGGGGGGCGTGGAGGGAGAGGTAGTCCGACTCCCGCAGGAGCCGGTCGAGGGAGACTTTCTCCGCCCGGAGCTTCTTGAAGGCGGCGTCCGGGGCGTAGGGGTCGTGGGCGAGGAGCTTCATGCCAAAGGCCCGGGCCTTGCGCCCCAGCGCCCCCCCGATCCGCCCGATGGCCAGGATGCCCAGCGCCGCCCCCTGGAGCGGGGCGATGGGCCGGATGGGCGCCACCCCCCAGCCCCCCCGCCGCACCTCGGCCACGCCTTCCTCCAGCTTGCGCGCGAAGGAGAGGATGAAGGCCATGGCGTGGTCCGAGACCTCCTCGATGCAGTAGTCGGGCACGTTGGTGACGGCGATGCCCCGGCGCTTGGCGGCCTCGACGTCGATGTTGTCCACCCCGATCCCGCCCCGGGCGATGATGCGGCACTTCTGGAAGGCGTTGATCGCCGTCTCGGTGAAGCGGGGGATGGAGCCCGAGATGACGCCGTCGGCCTCCCGGCAGAGCTCGACGAGGGAGGCGTCGTCCGCCCCCGGGCCCTCGACGACCCGGCACTTGAGGGGGGCGAGGACCTCCTGCTCGATGGTGAGGGGGCCGAACCGGGTCCCGGCGACGGCGACGACGAGCGGCTGCTTGGCGGTTTTCATGCGGGCTCCTGCGGGACGTTCCCGGACGATGGCGCGATGACGCTCCCGCCAGGGCGGTGGGGAGTATAGGGGCCGCGGGCCGGGGCCGCAATTTGATCAAGAAAAAAAGCCGCGGCCCCCGGAGGGGCCGCGGCGGCGGGCGCCTGTCCGGGGGTTTTCATTCGAGCTCCCGCAGCATCCCCCAGCGCTGGACGGTGGCGGCCTCGAGCGGGCGGAGGATCAGGCGCTCCATCGCGAAGCCCAGGACGCCGATCAGGATGATGCCCCCGTAGACGACGTCGGACTGGAGGAACTCCCGCGCCTCGAAGATCATGATCCCCATCCCGCGCTCGGGGGAGGCGAGGAACTCCCCCGCCACCAGGATCCGCCATCCTTGGGCGAAGGCGATCCGGTAGCCGGCGATGAGCACGGGGAGCGCCCCGGGGAGCAGCACCCGGAACAGGAGGCCGAGCCCCCGGGTGTCCATCGACCGGGCGGCGTTCACCAGCGTGTCGTTGACCGTCTTCACCCCGGTCCACGTGCTCAGGACCACGGGGATGGTGGACGAGAAGGCGATGGTGAAGACGACGGCCTTCTCGGTGAGGCCGAACCACAGGATGGTGGCGGGGTAGAGGGCGATGCCCGGGATGGCCCCGAGGAAGTTGATGGGGGGCACGAAGAGCTTCTCCAGGGGCCGCACGGAGCCCATGAAGACCCCCAGGGCCGTCCCCGCCACGATGGCGAAGCCCATGCTCACGAACAGCCGGTAGAACGACTGGAGGATGTGCTCGATGAGCTTTCCCTGGGCCGCCATGCCGGCCAGCGTCCCCAGGACGGTGCTGACGGGCGGAAAGAGGGCTTTGTGGACGATCTCCATCCGGGCGAAGATCTCCCACATGACGAGGAGGAGGAGGATGGGGCCCACGTTCTCCGTCAGGGCCCGCGAGTAGAAGACGGTCCGGCGGGAGAGCGCCGGGAGCTGCGCTTGCATGCGGTCACCTCCAGCTCCCCGCCCGCCCTCCCGGGGGGAAGGGGGGCCGGGGAGCGCGGCTCACTTGGCCTGGACGGCCTTCAGGGCGAAGCTCGAGTCGACGACAGACTTGGGATCGGGGATCTCCTTGATCCAGCCCATCTTCTTCATGATCCGGGCGTTGCTCATCATGTCGTCCAGGAACGCCTGGTTGAACACGGGCTGATCGAAGTAGTTGATGCGCATGAGGAACTCGGCGTCCTTCAGCTCGAGCGTCTGGCCCCGGCGGGTGGTGAAGGCGTGGAAGAGGCGGGCGGCGTCGCCGGGGTTCTGGATGATCCACCGCTGGGCCTTCACCCAGGCGTTGACCACCTTCTGGACCAGCGCGGGGTTCTCCTTCACGAGGCTCGCCCGGGTGAACAGGGTGAAGGTGTACTTGTCGTTGAGCGGCTTGGCGATGTCGTCCTGGCTCAGGAGCACGCGGCCCAGCCCCTTGTTCACGATGGAGAGCGCGAAGGGGTACCAGGGCACCCCCGCTTCCACCTCGCCGCCCGCCAGGGCCGAGGCGATGTCGGCGTTGCGGATGTACTTCATCTTGAAGTCGCGCTCGCTCAGGCCCGTGTGCTCGATGTAACGGAGCCACACGGCGTGGGCGCCCGTGCCCCGCTGGACGGCGATGCGCTTGCCCTTGAGGTCGGCCATGGTCTTGCTGGCCTTGTCCGCCGGGGGGACCACGACGACGAACTGGGTGCCGTAGCTGTTCACGGCGACCACCTTCAGGGGGAGCTTCCGGGCGGCGGTGGCGATGATGGGGGCGATGTGCACGGTGCCGAAGTCCATCACCCCCTGGGTGACGCTCTCGATGCCCTCGACGCCCGCCCGCATGGGCTTGGGCTCGACGTCGAGGCCCTCGGCCCTCAGGAAGCCCTTCTCCATGGCAGTCACGACAACGACGGCGGCGCTGCCCTCCGTGAAGGTGATGCGCACCTTCTCCGCGGACTCCGCCCCGGCCGCCATCCCCGCCGCCGCGAGCCCGAAGGCCGCGGCCGCCGCCAGCATTTTCGCGCAGCGAGATCGAACTCTCCGCATCTTTTTCCTCCTTCTCACTGATGGGAAGCCATCCCTTGCCCCGGGTTTCCATCCCTTGCCCCCGGGGCCCCGGCCGGCTCCTGCGGGGCCGGCCGCTGAGTCTCGATCAGGCCCGCGAGCCTCCTCTCGATCTCCACGAAGCCGGGCGAGAGGATGTCGCGGGGGCGCGGCAGGCCGATGGGCACCTCCGCGGTGATCCGCCCCGGCCGCGCGCTCATCACGATCACGCGGTCGGCGAGGTAGGTGGCCTCGCGCACGTCGTGGGTGACGAACATGACGGTCTTGCGGGTCTTCTCCCATACGTCCACCAGCGCGCGCTGGAGGGCCGAGCGGGTCTGGGCGTCCAGGGCGCCGAACGGCTCGTCCATCAGGAGGAGCTCCGGGTCGAGGGCGAGCGCCCGGGCGATGGCCACGCGCTGCTTCATCCCGCCGGAGAGCCGGTAGGGATACGTGCGCTCGAAGCCCTGGAGGGACATCATCTCGATGTAGTGCCGGGCGATGGCCTCGTGCTTCCCGGCGGGAACCCCCTTCTGGCGCACCCCGTAGAGGATGTTCGAGCGGACGTTGAGCCAGGGGAACAGCGCGAAGTCCTGGAACACCACGCCGCGGTTGAGCCCGGGGCCGGCGAGCGGCTTCCCGTCCAGGGCGATCTCGCCCGCCGTCCGGGGGTAGAGGCCCGCCAGGATCATGAGCAGGGTGGACTTGCCGCAGCCGCTCGGGCCGATCACGCAGACGAACTCGCCGTCCGGGATCTCCAGGTCCACCCGATCGATGGCGCGGACCGTGCGCGTGCGGCCGAAGCCCTCGTTGACCTCGAAGGCCTTCTCCAGGCCGCGGATGGAGAGTTTCGGGAGCATGCCACCTCCCCGCCGGGTTGCGCGGCGGACGCTCATACGGCCCGATGATCGGCCTCGGGCATGCGATTGGAATCCGGGGATTATATGGAAAAGGGCGCGGAACCGCAATTTGGGCGGAAAAAAGCCGCGGCCCGGCGGAGGGGCCGCGGCGGATTCCGGGGAGTGCTAGCGGAGCTTGTTGTCGGGGCGGCGCGGCGGGTCGTTCGCCGGCCGGGGGTCGACGGGCTCGTTGTTCTTGAAGCTGGGGGCGAGCTCGGCGTTGATCTTCGCCCATTCGGGGTCATCGTCCTCGCTCTCGAGGATGGCATCGATCGGGCACTCGGGCTGGCAGACGCCGCAGTCGATGCACTCGTCGGGGTCGATGACCAGGAACGGCTGCCCTTTGTACTCGCCAGGGTGCATGCAGTCGACCGGGCAGACGCTCACGCAGGTCGCATAGCGCTCGCCGAGGCACTTCTGTGAGATAATGAAAGGCATCGAACCGAACCTCCTCCGAAGAAATGCCAACCCTGGCAACGGGAATGCCGAGACGGTTTCCAACGGGCCGTCCGCGCGCCTGGGCGGGCGCCCCGCTCCCGGCCGCGGCGGACCCCCGGATGCTAGCAGAGGGCCTTGGGCCGAGGCAAGCGCGAAAGGGGGGGCCGGGGGTTGAGGGGCGCCGCCTGCGCCCCTCCGCCGGGGCCCGGCATGGTTTCCATCCCGTTGCGGGCACGTGAATTTCGCCGTTCCTCCCCCTCGGGAGGAATCCGGAACCTTTCCCCCGCCGCTGGTGCTTCCCTGACAGAGCCGCCCTTCGGCTCATCCCTGCCGCATGGGGCGGCGGGGCTGGTCGCCAGGCTCCTCCGGCGAGTCGGCCGGGGAGAAAGGCAGGGGGCCGTTGAAATGAGCTTCCCCCAGGCGGATCGCGGGTTCCCCCGGTTCCGGATGCCCGCGTGGGTCTCGTGCCCGGCGCTCGCGGCGGAGCCCATCCCCGTCGGGGACATCTCGGCGGGAGGCTTCGGGGCCTCCGCTCTCCGGGAGCCCCTGGAGGGGGTCGACTACCGGGTGATCCTGCGGGTGGGGGAGGCGGTCCTGGGCCCCTTCCAGGCGCTCGTGGCCTGGAGCCGGGAGGGCGGCCCGTCCGGCCTCTGGACCTTCGGGATGCTCGTTCTGATGAGCGACGAGCGGCGGGAGGAGCTGGCCGCCTTCCTGGATGGATTGGCGGAAGCCGTCCGGGCCTGAGGGCCCGGCGTCCTCAGCCCGAGCCGCCCGGGGGCGGGACCTTGAAGGCTTCCGCCCGGGGGAGGAGGATGGCGCCCTGGGCGGCGCTCCCCGCCATCTCCCACATCGCGGCCCCCCACCTCCAGAAATGAAAGACCGTCACGGCGCACACCAGGGCGTCCACCAGGTCCCCCTGGCGCTCGAAGTCCGCCCCGCGCAGGAGGGTCGGGTTGCGGCGCAGGCGCCCGGCCAGCTCGCCCCCCAGCTCGACCGGCGGGTCGATCCTGCCCAGCCGCTCGTAGAGCTTCGCCTGGAAGGCGGCCAGGCCCTCCTGGTTCTGGGCGGTGGCGCTGCGCTTGTACTTGAAGATCTTCGTCAGCCCCAGGAGAGCCACGGAGGAGGGATGGGGGTAGACCTCCATCGCGGCGCGCAGGGGGACCCCGGCCTGCAAGTCGTAGCGGTGCTCGAAGCCCGCCTCGCCCAGCCAGCGGAGCAGCCGCCCGCCCCGGGGCGGGTCGCCGCAGAGCTTCTTGTTGGCCGGGAGCGCGCCCGCGTCGTAGCCGCGCCACTTGGCGGTGCACTCGAGGTCGCAGGGGCGGGCGCCGCTCTCGTTCGGCACGACGAGGGGGGCGTCGACCCCGATGAGCCCCCCGCCCGGCGTGTGGCTGAGGATGAAGTCCCCCATCTCCTCGACGTGTTCCAGCCCGCTCGAGAAGGCGATGGGCGCCCCCGGCCCGTCCTTCCCCCCCTCGAGGACCACGATCGCGCTCGGCTTGCGGTCGGCCCAGGCCAGGTCCACCCCGACGAACCGCATCAGGGGAGGCTGGGGCAGGTGGCCGCCGGAGCGCCGCGCCATGACCGTCAGCCTTCCAGGTTGGCCAGCCGGGCCGGGTTGCGCTGCACCATCCAGCGCACCTCCTCGCGGGAGAGCCCGAGCTGGAGCATGGAGGCGATGAACATGCGGAGCATCTCGGGGGGCGTGGGGTTCACGTCCCCCTGGGCGTCGGTGGTCATGATGCAGCGCTCCGCCCCGAGCATCTTCGCCGTGGCGGCGATCTTCTTGGGGTCGAGCCCCTGCCACATCGGGAAGGCCGAGATCCAGGTGAACTCCACGATGTAGCCCAGGTCCGCCACCTCGCGCATCTGGGCGTCCGAGGCGTCCACGATGTGGATGATGGGGTGGGTGTAGACGAACTTCTTGAGGCCCGCCTCCTTGGCCCGCCGGGCGAGGGCCACCCCCTCCGCCGCCGAGAGGTGGCCCGTGGCCACCACGATGTCCGCGTCCCGGGCGATCTCCAGGATGGCGTCCGCCTCGGGGAGGAGCTTCCCGTCCTTCCCGAGCACGCTGAGCCCCTCCGCCGCGCCCGGCTGGGGGGGCCTGTTCTTGTAGGCCCCCGCCACCCGGCGGCTGAAGGCTTTCACGGCGATGTCGTTCGCGCTCGTGTAGGTGGGCATCCAGATGACCTTGGCCCCCAGGCGCGCCGCGCTCTCGGCCGCGAAGGGGGAGAGGCCGCCCACGTTCGAGTTGAGGACGATGCTCCCCATGGCCGCGACCCCGGGGTAGACCTCGCACAGGATGCGGGCCTGGGCGACGGTGGGCCAGAGGTGGCTCTTCATCACGAAGCCCCGCATCCCGTGGGCCCGGGCCGCCTCGGCCCACTCGTGGTCCAGGACGCGCCCGGACTCCTGGAGCGTGAGCTGGGGGTAGATGTGGGCGTGGAAGTCGATGGCGCCTTCAAGCAGCTCGTCGGCGAGGGTTCTGGGCATGGGATGAGAGCCTCCGGTCCGGATGCCAGGGATGATGGGATGACGCGTTCACCGGGACCGCTATGATGCGTGATGGCCCGCCCCGGGGCAAGCGGGGTTCCCCTCTCCCCCGGCTTGCGTTTCCGCCCCCCCGGCGATATCCCTCCATGCTGGGAGGCATCGTCCGCGGGCCCTCGGGGGCGCCCCGGCCCGCCTCCCGCGCGTCATCCCATTTCTCCGCGCCGCACCCGTCTTGGATGGAAGGAGGGACCCATGAAGGTGGCCTACATTTTCGCCACGTCCGGGCACACGGCCAGCTACAAGCTCGGCAAGATGATCCTGCCCCAGCTCGAGGAGAAGCGGCACGGGGCCGAGGTGGTCGGGATGATGTTCTTCGACGACAACAACTACATCCTCCGAAAGGGCGACCCCCTCGGGGAGCGGCTCGCCAAGGTGGCCAGGGAGCAGAACATCCTCCTCATGATGTGCGACCAGTGCGCCCTTGAGCGCGGCCTGGCCGTCGGAGAGGTCTGCGGCGCCACCCCCTCGGGCACGGTGGCGGGGGTGCGGGTGGGCTGCTTCCCGGACCTCTACGCGGCCCTGGCCGGCAACCCGCCCGACCAGGTCATCAGCCTCTAGGTCTTCCTCTTCCACCCCCTCCCCGGGAGAAGGCCGCCCCCCGGTTCCCGCCCGGCGGAGGGGGTGGTATTCTCATCTCTCTTCTCGTCATCCAGAGCCTGCGGAGGAGGCCCCCATGCCCGAGGCCCAGCCCATCGGCACCCCCGTGCGCGAGATCGAGACCCCCGCCCTCCTGGTGGACCTGGATGCAATGGAGAGGAACCTCCGGCGCATGGCCGGCAACCTCAAGGGCTCCGGCCTCCACCTCCGGGCCCACGCCAAGACCCACAAGAGCCCCCTCCTCGCCCGCAAGCAGCTGGACCTGGGGGCCGTCGGGGTGTGCTGCCAGAAGGTGGCCGAGGCCGAGGTGATGGTGGAGGGGGGGATCGGGGATATCCTCGTGAGCAGCGAGGTGGCGGCCCCCTCCAAGCTCCGCCGCCTGGCCGCCCTCACCGCCCACGCCCGGATGATGGTGGTGGTGGACCACCCCCAGGGGGCGGAGCTCCTCTCCCGGGCCATGGCCGCCGCCCGGACGGAGGTGGGCGTCCTGGTGGACGTGGACGTGGGCCACGGCCGCTGCGGCGTCGCTCCCGGCGAGCCCGCCGCCGAGCTCGCCCGCCGGGTGGACGGCCTGCCCGGCCTCGTCCTCCGGGGCTTCC
>Ga0156093_1053_pt2 | contig 9916 bp, 8 predicted proteins | sample RifCSPlowO2_02_FD_107746 | JGI IMG/M metagenome (GOLD analysis project Ga0156093, IMG submission 107746) | Candidatus Tectomicrobia bacterium RIFCSPLOWO2_02_FULL_70_19 | reverse complement strand
GGGAGCCGATCACCCCCGCGTAGCGGGGCTCGATCCCTTCGGCGTAGGCCCGCAGGCCGGCCGGGACGAAGGCCTGCAGCCGGGCCAAAACCCCGCCCAAGCAGGGCCCCAGCGGCTCCTCCCGGAAGGGGTTGCCCGGCGCCTTCCTCAAGACCGACAAGGCGTAGTACAGAGCCGCCCATTCCGAGGGCCGGAGGGGCTCCGGGACGGAGGACGCGAACGCCGCAGCTAAACGATACCGCATTTTGCGCCCTTTTCGTACTCCCTCCAGCGGAAAGCCCGACTGAACGAGGTGCGAAAGGTCGCGCTGGAGGGTGCGCAGGCTCCAGGACCGCCCCGCTCCGGGCTTCTCCTCCCTGTCCTTGGCCAGGACCTTCAGCAGCTCGGCCGCCTCGTAGTCCTCCCCCTGCTCGAAAGCGCGCAGGAGCCGCCACCGCCGGACGAACTGATCCCGCAGGGCCATTTGCCCCCCCATCGGGCCGCCGCCTCCCGCCCCAGCCGATCAGTGGCGGGCAGCGCCACCCAGGCAACCAGCCGCTAGGGATTCCCCAGGCGGCCCTTCAGCTCCTTCAGGAGACGGAGGGGCTGGTTGTGGCGCCCCATCCGCTCGGGGCCCGGCCGGGCCCCGTGGCAGTCCGAGCCGCCCATGCACAGGAGGCCCAGCCGCCCGGCCAGCTCCCGGTAGCGCGCCCTCGCCGCGTCGTCCTGGGAGGGATGCTCCACCTCGATGCCGGCGAGGCCCGCTCCGGCCAGCGCGGGGATGACCTCGTCCACCCCGCTCAGGACCGGATGCGCCATGGTGGCCGCGCCCCCCGCCTCGCGGACGATGCGGATGGCCTCGAAGGGAGTGATGAGCCGCAGGGACACGTACGCAGGCCCGCCCTCCCCGATGAGGTCCTGGAAAACCTCTTCCCGGCTGGCCGCCAGGCCCTTCTCCACCAGGTAGGCCCCGAGCTGGCCCCGCCCGATGCTGGGCGCGTCGCCGTAGACCCGCAGGAAATCCCCGGGGTCGATCGCGACCCCGACCTCCTGCAAACGCGCCAGCATGCGGCCCATCCGCCCGTAGCGATCCCGGTGGTAGAAATCGATCTGGGCGGCCAGGGCCGGGGCGTCCGGCCGGACGAAGTGCCCGAGGATGTGGACCAGCCGCCCTTCGTGGGCGGCGGAGAGCTCCACTCCCTCGACGAACTCGACCCCCAGGCGGGCGCACTCCTCCCGCGCCTCGGCCAATCCCGCCACCGTGTCGTGGTCGGTCAGAGCGACCACCTTGAGGCCCGCCGCCCCGGCCCGCTCGATCACCCGGCGGGGCGGATCGCAGCCATCCGACGCATTGGAGTGGAGGTGCAGGTCCACCACGCGGGCGGTCTCGGAGACGGAACCTGGAAGCGCTTGAGGCATCCGTCCCCCTGGCGGAAAGGCCCTCATCGGGCAGGCCTTCCAAGCGCCATCCGAGGACGGGCGGATTTCAAGGTGGAGCGGGCGATGGGACTCGAACCCACGACGTCCAGCTTGGGAAGCTGGCATTCTACCGCTGAATTACGCCCGCGTTCTGCTACAGAAAATAGGCGCTCCCCCGGCCAGTGTCAACAAACCGCCCCCTGCCTCTAGCGCGCCAGGGTCCAGGCCGGATTTCCGTAGCGCTCGCGGGCGATCTCCCCGGCCCGGGCCCGCTCGGCGGGGGTGAGGTCCGCTTCCCGGAAGGCCGCATTCAGGCTCCCCGCCAGGCCCTCCCGGAGGGCGGCGGCTAGCTCGGCGAAGGAGACCTCCCGTCCCAGGACCTCCTCGACCCCCACCGCATACGAGCCCGCCGGAAGGCGCCCTTTCCCCCGGGCGCCCCGGCCCTTGAGGAGGGTCAGGAGGCGCTCCTCCGGGCTACGGAGCAGGACGCTCCCGTGCTGGAGGACGGCCCCCCCCACCCGGCACTGGGCGCTCCCCACCACCTTCCGGCCCCCCGTGGCCAGCTCCCACACCGAGGTGGTGGCGAAGCAGGAACCGTGGGAGGCGCGGGCGCCCCCCGCGCGAGGAGGGGCGGGCGGAGCCATCTCGACCGGCACCCCCAACGCCCGGAGGCCCGCCGCCAGCCCCTCGCTCACCCGCCGGTAGGTCTCGGAGATGCTCCGGCCCAGGAGAGCCTCCGGCCCGGCGAGGGAGTAGGTGAGCTCCCGGTCGTGGAGGACGGCCCGCCCCCCGGTGAGCCGCCGGCAGAGGCCGATGCCTTCCCGCTCCAGGACCTCCAGGCGCACGTCCCGCCCGGCCGACTGGGCCCTGCCCAGCGAGAGGGCGGGCGGGGACCAGGCGTACACCCGGAAGGCCACGCCCGATTCTTCGACGGGGCGGTTGCCGGAAAGGCCGCGCTTGCAGGCTTCGAGGAGGGCCTCGTCCACCGCCATGTTCCAGGCGGCGGGCGCGGGGCCGGTGTCGAGGAAGCGCGCGGGGATCGGCCCCACCTCAGGAAGCGCGGGCGCCCTCGCGGGCCGCCCCCGCGTACTCCTCCAGGGGAGGACACGAGCAGACGAGGTTGCGGTCCCCGTAGGGGTTGTTCACCCGGTTGACGGGCGGCCAGTACTTGCTCTGCCGCACCCAGGGAAGCGGGAAGACCGCTCGCTCGCGCGAGTAGGGGTGGGTCCAGGCGTCCGCCGCGATGTCGGAGGCGGTGTGGGGCGCGTTCTTGAGGGGGTTGTCCTGGCGGTCGAGCGCGCCCCGCTCGACCTCGCGGATCTCCTCGCGGATGGCGATCAGGGCCTCGCAGAAGCGGTCGATCTCCTCCCTGGACTCGCTCTCGGTGGGCTCGACCATCAGGGTGCCCGCCACCGGGAAGGACATGGTGGGGGCGTGGAAGCCGAAGTCCATGAGGCGCTTGGCCGCGTCCTCGACGGTGACGCCCGAGGCGTGCTCGATCTCCCGGAAGTCGAGGATGCACTCGTGGGCCACCATGCCGTTCAGCCCCCGGTAGAGCACCTCGTAGTGGCCCTCCAGGCGCTTGGCGGCGTAGTTCGCGTTCAGGATGGCGGCCTGGGTGGCCCGCTTGAGGCCCTCGCCGCCCATCATGGCGAGGTAGGCCCAGGAGATGGGCAGGATGGCCGCGCTCCCCCAGGGAGCCGCCGAGACGGCCGTGATGCCGGTCCTGGGGCCCGCCTCGGGCCGCACCGGGTGGCGGGGCAGGAAGGGCGCCAGGTGCTTGCGCACCCCGATGGGGCCCATGCCGGGGCCGCCCCCGCCGTGGGGGATGCAGAAGGTCTTGTGGAGGTTCAGGTGGGAGACATCCGGCCCGAACTCCCCGGGGCGGCAGAGGCCGACCAGGGCGTTCAGGTTCGCCCCGTCCATGTAGACCTGGCCCCCGCAGCGGTGGACGACGGCGCAGATCTCCCCCACCGCCTCCTCGAAGACGCCGTGGGTGGAGGGGTAGGTGATCATCAGGGCGGCGAGGCGGGGGGCGTCCGCCTCCGCCTTGGCCCTGAGATCGTTCACGTCCACGTTCCCCTGCTTGTCGCAGGCGACGACCACCACCTGCATCCCCGCCATGACCGCGCTCGCCGGGTTTGTCCCGTGGGCGGAGCTGGGGATGAGGCAGACGTTCCGATCCTTGTCCCCCCGGCTCCGGTGGTAGGCGCGGATGACGAGGAGGCCGGTGTACTCTCCCTGGGCGCCTGAGTTGGGCTGGAGGGAGACGGCGTCGAAGCCCGTGACCTCGGCCAGCCTGGCTTCCAGGTCTTGGATGAGCGCCCGGTAGCCCTCCACCTGATCGGCAGGGGCGAAGGGGTGGACCCCCGCGATCTCCCGCCAGGTGACCGGGATCATCTCGGTTGCGGCGTTGAGCTTCATGGTGCAGGAGCCGAGCGGGATCATGGAGCGGGTGAGGGAGACGTCCTTCTCCTCCAGCCGCGCGAGGTAGCGCATCATCTCGGTCTCGGAGTGGTAGCGGTTGAAGACCGGGTGGGTGAGGATGGCCGAGGCGCGCCGCAGCCCCTCGGAGATGCGCTCCCGGGCCGCGCCGTCCAGCTCCTCCGCCGCGAAGCCGGGCTTGCCGTCCCTGGAGAAGGCCTCGAAGAGCGCCGTCAGGTCCTCCCGGCGCGTCGTCTCGTCGAGGGCGATCCCGACGGTGTCCGCGTCCACCGGGCGCAGGTTGATGCCCCGCTCCCGGGCGCGCTCCAGCACCCGCGCGGCCCCGCCCTTCCCCGCGTTGACCGTCAGGGTGTCGAAGAAACCCTCCGATTTGAGGGAGTGCCCCAGGCGCTTCAGCCCCTCGGCCAGGAGGCAGGCCATCCGGTGGGCCCGGCGGGCGATGCGCCGCAGCCCCTCAGGGCCGTGATAGACGGCGTACATGGAGGCCATCACCGCGAGGAGCACCTGGGCGGTGCAGATGTTGCTCGTGGCCTTCTCGCGGCGGATGTGCTGCTCCCGCGTCTGGAGGGAGAGCCGGAGGGCGGGCCACCCCTTGGCGTCGATCGAGACCCCCACGATGCGCCCGGGCATGGAGCGCTTGTAGGCGTCCTTGGTGGCGAAGAAGGCGGCGTGGGGGCCGCCGAAGCCCAGGGGGACGCCGAAGCGCTGGGAGCTCCCCACCGCGATGTCCGCCCCGAACTCACCCGGCGGGGCCAGGAGGACGAGGGAGAGCAGGTCCGCCGCCACGGTGACGAGCGCCCCCTGGGCGTGGGCCTCCCGGCAGAGAGCGCGGTAGTCGTGGATCTCCCCGCCCGTCCCCGGGTAGGAGAGGAGGACGCCGAAGGGCTTCCTGGCGAGAGCCTCCGCGTGGTCCCCCACGGCGACCTCGATGCCCAGCGGCTCGGCCCGGGTGCCCACCACCTCGATGACCTGGGGATGGCACAGGCGCGAGACGAAGAATACGTTGCCCTTCGCCTTGCTGACGGCGCGGGACATGGTCATGGCCTCGGCCGCCGCCGTGCCCTCGTCCAGGAGGGAGGCGTTGGCGATCTCCATCCCGGTCAGGTCCATCACCATGGTCTGGAAGTTGAGCAGCGCCTCGAGGCGGCCCTGGGAGATCTCGGGCTGGTAGGGGGTGTAGGCCGTGTACCAGCCGGGGTTCTCCAGAACGTTGCGGAGGATGACGGAGGGCGTGAAGCAGTCGGAATAGCCCATGCCGATCATGGAGCGGAGGACGCGGTTGCGCCCGGCCATGGCGCGGAGCTCGGCGAGAGCGGCCTGCTCGGTGCGGGGCTCGGGGAGCCGGAGGGGCGCCTGGGAGAGGATGGAGGCCGGGATAGCCTTCCGCGCCAGCTCATCAAGGGAGCCCAGGCCGAGGGCCGCGAGCATCGCCCGGATGTCCTCCGCCCCCGGGCCGATGTGTCTCCGGATGAACTCCCCCCCGTGCTCCAGCTCGCTCAAGCTCTCCGGCATGACAGAAATTCCTCAGGGCGGGACGGAGGGAGGACGCGCGCCCGGGGCAGGATGGGCCGCCCACTCGGCCGGCCCGGGCGCCCTTTCCCTACTTGCTCTCTTCCTCGACGAAGGTCTTGTACTCGTCCACGTCCAGGAGGTCGTTCAGCTCCGAGGGGTCGTTCATCTCGATCTTGATCATCCAGCCGTCCTCGTAGGGATCGCTGTTGACCAGCTCGGGTTCCTCCTCAAGCTGCGGGTTCACCTCGGCGATCGACCCGGTGACCGGCGCGAAGAGGTCGGAGACCGCCTTCACCGACTCGACCACCCCGAACGTGTTGTTGGCCTCCACGTCGGTGCCCACCTCGGGAAGCTCGACGTAAACCACGTCGCCGAGCTCCGACTGGGCGTAGTCGGTGATGCCGACCTGGGCGACGTTGCCCTCGACCTTCACCCACTCGTGCTCCCTGGAGTACTTGAGGTGCTTGGGAAACTCCATTAACTCAGCGCCTCCCCGAGAGATGCGGCGGACCCTGAAGGATGCTGAAACCCTATCCGGCGACCGCGGGGCTCAGGCCTTCTCCCGGCGGTAAAAAGGCGTCTCGACCACCCGGGCGGCCCGGGCCTTGTCGCGAATCTCCACGGCGATCTCGCACCCCTCGGCCGCGTGCGTCAAGGGAACGTAGCCGATGCCGATGGCTTTGCCAAGGGTGGGGCTCATGGTCCCGCTGGTCACCACCCCGGCATTCCGCCCCCCGGCCAAAATGGGCGCGCCGTGGCGGGGAATCCCCCGGTCCACCATCTCGAACCCCACCAGCTTCCGCGAGAGCCCCCGCTCCTTGATCCCCAGCAGGGCCTCCCGTCCGATGAACTCCCCCGCCTGGAATTTCACCACCCAGCCCAGCCCGGCCTCGAGCGGGTTCGTGGCCTCGTCGATGTCGTTCCCGTAGAGGGCGAACTTCATCTCGGTCCGCAAGGTGTCCCGCGCCCCCAGGCCGCAGGGCTTGAGCCCCTCCCCCCCGCCCCGGGCCATCAGGGCCTCCCACAGCGCCGGGGCGTCCGGGGCCCCGCAGTAGAGCTCGAAACCGTCCTCCCCGGTGTAGCCCGTCCGGGAGACCAACACCCGCTTCCCCTGCCACGTTCGTTCCTGGGCCCCGTAGTAGGGGATGGCCCCCAAGTCCCCCCCGCCGGGGAGGAGCCCGGCCAGGACGGCCTCGGCGCGCGGGCCCTGCAACGCCAGGAGGCCCGTCTCGCTGCTCACGTCCCGGAACTCGACGCCCGCTCCCTTCCGGGCCGCCATCCAGGCCCAGTCCTTCCCGATGTTGGAGGCGTTCACCACCGCCATGTAGCGCTCATCCGCCAGGCGGTAGACGGTCAGGTCGTCGATGATCCCGCCGTCCTCCCGGCACATGGTGCAGTACATCACCCGCCCCACCTCCAGGCGAGAGACGTCGTTCGTCACCAGGCGCCGGAGGAAGGCGGCGGCCCCCGGCCCCCGGGCCTCGAACTCCCCCATGTGGCTCACGTCGAAGAGACCCGCCGCCTGGCGCACGGCGTGGTGCTCCTCGATGACGCCGGTGTACTGGACCGGCATCTCGAACCCGGCGAAGGGGACCATCTTCGCGCCCGCCGCCACGTGAGTCTCGTACAGGGACGTGCGCCGGAGGGCGTCTCCGGGTTCGGCCATGAGAACCTCTCGCCTGTCGGGGCAGCCGCCGGGAAGCCCCCGGCCGCTCTACTCCACTCCCTCCGCCGGGGAATTTCAAGGCCCCCGCCCGCCCGGCGCGGAGGGACGCCCGGCGTGGAGCCGAACAAAAGAAAAATCCATCGATTCCCCGCGGTGCCCGGGGCGCCCGCCCGGCTAGGCGAAGGCGCGGATGCCGGTGGCGAAGCCCCCGATGATGAGCTTCTGGATCTGGCTCGTGCCCTCGTAGATGGTGGCCACCCGCGCGTCGCGCAGATAGCGCTCGACGGGGTACTCGTTGCTGTAGCCCATCCCGCCGTGGATCTGGATGGCGTCGTTCGCGCAGCGCACGGCCGCCTCGCTGCAATAGTACTTGGCGACGCAGGTTTCCAGTGTGTTGGGCTTGCTCTGGTTCTTGAGCTCCCCGGCGCGGCAGAGGAGGAGGCGGGAGGCGTCGATGTCCACCACCATCCGGGCGATCATGTCCTGCACCATCTGGTGGGCCGCGATGGGCTTGCCGAAGGTGTGGCGCTCCTTGGCGTAGGCGACCGAGGCCTCCAAGGAGCCCTGGGCGATCCCCAGGCAGCCGGCCGCGACCGAGTAGCGCCCGTTGTCGAGGGCGGCCATGGCCACGGCGAAGCCCTGCCCCACCTCCCCCAGGAGGGCCGAGTCCGGCACCTCCACCCCGTCCAGGATGAGCTCGGCCGTGTTCGAGGCCCGGAGCCCGAGCTTGCCGTGGATGTCCCTGGAGGAGAAGCCGGGCGCCGAGGTCTCGACCAGGAAGGCGGCCATCTTGCGCGGGTTGCCGCGCTCGGTCTGGGCGATGACGATGGCGAGCTGGGCGATGCCCCCGTTGCTGATCCAGATCTTGCGGCCGTTGAGCCTCCATCCGCCCGGGGTCTTCTGGGCGAAGGTCTTGATCTGCTGGACGTCCGAGCCCGCGTCCGGCTCGGTAAGGCCGAAGCAGCCGATCCACTCCACCTTGCAGAGCCGCGGAAGGTACTTCTGCTTCTGCGCCTCGCTCCCGAACTTGAGGATGGGGGTGGCGACGAGGGAGATCTGGACCGAGAGCACCGTGCGCACCGAGCTGTCGGCCTTGCTGATCTCCTCGCACAGGAGGGCGAAGGAGATGTAGTCGAGCCCCGCCCCGCCGTACGCCTCGGGCACCACCCCGCCGAACATCCCGAGCGCGCCCATCTCCCGGATGATCTCGGCCGGGTAATTGCCGTCAATGTCCCTCTGGCGCGCGCCGGGGGCGACGCGCCGGGCGGCGAAGTCCGCCGCCTGCTGCCGGATGAGGCGCTGGGTCTCGTTCAGCTCGAAGTCCACATCGGCCTCCGGCGGTAAAAGGGCATTGAGGCTCCCGCAGGGGCGCTCAATGGAACGCCCCTACAAAACCCTCGCATCCCCGGATTTACCCCTTCGCCCCGTATGTGAAGAAGCCCCGCCCCGTCTTCCGCCCCAGGTGGCCCGCCCGCACCATCTTGCGCAGGAGGAAGCTGGGCCGGTAGCGCGGGTCGCCCAGCTCGCGGAAGAGGGTCTCGGTCTTGGCGAGGTGGATGTCCACCCCGATCAGGTCGATGAGCTCGAGCGGCCCCATCGGGAGCCCCGCCCCGAGCTTCATCGCCTTGTCGATGTCCTCCGCCGAGGCGAGCCCCTGGGCGTAGACCTCGACCGCCTCGTTCAGCAACCCCGCCAGGATGCGGCTCCCGATCCCCGCCGGGCTGTCGAAGCGCGCCAGGACGGGCTCCTTCCCCAGCCGCTTGGCGAGGGCCTTCACCGCTTCCACAGTCTCTGGGGAAGTGGCGAGGCCCGGCATGATCTCGACCAGCTTCATCACGAGCGGCGGGTTGAAGAAGTGCACCCCCACCACCTTCTCCGGGCGCGCGGTGGCGGCGGCCATCTCGGTGATGGAAAGGGAGGTCGTGTTCGAGGCGAAGATGGCGTGGGGCGGGGCCAGCTCGTCCAGCTCGCCCAGCACCTTCCGCTTCACCCCCATGTCCTCGAAGACCGCCTCGACGACCACGTCCGCGTCCTTCGCGCCCGCGCAGCCGCTCCCCCGCGCGATGCGGCCGAGGATGGCGTCTTTCTCCGCGGCCTGGAGCTTCCCCTGCTCCACCCGCTTGGCGAGGCGGCCCTCCAGCCCCGCCACCGCCTGGGCCACCAGGTCCTCGCTCCGGTCGGTCAAGAGCACCGGGATGCCGTTCTGGGCGAAGAGCTGGGCGACCCCCGCCCCCATGGTCCCCGCCCCCACCACCATCGCCTTGCGGATGTCCATGCCGGCCTCCTACGCCACTCGCTGAAGCACCACCGCGACCCCCTGGCCGCCCCCGATGCAGGCGCTCACCACCGCGAACTCCTCCCCCCGCTGGGCGAGCGCGCTCAGCGCGGTGGCGATGAGCTTGGCCCCGGTCGCCCCGACGGGGTGCCCCAGGGCGATGGCCCCGCCGTGCACGTTGAGCTTCTTGCGGTCCCACTTGAGCTCGCGCTCGCAGGAGATGACCTGGGCCGCGAAGGCCTCGTTCACCTCGACGAGGTCCATGTCGGCGAGCGCGAGCCCCGCCCGCTCGAGCGCCTTGGGGATGGCCGTCACCGGGCCCAGCCCCATGTGCTTGGGCTCGACGCCCGTGGAGGCGTAGCCCCGCAAGATGGCGATGGGCCTGGCGCCCAGCGCCTCGGCCCGCTCGCGCGAGGCCACCACGAGGGCCGCCGCCGCGTCCGCCTGGCAGCAGGAGTTCCCGGCCGTCACCGAGCCCTCCTTGTGGAAGACGGGCTTGAGCTTGCCGAGCTTCTCCAGGGAGAGGGGCCTCCGTCCCCCCCTTCTTGCCCGGGAGCTCGACCGCCACCGTCTCCTCCCCGAAGCGGCCCCCCTTGAGGGCCGCGACGGCCTTCTCCTGG
>Ga0156093_1009_pt1 | contig 9920 bp, 10 predicted proteins | sample RifCSPlowO2_02_FD_107746 | JGI IMG/M metagenome (GOLD analysis project Ga0156093, IMG submission 107746) | Candidatus Tectomicrobia bacterium RIFCSPLOWO2_02_FULL_70_19 | reverse complement strand
AGCCCGCGGTGTGGCCGTCCCCGAAGAGGAAGGAGGCGGTTTGGGCCTGCTCGCAGTCGTGCAGCTCGGCCAGCTGGACGTAGGGCGTCTCCTGGGGGGGCCAGCCCTCCGGGAGCGGCAGCTCCGCCTGGCCGCAGGCGGGGCAGATGAACGTGGCCTGGGCCTGCGTCTGGATCTCGTCGGGCATGTCCGCTTCCCTGGATGCGCGCCGGGGACGGCCGGGGCGCCATCGTGCCAGAGGAGGCGGGGATGATCAATCGGGTCTACCGCCCCCGGAAATGGTTCCCCCCCCGGGGCTTCCTGGGCTGGCTCTCCTTCCTGGCCCTCGTGGCGCTCATCCTCGCGGCGCTCGGCGACGCGAGCCTGTGGTACTTCCGGATCAACGAGCGGTTCGGCTCCAAGGCCAGCTTCGTCTCTCACTTCTGGCCCTACTACTCCCTGGCCGGCTGCCTGGTGGGGCTGCTGGCCCGGGGCGTCTCCAGGATCCTGCGCTCGGTCCCCACCCTCTGGCTGCTGGCCTCGCTGGCCGTGCAGCACGCGGACATGCTCTTCCCCCGCGGCGCGCTGCCGCCCCCGGCCGGGCCGATCATCCGGGTGATGACCCTCAACCTGGGCCCCGACGAGGGGTTCCGCCCCGCCGCCTACTCCTACTTCCGGGAGCGGCGGGACATCGACGTCCTCTTCCTCCAGGAGGTGCACGGGGACGCCCGGGCGGGCGACCGGCCCCGGCTCACCGAGGCGATGCGGATCCGCTATCCCCACAGCGCCTGGCGGGAGGGCCCCCCCTCCACCGGGAAGCGCTTCGGGATGGGCATCCTCAGCCGCTTCCCGCTGCGGGAGGTGGAGATCATCCCCCTCCCGCCGGGGCCCGTGCCGAGCGGCGTCTGCGCCGAGGCGGACGCCCTGGTCGCCAAGGCCCAGGTGGGGGAGCGCACCGTGCGCCTCGCCAACGCCCACCTGTGCCCGCCCCGGGTGCCCTGGAAGGACGTATGGAGCCGCGACGTGGGGATCTCGTTCGGGAGCGTGCTGAACTGGCTGGCCACCCTGCGGCTCTACGAGTACGCCCGGCGCTCCCAGCTCATCTACCTGCGCCTGATCGCCGAGGGGGGGGTCGAGCCCTTCATCCTGGGCGGCACGCTCAACACCACCCCCCGGAGCCTGGACGTCCGCCGCCTCTCCCAGCGCCTGTGGAACGCCTTCGAGGAGAGCGGCTCGGGCTTCGGCTACACCTACTACGTGGCCGGCGTCTTCGGCGGCATGATCGACCACATCTACTATTCCGAGGGCCTGTTCGCCCGGAGCGCCGGCGTCCCCGACCTCGGCATCTCCGACCACCGCCCGGTGGAGGCCTTCCTCGAGGTCCTCCCCCCGGTGGAGAGGCAGCCCGCGCGCCCGCGGTTCTAGGGCGGGGAATTTCCCGCGCCGTTTCGATGCGGTCATGGGTGTGCCGATGCAGGGGCGTATGGCCATACGCCCCTGCAGGCGGATCGGCGCGCGGGTTGGCGTAGGGGCGTTCTGCTTTTGCAGGGGCGAGGCACCCGGCTCCGCCGGAGGCAGCTGCCTCGCCCCTATCGATGGTATTCGCGGGGCTGGGCGGGTTTTCAGCCGCCGGGTTGCGGCGCGGGCGGCGAAGCGGGCGCGGTTTTCTCCCGCTCCCGCCAGAGCTTGAGCAGGATGCGGGTCTTGAAGCGGGAGAAGCGCTTGTACTGGTGGAACATGTAGAGCCCCGCCCCCTCGGCGGCGAGGAGGGCCGCCCACCACCAGGGCAGCAGGCGGATGAGGGCGAAGAAGGCGAGGACGGCCGCCGCCGCGATCAGGTAGCTCCGCACCTGGCCCGCCCGCTCGTCCTTCTCGTACTTCTGGGCGATCCGGCCGAGGAACCGCTTCTCGTGCTCGGCCAGCTCCCCAGTTTGCGCCCCGCCGTGGGGATGCCCTCCGTGGGCCATGCCATGACCCTCCTCTAGAGCTCCTCCAGCCGCCAGATGCGCGGGGAGGCCAGCTCCACGCTGTTCCCGGCCGGGTCGCGGAAGTACAGCGAGCGCCCCCCGCCCGGCCACTCGATCTCCTTTTCGATCTCCACCCCCAGCCCGCGCAGGCGCGCCCGCCAGGCGTCCAGCTCCCCCGCGCGGACCGCGAAGGCGGCGTGGCCCGCGCCCTCCGCTCCGTGGGCCGGCACCCCGAGCCTGAGGTCGGGCTCCCGCGTCTTGGCCGGGTTGAAGACGAGGAAGACGGCGGACTCCCCGCAGCGGAAGAAGACGTGCCGGCCCGCCGCCCGCTGAAAGGCCTCGAGCCCCAACACGCCGGCGTAGAACCTCTCCGCCCCCTCCAGGTCCCCGGCGTAGAGGCAGGTTTCCAGGACGCCGCGCACCCTCACGGGTAGAGCCCCCGGAGGCGCTTGCCCTCGGCCACCCGGGAGACGCCCAGCATGAGGCTGGCGTGGCGCATCGAGACCCGCTTCTCCTCCGAGAGCGACTTCACGGCGTCGAAGGCGCGCGCCATGACCTTGCGCAGGCGCGCCTCCACTTCGTCGGCCTCCCAGAAGTAGTGCTCGGTGTCCTGCACCCACTCGAAGTAGGAGACGGTGACGCCGCCCGCGTTCGCGAGGATGTCCGGCAGCACCTCGATCCCCCGCCCGGCCAGGATGGCGTCCGCCCCGGGCGAGGTGGGGCCGTTCGCGCACTCGAGCACCACCTTGCAGGCGAGCCTTTCCGCGTTCCCCGCGTGGATGACGTTGCCGAGGGCGGCGGGCACGAGCACCTCGCAGGGCTGGGCGAGGAGCTCCTCCAGGGGGAGGGGCTCCCCGCCCGGGAAGCCGCTCACCGCGCCCCCGTTCTCCCGGGCGTGGGCGAGGAGGGCCGGGATGCCGAGCCCCCGCTCGTTGCGCACCGCCCCCGTCCGGTCGCCCACCGCCACTACCTTCGCGCCGAGCGCCGCAAGCGCCTCGGCCGCGACCGAGCCCACGTTGCCGAAGCCCTGGACCACGGCCCGCATGCCGGCGGGGTCCCGCCTCCAGACCTTGCAGGCCCGCTCGAAGATGTGGACGGCCCCCTTCCCCGTCGCCTCCCGCCGGAAGAGGGAGCCCCCGAGCAGGATGGGCTTGCTCGTCACCACCCCGTGCACCGTGTAGCCCCGGAGGATGGAGTAGGTGTCCATCATCCAGGCCATGACCTGCTCGTCCGTCCCCATGTCCGGGGCGGGGATGTCCATCTCCGGGCCGATGAAGGGGGCGATCTCGCTGGTGTAGCGGCGGGTCATGTTCTCGAGCTCGTTCCGCGAGAGCTCCCAGGGCCGCACCGTGACGCCCCCCTTGGCGCCCCCGTAGGGCAGGCCCATGAGGGCGCACTTCCAGCTCATCCACATGGCGAGGGCGGCCACCTCGCCGAGGGAGACGTCGTCGTGGTAGCGCACGCCGCCCTTGCAGGGGCCCAGGGTGAGGTTGTGCTGCACCCGGTAGCCCGTGAAGACCCGGGTCGTGCCGTCGTCCATCGCCGTGGGGACCGAGACGATGAGGGTGCGCTTCGGGTGGCGGAGGCGCTGGTGGAGGCCCGGGTCGAGATTCAGGAGCCGGGCCGTCTCGTCCAGCTGGGCGAGGGCGGCGCGGTAGAGGGGGGAGTCGTATTCCGCGGGCGCGGGGGCCTCGATCATGGCCTACCTCCCCTTCCACTTCGGGTCGCGCTTCTCGAGGAAGGCGCGGATGCCCTCGGCCTTGTCCTCGGTCTCGCAGAGCGCGGCCTGGGCGATCTTCTCCAGGGCGAGCCCCGCCTGGAGGCTCCCCTCCATCCCGCTGTGCACCATGGCCTTCATGAAGGGCGGAACGAGGGGGGCGTAGGAGGCCAGCTTCTCCGCCATCCGCCGCACCGTGGGCAGGAGGGCGCCGGGCGCCACCACCCGGGTGACGAGGCCGATCTGGAGCGCCTGCGCGGCGTCCAGGGTCTCCCCCATCAGGAGCATCTCCAGCGCCCAGCCCCGGCCGATGAGGCGCGGGAGGCGCTGGGTCGCCCCGCCCCCGGGGATGAGGCCGAGCTTCCCCTCGGGGGTGGCGAAGGTGGCCGCCGTGGAGGCCACCCGCAGGTCGCAGCCGAGGGCGACTTCGAGGCCCCCGCCCATGCAGATCCCGTTGATGGCGGCGATGGCGGGCTTGGGGGTGCGCTCCAGCCGCTCGGCCAGCCCCTGGACCAGGGGGACGAAGGAGGTCCAGAGGTTCCGGGCCTGGACCTCCTCCAGGTCCGAGCCCGAGGCGAAGGCCCGCTCCCCCGCCCCGGTGATGGCGATGGCGCGCACCGTTGCGTCCTCCCCGGCGCGCTGGACGGCTTGGTGCAGCTCGTCGAGGGTGGCGAGGGAGATGGCGTTCATGCGTTCCGGGCGGTTGATGGTGATGAGGGCCAGGGGGCCCTCGGCCGCGTACAATAGGTTCGCGTAGGTCATGCGGGGTCCTCGCGGGAGGGGGCCGGGCCAACAGGGAGATTCTATGCGCGAAGCCGCCCCCGCCACCAGTCCACCTGAGCCCGCCTTCGGCCGACGAAGGCTGGCCCCAGGCCCCTTCCGCCGCGGGGTGCGCTGCCTCCCCGGCGGGGGGAAGCACCGCTATCTCCTGGAGGTGGCGCTGTCGGAGAACGGCGGCTCCCGCCTCCTCGTCATCGGCAAGAATCCCTCCACCGCCTCGGCCTCCCGCAGCGACCCCACCCTGGGGAAGATCGAGGCCTGGGCGCGGCGGCGGGGGTTCGGCAGGCTCACCCTCGTCAACCTCTTCGCCCTGCGCTCGCCCTACCCGAGGGACCTGAACGGCGTCCCCTACGAGGAGGCCGTCGGCGGGGAGAACGACGCTTTCATTCGCCAGGCGGCCCGGCGAGCCGAGGTCATCCTCGCCGCCTGGGGCAATCCCAACGGCGTGGACGAGGCGAGGTACGCAAGGCGGATCGGGGAGGTCGTGTTGCTCCGCAAGGGAATGGACGTGCGCGCTCTCGGGATGACGAAAAAAGGCTATCCCCGGCACGGGCTGGGGTGGAAGGTAAGTCGGGTTCGCATTTCCCCCTCCCCCCGGGAGGAGGCAGGAGGAGGGAGCGGATCTTCCTGGCGGCGGGGTGTCATTCTTCTATGAAGGCCCGGAGCGAAGAATCCGCTTCTCGCCTCCCTCACGGCAGCAGCACCCCCGCGCAGGGGCAGGCGATGAGGTCCTTGGAGGGGAACTTGCTCAGCATCCGGATGCCGTCCTTCGTCACCACGAACTGCTCCTCGATGCGGGCGCCGTCGTTCCCCTTTCCGCAGTAGGTCTCGAAGGCGAGCACCATCCCCTCCTGGAGCTCCTCCGGGTGCTCGAAGGAGAACATGCGGCTCACGACGGGCTTGGCCCAGTGGGTGATGCCGATGCCGTGGCCGATCTGGAGGGCGAAGGCCTCGGCCTCGCTGGAGAGCCCCAGCTCCTCCGCCGAGGGCCACACCTTTGCGATGTCCGCCGTGCTGACGCCCGGCTTCGCCATGTCGATGGCCGCGAAGAGCCAGTCGTAGCACTGCTTGTGGACCTCCAACTGCTTCTTCGAGGGCCGCCCGATGCAGAAGGTCTGGTAGTAGCAGGTCTTGTAGCCGTTGTAGACGCTCACCACGTCGATGAAGAGCATGTCCCCCATGCGGAGCATCCGGTCGGAGAAGTCGTGCGGGTGGGGGTGGCTGCGGTTGCCCGAGATCACGTTGATGTTCTGCATCTCCTCCGCCCCGTAGCGGTACATCACGTCCCGCATGAAGCCCGCGATGTCCAGCTCCCGCACCCCCGGCTTGGCCCGGCTCACCACCTCCCAGAAGGCCGCCTCCACGATGGAGATGGAGGTCTCGATCAGCTCGACCTCCTCGGGCGTCTTGATCTTCGAGGCCTCCAGCAGCGTCTGCTGGCCGTCCACCACCTTGAGCCCCTCGGCCTCCAGCGCCCGGAGGAAGGGGATCTCCGAGATGTCCACCCCCACCGGCTCCTTGGCCGCCCCGAAGTCCTCCAGGTGGCCCTTGATCATCCGGGCGAACTTGCGCGCGTTCTCGAACACCACCTTCCGGGGGAAGGAGCCCCGCATGCCCCCGATGGCCGGGTGCATCCGGTCCGCGATCCAGGGGCAGAGCGCCTTCTTGGCCTCGATGGCGCTCCCCACCTCGTAGAGGATGGGCTCCTGGCCCGCCGTGAGCATGGCGCACCGGAGCAGCTTGTTGTTCACCCAGTCGTTCAGCTTGGTGCCCGTGACGTAGCGGATCCAGTCCTGGTCGAAGCAGAGGAGCGTCGCCAGGCCCTCCCGCTCCATCTGCTCCCGGGTCTTGCGCAGCCGGTCGCGGCGCAGCTTCTCGTAGTCCACGCGGATCTCGCAGTCCTTCTCCATCATGCCGAGCGTCATGGGGAAGCCTCCTCGCAAGGTGAACAGGCCGGCCGAAGATGGGGGCATGATAGCGGAAAGCGGGGAAACAGCGGAGGGGGCGGGAGGGCGGCGAAGAAAGAGCTGTCCCAGGCACGGGCCGGGGTGGAATGAGGGGCGGGTTCGTATTTCCCCCTCCCGGGGGGAGGGAAAGCCGCCGGACGATCCTTCCCCCGCCCTGTGCAACCGGGTACATGGGTAACACATCAGACCGGGCACATGGGTGACACTTTACCCCACCGGTCCTTGGGGCCTCCCCCGGAGGGGGAGGGAGCGAGGCTGTACAGGGAGGTGGAAATCCTTCCCTACGGCAGGAGCACCCCCGCGCAGGGGCAGGCGATGAGGTCCTTGGAGGGGAACTTGCTCAGCATCCGCACCCCGTCCTTGGTTACGACGAACTGCTCCTCGATGCGCGCCCCGTCGTTCCCGCTCCCGCAGTAGGTCTCGAAGGCGAGCACCATCCCCTCCTGGAGTTCCTCGGGGTGCTCGAAGGAGAAAAAGCGGCTCACGACGGGCTTGGCCCAGTGGGTGATGCCGATGCCGTGCCCCACCTGGAGGGCGAAGGCCTCGGCCTCGCTCGATAGCCCCAGTTCCTCCGCCGAGGGCCAGACCGCCGCGATCTCCGCCGTGCTCACCCCCGGCTTGACCATGTCAATCGCCGCGAAGAGCCAGTCGTAGCACCGCTTGTGGACCTCCAACTGCTTCTTTGAGGGCCGGCCCACGCAGAAGGTCTGGTAGTAGCACGTCTTGTAGCCGTTGAAGACGCTCACCACGTCGATGAAGAGCATGTCCCCCATCCGCAGCATCCGGTCCGAGAAGTCGTGGGGGTGGGGGTGGGAGCGGTTGCCCGAGATGACGTTGATGTTCTGCATCTCCTCCGCGCCATAGCGGTACATCACGTCCCGCATGAAGGCCGCGATGTCCAGCTCCCGCACCCCGGGCTTGGTGCGCTCGATCACCTCCCAGAAGGCCGCCTCCACGATGGAGATGGAGGTCTCGATCAGCTCCACCTCCTCGGGCGTCTTGATCTTCGAGGCCTCCAGCATGGCCTGCTGGCCGTCCACCACCTTGAGCCCCTCCGCTTCCAGCGCGCGGAGGATGGGCATCTCCGTGATGTCCACCCCCACGGGCTCCTTGGCCGCCCCGAACGCCTCCAGGTGGCCCTTCACCATCCGGGCGAACTTCCGCGCGTTCTCCGAGACCACCGCGCGCGGGAAGGCCCCCCGCCAGGTGCCGATGGAGGGGTGCATCCGGTCCGCGATCCAGGGGCAGAGCGCCCGCTTGGCCTGGATGCCGCTCCCCAGCTCGTAGAGCACGGGCTCCTGCCCCTCGGTCAGGAGGGCGCTGCGCAGCAGCTTGTTGTTCGCCCAGTCGTTCGCCTTGGTGCTCGTGATGTAGCGGATCCAGTCCGAGTCGAAGACGAGGAGCGTCGCCAGGCCCTCCTTCCGCATCTGCTCGCGGGTCTTCCGCAGCCGGTCCCGGCGCAGCTTCTCGTAGTCCACGCGGATCTCGCAGTCCTTCGCCATCAGGCCGAGCGTCATGGGGGCAGCCTCCTCGGGGGGGATGAGGGGAAAGGCAAGGTGATGGGGGGATGATAGCGGAAACGGAAGGCGGAGGGGGTCCCCCGCCCGGGGCCCTAGCGGGCCTTCTCCCGGGCGGCCTCCCGCCGGTGCCTCCAGTACTCGGCGGCCACGGGCAGGACCGAGAGGACGACGATGGCCAGGATGACCAGGGTGAAGTTCCGCCGGACGATGGGGATGTTCCCGAAGAAGTAGCCCCCGAAGACGAGGACGGCCACCCAGAGCACCCCGCCCGCCACGTTGTAGAAGAGGAACGTCGCGTAGTGCATCCGCCCCACCCCCGCCACGAAGGGCGCGAAGGTCCGCACGATGGGGACGAAGCGCGCCAGCACGATGGTTTTGGCCCCGTGCTTCTCGTAGAAGCGCTCGGTCCGCTCCACGTAGCCCCGGTACTTCGGCCGCGCCAGCAGGGCCGGGTGGGCCAGCACCCGCTCCCCGATGGACCTCCCCACCCGGTAGTTCAGCGAGTCCCCGAGGATGGCCGCCGCCGTCAGCACGGCGAAGGCCGTGGTCACGTCCAGCGCCCCCAGCGCCGCGAAGGTGCCCACCGCGAAGAGCAGCGAGTCTCCCGGCAGGAAGGGCGTGACCACCAGCCCCGTCTCGGCGAAGACGATGAGGAAGAGGACGGCGTGGGTCCACCCCCCGAAGCCCTGGATGAGGGCCCCGAGGTGCTTGTCCAGGTGAAGGATGAAGTCGAGGAGGTAGAGGATGAGGTCGGTGAGGCCCGCCGCGATCCACATGGCGGGGGACTATACCCGGCGGGGCCTGGGGGGACAAGCGTTTTTCCGGGCGGCCCCCGGGCTTCCAGGCGGGTTCCTAGTAGCCTCCGCCCCCTCCGCCGCCACCGGCGCCGGCGCTGGAGCCGATCGCTTGGGTGAACTGATCGCTTGGCGTGATGGAAAGGTGGCCGGAGGGAGCGCCGGCCACCGCGCCCGGCGCGTACTCGATGTGGGCGAAGCCGTCCCCGCCCCGCGTGATCACCACCGCGTGCGGCGCGCCGCCGCTGCCCGGGAAGGCGTAGCTCACGTCGAACTCATCGCCCAGGTAGCCGTTCGTCGAGATGTTCGTGTAGGCGAGCTTCTTCTCCCGCTGGAGGTCCGCCAGCTTCCCTTTGAGCTGATCGGAGCTTTCCACCCGGCCGAGGGGGATGTACCGGAAGTCCGTGGTCCTCGCCTGGAGGCGGATCGCGGCGCCCCTCCGGGTCATGACGAGAGCGTAGGCCACGTCCCCGTTGTCCGCCCCGTGGACGGTGAAGACATGAGCCTCGTAATGGGCGGCCCCCTTCCCGAGCGCCTCCTCCAGGGTGGCCCGCCTGGGGTCGCCGATCACGGTTCCCTGGGCGAGGGCGGGCGCGGGGCCTCCCCCGGCGGATGCGAGCCACACCCCCGCCGCGAGCCACGCCCCGGCGAAACCTCGTTTGCTCCCGCGCATGGCAAAGCCCCTCCGGGGTTCCCGTTCCCGGCAAGACCGCATATCCGGGTAACCCCTTCCTCCCCCTAAATGTTCCCCAGGGGCGCGGGCGGGGCGGGGACCTCTCGAAAAAGGGCAGGGGATGGGGGGTGATAAGGGAAAAGGGGGGAGGGAGCAAGGGAGGGGGCATGGTAGGTGCGAAGCGGGAGTAGCTGAGAGACGGATTGGGGTGGTTCCCTACCCAGCATCAACAGGAAATTCCTTAAAAAAAATGACCAAAAAGTTCCTTGAGTATCAATGCTAGATGGAGTATTTTCTTTACCTGACAGGTAAAGCGAATTGACATGAGATGCCGGAATGGATATCATATTTCAGGACAAGAAGCTCCGCGAGGCATTCGCGGACCCTCGCTTCCCCCGCCTGCTAGAGAAGAATTATGGAAAGCAACAGGCGAAACTTTTACGTAAACGACTGGACGATCTTCACGCTGCGGAAACGCTAGAAGTGATGCGGAGCCTCACGGGAAATTGTCATGAGCTTTCAG
>Ga0156093_1011_pt7 | contig 10149 bp, 8 predicted proteins | sample RifCSPlowO2_02_FD_107746 | JGI IMG/M metagenome (GOLD analysis project Ga0156093, IMG submission 107746) | Candidatus Tectomicrobia bacterium RIFCSPLOWO2_02_FULL_70_19 | reverse complement strand
CCGCCGCTGGAGGGCGTTCAGGTCGGCGAAGCCGTAGAGGACGGTGGGCACGCCGGGTGGGGACGCCTCGGCCGCCTCGCTGGCCGAGCGGAAGAGCCCCGCCTCGTCGTAGAAGCCGAGGGCTGCGAGCCGGCCCTCGTACCGGTCGAGCAGGAGGGCGAGCTCCCGGGAGTGGTCCCCCCCGATGCGCTGGAGGCCGGCCGCCGCGACCCCCGCCTCGCGCAGGTCGGCCAGGCTCGCGGCGAGGGCCTCGCCGTAGCCGGGGACCCCCTCGGGGGGCCGCAGGCGGCGGAGGCGCCCTCGATTCTCCAGGAGAAGGCGCGAGGCGAGGGCGGCGTCCCCCCCGCGCGGGAGGGGCCGCCGGCCCGCGCGGTGCAGGTGCGGCTCCCCGATCTGGCGCGCGAGGTCGAGGGGGGTGAGGAAGTCCACCCCGGCGAAGGCGCCCCTGCGGGCGAGGCGCTCCTGGAGGCGGTCGCGCACGAGGTTGGAGATGACGACGACGCGGCGGGGGCGGAAAGGGTCGCCTTCCTCCATCCGGCGGAGGAGGCCGCCCAGCCCGGCCTCCAGCCGGTGGAAGGGCGCGACGCAGAGTTCCTTGGGAGGGGCCGCCATGCGCATGGCTCCCGCCGCGATGAGGGCCTACCCCTCCCGGACGCTCTCGCCGAAGAGCTCCTCCACCTCGAGGAGGCGCGGGGTGAGCCCCTGCTGGTGGGCGTAGAGGACGAGCCTCTCGAGGATCTTCCGGTTGGCCTGGAGGCCGTAGGGCCAGTAGTCCTCCCCGAAGAGGGCCCGGGTCTCCTCCACGGCGGAGGGGAGGAAGGGCACCATGGCGGAGTAGGCGCCCGAGTCCGCGAGGGCCTCCATGGCGCGCCTCCGCGCCTCGCACATGGCCTTGTAGAGGCTCTTGAGGGCCCAGGGCGCGCGCTTGTGGATCTCCTTGCGCAGGACGACGCAGTGCATGGGGGGGTGGATGCCCGTGCGGCGGTAGTACTCGACCTCGGCGGCCTTGTAGTCGGGGAAGAGCCGCTTCACCCGGGGGGAGCCCTTGGCGAAGCAGGTGGGCACCTGGTGGTAGAGGGCGCCGTCCACCTCGCCGGAGTCGAGCATGTCCGAGAGGTTCTGCCCCGGCTTCATGTAGGCGAGCTTCATCCCGGCGGGAAGCTGGATGGGCACCCGGGGCCTGAGGGCGGCCACCCACTCCACCGACTTCATGTCGAGGCCGTACTCCTCCGCCAGGATGCCCACGATCCACACCACGGCGGTCATCCCCCACTCGCGGATGGCGACCTTCTTCCCGTTCAGGTCAGAGACCTTCTCCACCTTGGCCCCCGTGTTCGCATAGACCATGGAGTGGCGGAAGGCCCGGCTCGGGAAGGCGGGCATCCCGACGAAGGGGCTCTCCCCCGTCCCCAGGAGGAAGCAGTGCGCCCCCATGGACATCTCCGAGCAGTCGAACTCCTGGTAGTTGCACATGCGGTGGAAGATCTCGGTTGGGGGGAGCTCGACCACCCGGAGGCCGATGCCCTCCGGCTTCACCAGGCCCTGGGTGAGGAAGTGGGTGCGGTCGTAGGGGCCGAACGCGCCCGTCAGATCGAGGTCGGCCATCGCGGCTCATCCTCCTTGGGGTGCGGGGATTCCCCCCGTGCCGGGGATGAGCCCATCTCTCCCACACATCCCCGCCCCGCGCAAGAACGGCCCCCGCGCGGCGGGCTCCTTGACCCTCTCCCCCGCGCGTGGCATGAGGAGGGGGCCGGGGGGCCCTCCCCCCTTTTTCCTTTGTCCCCGGAATGAAGGAGCCCCGCGTGGCCCGGGAAGTCCGGTTCCTGCTCTGCGGCTTCGGACGGGTGGGGCGCAGCTTCGCCCGACTCCTGGCCGGGAAGCGGGAGGACCTCCTCGCCCGCTACGGCCTCGGCCTCACGCTCGCCGGGGTGGGAGAGCTCGCGGGGAGCCTCCATGAGCCGGGCGGCGTCGAGCCAAGCGAAGCGGCGGACTTCTTTGAGGCGAACAAGGGCTTCGGGGGCCACCCGGCCCTCCGGGCGGGCTGGAAGGGCCTCGACCTCATCCGCGGGGCCGGGGCGGAGCTCCTCGTCGAGGCCACCCCGACCGACATCCGCACCGGGGAACCCGCCCTCGGCCACATCCGCGCCGCGCTCGCCAAGGGGATGCACGTCGTGAGCGCGAGCAAGGGGCCCTTCATCCGGAACTTCGGCGAGTTGCGCGCCCTCGCGGCGGAGCGCGGGGCCTCCCTCAAGCTCTCGGCCGCCGCCGCCGCCGCGCTGCCCACCCTGGACGTGGCCCAGACCTGCCTCGCCGGCGCCGAGATCCGCGCCATCGAGGGGGTGCTGAACGGGACCTCGAACTTCATCCTGACCCGGATGCGGGGAGGCATGGGCTACGCCTCGGCCCTGGCCGAGGCCCAGCGCATGGGCATCGCCGAGACCGACCCCACCCTCGACGTCGAGGGCCACGACACCGCGAACAAGCTCGCCCTCATCGCGAACGCCTGCATGGGGGCGGACTTGAAGCCCGAGGACGTGGACCGCACCGGCATCACCGGCCTGGCGGGGGAGCGGATCCGCGAGGAGGCCGCCCGGGGGCGCGTGATGCGGCTGGTCGGGCGGGCCGAGAGGGGGCAGAATGGGCGGGTCGCCGCCCGGGTGGCCCCCGAGGCCCTGCCGCCGGACCACCCCCTCGCCGCCGTGGACGGCGCCGAGAAGGGCATCACCTACGTCACCGACTCCATGGACCGGGTCACCGTCCTGGGTGGGAAGAGCGACCCGAGGGGGGCGGCCGCCGCCCTCCTGAAGGACCTCATCAATATTTACCGTGCTCCCTAAAGACGGGAGCACAGGCTACCGCGCGCCATAGATCCAGCGCGCAGGCTGCCGCGCCCCCCTGGAGGGGCGGCGCAGGCGAGGGAACGGCATGGCCCAGAACAACGCAGACCTCATCGTCCGCATGCTCAAGGCCGCCGGGGTCACCCACGGCTTCGGCATCCCCAGCGGGAACGTGCTGCCCTTCATCGAGGCCATGCGGAAGGGCGGCATCGAATTCGTGCTCGTGGCCCACGAGGGATCGGCCGGCTTCGCCGCCGACGTGATGGGGCGGCTCACCGGCGCGCCCGGCTTCTGCATCGCCACCCTGGGCCCCGGGGCCACCAACCTGACCACGGGCGTGGGGGACGCCTACCTCGACCGCTCCCCCCTCATCGCCCTGACCTGCAACATCAACACCGACCAGATCGGCCGCCGCATCCAGATGTACATCGACCACCACGCCCTCTTCGGGCCCGTCACCAAGGCGAGTTACCCGCTGCGCAAGGGCCGCATCGCCGCGACGGTGGAGGAGGCCCTGCGCATCTCGCTCAGCGAGCCGCGCGGCCCGGTGCACCTCGACCTGCCCGAGGACGTCGCCCTCGCCCCCGCGGCCGAGGAGGCCCTCCCCGCCCCCGCCGGGCGGCGCTGCCACCCGGCGCCCGAGGGGGCCTTCCAGAAGCTGGGGGAACTCCTGGCCGGCGCCAAGCGTCCCGTGGCCGTCATCGGCGCCTCGGCCATGCGGATGAAGCGGCCCGAGCTTCTGCGCGCTTTCGTCGAGCGGCACCAGCTCCCCTTCGCCTCGACCACCATGGCCAAGGGGATGATCGACGAGGACCACCCCCTTTCCCTCGGGTGCATCGAGCGGGCGCGGCGCCAGGTGCAGCGCGAGTTCCTGCGGAGCGCGGACCTCATCGTGGGCCTGGGATACGACGTGGTGGAAGTGGAGTACGAGGCGTGGATCAAGGACGTCCCCCTCGCCAGCGTGGACATCGAGCCCGCCGACACGGGCGGCAAGGTGAACGTGGCCCACGAGGTGGTGGGGGACCTCGACGCCTCCCTGGAGCGGATGGCCGGCCTCAAGCCCGGCCGCCACGAGTGGCCCTCGGACGCGGCGCTCCGCAACAAGGAGAAGTTCCAGCGCTCGCTCCGGCCCCCGACTCCGCGCTTCTCGCCCCACCAGGCCATCGACGTGGTGCGCGCCGTGCTGCCCAAGGAGGGCATCCTCACCTTCGACGTGGGCGCCCACACCCACCAGATCGCCAGCCAGTGGACGGCCCACGCCCCGCGCACCTTCCTCATCACGAACGGCTGGTCCTCCATGGGCTTCGGCATCCCGGCGGGCATCGCGGCCAAGCTGGCGAAGCCCGATCTCCCCGCCGTCACGGTGATCGGGGACGGCTGCTTCCAGATGACCTGCGGCGAGGTGGCCACGGCCAAGCGGGCGGGGGCCGCGCTCCCGATCGTGGTGCTGAACGACCAGTGGCTCTCCCTCATCCAGGTGAAGCAGGAGCGCCGCAGCTTCGAGGTGTACGGCACCTCGCTCGACAAGAAGGCGGCCGCGCCCGCCGAGACCCCGCCCCACTACTTCGGGGTGCCGGCGGTGGGGGTGGGGGGCCCCGAGGAGCTGGAGCGGGCGCTGCGGAAGGCCCTCCAGTCCTCCGGGCCGACCGTCATCGAGGCCCGGGTGGACGCCGGCCACTACATGGAGACGGTGTACGACTGAGAAGGGGGAAGCGTAAAGGGGGGCGGCGGGCGCCGCCCCCCTCTTTTTGCCTGGAGGTTCTTAGGCCGAGAGCGTCGTCTGGGCCGGCATCTCGTGCACGGCCCCGTGGCCGTCCCTCCGGGGGGCGAGCTGCACCGCCGAGAGCAAATCGTCGGTGATGGCGAAGCGCTCGTCGCACAGCGTCCAGAGGTCCTCGTTCGCCCCCGCCTTGCGCCCGTGGAAGAGGGTCACCAGCACGCCGCACTCCTTGGCCGCCGCGACGGCGGGCACGAGGTTGCTGTCGCTCGCCACGAGGATGGCGTCGGTGATCTGGCCGCTCGTGGCCAGGCGCACGAGGTCCACGCCGAGCATCATGTCCACGCGCTTCTGCACGAAGTTCTCGCGCCCGTCCTCCCGCACGCCGCGGTAGACGATCTCGCCCAGGCGCACCTCGAAGCGGGGCAGGCGGTCGAGGGTGCGGAAGAAGCGCAGCTTGTTCATGTAGCGCTTCGTCTCCTCCTCGGTGGGGTTGGCGCCCTGGTAGGGCAGGCAGTGGTAGTAGTAGGTCCGCAGGAGCTCCTTGGTGCCGGCGAGCCTCTGCGAAAGCCGGGCGAAATCCACCCGCATCTCGGCAAACTCTTCCCGAATCAGGAACTCGATATACGCCCCATCGATGAACACCGCCGACCTGCCCATTTTGCCGCCCTCAGGAAAGAGAATTCCGCGCATACTGATACCCTACAAACGCGCGAGCAGGGCGATCATATCCCATTCAGCCGCGCCTGCAAGGCAAGAAGACCGATTCATCGGAAAAAGGAGAGCGAGCGGCCTGGAGGCCCCGAAGGATGTTCCATTTGTGTCCGTTTTCATTAGAGAAACCTGGCTCCATCGAGGATGGCCTCGCCCAGGTTCACCCCCTCCAGGTCGGCCCCCACCAGGCTCGCCCCCCGGAGGTTGGCCCCGGCCACATCGGCCTCGGCCAGGACGGCGTCGTCCAACACCGCCTCCTCCAGGTCGGCCCCCTGGAGGTCGGCCTGGCCCAGGTTGGCCCCCGAGAGGTCCGCTCCGCGCAGCGAGGCCCCCGCCAGGACGGCCCCGCCCAGGTCCGCCCCCGAGAGGTCCAGCCCGCTCAGGTCGGCCTCGCGCAGGTCCGCCCCGGGGAGGGAGAGGGGCTTCCTCTCCCCCGAGGCCGCTTCGGCGAGTTGGGCGATCTCTTCCCGGCTCATCGGCATAGGGCTTTCCCATAGCCGGAAACCCCGGCGGGGCGCAACCCTCCCGCGGGTTTGACACCCCCCGCGGGGAAACCTACAAAACCCTTTGGCGTCACTTTCCCGCACCGACCACCCACCCTCGGAGAGGGAGACCCGGCGATGAGCGAGAGGCGCGCCGCCGTCATCGGCCAGGGCCCGGCCGGCTCCGCCATCGCCGCCGCCCTCGCCCGGGGGGGCGTGGAGGCGGCCCTCGCCGGGGCGAGCGGCCCCCTGCCCCCCGGCTGCGCCCTCGTCATCGAGGCCCTCCCGGGAGGGCTGGCCGAGAGGGGCGCCCGCCTCCGCCGCCTCGCGGGCCTGACGGGGGAGGAGACCGTACTCGCCAGCGCGGCCGGCGCCCTCTCCATCGCCTCCCTCGGCGAGGCCTCGGGCTGCCCGGAGCGGATCCTCGGCATGTACTTCCGCCACCCGGCCCCCTACAGCCAGCTCGTCGAGGTGGCCCCCGGGCCGCTCACGAGCGAGGGGGCCGTCCAGGCCGCCACCGCCTTCTTGAAGGAGGCGGGGCTCACTCCCACGGTGGTGAAGGACTCCCCCGGCCTCATCCTGAACCGCTTGTCCGTACCCTTCCTGAACGACTGCATCCGCCTCGTGGAGTCCGGCTACGCGGCGCCCGCCGGCCTCGACGCCGGGGTGCAGCTCGGCCTCGGCCACAAGACGGGCCCCCTGCGCCTGCTCGACATCCAGGGGCTGGACGCCCACCGGGAGACGGCGCTCTCGCTCTTCGAGCAGCTCGGCGACCCCCGCTACGCCCCCCCGCCCCTGGCCGGGCGGATGATCGCCGCCGGGCGGCTGGGCATGAAGACGGGCCGGGGCTTCTACACCTACAAGCAACCCTCGGAACTAGGCGACGCCGAGGCCGCGCCCGAAGCCGCGGGGGCGCGGGACCTCTCGGCGGGCCTGGCCCTGGCGGACCGGATCCGCAGCGTGGGAGTCATCGGCCTGGGCACCATGGGGAGCGGCATCGCCCAGGTGTGCGCGGTGGCGGGCTATGAAGTGAGCGCCGTCGAGGTGAACGCCGCCGCGCTGGAGGCGGGCCTGGGGAGGGTCCGGGCGAACCTCGCGGGCGCCGTCCAGCGCGGGAAGATGAGCGAGGGCGGGAAGGCGGCCGTCCTCGGGCGCCTGGCCGGCGGCACCGCGCTGGAGAGCCTGGGAGGCTGCGACCTCATCATCGAGGCCGCGGTCGAGGACCTGGACTTGAAGCTCGGCCTCTTCAAGCGGCTGGGCGGGATCGCGAAGGGGGGGGCGATCATCGCCTCGAACACCTCCTGCCTCCCCGTCACCGCCATGGCGGCCCAGACCAAGCATCCCGGGCGCGTGCTCGGCCTCCACTTCTTCAACCCGCCCTACGCCATGCGCCTGGTCGAGGTGGTCGAGGCCCAGCAGACCGCCTCCGAGACCGCCGCCTTCGGCCTCGCCTTCTGCCAGCGCCTGGGCAAGACCCCCATCCCGGTCCGGGACCGCCCCGGCTTCCTCGTGAACCGGCTCGTGGTGCCCTTCCTCAACCACGCCGCCCAGCTCTACGACGAGGGCCTGGCGGACCGCGAGACCCTCGACCTCGCCGTGAGCCAGGGCCTGGGCCACCCCATGGGCCCCCTCACCCTGATCGACCTCGTGGGGGTGGACGTCCAGACCTTCGTGGCGGACGCCATGGCGCGCGAGCTCTACGAGCCCCGCTTCGGCCCCCCGCCGCTCCTGCGCCGCATGACCTCGGCGGGGTGGCTTGGAAGAAAGAGCGGGCGGGGCTTCTACGAGTACGCGAAAAAGTAAGTTCCTCCCGGGGAGGCGGCGATGACCGGGGCCCAGCTGGTGGCGGCGCTCCTCGCGCCGGCCATCTTCATCTCGGCGGCGGGGCTGCTGGTCCTCTCCATCAACACGCGCATGATGGGCATCATCACCCGCCTGCGCGCCTTCCACTGGGAGCGCCACCAGAAGGAGCGCCTGGGGGAGCACGCGGAGGCCCAGGTGCTCGACCGGCAGATTGAGGCCGTCACCCGGCACGTGATCGTGGTCCGGAACGCCCTCCTGTGGGTGCTGGCCAGCATCATCCTCACCCTCATCACGTGCCTGCTCCTGGGGCTCGCCGTGCTGTGGCCCCCGGCCAACGCCGCGTCCATCCTGTTTTTCGTCCTGGGGTTCCTCGCGATGCTGGCCGGGCTGGGCTACTACTTCCGCGACGTGTCCATGGCCCTGGACGCGGCCCGGGACGAGGAGCGCGTCCTCGCCCAGATCCGGGCGGAGCGAAGGACGTGAGGGGGGGGAAGGAGCGAAAGGAGAGTTAGGACTTAACGTTCTTTACCACCAATAGAATGGCTTCATGGACTCGCTTTATTTGGGCATCAAACCACGGCTTCGTCAGTTTTTCATTAAAAACAACGCGGACACGTCCGTTTACTGGCTTGTCGAACTTGAGAAACCGCAAGGTGTCATTCGGCGAATCTGCAGACACCCTTCCATGGGCGAGTGCGTCTCGCACGTCGACCAGCGTTTTATCAATTTCGGCGAGACCACGACTTTCCATCACAGAGTTAAATTTACCAATCAGTTGGCCTAGCGAGTCATAGCTCGTGATCTCGTTTTCAGGTAGCTCGGTTCCAACCGGAGAAGAGAAGAGATTCGTTCCAGAAGAAATACTGATCGGCTTTGCCGTAGGCAATTCTTGCAGAAACGCACGCAGAATGAACTCAAGCGAATGAAAGTTCGCCATTAGTCCACCAAGATATCTTGCGTACTCTTTATCTCCCAATTTCATTACACTGAACTCCACTGCTCAGAAACATCGGGCCAAGGCGTCCTATGATATCCTAAAAAAACAAAAAGTATTCCGCTCTCCCCCCTCACTCGGACCCTCCCCCATGCCCTTCCCCCGCCCCGTCGTCGTGCTGAGCCAGTGCCTGGAGCTCTCGCCCTGCCGCTGGGACGGGGCGCGCATTCCGTTCCCCTTCCTCGCGAAGCTCGCGCCCCATGTCGAGATCAGGCCCGTGTGCCCAGAGGTGGAGATCGGGCTGGGGGTGCCGAGGGACCCCATCCGGATCATCCAAGATGGTGAGGAGAGGAAATTGCTCCAGCCCTCGACCGGGCGGGACGTGACGCGGGCCATGCGGCGCTTCGCGGGGGAGTTTCTTGGGAGACTGGAGGGCGCGGACGGCTTCATCCTAAAGAGCCGCTCGCCGTCCTGCGGGATCCGGGACGCGAAGATGTACGGCGGGGAGGAGAGCGGCACGGTGCTGGAGAAGGGCGCGGGCCTCTTCGCGGGGGAGGTGCTGGCGCGCTTCCCGGGGCTGGCGGTGGAGGACGAGGCCAGGCTTGCCCATCTCGCCATCCGGGAGCGCTTCCTGACGAAGCTCTTCGCGCTGGCCGCCTTCCGGGCGGTGAAGGAGAAGCCCTCGATGGCCGGCCTCGCGCGCTACCAGGAGAGGAACCGCCTCCTCCTCATGGCCCGCGGCCAGCGCGAGGCGAAAACCCTGGAGCGGATCGCGGCGAACCGCGAGAAGCTGCCGTTGCCGAAAGTGATGGAGGAATATGAAAGACACCTCCACGCCGCCCTCGCCCGCCCCGCCCGGCGGGCGTCAGTTGCGGCCGCCCTCCGCCGGCACGCCGAGGCGCCCTGGCTCGCCCGGCAGACCTTCTTCGCGCCCTTCCCGCCCGCGCTGGCAGGGACGGAAGAAGAACCTCCCCTTCCGTAGGGGCGAGGCATGCCTCGCCCCTACAAATGACACGGCGAACCTGCCTCAGATAGGGATGCCCCGCCCCGGCCCGAAGGCCTGAAAAAACAAATAACCCCCCTTGCCGCGCCGGGGCGGGGATGGTACTCATTCGGGGCCGGCCCCGTCGGCACACCCTCACAGGACGATCCTCCGGAGGAGCCCCATGAAGGCTGTGCGCTTCCACGAGCATGGCGGGCCCGAGGTGCTCCGGGTGGAGGAGGTCCCCCGGCCCGAGCCCGGCCCGGGGGAGGTACTCGTCGAGGTGAAGGCGGCGGGGCTCAACCACCTGGACCTCTGGGTCCGGAAGGGGCTCCCGGGCCTCAAGGCCGAGATGCCCCACATCGGGGGGAGCGACTTCACCGGGGTGGTGGCGGCCCTGGGGCCGGGCGTCACGAGCTTCCGGGAGGGCCAGCGGGTGATCGGCTACCCGGTGCTCTCTTACGGGGGGGTGCCCTTCTACCTGTGCGACGATCCCCCGCCGGGGGCCTTCGCCCTCATCGGGGAGCAGACGAACGGGGGCTGCTGCGAGTTCGTCCGCGCGCCCGCCCCGAACCTCCTCCCCCTGCCCGAGCGGCTCTCCTTCGAGGAGGGGGCGGCGGTGCCCGTCGTCTTCATCACCGCCTGGCGGATGCTCGCCGAGCGGGCCCGGCTCCAGGCGG
>Ga0156093_1001_pt5 | contig 10180 bp, 6 predicted proteins | sample RifCSPlowO2_02_FD_107746 | JGI IMG/M metagenome (GOLD analysis project Ga0156093, IMG submission 107746) | Candidatus Tectomicrobia bacterium RIFCSPLOWO2_02_FULL_70_19 | reverse complement strand
AGCCCGTGTACTTGAAGTCGGCGGCCGGGGCCGGGACCGCCAGGCTCGCCGCCAACAGGCCCGCTGCCAGGGCCAAGAGGTATTTCCGCATTTCTCTCTCCTTGAATGGGAGTGTGTTCCTATCGCTGCGTGTGTTGCCGTTCTTGCTGATTCAAGAGCTCTTCTGTTTCGCCGACACTCCTGGCTCGCCTCTCCCGCGCGCCGTCACCTCCTTCTGCGCCCGCCCATCCCCCATCCGGCGGGGGCGGCCTCCTGCCCCTTGCGGGGGGCAAGAAAAAAAGCCGCACGCTCAAGCGTGCGGCTTTTGGAAGGGACAAGTCGCCGGGAGGCGCCCCCGAAATCCGCGCTCCGGCTCACTTTGGCGGGATCGCCTGCCGCACCAGGCAACCCCGCCTACTGCACCGTCAGTTCGCAAGCCAAATGCAAAAAAGACAACACGAATCATGCAACCCGGGAGGGGGATTTGTCAACCCCCCTTGACCGCACGGCCCGAAACCGGGCCACGGCTTCGGCCAAGCCCGGAAATGATCATCTAACCCTTTGTTTTATAAATATATAACGTGCTCTTGTTCTCCGGCATGGGGCCCGTGTCGGTGGTGATCACCACCAAGTCCTCGAAACCGTCGTTGTCGGCATCGGCAAAAGCGAAGTCCGCGATCCCCCTGCCCACCTTGGTGGTCCGCCATACGTCGGAGAGGCCGCCGCCGTCCCAGACCATGCTCACGATCTGGCCTCCCGAGACGCCGAGGCCGGGCACGATGCGAGTGGCGCTGTACTCGTTCGCGATGACGAGGACCTCATCGACCCCGTCCCCGTCCACGTCCGCAACAAGGACGCGCGAGCGGATGGGGAGGTCCGGCGACCGGCCGCCCAGATACTCCTGGGTCGTCGTGGCGTCCCTCGTCGAATAGAAAGTGTGCACCGGCCCTCCGTAGCGGCCGCCGCTCACGAAGCGTTGCTCTCCACGCCGGGAGTAGACCCGCACCTTGTCGTCATCGCCCACTTCGATCACGTCCAGGGTGCCATCCTTGTCCAGGTCCCAGAGGCCGAAGCCGAGAATGGTGACCTGGGGCGGCAGGATGTACGGGGCGGCCGCGGCGAGGCGGTTACCCGTCCACCGGTAGCGCTGAATGAGGCCGGCGAAGGGCTTGTCCAGGCCCTGTACCTGGCCCAGGAGCAAGAAGCTGTCGGCGTCGGGGATCTTGGCGCCCCGCTCGGGCCGGCGGATGCGGAGGAGCCGGAAGAACACGCTCTCGTTGTCCGCCAGCTTGGCGAACTCCTTGCCCTTCATCTCCAGGACGAGGGAGAAGAGGCCGCCGAAGCGGTAGTTGGCGACGTAGACCTCCGCCCTCCCGTTGCCGTTCATGTCGGCCACGTCCACCCAGCGGTAATCGTTCGTGCGCCCGTCGTCGAAGCGGGCCATCTCGCGCATCCGGTTCCCGGCGAACTGGAAGACCAGCACCTGGCCGGGGGTGATGATGACCACCTCGTTCTTCCCGTCGCCGTCGAGGTCCCCCACCGCTATCCCGCGGAATTGATGGCCGTCGAACGTGAAGTTGGTCACCCGCCCCTTGGCGCCCGGCACTCCCTCGCGGTTGAGGATGAAGCTCGGGTTCGAGGCCAGACCGACCGCGGAGGCCCCCGCCCCTCCCCGGCGCAGGGCCTGCTCGCGCGGGGCACGCTGCTCGAAGGGGAGCTCGTCCGCGATGGCCACCGTCTGGAAGATCTCCTGGCGGGTGGTGAGCGAAAGCAGGCGGCTGGTGATGACTTTCTTGCCCCGGACGTCGCGGACGCTGCTCTCCACCGCCAGGTCGGAGCGGACCTGGTTGCGAAGCTTGATGGCGTTATCGCCCTTCAGCACATCGCCGGCGGCGAGACCCTGCTCGAGCATCCACACCTGGAGCTGATCGACGTCATAGACGTCGAAGCGCCCTTGCGCGAGGAGAAGGCGGGCCAGCTCCCGGGTCAGGATGTCCATCCCCAGAGATTCCTTGGTCTGGTTGATGAAGGGAAGGAGGGCCAGGCGGATCTTGGCCGACGAGAGGCGCACGACATCGTTCACCCGCGGGACCAAGTCCCTGCCGGGGGCGAGGCGCACCAGCCGGGCGACCGAGAAGCGCGGCTGAACCTCCACCACCTCGGCCTCGCCGACCTCCTCCTCCAGCGTCCCCAGGACGGCCCCGGTGACCGGATGCCGGAAGGGCGCACCCTTGCGGAGGATGGTGAGCTTGATCCCCTTGGTCGCCTTGTCGTTCTCGCCGATGCTCAGGTATAGGTCGCCACCCCGGACGGCGACAACTTGTCCCTCCAAGTGGGGGTACCGCTGGTGGAGCTTGTCGCTGATGGTCTGCAGCGCCCGCGCATGGTCTATTCCCTGGGCGCCGACCCAGTGGGCCGTCGCCAGGAGGGCAAGCACCATAGCGCCTGAAACCCCTCGAAGGGCTTTTCGCATCATGTCCTTCCTGATCTCCTGGATGAACCGGGATGAAGCCTTGATCCCTATCCGGCCGGATATCGTCCTTCTCCCTACACCTTCACCTTCAGAACCACGTGGGTTCCCGCCAGGCGGTCTCCGAGCCCCCGGCCCCGCTTGTCGAAGAGGACGAACAGATGCCCCAGCCCCAAGGGCAGGCCGGCCGCCAGTCCGCCAAAGAAGCGCAGAACGGCCTGCATGTATTCTACCGGCTTATCGTCCATGTCCACCACCGAGAGGCCCATGCTCCTGTGCCCCGGGGTGCAGCCGAACATTCCGACAAAATACACCGAATATAAAAGGGAAAGAAGGATGAGCACCGCCAAGTTCAGAATCCCGAGCAGAATGAGCGCCTCCATGTTGGAGGAAACCGGCCCCGCTGCCTTGCTCACGATTCCGAAGGAGACCCCCGAAAAGAGCCCCTGAAGGACGGCCAGAACGCCGAGATCCATCGCCCCCGCGACGAAGCGGACGGAGAGCGGAACCCCGACGACTTCGGCCTGCTCCTCCTTCTCTGGCTCCTCGGAGGGCGCGCCCGCGTCGTCGAGGAAATCCCCGCCCTTCGGCTCCGCCGCCGCGGCCGCAGGGGCTTCCTCGGGGACATAAGCCTCGATCTCGTCGGGATCCTCATCCACCATGAAGCCCCCGCCCCGGCGGGAAACGGGCGCGGCCTTCTCATTCTCTTCGGCAGCCTCTTCGGCAGCGGGCGCCGCCTTTGCCTCCTCTGGCGCTGCGCCCGAAGGAGCCGTAGGGGCATCGGCCTCCTCCAGGAAGCCTCCGAGATCTTCCTTCGAGAGGTCCGCCTCTCCCGCATCCCGGGGAGAGGCCGCGGGCGTCTCCGCCATGCCCACCCGGGGGGGGGATGCATCGCCCGCCTCGTTCAGGGCGTCGGACCACATCTTCTCCAGATCCCCCTCGCCGAGATCCTCGGCGGCGGCCGCCCCGGGCTTGGGCTGGGCCTCTTTCCCCGTGCGCTGGGCCTTGGCGGCGGCCTCTTGCTCAGCGAAGGCCTCGGTCCACATGTCCGATAGGCTGTCCTCCCCCCCGCCGGCGGAGGCCCCAACGGGGGGAACCACTCCCTTCCGCCCCGCGGCGGGGGCACCCTCTTCCTCGTCGAGGGCCCCGGCCCAGGCGCTGGAGAGATCGTCCTCCCCCCCTGCCCCGGCGGGCTGGGAAGCGGCGATTTCCCCGGCGTCATCCAGAAGATTCTCGGTTGCGGCCGGGGACGGAGCTGCTTGCTCCTCGGTGAAGGCATCGGCCCACAGGTTTGAGACTTCGTCCGCTTCCTCGGCATTCTTGCTCACGGCCCTTCCCCGCGCGGGAGACGCCGGCGATTTTGCTCTCATCTCCTCCTTGCCGGGCAGAAGGTCCGCCACGGGCGCTTCCAAGGGCGCGGCAGGAGCGGCCGGGGCCGCTTCGTCCGCCTCGTTCAGGAGCGACAGCAAGTCCTCGTCCTCCTGCGTGGCGGCCGCCGCCGCCGGGGACTCCTCCTCGGCCGCAGGGCTCTCATCCTCCTCCGAGGCAAGGAACTGGGCGAGCTCCTCATCCTCCTCAGCGGCGACACCCTTGGCCGCGGCCGGGGCGGGCCGGGACGGAGCCCGCGGCGGCGCATCGGCGTCCTCGGCGGAGAAAAGATCCCTCTCGCTGATCGCATCGAGCGGGACATCCGCCTCGGCCCCTACGGGCCCGGCGGGCTTCTTCGACGGGGGTGCCGCTTCCAGGCCGGGGGATTCTTCCAGGTCCAGCGAGGCGAGAAGGTCATCCGCCTCCTCCGCTGCGGGGGCCTTGGGCCGCTCTTCCCGTCGCGGGAGTGGCCGCTCCGGGCGCGGCGCGCGCACGGCAGGCGCCTCTCCCCCGCCCGGAAGGGCGATCTCCTCCATCCCCTCGGCCAACTCCCCGAGGAAAGGCGCGTCGGCCGCCGCCGATTCCTTCGTATCCAAGCCGGATGGCGTGATCCCGAGGGCGGCTTCCCCGATCTCCCCGGCGGGAGCGGCCGGGGCGCCCTCTTCGGGCTCCAACAGGGAGAATACGTCCGGGTCGCCGGGCCCGCCGTAGAAGCGGGGGATGGGGCCCAACATGAGGGGGGAGAGGAACGCGGGGCGCTCCATGCGGGAAGCGGACGGCGCGGCGGCGGCGACCGCGACGAGCGGCTCGGGGAGGCTCCTTCCGCACCGGGGGCACTCGCCGGGGCGGTCAAACGTCACATAGCCGCATTTCGTGCAGCGCACCGCTCCGAGCCCTTTCCAAGAAAGGACGGCCAGAAAAGTTTACCACAAGGGCCCGGAGGAGAAGAAACGAGGAAAATTCAACTGTGTGGGGGTAACTCCCACCCTCAGGGAGAGGGCGAGAGGCCGAGGGCCTTGGCCATCGCCGGGTGGAGGCGCACCCCCCGGCGGGCCGCCTCTTGGGCGTGGCGGCGGGCCTCGGTCTCATCCCCCTCGAGATAGAGGGCGACGGCCAGGTTGTGGTGGGCGTCCCCCCGGCCCGGCTCCAGGGCGAGGGCCGCCTTGAAGTGATCGATGGCGAGTTTCCGCTGACCCTGCCTGAGGTAGAGGGTGCCGAGATTGAAGCGCGACTCCGCGAAGCGGGGGGCGAGGGCTACCGCGCGCTCCAAGTGGCGCTGGGACTCCTCCAGCCTCCCCGTCCCGAGGTAGAGGGCCCCCAGGGCGAGGTGGGCCTCCGGGGCGTCGGGGTTAAGCCGGAGGGCCTCTTTCAGCGAAGCCTCCCCCTCTTTCTCGCGGCGGCTCTGCATCTGGGCGATCCCGAGGTCGATCCAGGCGGGATCGTAGAGAGGATAGATGCGCACCGCCTCGCGCAGGACGGGAATGGCCTCCGCGAACCGGCTCTTCCGGACGAGGTATTGGCCCTGGTTGCGCAGCGCCCGGGCGCTACGGGGGGAAACCTGGGCCGCGCGCTCCCAGAGGCGCAGAGGATCGGACCAATCCCGGTTGCGCATCCAGGTGAGCCCGCCGAAGGTGAGCGCCGCCGCCGCGAGCGCCCCCGCCGGGGCGCGCCAGCCCCCCTCGCCCAGAGAGAAGAGCCACCTCGCCGCCGCGGGCACGGCGGCGAGCAGGAAACCCGCCGAGGGGAGGTACATCGCCCGCTCGGCCATGGCGGTGCCGATGGGGACGAGAAGGTTGGCCGCCGGCAGCCAGCCCGCCAGGAAGAGCGCGAGCCCCAGGCCCACCCAGGGGGCCTCGCCCCGCCACCTCCAGGACACCCAACCCCATCCCAGCAGGACCGCGAGGCCCGCCACCGCATAGAGGGCGGTCTCCGTCCCGGCGTGCGTGATCTGGGCGTAGGAGTAGTCCAGGCTCAGGGGCCAGGGCCAGACCATGAGCTTGAGGGTGCGCCCCAGGACGCCCAGCGCCCCCCAGCTCCGTTCCAGGGCGCCGGCGTAGGCGAGAGGGTTGTCGAGGCGCGAGGGGGAGACGGGCCGCACCCACATTCCCAGCGCCGCATGGCGCAGATAGAGATAGGCGAGGAGCCCGGCGGCCAGCCCGGCCCCTGCGGGAACCGCGAGCGGCCGGATCCTCCACTTCGTCAGCCGGCTCCACAGCCACCAAGCCCCGGCGAAGAGGACGAGCGCCACACCCGTCTCCTTCGAGAAGAGCGCGAAGAGGAGCGCCAGCGGCGCTCCCAGGCCCAGCATCGCCATCTCACTCATGGCGGGGGAGGGCTGGGAAGCGGCCTTTTTTTTCAGCTTCGTCTCCTTCTCATTCTCTTCCCCGGCGGGCAGCGCCCGGCCCAGGAGGAGGGCCATCCCCGCGAAGACCCCTATGGCGCACATCAAATCCGCCCGGGCCACCACGGCGTTCACCGCCTCGGAGTGGAGGGGATGGAGGGCGAAGAGGAGGGCCACCGCCCCGGCCGTGCCCGGGCCCAGGCCCGCCCGCCGCGCCACCCAGAGAAGCAGCAGGCTGGCCAAGGCGTGGAGGAGGATGTTGAGGGCCCGATAGCCCTCGGGGGCGTTCCCGCCCAGGGCATGGTTGAAGGCGAGGGAGAGGGTGACGAGGGGCCGGTAGAGGCGGTCGCGCTTGGAGTCGTCCTTCCGCATGGCCCAGTAGTCCGTCCGGAAGGTTTCGAGGGCCCGGCCCCGCTCTTGGACCAGGGCGTTCGCGCCGATCACGGTCAGGTCATCGTGGACGAAGGGGTGGGAGAGGGTCTCCGCGAAGGGGAGGCACGCCGCAAGGAAGACGGCCGCCGGCCACAGCCAGACGGATCGGGACGGAAGCTGGATGGATGCGCCGGGTTGCATGGGCCTGGAATCCACAAGCGGGCGGGCGAAGGGAACTCTACACCCTTTCGGCCCGAAAGTCGCTCCTGCCCCCTCGCCCGGCCGGCGCGGAGGGGTCCGAAACCGCCTTTGACCCCGGCGGGCGGGGCTGGTAGGCTAGGAGCAGTTCGCTGGGGGTGCCGAGAGGCTGAGATTATACCCTTCGAACCTGATCCGGTTAGCGCCGGCGTAGGGAAGCGAATCCCGTCATCGAGGCCCGAGCCGGATCCTTCCCGTCCCAGGCGCGCGTGCCGCCCAAAGCTGTATCTTTGCGGAAGAGGGCTCTCGGCCCTTCGCGCAGGTTCCAGAGGAGCCCGGAGACATGGCACACGGGAACGGCAAGTCAAGCGGAGCGAACAGCAAGACGAGCGGCCTCCCCCTCTTCGCCAAGGAGGACGGCTCCGCGAAGGCCGGGAGTTTCCCCGCTTCGCGCAAGGTCTTCGTCGAGGGATCTCAAGGGGTGCGCGTTCCCTTGCGCGAGATCGCCCTCTCGGGCGGGGAGCCCGCCGTGCGCGTCTACGACACGAGCGGCCCCCAGGGCCACGACGTGCGCCAGGGCCTGCCGCGCCTCCGGGAGCCCTGGATCCGCGCCCGGGCCGGGTACGACGAGGCCGAGCCCTCCTACAAGCCCGTGCCCGGCCACAGCGACCCGGGCCTCCCCATGCCTCCCAAGCGCAAGGTGCTGCGCGGGCGGGGCAACGTCACCCAGATGCACTTCGCCAAGAAGGGCATCGTCACCCCCGAGATGGAGTTCATCGCCATCCGGGAGAACATGGACCCCGGCTTCGTCCGCTCCGAGGTGGCCCGGGGGCGGGCCATCATCCCGGCCAACATCAACCACCCCGAGAGCGAGCCGATGATCATCGGCCGCAACTTCCTGGTGAAGATCAACGCCAACATCGGCAACTCGGCCGTGGCCAGCTCGATCGAGGAAGAGGTCGAGAAGATGCGCTGGTCCACCCGCTGGGGGGCCGACACGGTGATGGACCTCTCGACGGGCAAGAACATTCACGAGACGCGGGAATGGATCTTGCGCAACTCGCCCGTGCCCATCGGCACCGTGCCCATCTACCAGGCGCTGGAGAAGGTGGGCGGGGTGGCCGAGGACCTCACGTGGGAGATCTACCGCGACACCCTCATCGAGCAGGCCGAGCAGGGGGTGGACTATTTCACCGTCCACGCCGGCGTCCTGCTGCGCTACATCCCCCTCACCGCCAAGCGGGTGACGGGCATCGTCTCGCGCGGGGGCTCCATCATGGCCAAGTGGTGCCTGGCCCACCACCAGGAGAGCTTCCTCTACACCCGCTTCGAGGAAATCTGCGAGATCTTGAAGGCCTACGACGTCTCCTTCTCCCTCGGGGACGGCCTCCGGCCGGGCGCCATCGCGGACGCGAACGACGAGGCCCAGTTCGGGGAGCTCGAAACCCTGGGCGAGCTCACCCAGGTCGCCTGGAAGCACGACGTCCAGGTGATGATCGAGGGCCCGGGCCACGTGCCCATGCACCTCATCAAGGAGAACATGGAAAAGGAGCTCCAGATCTGCCACGAGGCCCCCTTCTACACCCTGGGCCCCCTCACGACCGACATCGCCCCCGGCTACGACCACATCACCAGCGCCATCGGGGCGGCCATGATCGGCTGGTTCGGCACGGCCATGCTCTGCTACGTCACTCCCAAGGAGCACCTCGGGCTCCCGGACAAGAACGACGTGCGTGAGGGCGTCATCGCCTACAAGATCGCCGCCCACGCCGCCGACCTCGCCAAGGGCCACCCCGGCGCCCAGGCCCGCGACGACGCCCTGAGCAAGGCGCGCTTCGAGTTCCGCTGGCGCGACCAGTTCAACCTCTCCCTCGACCCCGAGCGGGCGCTCGAGTACCACGACGAGACGCTGCCCGCCGAGGGGGCCAAGGTGGCCCACTTCTGCTCCATGTGCGGCCCCAAGTTCTGCTCGATGAAGATCACCCAGGAGGTGCGCGAGTACGCCGCCCAGCAGAACCTGAAGGAGGAGGAAGCCCTCCAGGCCGGGCTCCAGGCCAAGGCCCAGGAGTTCAAGGAGGCGGGCGGGGCGATCTACGTCGCCGAGGAAGCAAAAAAGAAGTAAGACGCTCATCTATTTTGACCCATCGAATCAAATAAGCCGCCCGGGAGCCCTCCCGGGCGGCTTCCTTTTTTTCGCGCCACTCTCCAAAATCCCGCCGGGCCGTGGCACCCCTCACTTTCGTGCACCGTTCCCCTTTGGCTGAGGTAGAATGGGACGGATCTTGCATGTGAAATGACCGGTTTCTACGAGAACAGGATACCCAGCGATGGCCGGCCCCGACGAGAAGACCCAGCATCCCGACGCCGATACGGGCGGGCGGCGGCGCGCGCCCGAGGAGGCCTCCGCCCGCCCCGGCGGCGGGTCCGACCGGCGCAACCAGGGCCGCGCCCGGCACCGGGACCCCGCCTGCTTCCTGGAGGACATCACCCGCTTCCACCGCACCCTGGAGGAGGGCTACGGGGTGCTGCAAGAGGCGCACGACCGGTGGAAGAAGTACACCGAGCGCAAGAACATGCTCGCCGCCCAGGTCGAGACCGAGAAGGCCAAGGAAAAGGAGATCTGCCAGAACGCCCTGAAGATCTTCCTCACGGTGGACACCGAGATCCGGCAGATCTACACGCCCATGCTCGAGTACATCAAGCGGCACGTCGACGAGAGCGAAAAGACCAAGGACCAGAGCCTCAAGGAGAAGGTGCACGAGAGCCGCTGGGACGGCCGGGGACGGCTGGCCATCGCGCTCTTCAAGCAGACGTCGCTGGCCCTGGGCTTCCTCTCCGCCTTCATCAACGAGGAGGACCAGGACGAGGACTTCCAGGCGCGCTACCGGGAGGTCGTCACCGAGCAGAAGGAACGGCTGGAGAAGGTCCCCTTCAGCTCGGGCGCCTACACCAAGCTCGGCGAGGCCATGCGGCGCGCCGCCGACCACCGCTCCTTCGACCGGATGACCCGGCTCTCCTCCCAGATCGTCCAGGAGTTCATCGACTTCCCCGAGGAGTTCATGAAGAAATACGCCAGCGCCGCCAAGAACCCCGTCCCGACCGCCCTGACCACCTGACCCCCCGCGCCGCATTTTTTCCGCCGGAACGTCCCGGAAAACCCCGGACACCCGATTTTCATACCCTTTTGCCCTCAACAACCCTCCATCGCCGTGACAGGCCCCTCCCCTTTGAGATCATGCGTTTTTCCCATCAATTCACGTCAATTCCCGAGACGGCCTCCCAACCCCTGTCCCCCCCGCCATGCCCATTTTTTCCGGTGGAATTCGCTGAAAAACACTGAACACCCCCCGCCGCGGCAGATCCCCCTCCCCCTCCGGGGGGGGAGGGCTGGGGTGGGGGATGCGCCGAAACCCTCTCTCCCCACACCCTGGGCAAGACCGACCCCCCCTGCC
>Ga0156093_1032_pt5 | contig 10263 bp, 9 predicted proteins | sample RifCSPlowO2_02_FD_107746 | JGI IMG/M metagenome (GOLD analysis project Ga0156093, IMG submission 107746) | Candidatus Tectomicrobia bacterium RIFCSPLOWO2_02_FULL_70_19 | reverse complement strand
TCCGTGAAACGCCTGGACGGCCCCCCCCAAAAACGCATGACCCCCCCCTTCGCCCCCCCCCCTTGGTTAAGGGGGGGGAGGGGGGGTGGGCGTCCGTTTCCGGGAATATCCCGGATGCCCTCATTCTTCCATCCCTCCCTGTCCCGTAGGGGCGTATTGCAATACGCCCCTACAAAATCTTCCGGGGGCGGGCGCGCCGCCCCGCCGGTGCCAATCTAGCCCCTCCCCGTGTAGGATGCCTGACGCCATATTCCGCCATTTTCGCGCACCTTCGCGCAGCCCCATTTTTTTCCGAGGAGACGCGCCATGCCGGTCAGCAACTGGAAGGAGCTCCCCGTCAAGGTCCCCTTCCCGGGGGTCGAGGTGGGCATCGCCGCGGGCGAGCACGTCATGATGAACTACATCCACGCCAAGAAAGGCGTCTCCACCCGGCGGCACTGGCACGAGGCCGAGCAGATCCTCTGCGTCTTCAAGGGCAAGGTCCGCGTCAAGGCCGGGGACGACCCGGTGAGCATCCTCGGGCCCGGCGACGTCTGGCACGTCCCCTCGAACACCGAGCACCAGGCCGACTACCTCGAGGACACCGTCGCCATGGAGGGGTGCAGCCCCATCCGCCTCGACAACTTCGCCGGCTACATGAAGCGCGACACCTACCCCGTCGAGCAGCTCGACCTCGCGGCGCTCCTCAAGAAGCAGAAGGGGAGGGCGAAGGGTAAGAGGAAGGGGCGGTAGGGGGGGGTAGGGGGGAGAGAGGGGGCCGATGAATTTGGTAGGAGCGTATTGCAATACGCCCCTACAAGGCGTGTCACGGCGGATTTCCTCTCTTCGGGGATTCGCGATGAAATTCAACCCCGACCGCCACCGCCGCCGCTCCATGCGCCTGAAGGGATGGGATTATTCGCGGCCCGGCGGGTATTTCGTCACGATATGCACGCAGGGGCGCGAATGCCGGTTGGGAAAGATCGCGGGCGGGAAGATGCGGTTGAGCGATGCGGGCGAAATGGTCCGGTGGACCTGGGAGGAATTGCCCTCGAAATATCCGGGTGTGGAGATCGATGCCTTCGTCGTGATGCCCAACCACGTGCACGGGATCATCGTCTTGACCGATGCCGTAGGGGCGGGCCCCCGTGCCCGCCCCGGCCCACATACCCGCCCCGTGGAAGGGCGGCCACAGGGGGCCGCCCCTACGCGGTTCTCGCTGCCGGACGTGGTGCACCGGTTCAAATCGTTGACCACCGCCCGCTACCGATCCGGCGTCGCCCGCCTGGGCTGGCCGCCCTTCTCCGCGAGGTTCTGGCAGCGCAACTATTACGAACACATCCTCCGGGGAGAGGCGGAAATGGACCGGGCGCGGGAATACGTCCTGTGCAATCCCCTGAAATGGACTGAGGATGAGAACCACCCCATGAACGTGGAGAACCGTCCGTAGGGGCAGACCCCTGTGTCTGCCCCCGGCCTACGAGCCTGGGCACCTGATCCAATCCGCCCCTCGGGACATACGGAAACAGATCCACCGGATGTATGAAGAGCATGGGAATTCTTCCTTCAGTTCCCTCTTGTAGTGTAAACGCGGGAGCAGAAAGACAATGTCCTTGTCCTGAACGTTTATTTTTCTTCTTTTCAGTTTGGTTCTGAGCTTCGGGATTTCACGCTTGATGATTCGCAGGGCGTCCGGGTCAACGCCCTTTCCACGGATGCGGACTCTAAGTGGCCAATCTACGATGTCCACGAGAAAGATGCCTTTCCGTTTCAAGCAGTTCAGAAGCTGGATGTATCTTTCCTTGCTGGTCGGCCTCTCGCCGAAGTAGTGCCAGAAAATGGTGGATGGCAGGCTTGTATCTTTACAAATGGGCCGCCTGTTATTCATAGTCTTGGGAGGGACGTAAAAATAGGTTCGCCTGCTCGGTGGCGGGGCTTCTCCCATCAACAGAGTTCTTGCCTTCCGAGGACGATATTTCTCCGATTCTGCGAGGTAATCGATTTTAGCTTGTTTTGCGCTTCTTATGGATCTCATCTACCCCACCCCCTTCACCTCCCTCCCCGGATGCGCCTTCTCAAACCCCATCGTCTCGACCGTCCCGTCCCGGCGGATATCCAGCACCTCGGTTTCGGCGAGGGCGCGGGCGACCATCTCCTCGACGGCGAGGTTCTCCTCCAGCTTGCGCAGGTGGGCGGGCTGGGAGCGGATGGCGGGGTGCTTGGGGACGAAGAGGGTGCAGCAGTCCTGGTCGGGCTCGATGGAGGTCTCGAAGGTGCCGATGGCCTGGGCCTGGGCCACGATCTCCTCCTTGTCCATCCCGATGAGGGGCCGGAGGATGGGCAGCTCCGCCGCCTCCTCAATGGCGGCGAGGTTGGTCAAGGTCTGGCTCGCCACCTGGCCCAGGCTCTCCCCGGTCACCAGGGCCCTGGCGCCCTCCAGCCGGGCGATGCGCTCGGCGATCCGCACCATGAAGCGCCGGTAGAGCACCACCCGCCAGTCCGGGGGCGTGGAGAGGACGATCTCCTTCTGCAAATTCCCGAAGGGGACGAGGTAGAGCCGGCTGCCCTGCTGCCAGGCGTCGAGGAGGGCGGCCAGGTCGCGCGCCTTCTCGGCCGAGGCGCGGCTCAGGTAGGGCGCGCCGTGGAAGTGGACGAACACCACCTCGCAGCCGCGCTTCAGCATCCGCCAGGCGGCCACGGGGGAGTCGATGCCCCCTGAGAGCAGCGCCGCCACCCGGCCGCTCATCCCCACCGGGAGCCCGCCCGGGCCCGGGACCTTCTCGACGTAGAGGAGCGCCTCGGCGGGGAGGGCCTCGATGTGCACCGTGGTGCCGGGATAGGTCAGGCTCACGGGCAGGCGGCGGCGGGCCTGGACCCGGGCGCCGATGGCCGCGTCCCACTCCCGGCTGCTGATGGGGACGGTGTCGAAGGCCTTGCGGGTGCGCACCCGGAAGGTGGAGACGCTCAGGGGGGCGAGCTGGGCCAGGGCGGCCTCGGCCGCCGCCTCGAGGTCGAGGGGGAGGCGCAGGGCCAGGGAGAAGTTGGCTAGGCCGAAGACCCGCGAGAGGGCTTCCCGCACCTGGGGCCAGGAGGCGCCCCCGGACAATTCCAGGATGAGCCGCCCGGGCAGCTTCCGCACCGGCCCGGCCCCCAGGGTCTCCACCGCGAGCTCCGCCCGGCGGGCCAGGCGGCTGATGAGGAGGGGGCGGTTTTTTCCCTTGAGGCCGATCTCGTGGTAGTGGAGGAGGACGCAGCGGCTGCCCTCTTTCCCGGGCGTTTCGGGCTTCATGGCGCGCGCTCGAGGCGGACCTCGGCCCCCCCGCGGACGGCCTTGAAGAGCGCGGCGTCCCCCTCCACCTGGCCCAGCGGGTTCACCGGGCTGGCGGCGCGGGGGGCCTCCCCGGTGCTCGCGGGGGTGGGCCCGAAGAAGATGCAGAAGGCGCTCCCCGGGGGCCAGTAGGCAATCTCCCCCACCCTCATCTCCTCCCGGGCGCCCTTCTCCCGGCCGGCCTGGAGGGGGATGGCGAAGTAGATCTCCTCCCCCCAGGTGCTGGCCTTGCCCCGGATAGGGAGGGCCTCCCAGAGGAGGTCCGCCGTGGGGCCGTCCGCGAGGGCGGCCGGGAGGGAGACGCCCCCCGCGCTGATCTGGATCCTGCGGCTCATCGGGTCTCCTGGAAGGGGATTTTCCCCTCTCTTTCCTACCATAGACGAGGCCCGCCGGGCTTGGGAAGGCGGCCTCCGCGGCCTTGACAGGGTTTAGGACCCCCCCTAGAGTGGTCCTTCGGTGCGCATCCTCCACGGGTAACTACGGAAATCACAGAGGTTTTCGGCCTCAAGCGGCGGCGGGAGGGGGGATGAACTTCCCGAAGATCGTGGAGTCGCTCGCCCCGGACCTGGAGCGCGTCGAGGAGGCGATCCAGGCGAACTTCCACTCGGACGTGGTCCTCATCCCGGACGTGAGCGGCTACCTGAGCGGCTCGGGGGGCAAGCGCATCCGCCCCATGCTGGTGCTGCTCGCGGCCAAGGCCTGCGGCTACGGGGGCCCGCGCGCCGTCACCCTCGGCTGCGTGGTCGAGTACATCCACACCGCCACCCTCCTGCACGACGACGTCGTGGACGGCGCCGAGGTGCGCCGGGGCAAGTCCTCCGCCAACGCCAAGTGGGGCAACGAGGCGAGCGTCCTGGTGGGGGATTTCCTCTTCGCCAAGAGCTTCTCGATGATGGCCGAGGACGGCGACGGCCGCATCCTCAAGGCCATGGCCGACGCCTGCACCCTGCTCTCCGAGGGGGAGGTGCTCCAGCTCGTCCACATGTACAACCTGGACGTCCGCGAGGAGGAGTACCTCGACATCATCCACCGCAAGACGGCCGCCCTCATCGCGGCGAGCTGCCAGGTGGGCGCCTACCTGGGGGACGCCCGGGCCGGGGCCGTCGGCGCCCTCCACCACTTCGGGGTCCAGGTGGGCTACGCCTTCCAGCTCGTGGACGACGCCCTGGACTACGCCGGGGACGAGGAGCGGACGGGCAAGGAGGTGGGCAAGGACCTCCGCGAGGGGAACGTGACGCTCCCCCTCATCCGGGTGTTCTCCCAGGCCGCCCCCGCCGAGCGGGAGCGCCTGCGCGAGATCGTAGTGCGCTCGGACGCGGTCGGCTCCAAGGGCCTCGCCGACGTGCTCGGGATGATGGACAAGTACAAGGCCGTCCCCTACACCCTCGACCGGGCGCGGGGCTACGTCGAGGCGGGGAAGGCCGCCCTCTCGGTGATCCCCGACTCCATCCACGTGGACGCCCTGCGCGCCCTGGCGGACTACGTCGTCGACCGCGACAGCTGAGCCCGCCGCGGCGGCAGGCAAGGCCCCCGATCGTCCCCCACCCCGGGAAGGCGCTGCCGGAAGGAGCCCTCGGATCGTGCGCCTGAGCGAGCCCCTCATCCTGGCGTCGGGCTCCCCCCGGCGGGCGCAGCTGCTCCGCGAGGCCGGGCTCCCCTTCGAGGTGGCCGAGGCGCCGCCCGGGACCGAGAGGCGGGCGGGGAACGGCCTCCCCCCCGCCGAGGCGGCGGTGAGCCGGGCCCTGGCCAAGGCCCGGTGGGCCTCCGGGCGCCATCCGGGCCGGTGGGTGCTCGGGGCGGACACCGTGGTGGTGCTGGACGGGGAGTCGATGGGCAAGCCGGCCGGCGCCGCCGAGGCGCGGCGGATGCTCGGGCGCCTCTCGGGCCGGACCCACGAGGTCCTGACCGGCTGGGCCCTGGTGAACGGCGGGCGCGAGCGCACGGCCTGCGCCCGCACCCGCGTGAGCTTCCGGCGGCTGGACGCGGACGCCATCGCCCGCTACACCGCGAGCGGGGAGCCCATGGACAAGGCCGGCGCCTACGCCGTCCAGGGGATGGGCGGGGGCCTGGTGGACCGCATCGAAGGGAGCTATACCAACGTGGTCGGCCTTCCCGTGCCCGAGGTGCTCGATGCACTGATCGAATGCGGCGCCCTGACGGACTGAAACGGGGGGAGCGAGCCATGCGCTTCGCGGACCGGATGAACAGGCTCAAGACCGAGAGCGCCTTCGTCGTCCTGGCCAAGGCCAAGGAGCTGGAGCGCCAGGGGCGCGACATCATCCACCTCGAGATCGGGGACGCCGACTTCAACACCCCCTCCCTCATCGCGGACGAGGCCTACGCCCAGATGAAGGCGGGGCAGACCCACTACTGCCCCTCGGCCGGGCTGCTGGAGCTGCGGGAGGCGTGCTGCGCGTTCCTGCGCCGGGAGGGGAGGGGGGAGTACAAGCCCAGCGAGATCGTGGTGGGCCCGGGCGGCAAGCCCTTCCTCTACTACGTCATCATGGCCTTCGCCGGGGAGGGGGACGAGGTCATCTACCCCGACCCGGGCTTCCCGGTGTACGAGTCCGTCACCCTCTACGCCGGGGCCGGGGCGGTGCCGCTGCCCATCCTCGAGGAGAAGGGCTTCAGCTTCACGGCGGAGGACCTGCGCTCCCGCGTGACGGGCCGCACCCGCCTCCTCATCCTCAACTACCCTCACAACCCGACGGGCGGCACCCTCGCCCGCAAGGACCTTGAGGCCATCGCCAAGATCGCCATCGAGCGCGACCTGGTCGTGCTCTCGGACGAGGTGTACGCCCACATGCTCTTCGAGGGGGAGCACGTCTCGATCGGCACCCTCCCGGGGATGCGGGAGCGCACCATCCTGCTGGAGTCCTTCTCCAAGACCTACGCCATGACGGGCTGGCGGCTCGGCTTCGTCGCCTGCCCCGAGCCCATCGCCCAGAAGCTCACCCAGCTCGTCACCAACTCGGTGAGCTGCGTGGCCCCCTTCATGCAGCTCGCGGGGGCCAAGGCCCTCCTCGCCGACCAGTCCGAGAGCCGGGCCATGATGGAGGACTACCGGCGCCGGCGGGACCTCTTCATCGCGGGCCTGAACGAGATCGGCGGCCTCTCGTGCAAGTCCCCCGCCGGAGCCTTCTACGCCTTCCCGAACGTGGGCGGGGTGCCGATGAGCGCGGAGAAGTTCGCCGACTACCTCCTGGAGGAGGTGGGGGTGGCCACCCTCCCGGGCTCGGCCTTCGGCGCCCACGCCGGCAAGCACATCCGCATGTGCTTCGCCAACAGCGTCGAGAACCTCGAGCGCGCCGTGGACCGCATCGCCGGGGCCGTCGCCCGGCTGAGGAAATGACGCCGCGGCGCGAGCCTCACCGGAAGCCCCGCCGCGCCCTCCGCATCGGGGTGGACACGGGCGGCACCTTCACCGACTTCATCCTGGTGGAGGGCGGCCGGGTGCGGGTGCACAAGGTGCTCTCCACCCCGGAGGACCCCGCCCGGGCCATCCTCCGGGGTTTGAAGGAATTGCTGGGCGATCGATCAGCGAGCAAGGTGGACCTGACCCACGGCTCGACCGTCGCCACGAACTCTCTCCTCACCCGCCGGGGGGCCAGGACCGCCCTCGTGACCACCGCGGGCTTCGAGGACGCCATCGAGATCGGCCGCCAGAACCGGAAAGAGCTCTACGACCTCGCCTACAAGCGGCCCCTCGCCCTGGTGCCGCGCGGCCTCCGCTTCGGCGTGGACGAGCGCCTGGACGAGCGCGGGGAGGTGCTGACCGCCCTCGACGTGAAGGCCCTCGGCCCCATCGCCCGGAGGCTCAAGGCCCGGGGGGCGGAGTCGGTGGCGGTCTGCTTCCTCCATTCCTACGCCAACCCCGATCACGAGCGCCGCGCCGCCGAGGCGCTCCGCAAGGCCGGCTTCCTCGTCTCGGCCTCGAGCCGGGTGCTGCCCGAGTACCGCGAGTACGAGCGCGCGAGCACCACCTGCGTGAACGCCTACGTCTCCCCCCTGATGAGCCGCTACCTCGCCGGCCTGACGCGCAAGGCCGGGCTGGCGCGGCTGCGGGTGATGCAGAGCAACGGGGGCATCATCTCGGGCCGGACGGCCGGGGAGGAGGCGGTGCGCACCATCCTCTCGGGCCCGGCGGGGGGCGTGGTGGGGGCCTTCGAGGCGGCGAGGGGCGCGGGCTTCCCGGACGCCGTCACCTTCGACATGGGGGGCACCAGCACCGACGTCTCCCTCCTCCGGGGGCGGATCGGCTTCACCGCCGAGACCGAGGTGGCGGGCTGCCCCATCCGGGTGCCCGTCATCGACATCCACACCGTGGGGGCGGGCGGGGGCTCCATCGCGAGGCGGGACCCGGGCGGCGCCCTCGCCGTGGGGCCCGAGAGCGCGGGGGCGGACCCCGGCCCCATCTGCTACGGGAAGGGGAGGGAGGTCACCGTCACCGACGCCAACCTCTTCCTGGGGCGGCTCGACCCGGCCCGCTTCCTGGGCGGGCGGATGAAGCTGGACGAAAAAGGCGCGGCGCGGGGTATCGCCCGCCTCGCGAAGGAGCTGGGCCTCTCCCCCCTCGCGGCGGCCGAGGGGGTGTTGCGCGTGGCGAACCAGCACATGGCCCGGGCCATCCGGCTCATCAGCGTCGAGCGCGGCCACGACCCCCGCCGCTTCGCCCTGGTGGCCTTTGGCGGCGCGGGGGGGATGCACGCCTGCGCCCTGGCGCATATCCTGGGCATCCCGGCCGTGGTGGTGCCCAAGGACCCGGGCATCCTCTCGGCCCGGGGGATGCTCACCGCCGACGTGGTGAAGGACTACGGGCGCACCGTCCTCCTCCCCGCCTCGTCCGCGCGGGCGGAGGCGCTGGAGAAGCTCTTCAGGCCCCTGGTGGAGCGCGCCCGGCGGGAGTTGAAGGCGGAGGGCTTCCCCCGGCCCGCCATCGAGCGGATGGTGGACATGCGCTACCAGGGGCAGTCCTACGAGATCACCGTGCCGCTGGAAGGAAGAGGCCTGCGCGCGCGCTTCGACGCCCTGCACCAGGCGCGCTTCGGCACCTCGAACCCCGCGCGGGCGGCCGAGGCCGTCACCCTGCGGGTGCGGGCGGCCGGAAAGGTCCAGCGCCCTCCCGCGGCGCGCGCGGCGGGGGGAGGGAAGGACGGCGCGCGCGCCCGGACCGGCCATGCGCCCATGATCTTCGAGGGGAAGAAGCTCCGGGGCGCCCGCTACGAGCGGGACCTCCTCCGCGCGGGGGACCGCTTCCGGGGGCCCGCCCTCATCAGCGAGTTCAGCGCGACGACGGTCCTGCCCCCGGGCTGGTCGTGCCGCGTGGACAAGCGGGGGAACCTGATCTGCGAGGAACGCACATGAAAGCCATCGTGATCGAGAAGGCGGGCGGCCCCGAGGCGCTGGAATTCAAGGAGATCCCCACCCCCAGGCCCAAGGAGGGCCAGGTGCTCGTCCGGGTGAAGGCGGCGGGCCTCAACCACGGGGAGACGCTGACCCGGCAGGGCTTCTCCCCGAGCGTGAAGTTCCCCCGCATCCTGGGCGTCGAGTGCGTGGGGGTGGTCGAGGAGGCCCCGGGGAGCGATCTGAAGAAGGGCCAGACCGTCGCGGCGGTGATGGGCGGGATGGGCCGGGCCTTCGACGGGAGCTACGCCGAGTACGCCTGCGTCCCCGCCACCCAGGTCCTCCCCCTCGCCACCAAGCTCGACTGGGCCACCCTGGGCGCCCTGCCCGAGACCTTCCTGACCGCCCACCGCATCCTGCGGGACGGGCTGGAGGTGAAGACCGCGGCCTCCCTCGTGGTGCGGGGGGGCACCTCCTCCATCGGCATGGCCCTCATCACCATGGCCAAGGAGTGGCACCTCCCCGTGGCCGCCACCACCCGCAACCCCTCCAAGGCGGCGGCGCTCCAGGCGAACGGGGCGGACCACGTGATCATCGACGCCGGAAAAATTCAAGAGGAAGTGCACCGCCTCTTCCCCGGCGGGGCCTGGAACTGCGTGGACCTGATCGGCTGCAACACCCTCCACGACTCCCTGCGCTGCGTCCGGCCCAAGGGCTACTGCTGCATGGCCGGCCACCTGAGCGGGCAGTGGGAGATGGAGAAGATCGAGCCCATCCCCTTCATCCCCTACAGCGTGCGCTTCACCACCATCAACACCCACGGGGTCTCCCGCGCCACCGACGCCGCGGCCCTCCAGTCCATCGTCGAGCGGGTGGAATCCGGGGCGCTCCGCCCCTGCCTCCACAAGACCTTCAGGTTCGGGGAAATCCACGCCGCCCACCGCTACATGGACGAGAGCCGGGCGGCGGGGAAGATCGTGCTGGTGATGGAGTAGGAGGGATGCGAAACCGAGATTCTTCACTCGACTCGACCAGGCTCGTCGCAGGCCGCTTCGTGGAGCCTGTCCTGAGAGGAGCGAAGGATATCGGTTTGGCGGTCCGTTTTCGTTGAAGGGACGGTAGCGATATGCCGAAAAAATCCGCCCCCGACCCCATCCTCCTCGAGGTCTTCCGCAACCTCCTCTTCTCGGCCTCGGAGGAGATGGGGGTGGCGCTCTGCCGCTCGTCGTTCTCGCCCAACATCAAGGAGCGGCGGGACTACTCCTGCGCCCTCTTCGGGGCGGACGGGAGGATGGCGGCCCAGGCCGCCCACCTGCCGGCGCACCTGGGCTCCATGCCCATGTCGGTCGAGTACGTGATCGAAACCATGACCCTCGCCCCCGGGGACATGGTGGCGCTGAACGACCCCTTCCACGGGGGGAACCATCTGCCCGACATCACCCTGATCGCCCCGGTCTATGTGGGGAAGAGGCTCGTCTACTACGCCGCCAACCGGGCCCACCACGCCGACGTGGGGGGCTCGGCCCCGGGCTCGATGAGCATCACCACCGAGATCTTCCAGGACGGGGTGGTCATCCCCCCGGTCAGGCTCGTGCGCGGGGGGAGGGTCGAGC
>Ga0156093_1001_pt6 | contig 10584 bp, 11 predicted proteins | sample RifCSPlowO2_02_FD_107746 | JGI IMG/M metagenome (GOLD analysis project Ga0156093, IMG submission 107746) | Candidatus Tectomicrobia bacterium RIFCSPLOWO2_02_FULL_70_19 | reverse complement strand
CCCTTCTGGTATAACCACCTTTTGACATAGGTCATTGGGCGAAGGAGCTCTCTTGTTCGGAAGTATCGGATTTCCAGAGTTGGTGGTCATCTTCGTGGTGGCACTCCTGGTCATCGGCCCTCAGCGTCTGCCCGAGGTGGCCCGGAGCCTGGGGCGCACCCTTCGGGAACTCAAGCGGGTCACCAGCGACCTCCAGAACAGCTTCGACCTGGAGGATGAGTTCGAGACCGAGATCAAAGCCGGCCCGTCTACCGAGGAGAATATAGCCGACAAGCCAAAAGCGGAGACCACAGGAGCTGAGGCTCCTCGGAGGCCCTCCGAGGAGCCCACCGAGCAACTTCAGGACACCGGGGAGACAACCGAGGAAAACAGCAGCGACGCTCCGACTGAAACAGAGGTCCCCCGCGACGGAGGGAGCCGGCCCACGTGAGCCAAGACCAGACCATGCCGCTCACGGAGCATCTTTCTGAGCTCCGGAGCCGGATCATCGTCATTCTGTCCGCGATTGGGATTCTCTTTCTGATCACCTATTACTTCTCGCCGCAGCTGCTGGCGTTCGTCCAAAAACCTATCGGGAAGCACAAGCTCGTCTTCCTCTCCCCGACCGAGGCCTTCTTCGCGCACTTGAAGGTGTCTTTCTACGTGGCCTTCTTCCTGAGCCTGCCGGTGACCTTCCATCAGATCTGGCGGTTCTGCTCCCCCGGCCTCCTGGACACGGAGAAGCGCTACGTCGTGCCCTTCGTCGTCAGCTCCACCGTCTGCTTCGCCCTCGGGGCCCTGTTCTGCTACTACATCGTCCTCCCCTTCGGGCTGGATTTCCTTCTGAGCTTCGGCTCCGCCACCCTGGAGCCTCAGATCTCGATCGGCTACTACATCTCCTTCGTGTTCCAGTTGATGCTGGCCTTCGGCCTTGTCTTCGAGGTGCCCATCCTGGTGGTGCTGCTCGTCCAGATCGGCGCGCTTTCCACTAAAACCCTCACCTCGAACAGGGGCTACGTCGTCATCGGCGCCTTCGTCATGGGCGCAGTTCTGACCCCGACGCCCGACATGTTCAACCAGATTCTCCTCGCGGGACCCTTGCTCGTCCTCTTCGAGATCAGCGTCGTCATCGGGCGGTTCATCGAGCGCCGCAAGGCGCGCCGCTCGGCCGAGGCGGCGGCCAAGGGCGGCGAGGGATCCGCCGGATGACCCCCCCCGACCCGCGCGGGCCGCTCGCTCCGGCCGAGCGGATCATCTGCGCCCTGGACCTCCCGGCGCTCGCCGAAGCCCTGCGGCTCGTGGAGGCCCTCGGGAGCAGCGTGCGCTGGTTCAAGATCGGGATGGAGCTCTTCACCCGGGAGGGGCCGCGCGCGGTGGAGGAAATCCGGCGGCGCGGCGCGGGCGTCTTCCTCGACCTCAAGTACCACGACATCCCTGCCACGGCCGAACGGGCCGTCGCCTCGGCCGGTGCCCTGGGCGTCTCCCTGCTGACGGTGCACGCCTTGGGCGGCGCGGCCATGCTCGAGGCTTGCGCCCGGGGCCGGGACGGCTGTCTCGCCCCCCCGGCTGTCCTCGCCGTCACCGTCCTCACCAGCCTCGACCAGGCGGCCCTCGCCGCCGTAGGAGTCACCCGAACCCTCGAGGATCAAGTGCTGGCCTCGGCCGAGCTGGCCCGGCGGGCCGGGCTGGACGGGGTGGTGGCCTCCCCGCGCGAGGTGGCCGCCCTCCGTGGGCGCCTAGGCAAGGAAGCGCTCATCGTCACCCCGGGGGTACGGCTCGGCGGCGGGAGCCAGGACGACCACGCCCGCGCCGAGACGCCCCAGCGCGCCATCGCGGACGGCGCCGACCTCCTCGTCGTGGGCCGCCCCATCCGGGACGCCGCCGACCCCGCCGCCGCGGCGCGCGCCTTCGCGGAGGCCGCGGCGCAGGGCCTCCGGGCGTGAGGCCCCCGTGGCGGGCGAGCGCGTCCACCTCCTGATCCGGGGCCGCGTCCAGGGGGTCTGGTACCGCGCGAGCGCCCGCGCGGAGGCCGAGGCCCTCGGCCTCGCCGGGTGGGTGCGCAACCGCCCGGACGGCGCGGTCGAGCTCGTGGCAGAAGGCCCCTCTGAGGTCCTCGAAAAGCTCATCGCCTGGTGCTGGGAGGGCCCGCCCCTGGCCCGGGTGGACGATGTTCAAGTCGAGCGAGGCCCAGCCTCGGGGGAGCTCCGGGGGTTCGGGGTGAAATAGGCGCGCCCCTTTCCTTCCGTGCGCCGGCGCGGCAATCCCTATCCGGACCTTTCCCTGAAAGCCGGCTAGAGGCCCGTGTAGCCCGTCCAGAGGATGAGGTAGGAGGAGAGCACGCTCAGGTAGTTCGAGATGAGCAGCACGCCCACGATGAGAAGCATGGCGCTGCTTCCGAGCTCGACGGCCCGGAAGTAGGCGCGGAAGCTTTGGTAGTACCGGAGAAAATAGCCGACCCCCAGGCCGCTCAGCAGGAACGGGACGCCCAGGCCCAGGGAGTAGGCGGAGAGGAGGAGGACGCCCCTCCCCGCCGTCTGCTGGGTCCCTGCGAAGAGAAGGATGCTGCCCAGGATGGGCCCCACGCATGGGGTCCAGCCCGCGGCGAAGGTGACCCCGACGAGAAAGCTCCCCGCCCAGCCCGCCGGCTTGCTCTTGAGGTGGACCCGCCTCTCCCGGGAAAGCGCCGGGAAGAAGACGGCCGCCGCCGCATAGAGAGCCGCCGCCGCCGCCACCCCACCCAGGGTGGGTGCCCCGGCCCGGATGCCCGCCAAGCCAGCCAGAAGAAGCAGGCTCGCCGCTCCAGCCACAAGCCAATCCGCCCGGCGGGAGAGGCCCGCCTGGAGCCGGAAGCCCAGAGCCCTGTCCCCGACGTAGAGGCCGAACATGGTGATGAGAATCCCCCCTCCGAGCCGGATGCCGTTCTGGTACTCAAACAGCAGTTTCCCCACATAGGAGAAGCTCGCGCCCAGGGCGATGAACACGGCCGAGAAGCCCGCGATGAAAAAGAGCGAATTCATCAGGACGAGCGAGCGGACGCCGGGCGCCATCTCGCGGGCCTGTATTTCCTCGTAAGTCAATCCCGTCAAGTAGGAGAGATAGCTCGGGAAGAGGGGGAGCACGCACGGGGAGGCGAAGCTCAGCACCCCCGCGCCGAAGGCGATCCAGAGGGACACGCTTTCCGACATCACGCTCCCGTCTCCTTCAGGCGGACGCTCACTCGACCACCACCCGCGCGAAGGCGTTCCGATCCGCGAGAGACAAGCCGGTGGCGAAGTAGTTGAAGGTCCCCGCCCGGGTGAAGGCCGTGCTAGCCGTGGCGCCCGGGCCGAATGCCGCGCTCACGTAGGTGCCGTCCGGCGCGAGGAAAAAGAGCGTGGGCGACTGGGTGGCGCGCAGGAGGGACTCCCCTTCGTTGAAGACCACCGAGGAGTAGCCCGGCGTCGCGTTGAACCATACGACGGTGCTCCCTCTCGCGATCCGGACCTCGCGGGGGGAGATCCCCTCGCGGTCGATCCGCACCACGTGGAACTTCCCGAAGCCGGGCAGCCTGGCGTCGGCGGGCTGCGTTTCCAGAGCGGGCCGTCTCGGCGCCGCCGGAGGCCGCAGGGCGGGCGCTCCTGATCGCTCGGCGGCAAAGGCGCCCTCCGCTGACGCGAAAGCCAGCACCCCTGCCAGAAGGAACAACGTCAGCGGCCGAAAATTCCCCCACATCCCCTTGCACCTCTAAAAAGCTAAGACTCCCTCCCCGGCAAGGCGACGAACGGGTCCCTCACCTGGATGGTGTCCTCCCGGCCCGGCCCCGTGGAGACGAGCCAGATATTCTTCCCCGTGAGGCGCTCGAGAGCGGCGAGATAGTCCCGGGCGCGCGGGGGGAGCGCATCCCACGACCGGGCGCCGGCGGTCGAGGTCAACCATCCCGGGAACTCCTCGTAGACCGGCTCACACCTCTCCAGGGTGCTCGTCTCGGCCGGGAAGGCGGCGAGGCGCCTGCCCTCCAGCTCGTAGCCCACGCAGACCCGGATGGCCTTCAGGCCGTCCAGGATGTCGAGCTTGGTGACCACCAGCCCGTCCAGGCCGGTCACCTGGATGCAATGCCTGGCGGCGACGGCGTCGAACCAGCCGCAGCGGCGGGGCCGGCCGGTGGTGGCACCGTACTCCCCGCCCGCCGAGCGCAGGCGTTCCCCTTCCTCTCCGTGGATCTCGGTGGGAAAGGGCCCTTGCCCCACCCGCGTACAGTAGGCCTTCATCACCCCGACGACGGCGCTCAGCTTGCCGTAGGGAAGGCCCAGCCCGCTGAGCGCGCCACCCACCCCCGTGTTGCTCGATGTGACGTAGGGGTAGGTGCCCATGTCCAGGTCGAGGAGGACGCCCTGGGCGCCCTCGAGGAGGATGCGCTTGCCGGACTCGACCGCGCCCTGGATCTCGGCATCGGTGTTGCACACGTGAGGAGCCAGGATCTCCCGCACCTTCCTGCACATCTCCAGGTTGTACCCCTCGTCAAGAGCCCGGCTCTCCTCCTCGGAGAGCCCGATGCCGCCCAGGATGCGCCGCTTGAGAGCCAGGCTCACCCGGATGCGCTCGGTGAGGATCTTCTCGTCGAGCAGGTCCGAGACACGCACGCCAAGGCGGGCCGCCTTGTCGGAGTAGGCGGGGCCGATGCCCCGGCCGGTCGTGCCGATGCGGTTGACTCCGAGGAGGTCCTCCATATGGGCATCCAGCACCTTGTGGTAGGGCATGATGAGGTGGGTGCGCTTGCCCACGATCAGGTTCTCGCCCACCTCGACGCCGTGCGCCCGCAGGTACTGGATCTCCTCGACGAGGGCGAGCGGGTCCACAACGACGCCCGCGCCGATGATGCAGCGGACGTTCGGATGCAGGATGCCGGTCGGCACCAGGTGGAGAACGTACTGCTTGCCGTTCAAGACGACGGTGTGGCCCGCGTTCGCGCCGCCCTGGTAGCGGGCCACGACGTCCGCCCGCTCGGCAAGCCAGTCGATGACCTTGCCCTTGCCCTCGTCGCCCCACTGGCCGCCAAGCACCGCCAGCACGCTCATGTCACGGACGCCCCTTTCGGTTCCGCTCCCCGACCCGGGCGGCCAGCTCGGCCGCCTTGCAGCGGCCCAGCTCCCGTCCCGCGGGATCCAGCAGCCGCACGCGCCCGCTCCGGGACTCCTGCGCATCCACCACCAGGCAGCGCCACACCCCGGCGCGCCGCGCGTAGTCGAGCGAGGCGTCGAGGCCGCGGCGGATGATGTCGCGGGCCACTTGCCATCCCCGGGCCCGGAGGTCGCGGGCCAGGGTGACGCCGATGCGTTTCTCCTTCGTGAAATCGATCACCAGGAAGTCGGCCCCCTCGGCGGCGGCGCCGTCCTCCGGCGCGATCCGAAGGAGCTGATCCAGGTCGAGGGCGAAGCCGGTGCCGTGGCCGTCGGTCCCATACAGGCCGAGGAGACGGTCGTAGCGCCCGCCGCCGCAGACCGGGTAACCCGACCCCTCGACGAAACCCTCGAAGATGACCCCGGTATAATAATCGAAATCCCGGAAATCGCTCAGGTCCAGGAGCACCCGGTCGGCCAGGCCATAGAAGTCCAGCAGCCGGAGCACGCGCGCGAGCTCGCGGAGGGCGCGCCTGGAGGAGGCGTTCCGCACCCGCTTCGCGGCCCGATCGAGCACCTCTTTCCCCCCGAAGAGGGAGGGAAGCTCGAGGAGCTGGCGGGCGTCCTCCTTCTTCCCCGGGAGGCCGCGCAGCAGCGCGTCGAGGCCGGAGGCGTCCCGCCGAGCGATGCCGTCAAGCACCTCGCCGCGCCGCGCTCCCTCCAGCCCCAGGGCGTCCAGCAGGCCGCGGAGGAAAGCGGTGTGGCTGAGGGACATCCGGAACTTCTCCACCCCGGCCGTCCGCAAGCACTCCACGGCGATGGCGATCATCTCGGCGTCGGCCTCGAGCGACATCAGTCCGATGAGCTCGACCCCCGCCTGCCAGAACTCCCGCTGGAGAAGCCCCGCCACGTGCGCGTGGCGGAAGACGTTCGTCAAGTAGCACAGCCGCAGCGGACGGGGCTGATCGGCCAGCAGGGTGCCCGCCACCCGGGCGATCTGGGGCGTCATGTCCGCCCGGAGCGCCAGCATCTCACCCGACTCGCGATCCACCTGGCGGAAGGTCTGGGCGTCGCGAGCCTCGCCCGCGGGGCTCGGGACGTAGAACTCGAAGACGGGGGTCACAATCTCGCGGAAACCCCACCGCCGGAAGACCGCGAGGAGGCGCTCCTCCAGGAGGTGCTTGCGCCGGGCCTGCTCGGGGAGGAACACCTTCGACCCGGCCGGCATGGCCCTCAGAGCGAGGTTGCGGCTCGCCCCACGGAGGTTCTCTCCGGATCCCGCCTTCCTAGAGGCGGACGAGCTTCGCGTCATAGATATTCGGGATGGAGCGGATCTTCTCCATCACCTCGTCTGGAATGGGGTCGTCGAGAGCGAGCACGGCGACCGCACGGGCGCTCCGCTTCGTGCGGCCGAGCTGCATGCCGGCGATGTTGATCTTGTGGCTGCCGAGGAGAGTGCCGATGGCGCCGATCATTCCGGGCCGGTCCTCGTTGGTGAAGACTAGCTTGTAGCCCTCGGGGGTCACGTCTACGCCGAAATGATCAATCTGCACGATGCGGGGCTCTTCCTCCCCGACGATCGTGCCCGCCACCGAGCGCTCCCCTTCGCTGGTCGCCGCCTTCAGCTCGATGAGGTTGGTGTACTTCTCCGTCTCGCTCCGGGTGGAAGCCACCACCTCGATGCCCCGCTCCTTGGCGAGCAGGGGGCCGTTTACGAGATTGACGCGCGCCCCGCTCAGGAACTTCCCGAGAAACCCCTTGAGCGCCGATGCCGAAAGGGGGCCGATGGGCACATCCTGCCGGCCGCCGTAGATGACCTCGAGCCGCTTGACGCCCCCTTCCACCAGCTGGGCGAGGAAATGCCCGAGCCGATCGGCCAGCTGGAGGTAGGGCCCGATCTGCTCCAGCACGTCCGGCCCCAGCGCCGGGAGGTTGACGGCGTGGCGCACCACCCCCTTGGTGAGGAAGGCCACCACTTGATCCGCGGCGCTGATGGCCACGTTCTCCTGCGCCTCGGCCGTCGAGGCGCCCAGGTGGGGGGTACAGACGACGTTCTCGCGCCCGACCAGGGGATGATCCGCCTGCGGGGGCTCCGTGGAATAGACGTCCATGGCCGCTCCGGCCACTTTGCCGGTATCGAGCGCCGCGGCCAGGGCGGCCTCATCCACGAGCCCGCCCCGCGCGCAGTTGATGATCCGCACGCCCTTTTTCATCTTCGCGATCGCCTCCGCGCCGATGAGGCTCTCGGTCTCGGAAGTCTTGGGGACATGGAGGGTGATGTAGTCCGACTGGGCGAGGACCTCGTCGAAGGAAACCAGCTTCACCCCCCGCTTGGCGGCGGCGTCGGCCGAGATGTAGGGGTCGTAGGCGATCAGGTTCATCCCGATCCCCCGCGCGAGCTGGGCCACGGTCGAGCCGATGCGGCCCAGCCCCACCACCCCCAGCGTCTTCGCGTGGAGCTCGCTCCCCACGAAGCGGTTGCGCTCCCACTTGCCCGACTTCACGGAGGAAACGGCGGCCGGGACCTTCCGCGCCAGGGCGAACAAGAGGGCCATCGTGTGCTCGGCCGTCGTGATGACGTTCCCGTCCGGCGCGTTGACGACGAGGATTCCCCGCCGGCTGGCCCCGTCGAGGTCCACGTTGTCCACTCCGATGCCCGCCCGAGCCACCACTTTCAGCCGCTCGCCCGCCCCCAGGACGGCGTCGTCCACCTGGGTGGCGCTGCGGACGAGGAGGGCGTCCATCTCGGGGACGGCGCGGAGGAGCTCTTCGCGGGGAATCCCAGGCCGGTTGATGACCTCGAAATCCTTCTCGGCGCGGAGGATCTCCTCCGCCCGCGGGGAAAGCTGATCGGCGATAAGCACCCTGTAGGTCGCGTTCATCCCAGCAACATCTTCTGGGCGGCGGCCACCCCTGCTCCGCGCTCCACGCGGCGGCCCAGGTCCGTCAGGACGTTCTCCAGGGCGCCCACCGCCGTGAGCACGTCCGATTCGTCCACGTAGCCGAGGTGGCCGATGCGGAAGATCTTGCCCGCAAGCTCGCCCTGCCCCCCCGCGATGGTGACGCCGTAGGCGTCCTGCATCCGATCGGGGATGGCCTTGCCGTTCACCCCCTCGGGCACCCGCACGGCGGTGACGCTCTCGCTCCGCAGATCCTGGGGGAAAATATCGAGCCCCAGGGCCCCGGCCGCCGCCTGGGCGCCCGCGGCGAGCCTGGCGTGGCGCTTGAAGATGGCGTCGAGCCCCTCTTCCCGCATCATCCCGAGGGCCACCTTGAGGCCCACGATGAGGGAGATGGCGGGGGTCCATGCCGTCGTGTTCTTGGCCTGGACCTTACGCTCGATGCGCAGGTCGAAATAGTAGCGCGGGCTGCGCGATTTGGCCGCAGCGGCCCAAGCCCTCTCGCTCAGCCAGATGGTGGCGAGACCGGGCGGGAGCATGAGCGCCTTCTGGCTCCCGCCCACCACCGCATCTATCCCCCACTCGGCGGGGCGGAGGTCGTAGACTCCGAGGGCGGTGATGGCGTCCACGACGAGGAGGGTGCCGGGCGCCTTCCTCTTGAGGAGCCCGCCCAGGGCCCGGACATCGTGCTTGGCGCCGGTCGAGGTTTCGCTCGCCTGGACGAAGACGGCCTTGTGGCGCGCGGGGTCGAGGCGGCTCTCCAGCTCATCCAGCCGCAGCGAATAGCCGGGCTCGACCCGCAGGACGTCCGCCGCCATGCCGTAGGCCTTGCAGATCTCGGTCCACCTCTCCCCGAACTTGCCGCCTTCCACCACCAAGGCACCGTCCCCCGGCGAGAGGAGGTTGGCCACGGCGGCCTCCATCCCCCCGGTGCCTGAAGCGGCGAGGATTATGACGTCCCCCTTGTCCTGGTGGAGCCACGAGAGGCCCGCCCGCACCTCGGCGAAGAGGGCCTCGAAATCCTTCGTCCGGTGGTGCACGAGGGGGCGCGCCATGGCCTCGAGGACCTGGGGCGGGACGGGGGTGGGACCGGGTGCGAGCAGATGATATTTGCGCATGATTGCCTTTTCCTTTCGAGCACTTCACGCCCCGGCGGGGCCCCTACCCCGAACCCAGGCGCAACGAGAACCCGGAGAGGCGCCCGGACCAGTGGATTCCACCCGGTCCACGAGTCCTGTCCGGGACGAGCAAGGGGCGAATTTCAGGAGATGGCGTGGGATTTCACCCGTCTTTCCACACTGCCGGCGGAGCCCGGCGGGGCGGGTACGCCGAGGCGCGCGGCCGGGGCCCTCGGGCCCTGGGCCATCCTCGGCGGAAAGGGTAAAACCCGGCGGGAAGGGTGTCAACATCGCGGACCCGGGACTCCAGAAGCCCCCTCCCGGGCAAAAAAAGCCCGGGGGGCCGGAGCCCCCCGGGCCGTGCTGCGTGCGGGTTCCGCCTACCAGGTGTGGATGAGCTCGTAGTAGACGGCCCAGGCGTCGTCCTTGGCCTTGCCCGAGCCCTGGACCACGCCGTAGTCGCCGGCCGCCAGGTAGGAGCCGACCATGTTCAGCCTCAACTGGCTGTAGATGCTCCAGCGGAAGCCGGCCTCGATCGCCGTGCCGAAGTTCTTGGAGTTGTCGTAGGTGGTGGCCGCCGCCGAGGGGCCGTCGAGGGTCGCCCCGACGTCGGGCGCCTTCTTGGCCGAGCGGACGAAGGAAACCCCGCCCTCAAGCTCCAGGGCCGGGGTCAGCTGATACTTGAGGAGAATTTCGGGCATGATCAGCCCGTTCGGGCTGGTGGCGGTGCCCGCCCCGATGCCCCGCTGGTTGGAGGTGGTGTTGGTGCCGGAGGCGTTGTTGGCCGTGATGGTGGACCAGCGCCGGCCCGTCAGGATGTTCGGGCCCTCGAGGTAGCCCGCCCCGTCCTGCGAGGGGAACACGAACCGCGTCAGTTGGCGGTCGCGCTGCTGGGCCTGGTTGCCCGTGGCGGTGACCTGGTCGTCGTCGCCCGTGAGCATGGTGAGGTAGAGGCCGATCTTGAGCTTGCCGAAGGTGAACCAGCTGCGCACCATCAGGGCCCAGGCCTCGAGGTCGATGTCGCGGTCGCCCGCGTCGCGCCGCGTCCGGGTGGGCTGGGCGGCGTTGCCGGTCTCGAGGATGCCCTGGACCACGAGGTCCATAATGCCGACCTTGGCCTGCGTGTGCAGGGCGATGAAGTACGCCTCGAGGCCCGTGGTGCCCGCCGCGTTCTCGGTGTTGCGGCGGTTGAGGGCGGCCCAGGGGGTGATGGCGATCTGGGGCGCCGCCTGCCACTTCAGGGCCAGGTAGTAGTTGTCGTGGTCGCTCGCGCCGACGCGGGAGGCCCCCGCCGTCGCGCCCGTGGTGTTGTCGAGGATCGTGGTGTTGAAGAAGCTCAGGTCGACGGGCCCGAAGAGCTTGCCGTAGAGGGCGATGGCGTGCTGGCGGTGGGCCCCGACGCTGTCGAAGATCTCGCGGGTCGGGTCGGTGTAGTCGTCCTTGCCGACCTTCATCCGCAGCGTGGTGCCGGGCACCGCGAAGTCGAAGTAC
>Ga0156093_1067_pt3 | contig 10879 bp, 12 predicted proteins | sample RifCSPlowO2_02_FD_107746 | JGI IMG/M metagenome (GOLD analysis project Ga0156093, IMG submission 107746) | Candidatus Tectomicrobia bacterium RIFCSPLOWO2_02_FULL_70_19 | reverse complement strand
CAGCTGGCAGAGCGGCGCCCTTACAAGGCGCATGTCGGAGGTTCGAGCCCTCTCCCGCCCACCATCCGACGCGAGGGGGAAGCCCCCGCGGAAGCGGGGCTTCCCCCGCTTGCTCATAGCGGGCCGCCGCTGTTCCCCCCGGCCCCGGATATCCTATACTCCCAGCTTCCGAACCCCTCACCGGCGCGGTGGTCCCATCGGACCGGGCCGGCTTTTCCACTTTTCCTCACCGGAGGTCACGCATGCAGATTCGGATGGATGGACGCTCGGCCCTGATCACCGGCGGGAGCCGCGGCCTGGGCCGGGCGATGGCCCTCAAGTTCGCCCAGGCGGGGGCGAAGGTGGCCATCCTGGCTCGGCGGGCGGACGTGCTGGAGGAGACCCGGCGCGAGATCGAGGCCGCCGCCCCCGGGGCCCGGGTGAAGCCCTGCCCCTGCGACGTGAGCGACCCCGGGCAGCTTCAGGAGGCCTACCGGGCCGCGGTCAAGGACTTCGGCCAGGTGGACATCCTGGTGAACAACGCGGGCACCTCGGTGAGGGGCAAGTTCGAGGAGCTGACCGACGAGGTCTGGCAGGCGGACTTCGACCTCAAGCTCTTCGCCGCCATCCGGCTCTGCCGGCTGGCGCTGCCGGGGATGAAGGAGCGCCGCTGGGGGCGGATCATCAACGTGCTGAACACCGCCGCCAAGGCCCCCGCCGGGGAGGGCGCCCCCACGGCCGTGACCCGAGCGGCGGGCATGGCCATGACCAAGGTGCTCTCGAAGGAGGGCGCCCCCTACAACGTCCTGGTCAACGCGCTCTGCGTGGGGCGCTTCGTCACCGACCAGTGGCTGGGCCACCACAAGAGGCAGGCGCCCGAGAAGAGCTTCGAGCAGTACATGAAGGACATGGGGAAGACCATCCCCCTGGGCCGGGTGGGGGACGCCGAGGAGTTCGCCAGCGTGGCCTGCTTCCTGGCCTCGGACGCGGGCTCCTACGTGTCGGGCGTGGCCATCAACGTGGACGGGGGGGCCTCGCCGGTGGTGTAGGCCCTCACCGCGGCGCAGGAATGGAACCCTGCAGGACTGTTTGCCCCCTCCCCCTCCGGGGGAGGGTAGGGTGGGGGAAAATCCACAGGGGGTTTTCCCTCCCCCTTGCCCCCTCCCGGCCTGCGGCGAGCTCAGTCGAGCCGAGGGAGGGGGAGGAGCGGCAGCCTCTCTCCCTGGAGAGGGGAAGGGGGTGAGGGGTGCTGTAGGGGCGTATTGCAATACGCCCCTACTCGCGGCTTGTCCCTCTCACCTCAGATTCACCAGGATGGCCCCGGCCACCGTGACCACGGCCCCGGCCGGGATGCGCCAGGTGATGTGCTCCACCTGCCGCAGGAGCAGCATGGCGAAGAGCACGGTGAGGAGGGGCGAGGTCTGGATGAGCGAGGTCACGCGGTACACCTCGCCCCTCTGGAGCGCGCCCGCGTAGAAGTAGGCCCCCAGGGAAGCGGCGAGGCCCATGGTCAGCAGGGGCTTCCACGCCTTCCTCATTTCCTCCAATATTCCCCCGCGCATGAAGATCAGGGTGTAGCCCCCCACCAGCAGCAGCGACGCCAGCATTCCGATGGCCGCTCCCGCGGCGGCATCGGGAAACATGGGGAGGCCCATCCGCCAGAAGACGGCGCCGAGCCCCGAGACCGCCGCCGCCGCGACGGGCCACAGGGCGTCGATCCGCCTCCAGCGGCCGTGCGTCTTCCCGGAGGAGAGGAGCACGATCCCCGCCACGACCAGCAGGACGCCCGCCAGGCCGTACCACCGGGGCCGCTCCCCCAGGAACAGGATGGCCAGCGCGGCGGCGAAGACCGGGGAGCAGCCCTTGATGGGAGCGGCGCGCGAGACGCCGATCTTGGAAATCCCGAACATGAAGAGGAGGGTGAAGAGCCCCGGGGTGCACATCCCTCCCGCGGCCACCCAGAGGTAGTGCCACCCGGGGGGCGGAAACTTCGCGCCCGAGGCCAGGGCAATCAGAAGAAGCACCGTCAGCGAGACGACCCGGGAGAACGTGACCGCGATAAAGGGGCTGGTGTGCTGGACGCCATAGCGGGCCGCCATGTCGGCGACGGCGTAGGAAAGGGCGGCGCCAAAAGCGAAAAGCAGGGCGGCGTCGAGGATCAATCCCAAACCTCCGCGAGAGAGCGGATTCTACCCCACCCGCGCCGGGACTTGTATACCGGGGCGGGGCGCGCGAGCAGTTCCTCTACGTCATCCGGGGGAGGCTGGAGGCCGAGGAGGAGCGCCGGGAGGCCGGGCCGGGGGACATCGTCCACGTCCCCGAGGGCCGCTTCGCCGCGGCGGGCGGCGGCCCCGTCTGCTTCGCCGCCGTCCGGTCCTTCCCGGCCCTGGAGGGCGCCCTCGGCCGCGCGGCGGCTAATTCCTGAGGCGGCGGAGGCTACTGCCCCTCGCCCAGGTATTCCCTCAGCTGGCCCTCGAAGTTCCGGCGGGCCTCCTCGGGCAGGATGAACTCGATGCCGACGATCCAGGTGGAGGGGTTCAGCTCGTTTTCGCCCACCCAGACGGGCTTCGCCCGGATCCCCTTCAGCTCGTGGTCATAGACGTAGACCGAGCAATCGATCTCCATCTCCAGGGCGGGCTTGTTCAGCACCACCACCTGGAAGCCGCTCGCGCTCAGGTCCTCGGGGATGAGCCGCAGGTCGGAGAGCATCGGGGCCCGGACCATGACGGGGACGGGGATGTGGTAGCGGACGTACCGGCGCTTGTCTTCCGGGGAAGCCATGACCTGACCGCCTCTTGAGAGAGATTCACCCCGTCGCCCGCGCGGCCTCTCCGCCGGGCGGATCCCGCATCTGTATTTTTAGCCCCGCCCGGAGGGAAATTTCAAGGCTTCGGCTCCCCTCCGGAAAAGCTCCTCCGCCGCCTGGGTTTTCCCGGGCCCGCCTAGGCCGGCGGGAGGACCGCCACCCGGCCTCCCCTCCGCTCCAGCCTCACCCCGTAGGGGGCCGAGAGGTCGTTGAGCTGGCGGACGATCTCGCCCTCCAGGCTGTCCCCGGGCGGGAGCACCTGGCAGGGCTCGCCCACCCCGCACTTGCAGGGGACGGCGTAGGGGTCCTTCACCCCCTCCTTGGTGAGGGTGGCCCCGAAGAGGAAGGTCTTGAGGGTCTCCCCGGTGAAGAAGGGCTCGAACTTGTCGAAGATGAGGTTGCCCGTGCAGTGGAGGATGGGCTTCCCCTTGTGGAACTCGATGGCGGAAAGCACGTGCTGGTGGCCGCCGAAGACGGCATCCGCCCCCGCCTCGATGGCGGCGCGGCCGGCCTCGCGCTGGAAGCCGTTCACCCGGGGGGTCATGCTCGTCCCCCAGTGCATGTTGACGAGCACCACGTCCGCCTTGCGCTTGAGGGCCCAGATGTCGTCCCGCATGCGCTCCAGGTCCTCGGGGATGGCCCAGGTCACGATCTCGGGCGCGACGCCGGGGTACTCGTTTGGGTCGCGGCCCGGCAGGGGGCGGTAGGCGGTGGCCGCCCGCAGGGGGTTCACCCCCGCCGCGTCCTCCCCGGCGGGGAATCCCATGGGGAGGGTGGAGGAGTAGGCCAGCACGCCGATCTTGAGGCCCTTGCGCTCGATCACCACCGGGGCGGCGGCCTCCGCCAGGTTCCGGCCCGCCCCGGTGAAGGGGAGGTTGTGCTTCCTGAGCACCTGGAGGGTCTCCAGCAGCGATTCCTCCCCCCAGTCCAGCATGTGGTTGTTGGCGACGGTCAGGACGTCGAAGCCCGCCTCGGCGAGCCCCTCGGCCAGCTCGGGATGGCCCCGGTGGAAGAAGGGCTTCCCCTTCATGAGCTTCCCGCTCCGGGCGAGGGCGTGCTCGAGGTTGGCGGTGGCCACGTCCGCCGCCTTGAAGAGGGGCGCCGCCGCCCCCAGGAGGCCCTTGCCGGACTCCCGCATGGGGGCGATGTCCCCGCCGATCAGCAGGCTGCACGACGGCCCGTTGGGCATTTCCCCCCTCCCCAGGAAGGCGCGGCCCGCGCCGGGATGAGAATCGGCAATCTCGGCCGAGGGCATACTCTTTCCCAAATCGCCCCCGGTATCAAGCCGCCGGGCGGGGGTGGCCCGCGGGCCGGGCGGGCCGATAGAATGGGGGGCAGTCCAGATAGAGAGAAGAGGGTGAGGGCGGACCTTATGCTGGAGACGGCAAGGGAGCTCGGCATGGAGACCGGGGCCAAGATTCTCGTCGAGTCCTGCGCCGGGGTGAGGGCGGGGGAGGAGGTGCTGATCGTCACCGACGAGGAGCGCCTGCCCATCGCCCGGGCGGTGCGGGGGGCGGCCGAGCGGGCGGGCGCCCGGGCGGCGGTCGTCCTCTCTCCCCCCCGGAAGATCGACAACGAGGAGCCCGCCCCCTCCGTCGCGGCGGCCATGCGGGCCGCCCAGGTGGTCTTCCTCCCCGTCACCCACGCCCTCGCCCACACCCGCGCCACCCGGGAGGCCATCGCCGCGGGCGCCCGGGTGCTCTCCATGACGGCCTTCACCGGGCGCATGATGCGGGAGGGGGGCATCCTGGCCGACTTCCGGGCCCGGCGGCCCCTCTGCGACGCCCTGGCCGCCCGCCTCACGGAAGCCCGGGAGGCCCGGGTGACCAGCCCCGCTGGGACGGATCTCCGCCTCGGCCTGGAGGGCCGCAAGGGCAACAGCCACTGCTGCATCCTGGAGAAGCCCGGCTTCACCGCCGTCCCCAACATCGAGGCCAACATCTCCCCCGCCAGGGGGACGGCCGAGGGGGTGCTCGCGGTGGACGGGAGCATCCCCTACTACGGGGTGGGGGTCATGCGGGAGCCCGCCCGGTTCGTCATCCAAGGGGGCTTCGTGCGCCGCATCGAGGGGGGGGAGCAGGCCGCCTTCCTGCGGGAGCTCCTGGCCGCCCAGGAGGACGCGTGGGTCTACAACATCGCCCAGTTCGCCATCGGCCTGAACCCCGAGTGCCGGGACTTCACCGGCGAGATGCTGAACGACGAGGGGGTGAACGGCACCATCCACATCGGGGTCGGGACCTCGGCCAGCCTGGGGGGGGAGGTCCAGGCCAAGACCCACTTCGACGCCATCATCCGCCGCCCCACCGTCTGGCTGGACGGGGAGGCGATCCTGCGGGACGGGGAGCTCCAGGTATCGGCCTGATCGTGGAGGCCCGGGCGGCGTGACGATCCCTGCCGGGTGGCCCTATACTGCGGGCATCCTGTTCGCGTCTCTAAGGAGAGAGTGATGCCCGTCCGCGTCGTCGCCAGCTACATGGCCGCCCTCATGTCCCTGAAGGGGAGGCCGTATTCGCCCGCGATCCAGAAGCGCATCGACAGGGCCCTGGACCCGGGGAAGGTCGAGTTCATCGTGGAGCCCGACGCCGGGGCCCGCCTGAAGGCCCTGGAGGCAGCCGAGGTCTACATCGCCAGGAACGAGCCGCTGCCCCCGGACCTCTTCCAGCGGGCCAAGAGGCTCCGCCTCATTCAGTGCGGCTCGGCCTTCGGCGAGCGGATCGGCATGGAGGCGGCGGCCGAGCGGGGGGTGGCGGTGGCCCTCTTCCGCCGGCCCATCAGCCAGGCCGTGGCCGACCTCGCCATGGGCCTCATGCTCGTCCTCGTCCGCAACCTGGCCGAGGGCGGCCGCCGGATGCGGGGCGGGTGGGACGGGCCCCTCTCCCCCACGCGGCCGGACGGGAGCGCCTACAACTGGACCCAGCTCCCGGGCTGCAAGGGGGTGACCGGCATGCGGATGGGCATCCTGGGCATGGGCGAGATCGCGCGCTTCGTCTCCGAGCGCGCCAAGGGCTTCGGGATGGACATCCGCTACTGGAACCGCACTCCGCTCCCCAAGAAGATCGAGCGCAAGCTCGGCGCCAAGTACCTGGAAAAGGAGAAGCTGCTCAAGACCGCCGACGTGCTCTACGTGGGCGTCGGGAACAGCCCGGCCACGCGCCACTTCGTCGGGGAGAAGGAGCTGGCCGCCATGCGCAAGGGGGCCATCCTCCTCAACCTGGGCCGGGGGCCCCTGGTGGACCAGGACGCCCTCCTGGCCGCCCTGAACAGCGGGCGCCTGGGAGGCGCCGGGCTGGATGTGTTCACCCCCGAGCCCTTCCCGCCGGACCACCCGCTCCTCCAGCATCCCCGCGTCGCCGCGACGCCCCACGTGGGGGGAGGGGACGACGAGATGCTCGTGAGCGACCTGGAGGCCTTCATGCGGAACGCGCACCGCATCGCGGAGGGCAAGCGCCCCTTCGGCATCGCGAACGGGGTGAAGTGGGCGGATAAGGGGACGCCATGAGCGGAGAGAGCCTGAAGGTCCAGCTGGAGTGGCAGGGCGGCAAGCGCATCCAGGTGAGCGCCCGGGGGAACCGGATCGCCGTGGACCAGATCTACGAGGACGGCCGCGAGGGCATGGGCTTCCGGCCCACCGAGCTCCTCCTGGGCGCGCTCGGCGCCTGCACCATGGGAACCCTGCTCGGCTTCTGCGAGAACATGAAGATCCCGGTCGAGAGCTTCTCCATCGAGGTGGAGGGGAAGCGCGAGAAGGCCCCCGAGCGCGTCGGGGAGGTCCGCCTCTCGCTGGTCCTCTCGGGTGACGTGCCCGAGGAGCGGATCGAGACGCTGCGGCGGGTGGCCAAGGGCTGCCGCGTCCATTATACTATGACGCATCCACCGAACATTGTTCTTGACCTTGCGCTCAACGAGAGAGTGGCAAGCAAGAACAAAAATGATTGAGGGAAGGACCCGCGGAAAGGTCACGACGGGTCCGGCGTCCCGAATCCGTGCACCCGGCGGTGGGGTTACCTTTCGCAAGGGGGGACCGTTATGCGACCATATCTGAGAAAGTACCTCGCGGCAGGCGCCTTGCTGGGCATTCTTTTCCTTCCCTCCGCGCCGGCCGATGCGCAGGTCAAAAAGTTCAAGATGGAAGCCCGCTCGGAGTTTTGGATTCTCGCCTATCTCGAGGGCCAGTTCGACAAGAAATACGGCATCGAGGCCGAGCCGGTGACCTTCGGGACGGGGGTCGAGGCGGTCGAGGCCCTCATCGGCGGCTCCATCGACATCTCCAGCAGTGGCCACATCCCCATCGTGACGATGATGACGAAGACGAAAAATGTCCTCATCGCCGGGCTCTACGAGGTGAATAACGGTTCCATCTACAAGCTCATCGTCCGGAAAGACGCTCCCTACAAGACGCTCGCCGATCTCAGGGGAAAGCGCATCGCGACCCGGATCGGCACGGGCCCTTACATCGCCTTCATGAACTACGTCAAGGCGAAGGGCATGTCGGGGAAGGATTTCCAGATCCTGAACTCGCAGCCGGCCGAGATCGTCGCCGCCCTGGAGTCGAAGTCCGTCGAGGGCGCGGTTTGGTTCCAGCCGACGACCTCTATCATGTTGTGGAAGGGCTTCGGGCGCATTTTGGCCAATTTCGACGGGCACGCCCGCGCCCAAGGGCACTGGCTCGCCAACCGTGCGTTCGCGGAGAAGAATCCCGACACCGTGGTCCGCTTCCTGGCCGGAGCCTTCGACGTGCAGGAGATGCTCCAGAACAACCCGCGTGTGGCGGCGCAGCTCATCTCTAAGGGGCTGGCGAGGCGGGGCCGCCAGCTCCCTCCCGAGGTGGTGGCCATCGGGATGGACGAGTTCGACTGGAACCCGGTCCCCGATCCTAGGGTTCTCCCGGAGCTCGGGAAAGCGTTTCAGTTCTTGAAGGCCGCCGGGCGGGTCAAGGGGGCGGAGCCTGATTGGGCCGCGTTGATGCCCGACACCTACTGGAAGAAAGCCCTTGAGTTTAGGCGTAAGCACAACAAGCAGTTTTAAAGAGGTTGACTTTCATCACCCTCTCCGGTGAAGAGAGCGGGTCCTTCATCTATCGGGAGGGAGGGGTGGTTATGCTCGGCGACACGACTCAACCGAACGAAGAAGCAATCTCGGCGATAAGGCTGGGCCGCTGGAAGCTGGCGCGGCTCCGGCCCTTCGTTGTCTCTGTGCTCTCTCTCGCCGGATTCGCTCTCCTCTGGGAGGTGTTCAGCCGCTCGGGCGCGGTCAACCCTCTCTTGGTTCCGCCGCCGAGCGAGGTCTTCAGGACCATTGTCGAGCAGATCGGCCCGGGCAGCGGAGAGCGGCCAAGCTATCTCATGCTGCGTCACACGGGAGCGACCGTGTTGCTGCTATTGGCGGGCTATTTCATCGCCGCTGTCGCGGCCACCGTGTTGGGGCTGCTTATGGGGATGAACCGGCACCTCTACGAATGGTGCAATCCCCTGATCTCTTTCTTCATGCCCATCCCGACCATTACGCTGGTCCCCGTCGCCATCCTCTGGTTCGGCCTGGGCGCCTACACGGTGGTCTTCATCGTGATCATCGGCTCGTATTTCCCGATCGTTTACAACGCCGCGGCGGGCGTCCGGAGCACGCCGCAGAAGTACATCTGGGCGGCGCGGATCACGGGGGCCTCCAAGACCCAGATATTCTTCAAGGTACTGCTCCCCAGCACGATGTCCTACATCATCGCCGGCCAGAAGCTGGCGCTGGGGCGAGCCTGGCGGGCGGTGATCTCGGGCGAGATCTTTGCGTCCACGCAGTATGGCCTCGGTTTCATGATTTTCGACGCCCGCACGTTCTTGGACACAGAGACGGTTTTTGCGGGGATCGTCATCGTGGGGATCGTGGGGCTCGTCTTAGAGAAGATTATCTTCCGTTGCATCGAGCGCCTCACGGTGGACCGCTGGGGGACGGCAACAGCGAAAACCATCTAGTGTAGGCGACGCGGCGCGCGATCCGCAAACCGTCTCAATGAAAATACCCCGAGAAAAGACGAGAGGAAGGCCCTCATGGCTTCAAACGGTCGTGTGAAGATCCAGGCGCGAGGGATTCAGAAGACGTTCAACCCCGGAGAGGATGGGGAAGTCCGCGCCATAGACCGGCTCGACCTGGAGGTCTATGAGGGGGAATTCGTAGCTCTCCTGGGTCCGTCCGGTTGCGGCAAATCGACTTTCTTGTACATGGTGGCGGGATTCGCGCATCCCACCCAAGGCGAGCTTCTCCTCGACGGGAAACTAATCACTGGGCCCGGTCCCGACCGTGGCATCGTTTTCCAGGAATATGTTCTCTTCCCCTGGCGCACCGCGCGCCAGAACATCGAGTTCGGGCTAGAGATCGCGGGAGTCCCCCCCGATGCCCGGGCTCGCCGGTTCAAGGAGTTGATCGAGCTGATCGGCCTCAAGGGCTTCGAGGATGCCTATCCGCAGACGCTCTCCGGCGGGATGCAGCAGCGAGTCGCGATCGCCCGGGCCTTGGCATACGACCCGGATGTGCTCCTCATGGATGAGCCCTTCGGAGCTCTCGACGCCCAGACGCGTCGGCGCATGCACCGTGACCTGGTGCACGTTGAGGAAGCCACGCACAAGACTGTCTTGTTCGTCACACACAGCGTCGTGGAAGCCCTCACGCTGTCCGATCGGGTGTTTCTCTTCTCCGCGCGTCCTTCCGTGATCAAGGAAACCATTGAGGTGGACATCCCCCGGCCAAGGGATGTCACAGGTGCCCGGTTCGTAGAGCTTGAACGTCATCTTATCGATAGCCTCGATGCCGAGGTGGAGAAGATGATGTCAATTTCGCCGGAGTAAGTGGGAGGTTAAGACGCCATGGGCATCGAGCTGGCCTGGTACCTGAGTTGCGACGGGGACGGCGCCCACCTGGGTCTGCAGCAGCCCGAGGTCCCTCTCAGCGCGGAAACCCTGGGGGCCATCGCCCGCAACGCGGAGCGGGCGGGCTTCACGACCATCCTTGTTCCTACGGCCCAAGTGAGCGCCCATTACGGCTCCAACGCTCCCACATGGGACAGCATCGTAAACGCCTCCGTGGTGGCCCTGGCGACCAAGACCATCAAGCTTCTGCTCGCCGTCCGGGTGGGGGTGATCGATCCGGCCATCTGCGCCCGCACGCTGGCCAGCCTGGACCACCTCTCGGGGGGGCGCATCCTTTACAATGTCGTGACCGGCGGCGCCCCCCTCGCCATGTACGGCGAGGAGGTGGACCACGACGAGCGCTACCGCCGCACCGAGGAATACCTCCGCGTCCTCGACGGATTGTGGACCCAGGAGCGCTTTTCCTTCGAGGGCAAGTTCTACCGCCTGAAGAACGCCACCCTCTGGCCCAAGCCTCTCCAGAAACCCCGGATCCCCCTTTTCCTGGCGGGGTCCTCCGAGATCGCCCGAGAGATTGCCCTCCGGCTGGCCGAGTACTCCGTCTTCTGGGGGGAGAACCCTGAGCAGGTGGGGGAGCGGGTGCGCTACTTCGAGGAACGCCTGGCGGGCACGGGCAAGAAACTCAAGTATGTTACCCGCTTCCACGTGATCGCGCGGGAGACTGAGTCGGAAGCGAGAGAGGCCGCCGAGGAGATGCTCTCCCGGATCGATCCCGAAGTGGCGGCGGCCCGGCAGAAGGTGCTGGCCGGCTACGAGAGCCAGGGTACCCGCGACCAGCAGGCCCGCGTGCGCCAGGAATGGACCGGTCCTAACCTGTGGACCGGCCTGGGCCGAATCCGCGACGGGGCTGCGGTGGCCATCGTGGGCTCCTACCGCCAGTGTGCCGAGAAAATAATCGAGCTGGAGCAGGTGGGGGTGGACATGCTTATCCTTTCGGGATTTCCGCTCCATTCCGAGTGCGAGCGGGTGGGCAAGCACGTCATCCCCCTCGTGCGCGAGATGGAGCGCAGCTTGGCCGCGCGGCCGTAGGACGGTAAAAGGAGGACAAATGGGCATCGAGCTCGCCTGGTACATGTCCTGCGACGGGGACAGCGGCCACATCGGCCAGAAGTTCGCCGACCACCCGCCGAGCCACGAGACCTTCACCCGCATCGCCCGCAACGCCGAGCGCGCGGGCTTC
>Ga0156093_1152_pt9 | contig 11014 bp, 9 predicted proteins | sample RifCSPlowO2_02_FD_107746 | JGI IMG/M metagenome (GOLD analysis project Ga0156093, IMG submission 107746) | Candidatus Tectomicrobia bacterium RIFCSPLOWO2_02_FULL_70_19 | reverse complement strand
CGCCCGCGCCGCCCTGAGCCACACCGCCGCCCTCGCCACCCCCCACGGCGTTTTCGCCGCCTTCGCCCGCCAGTACGGGGTCGCCCTGTGCCGCTCCTACCAGGAGCTCATCGAGACGGCGGACTTCCTGGCGCGCGCGCCCCGTACCCGGGGGAGGCGGCTCGGGGTCCTCAGCTTCTCGGGCGGGGCGGGCTCCCTGGTGGCCGACGCGGCGGTGGAGGAGGGCTTCGCCCTGCCCCCCCTCGCGGAGGCGACCTGCGCCCGGCTGCGGGCCGCGCTCCCTCCCTACGCCGCCGTCCGCAACCCGGTGGACCTGGTCTCGGTCATGGTGAGCAAGCCCGGCGAGAGCCCCATCGCCGAGGCCGGCGCGGCTGTCCGGGACGACCCGGAGGTGGACGCCGTGGTCCTCGTGATGGGGGTCTACCACCACGTGGCCGCCCAGGTGGCCAAGGAACTGAAGGGTCTCTTCGCGGACAGCGCTAAACCCCTCGCCTGCTGCTGGATGGCCCCCCAGCGCGCGGAGCTCCAGGCCCTGCGCAAGGCCGGCGTCCCCGTCTTCGAGGACTACAACCGGGCCGTCCGGGCGCTCGCCGCCGCCGTTTCGTTCGAGGAGGCCGCCGCGGGGGAAGCCGTGCCCAAGCCCTCCTCCGATCCCGCGCGCCGGGACCGGGCGCTCCGGCTCATCGCCGGCGCCTCCAAGAGCCCCGAGGGAATGCTCCCCCCAGCGGCCTGCCGCGCCCTCCTCGAACTCTACGGCATCCGCCAGCCCGCCCAGGCCGAGGCCTCCTACGCCGAGGAGGCCGTGGCGGTCTGGCGCGGGATGGGGGGGCCGGTCGCCCTCAAGGTGATCGCCGAGGGCCTGGTCCACAAGTCCGATGCGGGAGGGGTCTCCCTCGGGCTGGACGGGGAGGGGGCCGTCCGCGCGGCGGCCGCCCGGCTCCTCGGCCTGGCCCCGGGGGCCCGGCTCCTGGTCCAGGGGATGGTGGTGGGCGGGGAGGTGGAGCTCCTCGCCGGGCTCTCGCGCGACCCGGCCTTCGGCCTTTGCGTCACGGGGGGGATCGGGGGCATCTTCGTAGAGGTGTTCGAGGAAGCGGCCCGGCGGCTGCCCCCGTTCGGGGAGAAAGAGGCCGGGGCCATGCTGCGGGGGCTGCGGGGGGCGAAGCTCCTCCAGGGCGTCCGGGGGAGACCCGCCGTGAACGCCGCCGCCGCGGCCCAGGTGCTCTCGCGCCTCTCCGAGATGGCGGCCGAGCTGGGGGAGGTCCTGGCCGAGCTGGACATCAACCCGCTCATCGTGACGCAGGATGATGCCCTGGCCGTGGACGCGCGGGTGCGTGTCGTCTGACCGAGGAGGCGTGACATGCCTGGCCGGATCACCCCGGAGATCGCCGCCCTGAAGGGCCGCAGGCACGGCCCCTACCGGGTGACGGTGGAGGCCGGGGCCATCCGCCGGTTCGCCGACGCCATCGGGGACCCGAGCCCCGCCTACCGGGGGGAGAACCCCCTCGCGCCCCCCACCTTCCCGACCACCTTCCGGCCCGAGGGCCCCTATCCTGACGTGCCGGCGGACTTCGGGGACGTGGGGCTCCACGCCTCCCAGGCCTACGAATTCGAGCGTCCGCTGCGGGCGGGGGACGTGCTCGACGTCTCCTTCACCGTCACGGACGTGTACGAGAAGAGCGGGCGGAGCGGGGACCTGGTGTTCATCGAGCGGGCGTACGAGTTCCTGGACGCCGGGACGGGCGCGAGGGTCGGCGGGGGGAGGTGGGTCTCCCTGCGCCGCTTCAACCCTGAGGGGTGGCCGGTTGATTGAGTGGGGGGGAGCCGTCGTGAAGATCGGAATCATCGGGTCGGGCAGGGTGGGCGGCACGGTGGGCAAGCGCTGGGCGGCCATGGGGCACGAGGTGGTGTTCGGCTCCCGCGACCCGGGTGCGGCCAAGGTCAAGGAGCTGGCGGGCGCCACGGGCGGGAAGGCCAAGGCCGACACCATCGCCAAGGCGGCCGCCTCCGCCGAGGTGGTGGTGCTCGCCACCCCCTGGGCGGGGACGAAGGAGGCCCTCGCCGCGGCGGGGGACCTCGCCGGGAAAATCGTGATCGACTGCACCAACCCCCTGAAGCCGGACCTCTCGGGCCTCGCGGTCGGCCCGGAGACTTCGGCCGGCGAGCAGGTGGCCTCCTGGGCCAAGGGGGCCCGGGTGGTGAAGGGCCTCAGCACCACGGGCTCGGGGAACATGGAGAACCCGAAGTACGGCGGCCAGAGCGCGGCCATGTTCATCTGCGGGGAGGACGCCGGGGCCAAGAAGACGGCGGGCAAGCTCATGGAGGAGCTGGGCTTCGAGGTGGTGGACTGCGGCCCCCTCGCGGCGGCGCGCCAGCTGGAGCACCTGGCCCTCCTCTGGGTGTGCCTGGCCTACAAGCTCGGCAACGGGGCCGACATCGCCTTCCGGCTGCTGAGGAGGTAGGGAAGCCCATGCGCTACAAGGCGGGGGACCCCCTCCCAGGGCTGGTGAAGGAGCCCGTCGCGCGGGTGCAGCTCGTCCGCTACGCCGGGGCGAGCGGGGACTTCAACCCCATCCACTTCGACGACGAGGCGGCCCGCTCGCGCGGTCTGGGCGGAGTGATCGCCCACGGGATGCTCTCGATGGGCTTCCTCGGCCAGTTCGTCGAGGCCGCCTTCGGGCCCGGGGCCACGCGCAAGCTTGAGGTGAACTTCCGGGGGATGGTGAAGCTGGGGGACGTGGTCACCTGCCGGGGGCGGGTGACGGAGGTCCGCGAGGCGGGGGGGCGCTCCCTCGCCGTGTGCGAGGTCGAGGCGGTCAACCCGGAGGGGGCGGTGGTCACCCAGGGGGTGGCCGAGGCCTGGATGGGCTAGGACAGCGCGTTCATCATCCATGGAGAGAAGCCCGATGCGTCTCAATGGGAAAGCCGCGGTGGTGACGGGGGCGGCCCAGGGGATCGGCCGCGCGGTGGTGGTGGCCTTCGCCCGCGAGGGGGCCCGCGTGGTGGCGGTGGATCTGAACGAAGTGGGCGGGACCGAGACGGTGAAGCTCGCCCGGGAGGGCGGGGGGGAGGCGCAGTTCTTCCGGGCGGACGTGAGCCAGCTGGCCGAGGTCGAGGCCATGCTCGACGCCTGTGAGAAGGCCTACGGCCCGGTGGACGTGATGGTGAACAACGCGGGCATCGTGCGCGCCGCCATGCTCCACAAGATGACCGAGCAGCAGTGGGACGAGGTGATCGCCGTCCACCTCAAGGGCACCTGGGCGGGCATCCACGCCGCCGCGAAGCGGATGATCCCCCTGAAGCGCGGGCGCATCATCAACGTCACCTCGGGGGCGGGCCTGCGGGGCACCATCGGCCAGATCAACTACTCCTCGGCCAAGATGGGCATCGTCGGGGCCACCAAGAGCGCGGCGCGGGAGCTCGGCCGCTACAACATCACCGTGAACTGCATCTCCCCCGCCGCCGTCACCCCCATGACCGAGACCATCCGCACCGACCCCCGCTTCGAGCAGAAGTACCTGGAGCGCATCGCGCTGGGCCGCTGGGGCTCCGCCGAGGAGATGGCCGCGGGCTTCGTCTTCCTGGCCTCGGACGAGGCGAGCTACGTCACCGGCCACGTCCTCCGGGTGGACGGCGGGATGGCGATCTAGGGCGGCGTCCGCCGCGGTCCCGGATACGCAGGGGCGAGGGGCACCCCAAAAATCTCCGATTTTTGGGGACCCCGTGGCATGCCTCGCCCCTACGGAGAGGCATAGCAACCCCTCGCCGACCTGGGCGGGAGACACCCCATGAATTCGCCGGACACGAGCATCCTGCCCTTCCACCTCACCGAGCCGCAGGAGCTGCTGCGCCGGACGGTGCGTGAGCTGGCCGAGCGCCACATCGCCCCCCGCGCCGCCGATATCGACGAGAAAGAGGAGTACCCCGAGGACATCTTCCAGCTCCTCCGCTCCCACGACCTCCTGGGCCTCTACGTCCCCCCCGAGCACGGCGGGAGCGGGATGGGCATCCTCGGCACCTGCATCGCGGTCGAGGAGGTCGCCCGCGTCTGCTCGAACAGCCCCTTGTTCCTCTCCGTCCACCTCTTGGCCACCCGGCCCATCGCCGTCGCCGGGAGCCCGGCGCAGCGGGCGCGCTACCTCGCCGGGATCGCGAAAGGGGAGCTGCGCGGCTCCCTCGCCATGACCGAGCCCCACGCCGGGACCGACGTGGCCAGCATCCGCACCCGGGCGGTGCGGGAGGGAGACGGGTTCGTCATCACCGGGCAGAAGGCTTTCTGCACCGGCTCCACCCACGCGGACTTCATCGTCGTGGCCGCCAAGACCGACCCCGGGGCGGGCAGCCTGGGCATCTCCCTCTTCATCGTCCCCAAGGGCGCCCCCGGCCTGCGCATCGGGCGCAAGGAGCGCAAGATGGGGATGCGGGGAATCCCCACCTGCGAGGTCCTCTTCGAGGGCTGCCGCGTCCCGGCGGAGAACATGATCGGGGAGCTCCACCAGGGCTTCCGCGCCGCCATGCGGGGCTTCAACCAGGCGCGGCCCGTCATCGGGGCGCGGGGGGTGGGGCTCGCCCAGGGCTGCCTGGACTACGCCTCCCGCTACGCCCAGGAGCGGGAGGCCTTCGGCCAGGCCATCGCCAACTTCCAGGCCGTCCAGTTCATGCTGGCCGACATGTTCATCGGGGTGGAGGCCGCGCGGCTGCTCGTCCGGCGGGCGGCGGCCATGGTGGACGCCGGGCGCGACGGGAAGGAGTGCGTGCCCTACGTCTCGGCCGCCAAGTGCTTCGCCTCGGACGTGGCCATGCGCGCCTCGGTGGACGCCATCCAGGTCCTCGGCGGGGCGGGCTACATGAAGGACCATCCTCTCGAGCGCTTCATGCGCGACGCCAAGCAGCTCCAGATCATCGAGGGGACGAACCAGATCCAGCGCTCCCTCATCGCCCGCGATTTGCTGGGGGTGTAGGGGGCGGAGCCCGGCGCGTCGGGTCACCCGATGAAAGACAGGTTCCCCCGGGGGAGGGGTAGTAGAGGGAAGTCTCATGGATGGGCTCCCCCGCTCCGACCCTCCCACGGAGGGGGAGGGAGAGAACCTTCGTCCGGCCGGTTGCGGGACGCCAGGGAACTCAAGGCGCTCTGCGTGAGGCATCTGTTTCGACTTCACATCCCTCCCCTTGCCGCATTCCCTCCCCGGCGCGATAATGGCCGTGCCTGCGTTTTGAGTTAGAATCGTGATGTCCACAGGTCCAAATGGGAAATGTCAGCTGGGAAATGTCGGGTGAGAACGTTTGAGCAAGGGAGAACCTTGCGGGAAGGAGAGGGACCATGCAGCAATATGATCCCGATCTCGTGCTCCAGGAGTTGGGGAAACGCTTCCGCGGGCTCGGCGGCGGGCGGATGGCCGCGGCCGTCGCGGGAGCGTTCCTCCTGATCTGGCTCTGGTCGATCTGGTTCACGGTGCAGGCCGAGGAGACGGGCATCATCCAGCGTTTCGGGGCGGTGGCCCGGACGGTGGGCCCGGGCCTCCACTTCAAGCTCCCCAACGGCATCGAGAGGGTCCGCCTGGTTCCCACGGCCCGGGTCCTCAAGGGGGAGTTCGGATTCCAGACCTCTGCCACGGGTCCCAGCCAGCGAACGCAATACAGGGACAGCAAGGCCTTCAAGGACGTGTCCCTGATGCTGACGGGGGACCTGAACGTGATCGATGTCCAGTGGATCGTCCAGTACCGGATCGAAGACCCGATCCGCTACCTCTTCCGTGTCCGGAACACCCCGCAGACGATCCGCGACATCGCCGAGGCGGTCATGCGCCGGGTGGTCGGCAACCGGCTGGGGAGCGACGTCCTCACCGTCGGCCGCGTGGCCGTCTCCACCGAGGTGAAGGTGGAGATGCAGAAGATCCTGACCGCCTACGAGGCCGGGGTCCGCCTGGTCACCGTGGAGCTGCAGGACGTGACCCCGCCGGACCCCGTCAAGCCAGCCTTCAACGAGGTGAACGAGGCGCGCCAGGACCGGGAGCGGACGATCAACCAGGCCCAGGAGCGGGCCAACCGGGAGATCCCCAAGGCCCGGGGCGAGGCGACCCGGACCATCACCGAGGCCGAGGGCTATGCGCTCGAGCGGGTCAACCGGGCCAACGGAGAGGCCACCCGGTTCGGGACCGTCCTGGAGGAGTACCAGCGCGCCCCGGAGGTCACCCGCCGCCGCCTCTACCTGGAGGCCATTAACGCCATCCTACCCGAGGCGAAGGCCTTGTACATCGTGGACAGCGACCAGAAGGCCCTCGTGCCTTGGCTCCCCGTGGAGTCGGGACAGGTGCCCATCGCGGGAGGGAAACAGCCATGAAGAATATGCTGAATGCCGGGCTCGGGCTCCTCGCGGTGGCGATCCTCCTCGTCCTCTCCGGAACCTACTACACGCTGGAGGAGGGCCAGCAGGCCGTCATCCTCCAGTTCGGCCGGCCCGTGGGCGAGCCGGTGACCGAGGCGGGCCTTCACTTCAAGCTCCCCTTCGTCCAGGAGGTGCGCCGCTTCGAGAAGCGCCTCCTCATCTGGGACGGGGACCCCAACCAGATCCCGACCAAGGGGCGGGAGTTCATCTGGGTGGACACGACGGCGCGGTGGCGGATTGTCGACGCCAAGAAGTTCCTGGAGAGCGTGGCCACCGAGGCCGGGGCCCAGTCCCGCCTGGACGACATCATCGATTCCGTGGTCAGGGACCAGGTCTCGGCCAGCGAGCTCGTGGAACTGGTCCGGAGCGCCTCGTGGGAGGTTCCCCCGGGCGAGATCCTCGAAGAAGTCCCCGCCGAGGTGCGGGAGGAGCTGAAGAAGCGGATCGCCCGCGGGCGCGAGGAGATCACCCGGACCATCCTGGCCGAAGCCCGGAAGATCATCCCCCAGTACGGGATCGAGCTGGTGGACGTGCGCATCAAGCGCCTGAACTACGTGGAGAGCGTCCAGGAGAAGGTGTACGCCCGGATGAGCTCGGAACGGAAGCGGATCGCCGCCCGCTTCAGGTCAGAGGGAGAGGGCCGGAGCGCCGAGATCCTGGGGACCATGGAGAAGGAGTTGCGCCAGATCCGATCGGCCGCCTACCGGAAGGTCCAGGAGATCCGGGGGAAGGCCGACGCCGAGGCCACGCGCGTGTACGGCATCGCCTATGGCCGCGACCCCGAGTTCTACGCCTTCTCGCGAACCCTAGAGGCCTACAAGGAGGGGCAGAACAAGAACTCGGTGATGATCCTCACCACGGACAGCGACTACTACCGCTACCTGAAGGAGGCCGCGCCCCGGGCGCAGCCTGGGGCCCCCGGGGCCTCGCCACGGACCCCGCCCGGTGCCGCCTCGGCCCGGCCAATCCGTTAGCGGGGCGGGTCAAGAGCCAGGAGGTGCGGAGGCGCGGCTTCCCGTTGCGGTGGCGAATCCCTGTTCGGATGAGCCTAAAAAATGCCAGCTTGTTTCTGCCACCATGACCGGCGAATGGGAAATGGCTGCTCTGGCGTCCTGATTCGTTTCCCGCCTTGCCCTCTCCCCGCGCGCCCCCCCCCGGCGGGTGACGCCGCCCGGGGCCCTTTACCCCTAGACAGGAGAATGGTGAGACAATCATATTTGAATCGGCCCCATTCGAGGGTTCAGCTCGTCCGGAGGGAGAGGGCTGCCCGCGCCTTTTTTCCGACACGCAGGGGGGGACGGAGACGACATGAGCGAATATCCGAGGAGCGACGTCCGGGACGGGATGCGGATCGACTGGGACGTTCCGATCCAGATGGACGACAAGGCCGTCCTCCGGGCCGACGTCTACCGCCCGATCCAGAGCGGCAAGTACCCCGTCATCATCACCTACGGGCCCTACGGCAAGTGGCTCCACTTCGAGGACCTCTACACCGACCAGTGGCGCCGCATGGTGGAGGAGCACCCGGACGTGCCCTCGGGCTCCACGAACAAGTACCAGAACTGGGAGGTGGTGGACCCCGAGAAGTGGGTGCCGGACGGCTACGCCGTCGTGCGGGTGGACTCGCGCGGGGCGGGCCGCTCCCCCGGCCTGCTCGACATCTGGTCGGCGCGCGAGACCAAGGACTTCCGCGACTGCATCGAGTGGGCGGCCAGGCAGCCCTGGAGCAGCGGCAAGGTCGGGCTCAACGGCATCTCCTACTACGCCATGAACCAGTGGCAGGTGGCGGCCCTCCAGCCGCCCCACCTCGCCGCCATCTGCATCTGGGAGGGCGCGGCGGACTACTACCGCGACCTCAGCCACCACGGCGGCATCCTGTGCACCTTCGGGCGCGCCTGGTTCCCCTCCCAGGTCATCCGGGTCCAGCACGGCAAGGGCTCCCGCGGCTGGCGCAGCCGCATGAACGGGGACTGGGTGGCCGGCCCCGCCGAGCTCACCGAGGAGGAGCTGGGCGCCCTGCGCCGGGACTTCTACCCCGACTGCGAGAACAACCCCCTCGCCACGGACGCCTACTGGACCTCCCGCATGCCCGACTGGTCGAAGGTGAAGGTGCCCCTCTTCTCGGCGGGCAATTGGGGGGGCACGGCGCTCCACCCGAGGGGCAACATCGAGGGCTTCGTGCGCGCCGCCTCCCGGCAGAAGTGGCTCGAGATGCACGGCATCGAGCACTGGACCCACTTCTACACCGACTACGGCGTCTCCCTCCAGAAGAAGTTCTTCGGCCACTTCCTCAAGGGCCAGAAGACGGGCTGGGACAAGCAGCCCCGGGTGGTGCTCCAGGTGCGCCACCCCGGCGAGAAGTTCGTCGAGCGGAACGAGAGCGAGTGGCCCCTCAAGCGCGCCAAGTGGACCAAGTTCTACCTCAGCCCCGCCGGCGCGGATCTCTCCACCAAGGGCGGCGCCGCGGGCAAGGTCTCCTACGACGGCCTGGGCGAGGGGGTCACCTTCATGACGCCCCCCCTCAAGGCCGGCATCGAGATCACCGGCCCCAGCGCCGCCAAGCTCTTCGTCTCCTCCTCCACCCGGGACGCCGACCTCTTCCTCATCCTCCGGGTGTTCGACCCGAACATGAAGGAGATCACCTTCCAGGGGGCGCTCGACCCGCACACCCCGATCGCCCAAGGGTGGCTGCGCGCCTCCCACCGCAAGCTCGACGAGAAGCTCTCCCTCCCCTACCGGCCCTACCACACCCACGACGAGGTGCAGCCCTTGAAGCCCGGCCGGGTCTACGAGCTCGACATCGAGGTCTGGCCCACCTGCATCGCCGTCCCAGCTGGCCACCGCATCGCCCTGACCGTCCGGGGAAAGGACTACGAGTACCCGGGCGGCCCGGGCCGGGGGCTGGGGACGCTGGGCGCCGTCTTCACCGGGGTCGGGCCCTTCAAGCACGACGACCCCAACGACCGCCCGCCCGAGGTCTTCGGCGGGAAGGTCACCCTCCACGCGGGGAAGAAGCAGCCCAGCTACATCATGCTGCCCGTCATCCCGCCGAAGAGGGGCTAGCGCGGAGGCCGTTCCCTCACCCCCAATCTCTCTCCCAAGGGGAGAGGGGTGCCGAAGGCCGCAATTACCGTTCCCTCGGGTAGGAGCGGCTGCTCGCCCTCTCCCTATGGCCTGCGACGAGCTCAGTCGAGGCGGAGAGGGCGGGGTGAGGGAGAATTCCGGCGGGGTGGTTCGGCGCGAGAGACGGAGGGGGCAAGGCCATGCTGGACATCGCCCGCCTGCCGGCGGCGGAGCTCACCGCCCTCTACCGGGGGAAGCGGCTCTCCCCGGTCGAGGCGGCGCGGGCGGCCCTCGCGCGCGTCTCGGCCTTTGACGGCGCCGTCAACGCCTTCTGCCTCGTGGACGAGGAGGGGGCGCTCGCCGCGGCCCGGGCCTCCGAGGAGCGCTGGCGGCGGGGCGAGCCCCTGGGCCCCGTGGACGGGGTGCCCGCCACCATCAAGGACCTGGTCCTCGCCCGGGGCTGGCCCACCCGGCGCGGAAGCAAGACGACCGGCACGGAGCCCTCGGAGGAGGACGCCCCGCCCCCCGCCCGGCTGCGCGAGAGCGGCGCCGTCCTCATCGGGAAGACCACCACCCCCGAGCTGGGCTGGAAGGGGGTGACGGACTCCCCCTTGACCGGGATCACCCGCAACCCCTGGAACACCCGGATGACGCCCGGGGGCAGCAGCGGGGGAGCGGCCGCGGCCTGCGCCCTGGGCATGGGCACCCTTCATCTGGGCACCGACGCCGGGGGCTCCATCCGCATCCCCTCGGGCTTCACCGGCGTCTTCGGCTTCAAGCCCAGCTTCGGGCGCGTGCCCACCTATCCCCCCAACCCGAACCACACCCTCGCCCACGCCGGCCCCATGACGCGCACCGTCGGGGACGCCGCCCTCATGCTCAACGTCCTCGCCCGCCCCGACGCCCGCGACTGGTTCGCCCTCCCCTACGAGGAGCGGGACTACCGGGTGGGCCTGGAGGGAGGCGTCGCGGGCCTGCGGGTCGCCTTCAGCCCCACCCTCGGCGGCGCGAGGGTGGACCCCGAAGTGGCGGAGAGAGTGGCCTCGGCCGCCCGGGTTTTCGAGGAGCTGGGCGCCCGCGTCGAGGAGGCCGGCCCGGGGCTGGGAGACACGGAGCGGATCTTCTGGACCATCTACTTCGGCGCCGCGTCCGCCCTCGTCGCCGGTGTCCCGGCGGAGAAGCGGGCCCTGATCGATCCCGGCCTCATCGAAGTGGCGCGGGAGGGCGCCGCCATCCCGCTCCTGGACTTCGTGCGGGCCTCGGTCACCGAGCGCGCCGCCGTCGGGCGCAAGATGAAGCTCTTCCACCAGGCCTACGACCTGCTCTTGACCCCCATGCTCCCCATCCCCGCCTTCGAGGCGGGCCGGGAGGCCCCCGAGGAGGGCAGGGCCGGCCGCTGGGTGAAGTGGACCCCCTTCACCTACCCCTTCAACCTCACCGGCCAGCCGGCCTGCTCGGCCCCCTGCGGCTTCACCTCCGGAGGGCTCCCCGTCGGGCTCCAGATCGTGGGGCCCATGCACGCCGACGCCCTCGTGCTGCGCGCCGCCCGCGCCTTCGAGTCGGCGCGGC
>Ga0156093_1100_pt11 | contig 11057 bp, 15 predicted proteins | sample RifCSPlowO2_02_FD_107746 | JGI IMG/M metagenome (GOLD analysis project Ga0156093, IMG submission 107746) | Candidatus Tectomicrobia bacterium RIFCSPLOWO2_02_FULL_70_19 | reverse complement strand
GCGAGCGCGCCGCCCGCCTCTTCCACATGTACTCCCACAAGCGCGAGCGCATCGAGGAGGTGGGCCCCGGCGACATCGCCGCCGCCGCCGGCTTCAAGTACGCCGCCACCGGGGACACCCTCTGCGACGAGAAGCACCCCATCGCCTTCGAGCCCATCCACGCCCCCCACCCCGTCATCTCCATCGCCGTCGAGGCGCGGGACTCGGCCGGGGCCAAGAAGCTGGAGGAGGCCCTCCAGAAGCTCGAGGCCGAGGACCCCACCTTCCGCGCCCGGCGGGACCCGGACACCGGCCAGGTGGTGATGAGCGGGATGGGGGAGCTCCACCTGGACGTTCTCACCCGGCGCATCGGGGAGGAGTTCGGGGTGGAGGTGCGGGTGGGCAAGCCCCGGGTGGTCTACCGCGAGACCATCCAGCGCCCGGACGAGGCCGAGGCTACCTACGACCGCGAGCTGGCGGGCAAGGCCCAGTTCGCCCGGGTCAAGGTGCGCGCCGCCCCCGCCCCGGGCAAGGGCGTCTCGGTCGGGAGCCGGGTGCGGGCGCTGGAGGAGGGGGGCACCCTCCCCCGCAAGCTCCTCCAGGCGGCGCTGGAGTCGCTCGAGGCCGCGGCGGGGGGCGGCGCGATGGCGGGCTACGCGATGACCGACGTGGCGATCGAGCTCGCGGACGCCCAATACGACCCCGCCCGGGGCACCGAGGCCGCCTTCTCCCTCGCCGCCTCCCACGCCTTCATCGAGGCCTGCCGCCGGGCGGGCGGGGTGCTGCTGGAGCCCGTCATGGCGGTCGAGGCCGTGACCCCCGAGGAGTTCGTGGGGGCCGTCATCGGGGACCTGAACGCGCGCGGCGGGCGCATCGAGCACATCGAGGAGCGCGGCGCCAACGTCCCCCTCCAGATCGTCCGCGCCACCGTGCCCCTCGCCCGGATGTTCGGCTACTCCACCGCCCTCCGCTCCGCCACCCAGGGCCGGGCGACCTTCACCATGGAGTTCGCGCGGTACGCGAAGAGCGAGATGGCGGGAGTTTGAGGAGGACATCCCATGACCCGCATCCGCTACCTGGGGGTTTCGGCGTTCGAGATCGTGACGGGCGATGGGGTGCGGGTGCTGGTGGACCCCTACCTCACCGGGAACCCGCTCTGCCCGATCCGGGCGGAGGAGTACGCGCGATGCGCCTGGCTGTGACATCCTGCCTCATCCCCGCCGCTCCGGCGCATTTTCGCCGGTTGCTTTCCCGGGGAATTTCCGATATTATGAAGTATGGCATAGAATTCTAAATGGGTTTCGATATGCCGCCGGTGGTCCCGCAGTTGAGTGGAGTTCTTATGAGTTTCATGAAGAGCGTGCAGGAGACATGGAATGCGTGGGTGCCGTTCCTGAAGGGCTTGGCGGTGGGCGTGATCGCGGGGCCGATCCTCATGCTCTGGCTGGGGTGGATGGTCACCTCCTCCACGATGGAGGGGCAGGTGCAGGCCGCGCTCGTGAAGGCGGAGGCGTCGATCTGCGTGGCCCGCGCCCTGCGCGAGAACAAGGACGCGGCCAAGCTGGATTACCAGGCGCGGAGCAAGCTCGCGGAGAAGTGGGCGGTCATGCCGGGCCAGAAGGCCGGCAAGGCGGACTCCGATGTCGCGAGCGTCTGCGCGGACAAGCTGGCGGAGGCCCCGAAGGCCCCGGCTTCCTAGCGTCCGCCGCCTCATCCCGGGAACATCCATCGCCAAGGGGCGGGCTCCGGCCCGCCCCTTTTTCTTTGCCGGGCGGCGGTCGCGTGGGGGAGCCCCGTGGAGCAGATCGTCCGGACCGCCGGGGAGGGGGACTACGACCATGATCGTCATGGCCACCCACGGCCGCGGGGGGGTGAGCCGCTTCCTCCTCGGCAGCGTGACCGAGCAGGTGATCCGCCGCGCGCCCTGCCCCGTCCTGGCCATCCGCGCCAAGGTGGCCCGGGAGCGGCTGGCCACAGCGGGCACGGAGCGGGCCCTGGCGGGCTAGGGAGCTGCCGGGAGCGGGACGGCGCGGAGGCCGACCCGCCCGGAGCCGCCCCGCTCACCACACCCGGAAGCCGGGGGAGCTGAAGGGCGCGTCGAAGGTCAGGTGCCAGATGGTGTGGCCGTAGGCCAGGAGGATGAGGACGAGGGCGGCCCCCACCCAGGGCGCGAGCCGGTCGAGGAAGGCCGGGGCGTCCGCGGGGCCCGAGAGGGCCTCGGCGAAGGCGGGGCGCTCCACGGCCGCTTTCTTTGAGACGAAGGCCGTCATCGCGATGATGACGAAGTAGAGCAGGGCGCTCGCGAAGAGGATCATCCCCCCGATCCCCACGAGGGGCAGGAGCGCCTTCCACTCCGGCTGCATGTAGGGCACGGCGCCCATGCTCGTGCGGCGCGGCATGCCCATCAGCCCCAGCCGGTGCAGGGTGTTCGAGAAGACCACCATCCCCGCGAACCAGAGCCAGGCCTGGGCCAGCGCGAGGCGCGGGCGCCAGAGCGCGCGCCCGCTCAGCACGGGGACGAGCCAGTAGGTCACCCCCATGAAGGTGAGGGTGACCCCCGTGCCCACGGTCAGGTGGAGGTGGCCCACGATCCAGGCGGTGTTGTGGACCACGAGGTTCACGTTGTAGGAGGCGTTGATCAAGCCCCCGATGCCCCCGAAGACGAAGATGAGCATGGAGAGCACCTGGGCGGCCAGGGAGGGGTCCCCCCAGGGGAGCTTGAGGAACCAGGCGAAGTAGCCCCTCCCGCCCCTCGCCCGGGCGCCGCTCTCGAGCGAGGCCACCACGTTGAAGAAGGTGAGGAGGCTCGGGAAGAAGACGCAGAAGGTGAGGAAGGCGTGCATGAACTTCCACGCCTGGGCGATGCCGGGGTCGGTGTACTGGTGGTGGAAGCCGACCGGGATGGAGAGCAGCAGGAAGAGGATGAAGGAGACGCGCGCCATCGGGTCGCTGAAGAGCCTTCCCCCCGCCTGCCGGGGCACCAGGGTGTACCAGGAGACGTAGGCGGGCAGCAGCCAGAAGTAGACGATGGGGTGGCCGGTGAACCAGAAGAGCACCCGCGCCAGGAGCGGGTTGGTGTTCTTCACCAGGCCCAGCGACCAGGGGATCATCATGAAGAGCATCTCCGCCGCGATGCCGAGGGAGGAGATGGTCCACATGATGAAGGTGACGAGGCTCATGAAGGCGGGCAGCGGGGTGCGCTCCCCGGGGTGCTCCCGCCGCCAGGCCCGCACGGTGAGGCCCAGGTTGAGCGTCACGAGCCAGGTGGCCGCGACGACCAGGGTGAGCCCCACGTAGAAGGCCCAGTGGGCCTTCATCGGGGGGTAGAAGGTGAAGAGGACGGTGGCCTCGTTCAGCACCAGGGGGACGGCCGCCAGCACCAGCCCGGCCGTCATGAGCCAGAAGGCGATCCATCCCAGCCCCCGGCCCGCCAGGGGCCGCCCGAGGGACCAGCCGGTGACGAGGGGCAGGAAGCCGCTGATGAAGAAGGTGGTCCACACCAGGACGTTCAGCACCCCGTGCAGGCTGAGCCCGTGGTAGTAGGAGCGGACGACGGGCGCGAGCTTGGGGTAGAGGTTGATGCCTGAGTACTCCAGGGCCTGGAGGAGCCCCGTCGCCACCCCGCCGAGCAGGGCGGCGAGGGCGACGGCGAGGTAGGCCGCCGCCATCCGGCCCTCCGCGGTCCAGCCGGCCGAGTCCGCCTTCATTTCTTCGCCTCGGCGATGACCTTGCCGAACATGATGTGGTGCGCCACGCCGCAGTACTCGTGGCAGACGAAGGGGTACTCCCCCGGCTTCTCGAAGCGCGCCGAGAAGCGCGTCACCTGGCCGGGCACCACCATGACGTTGGCGCTCGTCCCCTTGATGATGATCCCGTGCACGATGTCCCGGCTCGTGACGGCGAACTCCACCGTCGAGCCCGCGGGCACCCGGACCGCGTTCGGGGTGAAGCTCCAGATGCCGGCCACCATGTTCACCTGGTAGCGGTTGGGGCCGGCCGGGAAGGTGCCGGGCTTGTCGAAGGGGGGGGTCTTGGCGAGCTGGGCGGGGTCGAGCGTGCCCTCCACCCCGGGGAGGTCGTGCCCCCGCCCGATCGCGGCCCACAGGAGGAGGCCCAGCATAATCACCGGCAGCGCGATGCTGGGCAGGATCCACATCAGCTCGGCTTTGTAGACGGAGCCCTTGCTCACCCGCCTCACCCTCCCCACAGGCGGAGGTAGGCGTTCGCCCACAGCAGGGCCAGGAGCGCCAGGAAGGCCAGCATGAAGGCGAGGGCGCCCTTGGGATGGTGGCTGGGCTCCATGGGGTCCTCCTTTGCGGGGGTCCCGGTTCCATGGTGCCAGGAAAGGCCGATGCGGGGTTCATTCTTCCCGATGGCGATACGAAAGGCAAACGGGAGAGGTCAAAGCCGCCCCGGGCGCGCGGGGCGGGGGCGCGGAAGGCGGGCTATTCCAGGCGGCTGCCGGGCTTGGCCGGGGCGGGGATTTCCTCCTGGGGCCAGGTGAGGAGGTCGAGGCGGGGGGCGGCGCCCTCGCGGGGTTCCCCGCGGCGCGGCTCTCCGGGGCAGGCGGGCGCCCTCCCGGCCTGGGCGCGCAGGCCCGCTGGGGCGCAGGCGGCGGGCGGGACGGGAAGGGGTGGGATCTGGTCCGGTCCCGGGCCGGCCCACGCCGCCGTCATCGCCAGGGGGACCGCCGCCAGCGCGGCGGCGGTCAAGGGCTTCCACGAACGCGGCATCGGAATCTCCCACTCGCGGGGTTCTGCCGGGCGCCCGGGTCTAGCGGTCCCCCGGAGGGGGCCTCGGCCGGGCCGTCTCCCTTTGAGATGCCAAGGCCGTGCCGCCCCGGCGCGGGAGTGAGGGAAGAGGCGGAAAAGTGTGAGGGGGATCACACTTTCCTTTTCCGGGGAACTCCCGCGGCCCGGGCCCGCCTCCGGCGGGAGGAGCTTCTTGCCGGGTGGGCGCCGCGGTTCCGTCTCCCCAGGCTCCGTTGGCCTCGCGCAGGGGGGCCGCATCTGCTACGGTCCTCCGCCTGGGAGGCGCGCCGCCGTTCCCGGGGAGGGCCCTGCCCGTTCATGACCGACACCGCGCTCGCCGTCCTCTTCGCGATCGGCAACGCCTTCACGGTGAGCTTCCTGAACCTCTTCGTCCGCCGCGCCAAGCGCCACGCCAACGCGGCCACCGGGGTGCTCATCGGCCTCCTGGTGGGCTTGCCCTTCATGGCGGGCGCGGCCTTCTGCTTCTGGGAGCCGGGATGGTGGAACTGGAAGGCGTGGGCGCTCTTCGCGGCCTCGGGCGCGGTGGGGCCTTCGATCGCGCGGGTATTCTACTTCCTCGCCATCCACCGGCTGGGGGTGCCCCGGGCCATCCCCCTGCTCTCGACCATGCCCATCGCGGCGGCGGCGATGGGGATAATCTTCCTGGGCGAGCGGCCGGGGCCGGCCGTGCTGGCGGGGACGGTCCTCGTGGTCCTGGGCTGCATGGCCATCACCTCCCAGCGGGCCGGGGACGCCCCCTGGAGCCGGCGCGACATGTGGCTCCCCTTCGCCTCGGTGGCGGCCTTCACCCTCTCGCACGTCTGGCGGAAGGTCGGCCTCTCCCTCGTGCCCTCGCCCGTCCTGGGGCTCACGGTGATGAGCGCGGCGGGTGCCCTCTGCCTCTGGCTCTTCGGCGGGCTCCTCACGAAGGAGCAGCGGCCCGGCCTGGGCGGCCGGGGCGCCTGGCGCGTCTACGGGGTGGCGGGGCTGTTCAACGGTGGCTCCGTCCTGCTGCATTTCTACGCCCTCCAGCACGGGGACCTCACCGTGGTCATCCCCCTCGCCTCGACGGCGCCCTTCTTCTCCCTTGTGCTCAGCTGGATCTTCCTGCGTGACCTGGAGCCCGTGACGGGCTGGATCGTGGCGGGGACGGTGCTGGTGGTGCTGGGCGGGGCGCTGATCACCTGGCGGGTGCTGTGAGGGGAGGAGGGGGCGGGCGCCGCCCGCCTTTATCCGATGACGGATACCTGGCTCGCCGTGGTGTACTCGCTCGCCAGCGCGATCACGATGGGGCTCTTCAGCTTCCTCGTGCGGCGGGCGGAGAACCGCGCCAACGCCGTGACCGGCGTGCTCATCGGGCTCGCCGTCAGCCTGCCCTTCATGGCCGGCGCCACGCTCCACCTCTGGCAGCCGGGATGGTGGAACGTCAAGGCGCTCGTCTTGTTCGCCGCCGCGGGGGCGATCAACCCGGCCGTGGGCCGCGTGTTCCTCTTCCTCTCCATCCACCGGCTGGGCGTGGCGCGCGCGGTGCCCCTGATCTCGGCCTTGCCCCTCGCCACCGCCGGGCTGGGGATCGCCTTCCTGGGGGAGCGCCCCGGCCCGATCGTGGCGGCGGGGACCCTCCTCGTGGCGGCGGGGTGCATGGGCATCACGTCGAGGAAGGGGATGGAGGGAGGGTGGGACCGGCGCTTCGTGTGGATGCCCTTTGTCTCGGTGGCGGCCTTCTCGGTCGCCCACCTCTGGCAGAAGATGGGCCTCGCCCTCGTGCCATCCCCCATCCTGGGGCTCACGGCGATGAGCCTCTCGGGCGCCGCGTGCCTCCTTCTGTTCGGCGGGCTTCTCCCTCGGGCCCACAGGCCCGCCCTGGGGCGCGGGGCCGCGTGGATCTATCTGGGGCTGACGGGCCTGCTGAACACCCTGTCCATCCTCTTCCACTTCAGCGCTCTGCGCTACGGCGACCTGACCGTGGTGGCGCCCCTGTCCTCGACGGCGCCTTTCTTCTCCCTGCTGCTGGGCTGGGCCTTCCTGCGCGAGTCGGAGCGGGTGACCCTCTGGGTGGTGGCGGGGACGACGCTGGTGGTGCTGGGCGGGGCGCTCATCACCTGGCGGGTGCTGTGAGGGGAGAGCGCATGGGGAGGCCCGGCCGGTGAGCAACGCCTTCCTCGCGGTATTCTTCTCGATGGGCACGGCCGTCTTCTCGGCCGGCTTCAGCATCATCGTGCGGCGCGGCCAGCAGCACGGCTCGGCCATCACGGGCGTGATCATCGGCCTCATCGTGAGCGTGCCCATCCTCGTCGCCGCGACCCTCCTCTCCTGGCAGCCCCATTGGTGGAGCCCCGCCTCGTTCCTCTGGTTCGCCCTGGCGGGCCTCACGGGGCCCTCCCTGGGGCGGGTGTTCATGTACCGGGGCATCCACTACCTGGGGGTGGCCCGGGCGATGCCCATGCTGGCCGTCGGGCCGCTCTTCACGGCGCTCCTCGCCACCGTCTTCCTGGGGGAGCGGCCCGGGCCGCTCGTCTGGGCGGGCACCGTCCTCATCACGGCGGGCTGCGCGGCGATCTCCATCAAGAAGAAGGGGGACAAGAGCTGGAGCCGCCGCCACCTGTGGATGCCCCTGCTCTCGGTGGCGGGGTTCGCCGTCTCGAACATCTTCCGCAAGGCGGGGCTGAACCTCACGCCCTCGCCCCTGCTGGGGATCACCGTGACGAGCCTGATGGGCCTCCTCTGCCTGCTCGCCCTGAGCCGCTTCCTCTCCCCGGGCCAGCGGCCCGACCTGCGGCCCGGCAAGGCCTGGGCCTTCTACAGCGCCTCCGGCCTGGCGAACACCTTCGCCTTCTTCCTCCACTTCGTCGCCCTCTCCTACGGGGACCTGACCCTCGTGACGCCCCTCTCCTCGACCTCCCCGCTCTTCGCCCTCTTCTTCAGCTGGCTCCTGCTTCGGGACGTGGAGCGGGTGACGGGCTGGATCGTGGGGGGGACGGCGCTGATCGTGCTGGGGGTGGCGCTGATCGCCTGGCGGATCGCGTGAGGGGCTAGGCGGGCCGCCCTTCGAGGAGGGAGGTCTTGGTGTAGAGGGCGTCGAGGGAGAAGCCGCGGGCGGCGAGGTTCTCCCGCCCGCCCTCCTCGCGGTCCACGAGGCAGAGCACCTGGACCACCTCCAGCTTCGCCCCCTGGGCCGCCTCGATGGCGCTCAGGGTGGAGCCCGCCGTTGTCACCACGTCCTCGACGATGGCCACCGGCATCCCGGGCGCGAGGTTGCCCATGCCCTCGATGCGGTTCCCCATGCCGTGGCCCTTGGTTTCCTTGCGGATGATGAAGGCGGGGAGATCCAGCCCCTCCAGGGCGGCGGTGAGGGCGATGGCCGTGATCATCGGGTCGGCCCCCAGGGTGGGGCCGCCCACGGCCCGGGCGCCGCTCGCCTTGACGCGGCCGAGGAAGAGCCTCCCCACGAGGCGGGCCCCCTCCCCGTGGAGGGTGGTCTGGCGGCAGTCCACGTAGAAGTCGCTCTCCCGGCCCGAGACGAGGACGACCTTCCTCTTCGCGTAGGACTTGGCGAGGAGGAGCTGGCGCAGCTTCTCCCAGTCCGGGTCAACGGCACTCATTCGCCTTCTCCCGCTCCTCGCGTTGATCCATGAACGGCTCGCAGGGGATGAACGGGGCTCTCTCCCTCTCCCTCTGGGAGAGGGCTGGGGTGAGGGATTCTGTAGGGGCGGGTCTTGTGCCCGCCCAGTCTTGGGCAGCCACAAGGGTCGCCCCTACACCTTCAACCTAGGCGGCGTCCCCTTGGTCGAGCGGCCCGCGCCCCTCCCCGCAGGCGATCAGCGCGGCCTCGGCGAAGGCCTCGGGCACCAGGATGTCCACCCGGCCCATGCCCGTGGCGCTGAACCCGTAGAGGGAGCCCGCCGCTTCGTAGCGCAGGTGGACTGGGATGCCCTCCGCCTCGAGGCGCGAGCGGACGATCATCGCCTCCATCTGCCCCCCGGCCGTCTTCACCAGCCGGAGGGAGGGGAGGGCGTCCGCATCGGAGAAAAGCGCGTCCCACATGTCCATGCCGCTGTCCGAGGGGGTGATCCCGCGCCGCTGCCCGGGGTTTCAGTATTCTCCCCGTTCCGGCGGGCCGAGTAAACCGCCCCCAGGTTGGTCCGCCCGCAGGGATGGTGCTACTGTGGCCGGGGGGTGAGAGGAGGCCGACGCTTTGATCCGGTTGAGATTGATGGCCGCGCCCGCCGCCCTTCTGTGCGCCGCCCTCGCCTGGAGCGAAGCCGGGGCCCAGGCCCCTCCCTTGCCCGGCGGCTCCGCCCCCGGGCCGGGGCAGAAGCCGAAGGAAGCGTTCGTCCTCGTGATCGACCCCGGCCACGGCGGCCGGGACGAGGGGAGCAAGGGCCCGGGGCTGCTCGAAAAGGACGTCACCCTCAAGGCCGCCAGGCTCCTCGGCGAGAGGCTCAAGCGCTACGAGGGCATCAAGGTCGTCTTCACCCGGGAGGACGACAAGGAGCTCACCCCCGTCCAGCGCGCGGCCGTCGGGAACTTCCACGCCGCCTCCTTCTTCCTCTCGATCCAGGCCGACGCCTCCTGGCGCCCCGGGGCGCGCGGGGCCTCCATCTTCCTCTCGGCCCCCCAGCGCCCCCCCCGGGTGGAGGGGGAGCCCTCCGAGGCGATGGCCCTGCGCTGGCAGCGGGGCCAGAACGTCCACCTCGCGGGGAGCCTCCGCTTCGCCCAGGACCTCCAGGCCCGCTTCGCCGCCATCCCGGGGGCCGGGAAGCCTCCCATCCTCACCCTGCCCCTCCAGAACCTCGAGGGCGCCCGCATGCCCGCCGCCTACGTGAGCCTCGGGGTGATCTCCACCCCCGAGGAGGCCGCCCGCCTGCGGGAGCTGAACGAGGAGAACCCCTACATCCTCGCCCTCGAGGCCGAGATCGCGCGCTTCGCGGGGCTGGCCAAGCCCGGGGAGGCTCCCCCGGCGCCGCAGGCCCCCGCGCCCGCCTCGCCGGGCTCCGCCGCCTCGCGGCCGGGAGGGGACTGAGATGAGGCGGCGCAGGCGCGGGCTCTTCTGGTTCCTCCTGTGGATGGCGCTGGGGGCCGCCGCCGCGATCTACTTCTTCGACCCCCTGAGCGACCTCATCCAGCGGGGCCGGCGCGCCGCCTTCGGCCCCTCCGAGCCCGGGCGGCCCTCCCTCGCCCCCACGATCCACGTGGTGCTCTTCTTCCCCGGCGCGGAGACGGACCTCCTCGCCCCCTACCCCGCCGAGGTGGAGCAGGGCAAGGAGCCCGTCCAGACCGTGCGGAACGTCCTCGCCGCCCTCCTCGAAGGCCCCAAGCGGCCCGGCTACGCCCCCGCCGCCCCCCCGGGCGCCAAGCTGCGCACCGCCATCCCCGGCCCGGACGGCACCCTCTACGTGGACTTCGACCGCGCCTTCCGCGCCGGCCACCCCGGCGGGGCCTGGAGCGAGTACCTCACCGCCCACGCCGTGGCCAACACCGTGGTCTTCAACTTCCCGAAACACTTCGAGCAGGTGGTCCTCCTCGTCGAGGGCCAGGAAGCCGAGACCATCGCCGGCGCCCTCTCCCTCTACGAGCCCCTGCGCCTGCGGGAGGACCTCGTGGCCAAGGAGGCCGCCCAACCCGCCCCGGGCGCGCCGAAGCCCGCCAGGCCAGTTGCCCCTCCGGCGCAGAATCCGCCGCAGGCCCCGGCGAGGCCCTAAGAGACGCCCGCCGCCTCCCCGATGCTCTCCCGCACCACCCCCACCATCCAGGCGATCTCGTCCTCGGTCACGCAGTAGGGCGGCATGAGCACCACCACGTCCCCGAGGGGGCGGATGGCGAGGCCCCTCTTGCGCGCCGCGAGGATGACCCGCCGCCCCATGCGCAGCGCGGGGTCGAAGGGGGTCTTCGCGGTTTTGTCCTTCACGAGCTCGATCCCGGCCATGAAGCCCAGCCCGCGCACCTCGGCCACCTGGGGGAGGCCGCGCAGGCCCTCCAGCTCCCGCCAGAGGCGGGCGATCTTGGGCTGGAGAGCGTCGAGGGTCTTGTCCCGCTCGAAGATGTCGAGGTTCGCGAGGGCCGCCGCGCAGCCCAGGGGGTTGCCGGTGTAGGAATGGCCGTGGAAGAAGGTGCGCCCCTCGGCGGGCGCCCCCCGGAAGGCGTCGAAGATCGCCTCGGTCGCCAGCGTCGCCGCGAGCGGCAGGTAGCCCCCGGTGATGCCCTTGGCCAGGCAGAGGATGTCGGGCGCGACCCCCGCGTGCTCGCAGGCGAACATCCGGCCCGTCCGCCCGAAGCCGGTGGCCACCTCGTCGGCGATGAGGAGCACGTCCCCCTCGGTGCAGGCCT
>Ga0156093_1024_pt1 | contig 11203 bp, 14 predicted proteins | sample RifCSPlowO2_02_FD_107746 | JGI IMG/M metagenome (GOLD analysis project Ga0156093, IMG submission 107746) | Candidatus Tectomicrobia bacterium RIFCSPLOWO2_02_FULL_70_19 | reverse complement strand
CATCTTCCCCGCGCCCTTCCAGCGCATCCAGACCCTCCTCATCGGGCTGGCGGTGGCCACCATCCTCTTCGGCGCGCTGGGGACCCTCCCCCAGCGGAACCTCAAGCGCATCCTCGCTTACAGCACCATCAACCAGCTGGGCTACATCGTCTTCGCCGTCGCCCTCCTCACCCCGGCGGGCTGGGCGGCGGCGGTCTTCTACGCGGTGGGCCACGCCTTCCTGAAGAGCTCCCTCCTCCTGGGGGCCGGCCTCAACCAGAAGCTGACGGGCACGGTGGACCTGGACGAGATGGGCGGGCTCATGACGCGGGCCCCCTTCTCCACCCTGCTCCTGCTGACGGGCCTCCTGTCGCTGGCGGGCATCCCGCCGCTGGCGGGGTTCTTCGCCAAGCTCTTCGTGCTCCAGGCGGGCTTCGCCCAGGGGGCCTACCTCTCCACGGGGATCGCCCTGGCGGCGGGGGTGCTCTCGCTGTACTACAATTTCACGACCTACCAGCGGCTGGCCTGGGGGGCCGCCAAGGGGAAGGTCGGCGCCGCCCCGGCGGGGATGTACGCCTCGGTGGCCTTCCTCGCCGCCTTCGCCGTCATCTTCGGCCTGGGCGTCCCCTGGCTCTACGAGTGGTCGCAGCTGGTGGCCGCCCAGCTGGCTTCGCCCGGGGCCTACATCGCGGCCATGCGCGACGCCGCCTGAGGAGGGCCCCATGCCCCTGGCCACGATCGTCTTCAGCCTGGCCGCCATCTGGATCCTGATGAAGGGGACGGGCTCGGCCGGCGACTTCTTCGTGGGCCTCCTCCTGGCCGCCCTGATCATCCGCTTCCTCCGCAAGTGCTACCACCAGGAGAAGTCCTTCCTGCGCGTGGGGCGCATCGGGCGCTTCGTCGTCAGCTTCACGCGCGAGCTGATCGTGGCGAACATCCAGGTGCTGCGGGTCGTCCTGTCCCCCCGCATCCGGATCCGCCCGGGCATCCTCGCCTACAGGACCCGGTGCCGGACGCCCTTCGGCGTCACGCTGCTGGCGAACTCCATCACCCTCACCCCGGGGACCCTGAGCGTGGACATCTCGGAGGACAGCAAGACGATCTTCGTCCACGCCCTGGACATCACCCATCCCGACGAGGTGCGCGAGGGCATCCGGCTGGGGCTGGAGGAGCCGGTGATAGGGGCCGTGGAATGATCCAGGCCGCCGTTCAGATCGGGCTCGGGATGCTCGGCCTCTCGCTGGCCCTGTGCTTCATCCGCCTGGTGAAGGGCCCGACCACCGCCGACCGGGTGGTGGCCGCCGACACCCTCGCGACGAACATCCTCGGCGTCATCGCCCTGTTCGCCATCCAGTCCGGCGAGGAGCTCTTCATCATCGCCGTCCTGGCCCTGGCGATCCTCAGCTTCGTGGGCACGGTGGTGTACGCCAAGTTCCTGGAGAGGGAGAACATCATTGAGTGAATACCTGGCGGCGGCGGTGCTCCTCATCGGCGCCTTCTTCATGCTGGTGGCGGGCCTGGGGCTCATCCGCCTGCCCGACGTCTACTCCCGCATGCACGCCGCCACCAAGGCCACCACCTTCGGCATGGGGGGCATCCTCTCGGCCGTCATCCTCTTCTTCCAGGCGGCTCATGTTGCGACTCACGCCATCCTGGCCATTTTTTTCCTGTTCCTGACGGCCCCCGTGGCCGCCCACCTCATCTCCCGGGCGGCCTACCGCAAGGGCCCCGGGCTGGCCCCGGTCACCCGGCTGGACGAATACGGACCCTATTTGGCCAGGGAGAGATCAACTTCACAGACAAAAAATGATATAAACTCCCATAATTGAGGATTGAGACAGCCCTTTTCTCATATGGAAAAGAACTCCCCGGGGGGGCTCCGCCCAGCCCTCCGACGACGGGAGGAGAGGCGAATGAACGCCCCCGAGAACGGCGGCTCCGGCTCCCCACCCCCGGGGAAGGCGCGCCCCGCCCTCATCCACGTCGTGGAGGACGACCCCCGAGACCTGTCCCTGGTCGAGCTCCTGCTGAGGCGCGAGGGCTTCACCGCCCTGGGCTTCTCGGACGCCGAGTCCTTCCTGACGCACGCCGCCAAGGAACCGCCCGACGTCATCCTCCTGGACCTCCTCCTCCCCGGGATCGGCGGCCTGGAGACCCTCGCCCGCCTCAACCAGCTCCAGCTCGACGCCCCCGTCATCCTGCTCACGGGCCAGGGGACCGCCGAGAACGCCTTCCAGGCGATGCGCCTCGGGGCCTACGACTTCATCCCCAAGCCCTTCGAGGCAGGGCGGCTGAGCGTGTCCATCCACAACGCCCTCCGGACCAAGGACCTCACGCGCGAGGTCCGCAAGCTCCAGGACGAGCTGCGGGTCCAGTTCGACTTCCGCAACCTCATCGGGGTCAGCCCCGCCATCACCCGGGTGCTCGCCAGCATCGAGCGCCTCGCGGGGAGCGACCTCCCCGTCCTCATCCAGGGCGAAGCCGGCACGGGCAAGGAGCTCGTCGGCCGGACCATCCACTACAACAGCCGGCGGGGAGAAGGGCCCTTCGTCTACCTCAACTGCGGCGACCTGCGGCCCGACCTGGTGGAGGCCGAGCTCTTCGGGTCGGCCGGGCCCGCGGGCGCGCGCCGGCCGGGGAAGTGGGAGCGGGCGAACGGGGGCACCCTCTTCCTCGACGACGTCAACGAGCTCGCCCCGCCGCTCCAGGAGGCGCTCCTGGGCCAGCTGGAACGGGAGAAGAAGCCGGGCGTCCGGGAGGTGGACATCCGCATCATCTGCGCGGCCCGCAAGGACCTCGCCCAGGAAGTCGAGGCGGGCCGGTTCAACCCCGCCCTGGTCAACCGCCTGGCCCCCTTCCGAGTGGTCATGCCCCCCCTGCGGGACCGGCGGGAGGACATCCCCCTCCTCTCCCAGCGCGTCCTCGCCGAGGCCGCCACCCAGGAGCGGCGCCCCGAGAAGCGGCTCTCTCCGGAGGCCACGGAAACCCTCCAGAACTACCGCTGGCCCGGGAACATCCGGGAGCTGAAGAACGTCCTGCGGCAGATTTGCAGCCTGAACAATGCCGAGATCATCCGGACCGAGGACCTTCCCCCCTCCATCCGCGAGGCCGCCTCCCAGCGGGCCGAAGCCGAGGCCAGCGAGGAAATCCCCATCAGCCCCATCAAGGAGGTGGAGGAGCGGCTCATCCGGCAGTCCCTGGCCCAGACGGGCTGGGACGTCAACCGCTCGGCCTCCCTCCTCGGGATCAGCCGGGCCACCCTCTACCGCAGGCTCAAGGCCCTCCAGATCTCCCGCGAGAACCTCTAGCCCTTCCCGCCGCCCGCCCCGCCCGGAGGATGATTGCGCCCGGGTCCGGGAGTGGAGTAAGTTAGGCCCTGAGCCCGGACCCCCAACTTGCCGGATAGCGCCATGAGCCAGCTCCCCGAGCCCCCCGTGCAAGGCGGCCCAGTCGCACAGCTGGTGCGCTGGCTGCAATCCACCATCTTGTTCCGAGGCCTGGCGGACGAGGAGGTGAAGCTCCTCCTCCGGCGGTGCGGGCGGATGGAGGCGGGCATGTTCGAGGTCGTCTGCGCCGAGAACGAGCCGGGCGAGACCCTCTTCTACATCCTCGACGGCGAGGTCTACCTCACCCGGCTGGTCGGCGAGGAGGAGGAGTTCCTGGCCCTCCTCGGCAAGGGCTCCTGCTTCGGGGAGGCCGGGCTCCTCGGCGAGAGCATGCGGACGGCGACCATCCGGGCGCGCCAGAAGACCCTCCTCCTGACGATGGAGGCGTCGCTGCTCCACCTGATCCCCAAGGACGTCTCGGCGAAGCTCATGCGCAACATCGCCCTGGCGAGCAACGAGAAGCTCAAGATGGCGAACATGATCATCGGCCGCCTCTACGAGCAGCTCCGCGCCCTCCAGCCCAAGACCGAGGACTGGAAGGAGAGCGAGCAGCGCTTCATCGAGAAGCTCGGCGAGAATCCCTCCGCCTGACCGTTCCTCCCCCGTTAAGGTTGCGCCCCGGTCCCCGATCGGCGATCCTCTCCCCCCTCGTCGTCCCGCGGGAGAGACGGAAAACCCGATGAGCGATCCGAAAAGCGTCTATCTGGAGCGGGAGGGCGTGCGCCTCCACGCCCTCGACCACGGGAAGGCCGGGGAACCGGGGAAGCCCATCCTCCTCCTCCTGCACGGCACGGCCGCCCACGCCCGTTGGTGGGACTGGGTGGCCCCCGCCCTGGCCGGCCGGTTCCGGCCCGTGGCCGTGGACGTGCGGGGGCACGGGGACAGCGGCTGGGCCGGGGACTACAGCCCCGGAGCCTTCACCGCCGACCTCGATGCCTGGATCGATTGGGCGCGGCGGGAATCGGGCGCCCCTCCCGCCCTGATCGGCCACTCCATGGGCGGGATGATCGCCCTCCACCTGCACGAGATCCGCGTGCCGGAGATCTCGGCCCTGGTGGTGGTGGACACCGCCCTCCGCCTCCGGGAGCGCATCCTGGAGGAGGTGCGCCGGGTCGGCAGCCGGCCGAGCCGCCCCTGGGCCTCGCTGGAGGAGTTCGTCGCCAAGTTCCGGATGATCCCCAGCGCGGGCAAGGCCGGCCCCGAGCGGATCGCCTACCTCGCCCGGCACAGCGTGCGCCGGCTCGAGGACGGCACCTGGCTCCTCAAGGCCGACCGCAACTTCCACCGGGACCGCACGGGTTTCGACAACCGGCCCGCCTGGCTGAGGGTCCGGGCCCCGGCCATGTACGTGGCGGGCGAGCTCTCCGACCGCCTCACCCCCGAGGACAAGGAGTGGTTCCGGCGGGACCTCCCCCACGTCCGTGTGGAAGTCATCCCGGGCGCCCACCACCACGTCTTCATGGACGAGCCGGAGGCCTTCCTGCGCGCCGTCCGGGGCTTCCTGGACCGGGCGCTTTCCTGAGGGGTAGGTCTGTGGCAGTCTGAGGGGCGGCGGTCCCCGCGGCACCCCGAAGGTAGGCCCAAATGGCGCCCGAAGAACTCACAGACGAAGGCTGGCCGGTCCCCGAGCCCGAGGGGGAGGCCGTCCCGCCCGGCCCCGAAGAGGCCAAGATCGCCCCCGCGAGCGGGGAGAGCGCCTTCCTGCTGAACCTGCTCTCGGCCCCCTCGCGCCAGGCCCTCTTTCCCCTGGCCGAGCTCGAGGGGGACGACCTCATCAAGTCGTTCCTCTCGGGCAGCCCGGCCAAGCCGCGCGTGACGGCACTCTGGTTCCCCCCGCAGGAGGCCCAGCGCCTGGCCGCCCTGTTCGAGTCCTGCCAGGTCCGCAACGTCGAGGAAGTCACCCACGACACCGTCCGCGGCCTGCGCGAGGACCCGCCCCAGCTCCTCCTGGTCTACGTGAAGGACAACCGCACCACCTCCGAGGTCTTCCTCCAGATGGCCTTCGAGAAGCGGGCGGCCCGCCGGCCGCTGGCCGTCCTGATGGTCCCGGACGGGGGCTCCCCCCTCCTCGCCGCGCCCCCCGCCTGGGCCCAGGCGGCCTTCCCCCTCTCCCTCTCGGACGCGGCGCTGGGACTCAACCTCGAGCCCCTCCTCCGGTTCTCCCTCGCCCAGCGCGACCTGGAGATGATCTTCCTCGCCCACCGCGTCGGCCGCGAGCAGCTCCACCGAGTCACCTTCACCGACCCCCTGACCGGCCTCACGAACCGCGCGGGCTTCAACGAGATGTCCGCCCGCGAGATCAGCCGCGTCAGCCGCACCAAGGGCTCCCTGGGCCTCGTCATCCTCGACATCGACCACTTCAAGAAGATCAACGACACCTACGGCCACCCCGCCGGGGACAGCGTGCTGCGCGAGCTGGCCCGCGTCCTCCGCCAGGAGACCCGGGCCCTCGACCACACCATCCGCTTCGGCGGGGAGGAGTTCGGCATCCTCCTCCCCCACACCGACTTCAACGAGATGCTCCTCGTGGCCGAGCGCATCCGGCAGCAGGTGGAGAAGACCCACTTCGAGGCCATGCCCAAGGCCGGGGCCGTCACCATCAGCCTGGGGGCGCTCTGCATCTACTCCAACCGGCGGGCGAGCATGGCCGAGATGTACAAGATGTGCGACGAGCTGCTCTACCAGGCCAAGCAGGGCGGCCGCAACCGCGTCGTCTCCAGCAAGTACGAGTAGGCCCCCTCCCCCGGAAGTTCGGGCGCAAGGATCGGATAGATTCGGGCCCCGCCCCTCCGCTAGCCTCCTTCTCAGCATGGCCAGCATGGTGCCAACAGCCTGGGAGGAAGAACGATGGACAGCGACAAGCTCTGGCAGGCGGTCGCGGCGCGGGACGCCCGCTTCGACGGCCGCTTCGTCTACGCCGTGCGCTCGACGGGCATCTACTGCCGCCCCTCCTGCCCCAGCCGCAGGCCCGGCAAGGCCCAGGTGCGCTTCTTCCCCCTCCCCGAGCTGGCCGAGGCCGAGGGCTTCCGGCCCTGCCGCCGCTGCCACCCCCGGCGGGCGGACTGGGATCCCCGCCTCGACCGCGTGCGCCGCGCCCTCCAGGCCATCGAGGAGGAAGGGGAGGACCCCCTCCGCCTGGCCTCCCTGGCCGCCCGGGCCGGGGCGAGCCCCCACCACCTCCAGCGCGAGTTCAAGCGGGCCCTGGGCGTCACCCCCCGCCAGTACGCCGACGCCCGCCGGGCCGGGCGGCTCAAGAGCCTCCTGCGCGGGGGAGGCACCATCGCCGCCTCCATGTACGAGGCGGGCTACGGCTCCCCCAGCCGCCTCTACGAGAGGGCCGGGGCGCTGCTCGGCATGACCCCGGCGGGCTACCGCCGGGGCGGGGCGGGAACGAGCGTCCGCTACGCCACCGCTCCCTGCGAGCTGGGCCGCCTCCTCGTGGCCGTCACGCCCAAGGGGGTGTGCGCCGTCCAGCTCGGGGACTCGGACGTCCATCTGGAGAAGGAGATCCGCCGGGAGTTTCCCCGGGCGGAGGTGTCGAGGGACGAGAAGGGGGTGGGCGGGGCGCTCAGGGACGTCCTGCGGCTCATGGACGGGCGGGCGCCCGCCGCCGCCCTCCCCCTCGACGTGCGCGCCACCGCCTTCCAGCGCCGGGTGTGGGAGCACCTGCAACAGATCCCGGCCGGGGAGACCCGGAGCTACGCCGGGATCGCCCGGGCCCTCGGGCTCAAGAGCGGCGCCCGCGCCGTGGGGCGGGCCTGTGCCAAGAACCCCGTGGCCCTCCTCGTGCCCTGCCACCGGGCGGTGCGCTCGGACGGCGCCCTAGCCGGCTACCGCTGGGGGGTGGAGCGGAAGGAGAAGCTACTGGAGGGCGAGCGGAAGGGAAAGAAGGGCTGAGCGCCCCTACCCCTCCACCCGCAGCCGCTCCGGCTCGATGATGGCCTCCACCTCGATCTCGACGAGCATCCCCGGCATGGCGAGGCGCGTCACCCCCACCACCGTGCTCGTGGGGAGGGGATCGGTGAAGAACTTGGCCCGCTCGTCCACGCAGCGGTAGTAGGCGTCCAGGTCGGTGGCGTAGGTGTTGGTGCGGACCACGTCCGCGAAGGTGGCCCCCACCCCCGCGAGCGCCTTCCCCACGTTCTCGCAGGTGAGGCGGAGCTGGGCGCGCATGTCGCCCTCCCCGGCGAGGGAGCCGTCCAGCAGGCGCGAGGTGCGCCCCGAGACGTAAATGTGGACGTGGTCCCCGGTCTGGACCGCTACCACCGGGGTGTAGAGCACCTGGTTGTTCCCCGCCACGCGGTACATGTTGGCGGGGGCGACGTTGAAGCGCTGGATCATGAGAGGTCCTCTCTTGGCTTCTTTTTCGAGTGCGTCCACAAAGCCCGATCCAAAGTACGCATGGAGACTTTGTGCTTCTCAGCCAGACGGCGGCAGCACAATGTGTACGCCCACCAAAAATCGAAATCGTATTGCTTGGGCACTTCGGTACTTAGGGACCAAAGCGCCCGGAAATCCAGAATCGGATAGCGATCACGCGAGCCGAAATGCAGAAGGACTGATGCGGTGGGCCAGTTCACACCGTCGAGAAGCATGAGCGATTCGATGCGGATTCGTTCGTTTCGCGCTCCGAGCGAAATCCTCGTCACTTCTTGAACGTATTCTTCTAGGTTCTTCTTGTAATGGCGGCGAGGTCTTTTGCTTTTCCATTCGGCCAACTTCAAGAATTCCGTCTGGGTATAGTACCCACGCTTGCAGACTTGAGGGCTTATCTCGTTTTCGATTTCAATCTCCAGAGCCCGATCTTTCTCCGTTCCATAATCCCAATACCGCTCCGCGAGGGCTTGGATGTCTTTCGCCGGAAACCGCAGCCGGAAGCCCAAGGTCATTCCCTCACACGATCGCCACGGGGCGGGTGGGGGAGCCGGTGCCGCCCCGGATCTTGAGGGGGAGCGCCACGAAGAGGAACTCGTAGGTCCGGGTGCGGCTCAGCTCCTCGAAGAAGCCCACCTCCATGAGGTGGATGCCCCGCTCGACCAGCATGTGGCAGTGGACCGGGAGGCTGGGGGCGGGCAACACCTCGACGGCGAAGTTGTCCGCGCCCAGCATGAAGATGCCCTGGTCGGCGAGCCAGCGCGCGGCCTCGATGTGGACGCCGGGGATGCCCCCCTTCTGGTGGTAGTAGTCCCGCTTCGGCCAGTGCTGGATGTGGCCCGTGCGGACGAGCGCCACGTCCCCCGCCTCGATCCGCGTCCCCTGGGCGGAGGCGGCGGCCTGGACCTCCTCCCGGGTGACGGGGCGGCCGGGCTCCAGCACCTCCTTCTTCAGGTGGGCCGCCACGTCGAGGAGCACCCCCCGCCGCACGATGGGCGCCACGGTCTCGATGCCGAGGCCGACGATGCCCCCCGTCTTGGTCTGGTGGGAGGCGGCGTCGAGCCCGCCGTGGAGCTTCATGTCCTTCGAGACGTGGCCGAAGGCGTCGATGTGGGTGCCGGTGTGGCCGGTGCAGAAGAAGGTGTCCACCGCCGCGCAGGCGCCCTCGGGGTACATCAAGTCCCCGTGCTCGCGGATCATGGAGTAGCCGAAGGGCCCGTGCAGGGGGACGTGGGGCATCCCGGGGAAGAGCTCCATCCCCAGGTCGAACACCTTGCTCCCGCGCGCGACGGCGCGAATCTCCTCGACGTTCATGCGGACCTCAACCGTGTGGGAAATGGAAGGGGACGCGCCATTGTAGCCCCGCCCCCGGACCGGCGACAATGGGGAGGATGTTCCGGTCGCCGGTTGTTCGTCCTTGTAGGGGCGAGGCCGCCCGTGTTGCGCATCTGTAGGGGCGGGTTTGAAACCCGCCCCTACAGACCCACGCGATCAATCCCCGGCGCTTCAAGGAGACATTCGCCCTTGCGGACCCTCGCTCCCTACCTCCACCCGGCGTTCCAGGCGGCCGTCCTGCTCCTGGGGCTCTGGGTGCTGCGCCTGGGGCTCGGGGTGCGGCGGGCGAGGGCCGGCCCCCCCGGCCCGGCGCGGGCCCGCCTCGCCGGGCGGCACATGCGGCTCGCGCGCTGGTTCGTGGGCCTCCTCGCCCTGGGCTACCTCCTGGGCCTCGCGGGGATGGGCCTCGCCCTGGGGGAGCCCCTGCTCCGGACCGCCCACGGCTACTTCGCCACCCTGGCCCTGGCGCTGCTCGCCCTCACCGCCTGGCTGGGCCGCCGCCTGCGCCTCCACCCGGGGCGGGAGGACTTCCGGCAGATCCACGCCTACGCCGCCTTCCTGGCGATCTTCCTCTGCCTGGCCGTGGCCTTCCTGGGGATGAACCTCCTGCCCTGATCCGCGCTGGCGCGGCGCCCCCGGGTGCGGTAAGAGAGCGCGGAGCCGCCCGGACCTGGAGACCCCCCGCGTGACCCCGCGAGCCGCGAGCCTGATCCTCTGCTTCCCGCTCATCATGGCCGGCGGGGCCGCCGCGGCCCCCGCCGATCCCCCCGGCGACTACTGGGAGGGGCGGCGGCTCTACGGGGAGGTCTGCTTCTCCTGCCACGGCCGGCGCGGGGACGGGCGCGGCCCCAACTGGAAGAGCAACCGCCCGCGCCCCCCGGCCTTCACCAGCCCCCTCATGCGGCGCATGACGGACGATTACCTCTTCGCCGTCACCAAGTTCGGCAAGCTGCGCCTGCTCAAGGGCGAGGCCGGGGGCTTCAAGCTCCAGGGGGCCAAGCCCGCCGCCATGCCCGGCTTCGCGGACTCGATCGGGGACGCCCAGATCCGCGCCCTCCTCCGCTGGGTGCGGGGCCTCTCAAGAGGGAAGCAGCCGGACGATCCGGAGTCGAGGGAGATCTACCTGGCCGCCTGCGCCGAGTGCCACGGAAAGGCGGGGAAGGGGGACGGCCCCACCGCCCTGGGGAGCCAGCCCCCGGGCTGGCCCTTCGCGAGCGCCATCCAGCCCCCGCCGGCGGACCTCACGAGCCGGGAGCAGATGGCCCGCTTCGACGACCAATACCTCTTCTGGCTCGTCAAGCTGGGAAGGATCGGCGCGGCCGAGGAGAAGGGCTTCGACTACATGGAGCCCTTCGGCCACGTCCTCAAGGACGCCCAGATCCGGGGCATCGTCCGCTACATCCGCGAGGCCTTCATCGAGGGGAAACCGAGGGGGAGGTAGGGGGGGAAGAACGATTGCCCAAGAAATCAAACGCTCCAGACCTCTGGATCTTTACCAAACTTTTCGCGATACAACTCCGCCATCTTCACAATAATGTCCTTGCAAGCATTTATGTCCGCCTTAAGTTCTGAATCTGGTATTTCTTTTCTTTCAGGTTTGAACATATCTTTCGCAGGGACGAGATGGTCGTCTGCGTCCAAAAGGATTGGATTATGACAGAGAAGATTTCTATGTGTGGAAATTTTGCGCAATTTGTCCAGGATTTCATTCATAACCTTTTTCCCATTTGATTCGAGACGAGCATCAACGAGAAATTTGGCAAAGTCTAAGATTTGCTGAAATCCCAAACGAGGCCTGAGCAGGTGAAAAAGTGCAAATTTTACAGCTTCTTTATCTGTTACAAGCGCTTGTATCCATGCCAAGACAAGTGTTTCCGCCGTAACACAGTTCTGAACCAAACGCCCCGTTATCATCATTCTTTCTTCGAATTTATCCATTTCGCACCCTCCCCTACCCCACCTGCCTCGTTAGCGCCGCCAGCTCGTCCAGCTTGGGCAGGAGCACATCCTTCGCCGCCGGGGCCACGTAGAAGAGCGCCCGGCGGACCCCCTCCTTCTTGTGGCGCTCGAGGGCGGCCGCGTCCAGGGGCGCGTAGAAGAGGCTGACGGGGATCTCCCCCCGCCCCGCC
>Ga0156093_1016_pt6 | contig 11283 bp, 12 predicted proteins | sample RifCSPlowO2_02_FD_107746 | JGI IMG/M metagenome (GOLD analysis project Ga0156093, IMG submission 107746) | Candidatus Tectomicrobia bacterium RIFCSPLOWO2_02_FULL_70_19 | reverse complement strand
CCCTGACGCTGCGCCTCTTCGGCAACATCACGGGGGAGGACCTCGTCCTCGCCGTCCTCATGCTGCTTTGCCTGCAGGTATACCTCCCCCTCCCCTGGGCCATGCAGATGTTCGCGATCTTCGGAAGCTTCATCCAGGCCTTTGTTTTCGTCCTCCTGACCATGATATACATCGCCGGTTCGCTGGAAGGCCACGAACACGACGAGCATGGGCACGAGGCCGCTCACGCCCATTAGAATCGGCGCCCGGCCGAAAACCTGAACAAGGAGAAGAAGCGAATGAAACGGCTGACGACTCTCGGTCTCGCCCTCACCGCCCTGGCGGCCCTGGCCACCGACGCCCTCGCGGCCGCAGCGGCCGCCGCCCCCGGAGGCGCCAGCGGCGAGGTCCTCAAGTGGAGGATCATCTCCTCCTCCTTCGCCCTGGCCATCGCGGCGGCCGCGGGCGCCGTCTCCCAGGGGCGCACCATCGCGGCCGCCCTCGAGGGAACGGCCCGCAACCCCGGCGCGGGCGGCGATCTGCGCGTCTCGATGATCATCGGCCTCGCCCTCATCGAGTCGCTGGTCATCTACACCTTCGTCATCTGCCTCATCATCATCCTCGGATAGGCGGTTTCTGAGGAGGCGGGGGGAGGCGGCCACCGCCTCCCCCCGCCTCCCGCCGGCGGCTACCCCCATGGCTGGCAAGCGGAAAGCGGCGCGCCCGGCTCCCTCGGGGCAAGGAACGCCCGCTCCCTCCGCGAGCCCCCGCTCCGGCCGGAAGCCTCCCCCCGACCTCCACGAGCGCCTCGCCCTCTACGCCGCCGCCGCCCGGACCCTCGAAAAAGAAAGGCCCTCCCACGTCCCCGTGGCGGAGCTTGCGCGCCGCGCGGGCCTGAGCGAGGCCCAGGTCGCCGAGGACTTCGGCGCCCCTCCGGCGGCCACGCGGCGGAGGGGATTCCCCTTCCCCGAGCTTATGGAGATTCTCCGGCGCCTGCGAGACCCGAAGGCGAGGATCCCCGCCGTCACGGTCGGCCGCCTCTCCACCTACGCACGGGTGCTCAACCGCCTGGAAGAGGAAGGGAGCCGCGTCGTCTCCTCGGCCGAGCTGGCGCGCCGCTGCGGGCTGAACCCGGCCAAGATCCGGAAGGACCTCGCCTACTTCGGCGAGTTCGGGGTCCGGGGCAAGGGTTACGAGGTCCGCGACCTCAAGGCGAACCTCCGGACCATCCTGGGTGTCACCCGGGTCTGGAAGGTGGCCCTCGTGGGGGCGGGCAACCTGGGGCTGGCGCTGCTCTCCTACCGGGGGTTCCTCGCCCACGGCTTCACCATCGACGCGGTCTTCGACAAGTTCCCGGATCAGGTCGCCCCCCTCAAACCCGGCTGGCCGCCCGTGCGGCCGATGGAGGAGCTCGCGAAGGTGATCCGCGCGATGGACATCCGCATCGGCATCGTGGCCGTGCCGAGCGAGAGCGCCCAGACGGTGGCGAACCGGCTCGTCGAGGCGGGAGTGAAGGGCATCCTCAACTTCGCACCCACCCAGATCACCGCCCCCCCCCACATCAAGGTGCAGACCGTGGAGCTCGGGAGCGAGCTCGAGCGGCTGGCCTTCTACCTCTCCCAGCAGCCCGGAGCCCGCTGAGCCCATGCCCTCCGGCGGCCGCGCCTGGATCCTGGGGATCGACACGTCCGGGGCGGCCGGCGGGCTGGCCCTCCTCGAGCGGGAGGGCGAGACCCTCGCCGGGCGGGCGCTCGATGCGGGCGCCCGCAGCTCGCGCGCCCTCATGCCCGCGCTGGACCTCCTGCTCCGCGAGGCGGGCGTCCGGCGGGAGGACCTCGCCGCCGTGGGCGCGGCCACCGGCCCGGGCACCTTCACGGGGTTGCGGATCGGCCTCTCCACCGCCAAGGGCCTCTCCCTCGCCCTGGGAATCCCGCTCTACAGCGTCTCCTCCCTGGAGGCCCTCGCGCTGTTGGCCTGGCGCCTCCGCCCGAAGGGAGAGCCGCCCGAGTGGATTCTCCCTTTCCGGGACGCCCGCCAAGGGGAGCTCTTCTGGGCGCGTTTCGAGGCCCCTCAAGCGCCCGGGGGCCTCCCCCGCCGGGAGGGCGAGGATGGAGTGGCGGAGCCCTCGCGCATCGCCCTTCCCCGAGGGCGGACCCTGGCCGTCGGCTCGGACGCGGCGCTCCCTCCCGCCTGGGCCGCCTGGGTGGGGGTTTCGCACGTAGCGCTCTCGACAGCAGCTCCGGCCGTTGCCCGCCTGGCCCGGGAGGCCCTCATGCGCCGGGAGCCTCCTGCCCCGCCCGGCCTCGAGCCCCGCTACGGGCGGGAGCCCCGGGCCATGACCCAGTGGGGGGCTCCCCCGGGTGTTGACCACGGCCCATCTTTGACTTAGTTTCAGACCAGGAGTGACGAAATCTCCCCTGTTTAATTGCGGCGGCTATTCCCAGCCCGCCGCCATGACGGTCTTCCTTTCATGGGAGGGTGCAGCATGCAGTCCGGCCAGATGCCAGGGGCTATCGACGAAATCAGCCGCCTCAAGGCCGAGCACCACGAATTGGACGAGAAGCTCAGCCGCCTGGAGAGCGTCCGATTCCCCACCCCCGAGGAAGAACTTGCGATCAAGGCGCTCAAGAAGCAGAAGCTGGCCCTCAAGGATCGGATGCAACACTTGGCCAAGGCCTAAAGTCCTGGCCCAGCGGTCCGAAAAGTTCACGCAGGGAGGGGGGCCTTGACCGCCATCCCCCTGAGATGTAGGATTTTATGCCTGTGAAGGCCGCCCTGGGGGGGGCGTGCGCGACACCCTCTTGCGGCGGGTTTTCTCTTTCCGGAAGGATCAAGGCCACATGGATCCGAAGGCCGTTTCGAGGGTTTGGGGGTCGATCGTAGGGAGGGGATGGAGTGTGGCTGCGCTCCGTCCCCTGATCATCCCCTAGCGCACCGGAACGGTTCCACAGCGGATTCACCCCGACGTCCCCAGGGTCCCCCGGGCCCGGACGTGGAGGAAACGGCCTTGAGCACCAGAGCGAAGCGCCCCATCCCCATCAAGTCGTCCAAGATCTCCGGCGCCGAGATCATCTACCGCAGCCTCGAGCGCGAGGGGGTGAAATACATCTTCGGCCATCCGGGGGCCATCCTCCTCACTCTGCTGGATCTCTTCCTCAAGCGCTCCCAGATCCGGCACATCCTCACCCGCCACGAGCAGTGCGCCGCCCACATGGCCGAGGGCTACGCCCGCGCCAGCGGCACCGTGGGGGTCTGCCTCGTCACCTCGGGGCCGGGGGCCACCAACCTCATCACCGGCATCACCGACGCCTACATGGACTCCATCCCCATCGTCTGCCTGACGGGTCAGGTTTCGACCGCCATGGTGGGCAACGACGCCTTCCAGGAAGCCGACATCGTGGGGATGACCCGCACCGTCACCAAGCACAGCTACCTCGTGAAGAAGACCGACGACCTCCCCCGGGTCCTCCAGGAGGCCTTCTACATCGCCCGCACAGGGCGGCCCGGACCCGTCCTCGTGGACCTCCCCAAGGACGTCATCCTGGGCGAGGCAGCCTTCGAGGTTCCCGAGGAGCCGGATATCCGGGGCTACAAGCCCACCACCCGGGGCCACCCGCGCCAGATCGAGCGCGTGGCGGCGGCCATCGCCGAGGCGAAGCAGCCCATCCTCTACGTGGGCGGCGGGGCCATCCACGCCGAGGCCCACGCCGAGCTCCTCAAGCTCGCCGAGACGGCCGACATTCCCGTCACCTTCACCTTGCTGGGGGCGGGCTCCTTCCCGAGCGCGCACGAGCTCTCCCTCGGCATGCTGGGGATGCACGGAACGGCCTACGCCAACTACGCCGTCTGCGAGTGCGACCTTCTCCTCGCCGTCGGGGCCCGCTTCGACGACCGGGTGACGGGCAAGGTCTCGGAGTTCGCCACCCGGGCCAAGGTCGTCCACATCGACATCGACCCCACGGCCATCGGCAAGAACAAGCAGGCCGACATCCCCGTGGTGGGCGACGCGCGCCTCGTGCTCCACGAGCTCAACAAGCTCGTCAAGGCCCAGAAGCGCCCCCTCTGGCGCAAGCGGGTGGAGAAGCTGAAGGCGGACTTCCCCCTCCTCTTCGACTCCCAGAGCTCGCCCATCAAGCCCCAGGAGGCCATCCTCACCCTGAGCCAGGAGGCGGGCGATCGGGCTATCATCACCACCGAGGTGGGCCAGCACCAGATGTGGGCGGCCCAGTACTATAACTTCACCTTCCCCCGCCAGTTCATCTCCTCGGGGGGGCTCGGCACCATGGGCTTCGGCTTCCCGGCCGCCATCGGGGCCGCCCTCGCGCGGCCCGAGAAGCTGGCCATCGACATCGCCGGGGACGGGAGCTTCCAGATGGTCATGCAGGAGCTGGCCACGGCGATGCAGTACGGCGTTCCGGTCAAGGTCTTCCTCCTGAACAACTACTCCCTGGGCATGGTCCGCCAGTGGCAGGATCTCTTCATGGACCGCCGCTTCAGCGAGGTGGGCCTCGAGGTCTCGCCCGACTACGTGAAGCTCGCCGAGGCCTTCGGCGCATCGGGCATGCGCATCACCGGCCGGGAGGAGCTGCGCCCCGCCATCCGGAAGATGATCGAGACCCCCGGGCCCTTCATCCTCGACGTGGTGGTGGACCCGGACGAGCTCGTCTTCCCGATGGTGCCCGCCGGCGCGGCGACCAAGGACATGATCGTCCGCGACGACCGCAAGCGCGCCCTCAGCGGCAAGCTCAGCGCCTTGCCGGACAACTAGGAGAGACGGCCATGGAGATGACCGGCGCCCAGATCGCCATCGAGGAGCTCAAGGCGGGCGGGGTCGAGATCGCCTTCGGCATCCCCGGCGGGGCGATCATGCCGTTCTACGACGACCTGCTGAAGGCGAACTTCAAGCACATCCTCACCCGGCACGAGCAGGGGGCGGCCCACATGGCCGACGGCTACGCCCGCGTCAGCGGCAAGGTGGCCGTCGTCGTCGCCACCTCGGGCCCCGGGGCGACGAACCTCATCACCGGCCTCCTCACGGCCCAGATGGACTCCGTCCCCCTCATCGCCGTCACCGGCCAGGTCGCCACCCCGATGATCGGGACGGACGCCTTCCAGGAGGCCGACATCTACGGCTGCTCCATCCCGGTGACGAAGTACAACTGGCTCGTCAAGGACGCGCGCCAGATCCAGGGGGTCATCCGCGAGGCCATCCGCGTGGCCACCACCGGCCGGCCCGGGCCCGTCCTCGTGGACATCCCCAAGGACATCCAGACCGCGCGCACCGACTACAACCCCCAGGCCCCGGCCAAGGGCGCCCTCCCCGCCGTGCGGCAGATGCCCGAGGCGGACGCGAAGGCCATCGAGAAGCTCATGGAAGCCCTGGAGCAGGCCGAGCGGCCCGTCATCCTGGCCGGGGCGGGCATCATCAAGGCGGGGGCCGCGGCCGAGCTCGCCCGGTTCGCCCGGCACGCCAAGATCCCGGTCATCAACACCCTGCTCGGGATGGGCGGCTTCCCGGGGACGGACCCCCTCTTCCTCGGCATGCCCGGCATGCACGGGACGGCCTACGCCAACTTCGCCCTCTGCGAGTGCGACCTGCTCATCAGCCTCGGCGCCCGCTTCGACGACCGCGTCACGGGCAAGGTTTCGAGCTTCTGCCCCAAGGCCGTCATCGCCCACGTGGACATCGACGACGCCGAGATCGGCAAGCGGGTGAAGACCCACATCCCCGTCCTCGGGAACGTGCGGGAGGTGCTGCACACCCTCAACCGGCAGGTGAAGCCCACCGAGCGGCGCGCCTGGCTCGACCAGGTGGAGGCATGGAAGCGCGACTACCCCCTCCAGTACGGCTGGGACGGGAGCATCAAGCCCCAGTACGTCATCGAGCAGATCCAGGAGATCACCGGGGGCGAGGGCATCTACGCCACCGGCGTGGGCCAGCACCAGATGTGGGCGGCCCAGTTCCTGCGCTTCAACGAGCCGCGGGCCTTCATCAGCTCGGGCGGCCTCGGCACCATGGGCTACGGCCTCCCCGCCTCGATCGGGGCCAAGTTCGGCCGGCCGGACAAGGAGGTCTGGCTCATCGACGGGGACGGCAGCTTCGCCATGACCCTGGTCGAGCTCGCCACCGCCTCCATGTACAACGTGCCCATCCGGGTGGCCATCCTGAACAACGCCTTCCTCGGCATGGTGCGACAGTGGCAGGAGCTCTTCTTCGGCAAGCGCTACTCCCACTCGCACTACCCGACGAACCCCGACTTCGCCAAGATCGCCGAGGGCTACGGGGTCAAGGGCTTCTCGGTGCGGGACGTGGACCAGGTGCGGAGCGTGCTCGAGCAGGCGGCCGAGCACGACGGCCCCGTGGTGATGGACTTCCACGTGAACCCCGAGGAGAACGTCTGGCCCATGGTCCCCGCGGGCGCCGGCAACGACGAGATGCAGCTCGCCCCGCCCTCCCCGGAGGACGCCTGATGAGGCAGATCTACTCCATCCTCGTCAACAACCACCCGGGCGTCCTCTCCCACGTGGCGGGGCTGTTCACGCGCCGGGGCTACAACATCGAGAGCATCGCGGCCGGCCCCACCGAGGACAGCGAGGTCACCCGCATCTCCATCGTGGCCTTCGGCGAGCCGCACGAGCTCGAGCAGATCGCTAAGCAGCTGCGCAAGCTCTACGACGTGCGGGACGTCCAGCAGGTGCCCTACAACCGCTCGGTCACGCGGGAGCTCCTGCTCGCCACGATCCTGGCCGGCCCCGAGAAGCGGGGCGAGGTCTTCCAGCTCGCGACCGCCTTCGGGGCCAACGTCGTCAGCATCTCGGACGAGTCCGTCACCCTCGAGGCGAGCGGCAACGACCAGAAGATCCGCACCCTGCTCAAGAGTTTCGAGCGCTACGGCATCGCCCAGGTGGCCCGGACGGGCATGATCGCCCTCCCCTACACCGGCATGCCCTCCGACTGGGAGCCCCTGGCCTGATGAGCCCCGAAGAGAAGAACGGCGGCCCGAGCCATACCATCGCCGTCCTCGTCGAGAACAAGTTCGGCGTCCTGGCCAAGGTGGCGAGCCTCTTCAGCGCCCGGGGCTACAACATCGACAGCCTCTCGGTGGGCGTTACCCAGGACCCGACCGTCTCGCGCATCACCCTCGTGACGCGGGGGGACGAGCGAGTCCTCGAGCAGATCCGCAAGCAGCTCAGCAAGCTCATCGACACCATCAAGGTGATGGACATGGTGAAGGAGGAAACCGTCCAGCGCGAGATGATGCTGGTCAAGGTGTCGGCCCCCCGCAGGGAGCGGGCCGAGATCCTCCAGATCGTCGAGGTCTTCCGGGCGCGCATCGTGGACCTCTCGGCCGAGACCCTCACCATCGAGATCACCGGCGACGACGGGAAGATCGCGGCCTTCCTCGAGCTCCTCGCCCCCTTCGGCGTCAAGGAGATTGCCCGGACGGGCAAGGCCGCCCTCAGCCGCGGCCCACGGACGCTCAAGAGCGTCAAGAGCTGACCGCCGTGGCCCGCCCATCCCGACGCCCCCCTGTGGCCCGCGAGGGCTGGGGCCTCCTCCTCGCCTTCCTCCTCCTCACCCTCCTGAGCGCCTACTGGGAGGGCTGGGCCTGGTCGGCCGTCTTCGGCCTCCTCACCCTCATGATCGCCGGCTTCTTCCGCGACCCGGATCGCACCCCCCCCCCAGGAGCCGGGCGCCGTCCTGGCCCCGGCGGACGGGCGGGTGGTCGCCGCTGGCCCGGCGAGGGAGGGCGGGAGCGCCATCCGCATCTTCCTCTCGCCCCTGGACGTCCACATCAACCGCGCCCCCGTCTCGGGCCGGATTACCCGCACCGAGTACACCAAGGGGCGCTTCCTGGCCGCTTACAAGGACGCGGCCTCCGACCTGAATGAAAAGAACGCGCTCGACATCCGGGCCCTCTCGGGGGAGAATTTCCGGGTGGTGCAGATCGCCGGCGTCCTCGCCCGCCGGATCGTGTGCTGGTGCAAGGCGGGGGATGAGCTCCGGGCGGGCGACCGCATCGGGCTCATCCAGTTCGGCTCGCGGACGGACCTGCACCTGCCCTCCGGCTACGAGCCATGCGTCCGCGCCGGGGAGAAAGTGCGTGGAGGAGAGACCGTCGTTGCACGAGCCCTTCCGAAATAGGTTCCGGGGGCGGTTCCGCCGCTCCAGGAGGCGCCGGGGCAGAGGCTCCTTCAAGCGGGGCATCTTCCTCCTGCCGAACCTCCTGACGACGGGGAGCCTCTTCATCGGCTTCTACGCCATCATCGCGTCCATCCACGAGCAGTACTGGCAGGCCTCCCTGGCCATCCTCGCCGCCATCGTGCTCGACGGGATGGACGGCACGGTCGCCCGCCTCACCAAGAGCGCGAGCCCCTTCGGCCTCCAGTACGACTCGCTGTGCGACCTCACCGCCTTCGGCCTGGCGCCGGCCGTCCTCGTCTACAACTGGGCGCTGGCCCCCTTCGGCCGCTTCGGGTGGCTGGCGGCCTTCGTCTTCGTCGCCTGCGGGGCGCTGCGGCTCGCGCGCTTCAACGTGCTTGCCCAGAGCGGTGAGGGCGCGAGCGACTTCCGGGGGCTGCCCATCCCGGCGGCGGCGGGCGTGCTGGCATCGACGGTTTATCTCGCCGAGGACTTCCGCCTCCATGCGTTCTTCCCCCACGCCCTCATCGCGGTGGTCGCCTACCTCCTCGCCTTCCTCATGGTGAGCACCATCCGCTACCGCAGCTTCAAGAACCTGAGCGTCCCCCTGAAACGCCCCTTCCGGGCTCTCGTGGGCGCGGTTCTGGCCCTGTTCGTGGCGGCCGCCGCGCCCCAGGTGGTGGCCTTCGCCGTCATGTGCGGATACGCGGCCTCGGGGCCCCTCCAGCTCCTCCTCCGCGTGCGGCGGCTGAGGGAGCGCCCCCCCCAGGGCGAAGAAGCCTCCCCCCCCGCCCCCTAGCGTTGCGGTCCCCGCGGTCCGGACGCATAATGCGGGCGCTCCACCAATTCGCACCGCCGGCGCGCAAGCACGAAGGCCCGCCCCCCGGACCGGGATCGGAACGTTGCCTGACCGAGCGTCCAAGATGAGGGAAAACCGCCCGCCCGCGCGCCGCGCGCGCCTGGCCGCGCTGGCCCCGCTCCTCGCCGCCCTGTGGGCCGGCTCCGCGGCCGCGCAATTCACTCCGCCCTCTGCGCCCGCCGCCCCGCCCCGCCCCGCCGCCCCCGCCCCCGGCCGGGAGAGCTCCTCCCCGGCCGAGCGGGGACTTCGCTTCCTGCGCGACCCGAGCGCCGCGGCCGCCGTCTCGGCCGACCAGCTCGTCGAGGACCGGGAACGCCAGCGGGTCGTCGGCCGCGGCTTCGCCGACATCCGCTACCTGGACAAGCGCATCCAGGCGGATTACGTCGAGGTCCAGTCCTCCACCCGCGACGGGGTGGCCACCGGCAACATCATCTTCCAGGCGGGGAACGACCGGATCATCGGTACCCGGATCGAGTTCAACCTCGACAGCGAGCGCGTGCTCATCTACGACGCCCGCGGATACCTCGGCGGCACTTACTACATCACGGGCGAGCTCGTGCGGCGCCTCGCGCAGGACCATTACGAGATCGTCGACGGCACCTTCACCAGCTGCGAGGGCGACCGCCCGGACTGGGGCTTCCGCTTCAAGCGCTCCACCTTCCAGATCGAAGGCTACGGCATCATCGAGGGGGCCGCGGTGGAGGTGGCCGGCGTGCCGGCGGCCGTCCTTCCCTTCGCCGTCGTCCCCGTGAAGACCCGGCGGGCGACCGGCTTCCTGATACCCCAGTTCGGCGCTGGCAACCGAAACGGATTCCAGTTCTCCCCCGAATTCTTCTGGGCCATCAACGAGTGGTCCGACGCCACCCTCGGCTTCGACTACCTGAGCAAGCGGGGGTTCCGCTACAAGGGCGAGTACCGGTACATCCTGAGCGACAACACCCGGGGGCGCATCCAGGGCCGCTTCCTCGGGGACAAGCTCGAAAAGACCGACTTCTGGGACCTCAAGGCGGATCACATCAGCAACTTCCCCGCGAGCGACTCCTCCTTCACCGCCTTCATCGATCTGGCCAAGCGGGATATCATCGACCGCTCCCTCGAAACCGATCTCCTCGAGCGGACCCGCCAGGCCACCGACACGCGCATTCAATACATCAAGAACTTCGCCTCGCCGGAGGCTCAACTCCAAGTGGGCATGGAGCGCCGTGAAGGCCTCAACGAAACCGATGGGCAGCTGTTCCAGAAGCTGCCGGAGGTGAAATTCGACATCCTTTCGTCCCGTATCGGAACTTCCGACTTCTACAAGGCCGTCCGAAGCTCCTACACCGCCTTCCGCCGTGATCTCGACCGCAACACTCTCGAGCTGCAGAGAGCGCACTTGGAGCCGCGCCTGTCGCTCCCGCTGCAGACTGTGCCTTGGCTCGGTGTCACCCCCGAGGTCGGTTTTCGGGAGACATACTGGACTGTCCGCAGCGCCGACGAGACCGTGAGCGCGAACCCCACACCCGGGCAGCGCAAGGAGGAGGGGCTCTCCCGCGAGATGTGGTTCGCAGCACTTAGCGTGCTCGGGCCTCGGTTCAGCCGCGTCTTCGAAGGGCAGATAGGCCCGATGCGCGACCTCAAGCACATCATCGGTCTCGAAACGGTCTACAACTACAGTCCGGCCATGGACTCCCAGGACCGGCGCCTCATCATCCCGCTTGACGCGGTCGACTCACTCCAGGACGAGAACAAGGTCACCTATGCGGTCGTCAACCGGTTCCTCACCCGGATAGAAAATGAAGATGGCGGCTTCGAGACCCGCCAGATCGCCCGGGTGGGGATCGGCCAGACTTATGATATCGCCGAGGCGCGGCGGACCCAGGACACCGAGTCCTCCGAACGGCGGCCCTTTGGCAACTTCATCATCGACGTGGAGGCGCGGCCCACCCGCCAAGTGCGGCTCATCCACCAAGCCCAGTATAGCCGCTACGAAAGGGAGATCACCCAGCATACCACGGGCTTCCTGCTCGACGGGGGGCGGAATTGGTTCCTCAACGTCGACCGCGCTTGGAAGCGGCAGCGCAACTCTTTCCCCGCCAGCGCGGGTGAGAGCTTCATCAACTTTTCGGGCGGCGTGGCCATCACCCCGCGCATTTTCGTGGAGTATCTCACGCGCCTCAACAAGGTCGAGCGCGCCACGCTCGAGCAGAGCATCATTCTGCGTTACCAGGGCTGCTGCTGGGGCGTCGCCCTGACCCTGACCGACACCCAGGACAAGAGCGAGGTTTTCGTCACCTTCAGCCTCCTGGGACTCATCGAAGGC
>Ga0156093_1151_pt1 | contig 11402 bp, 11 predicted proteins | sample RifCSPlowO2_02_FD_107746 | JGI IMG/M metagenome (GOLD analysis project Ga0156093, IMG submission 107746) | Candidatus Tectomicrobia bacterium RIFCSPLOWO2_02_FULL_70_19 | reverse complement strand
CCTTTGGCTTCGTGAAGGAGCTTGCCGCCTTAGGCCTGGGCTCTCCGCACGTTCGCCGCCTGCAGGCCCTTGGGCCCCTTGGCGACGTCGAACTCCACCCGGTCGCCCTCGGCCAGGGACTTGAAGCCCTCGCCCTGGATGGCGGAGAAGTGGACGAACACGTCGTCCCCGTCCTCGCGGGTGATGAAGCCGAAACCCTTGGCGTCGTTGAACCACTTCACTGTACCTTGTGTCACGCTGCTTCTCCTGAAACACGTAGGCGGCGCCGCGCCCCCAAGGACGCCGTGCGCCGCCTGTGGACTACCGCCTGCACCACTTGCAGGCGATGAAGGCTGGACGATAGCACGTCCTGAATATCATTGCAAATCCGTTTTCACGAGGAAAAACGGCCCGGGGCGAGGCAGGAAACGGCGCCGCCTTCCCCCAGCGCGGGGGTGAACGGGTTCTCCCGCCGTGGACGGGGGGAGCCCCTTTCCCCCATAATCGGGCTCGGCGTGCCCCCTTAGCTCAGCAGGATAGAGCAACGGATTCCTAATCCGTAGGCCGCGTGTTCGAATCACGCAGGGGGCACCATCTGTCCTTTCAGCGCCTCGGCGCCTTTCTTTTCCTGTCTTTTTTCTCCCGGTCCAAGTAAGCGAGGTAGAGGGCGGTGCTGTCGAGGCCGCCGTAGCCGGATTTCTGGCACTCCTTGTAGAGGGGGAGCCCGGCGCTCCCGATGGGGGTCCGGGCCCCCACGCGGGCGGCGAGGGTGAGGCCGAGCTGGATGTCCTTGGCCAGCACGTCCACCGTGCTGTCGGGCCGGGCGAAGTCCTGGCGGATCATGCGCGGGCCCATGTTCCGGAGCTGCTGCCAGCCGCCCGCCCGGCTGCGCAGGAGGGCCTCGAGGAAGAAGTCCCGCTTGAAGCCGCAGCGCAGGCCGAGCCTGAGCGTCTCGGCGATGACGCAGCGCCCCATCGAGGTCAGGTAGTTCACCGCCACCTTGATGCTGGCCCCCGCGCCGGAGGGCCCGCAGTAGACGCAGTCGGAGAGCATCGAGTTCAGCAGCCGTTCCACCTTCCGGTAGGCCCGCTTGTCCCCCCCGACGAGAAACGTCCCCTCCCGCTTGGCCACGTGGGCGCTGTTGCCGCTGACCGAGGCGTCGAGGTAGGGGACTCCCTTCCTCTCGCAGAGGGCGGCGTGCCGGCGCGAGTCGGCAGGGTCGGAGGTGGTGGTGTCGATGATCATTTGGGGAGCCTTGCCGGGCGCGAAGGCGAGGTAGCCGTCCTTCCCATTGGCGGTCCCGAGGGCGATCTTCGAGTTGGGCACCGAGAGGAAGACGATCTCCGCCGCCTCGGCCACCTCCCGGGGGGAGGGGAGGGGCCGGCCCCCGAGTGCCCGGAAGCGGCGCCGGGCCTCCCCGGAGGGGTCGGCGCCCACGAGGGCGTGGCCGTCCGCGATGAGGTTCCGGGAGAAGGCCCGGCCCATGAGGCCCAGGCCGATGAAGCCGATGACTTTTTTCTCCGCTCGCTGGGGGGTCATGTCTCTCCCTGGGGGATGAGGGGCGGGGGGCCCGCGCTCAGGCCCGGCGCGGCAGCCCGGCCATGGCGCGCAGGACTTCGATGAAGGCGACGGAGTCCTGCCCCGCGAGGCCCATCTGGGACGCGGCCTGGATGACCTGGTGCAGGACGTTCGTGGCCAGCATGGGGGAGTTGTAGCGCTGGCCCTGCTCGAGCATGAGGCGGTAGTCCTTCGGGGAGAGCCTCCCCTCGGGGGAGTAGTCCCCCTCGACCATCTTGGGGCCCTTGTCGAGCATGGTCTTGGAGTAGCAAGCGCCGTCCTGGAGGACGGCCAGCAGCTTCTTCAGGTCCATCCCCGCCTTCTCCCCCAGCACGAGGCCCTCGGCCAGGACGAGCCGGTTGCCGTTGAGGACCAAGTTGATGATGAGCTTGGTCAGGGCGCCCGAGCCGGCGGGCCCCATGTGGTAGGCCGCGCGGCTGACGGCGGCGAAGTAGGGCTTGCAGGCCTCGAAGTCCTCGGCCTTCCCCCCGGCGATGATGATGAGGTCCTTCTTCCAGGCCATGGCGCTCGTGCCGCTCACCGCCGTGTCGAGGAAGCGGATGCCCCGCCCGGCCAGCTCGGCCCCGAGCCGGGCCGAGTCCTCGGGCCGGGAGGTGGTGGCGTCGCAGAAGATGAGGCCCCTCTCCGCCCCCTCGGCGGCCCCCTTGGGACCGAGCACCGCCTCGCGCACGATCTCGCTCGTCGGGAGGGAGGTGACGAGCCACCGCACCCCCCGGGCCGCCGCGGCCGGGGAGTCCACCGGGACGCCCCCCCGCTCGGCGAACTCGTCCAGCCGCCTGCCGTCCACGTCGAACCCCTGCACCTCGAAGCCGGCCTCGAGGAGGTTCCCCGACAGGGCCGATCCCATGAGGCCGATGCCTACGATGCCCACCCGCTCGCCCATTTGCCCCCTCACTCTTTAGCCTTAATGCCCACGCCCCCGCTGGTTCAGGTCCTGGGAAACCCAGGAGACTTCCCCGCGGCGCAAGACCGCATATTGGAACCCCCCGGCAAGACCCGGATCGGATGGATTTTCCCCGGAAGTCGCGCTATCGTCCATCTGCATCGGGATACGCCTCGCCGCCGCGCGCCTCTGCCGTTTGTCCTGGGGGAGTCCGCCATGATCACCGCCATCGTCACCGCCCGAATCCCGGAGGGGATGACCTACGAGAAGTACCTGGAGAACACGAACCGCATCGCCTCTCGCTTCCGGCAGATACCGGGCCTCATCCGCAAGAACTTCCTCTTCAGCGAGGCGCAGGGCCTGGGCGGGGGCGTCTATCTTTGGGAGAGCCGCGAGGACGCTGATAGGTGCTACGCCGGGGTGTGGCGCGAAAACTTCATGAAAGCCTTCGGGGTGGAACCAAGCATCGCCTTCTTCGACACCCCCGTCGTGGTGGACAACGTGGCGGGCAAGATCGTCCAGGCGGCCTAGCGTAGCGGCGGAGGGGAGGATGGATCGCTACGACGGCATCGTGATCGGCGCCGGGCACAACGGCCTCGTCTGCGCGGCCTACCTCTCCCGCTGCGGCCTCAAGGTCGCGGTCCTGGAGGCCGAGCGCGAGATCGGGGGCGGGGCTTCGACGCGGGAGTTCACCCTCCCCGGCTACAAGTCGAACATGCACGCCAACTTCTTCATCGGGCTGGACGACTTCCCGATCGTGCGCGACCTGGCGCTCGCGCGGCACGGCTTCCGCTACCTGACGCCGGACGTCCAGCACGCCATGGTGTTCCGGGACGGGACGGCCGTCGTCCTCCACCGCGACCCCAAGAAATCGGCGGCCTCCATCGCCCGCCTCTCGAAGCGCGACGCCGTGGCCTTCGGCCATCTGCACCAGCGCTACGCCGTGGAGCTGGCGCCCCTTATGCGGAGCTTCCTCTTCCATCCCCCGCTCCCGCGCGAGGCGGTCGCGGAGCGCATCGGAGGCCAGAAGGGGAAGGATCTCCTCGCCTTCGCCCCGATGACCATCTCCTCGGCCATCGACGCCCACTTCGAGCACCCCAAGGTGCGGGCTCTCTTCAAGCTCTTCGCCCACGCCATCACGGTGGAGGACGAGCCGGGCACCGGGCTCTTCCTCCCCAGCCTCTTCTCCAGCCAGACCACCCTGGGCCTCCCGGTGGGCGGGGCGCTGGAGCTGCCCCGGGCCTTGGAGCGCATCATCCTGGCGAGCGGCGGCGCGGTCGTCCGGGGGGCGGCCGTGCGCGAGGTCTTCCGCGAGGGGGGGCGCGCGGCGGGGGTGGTTCTCGAGGACGGCAAGCGCCTCGGGGCCTCGCGCTTCGTGGCGAGCAGCCTGAACGCCCCCGCCTCGGTCCGCATGGCGGGGGAGGACGCCTTCCCGGCCGAGGTGAACGAGAAGGTCCGCAACTGGGACTGGGGCTTCCACTCCCTCATGACCCTCCACCTCGCCCTCTCGGACCGGCCCCGCTACGCGGCGGAGAAGTACGACGCGGACGTGGGCCTCTCCTACAACCTCATCTTCGGGGCAGAGGACGACGCCCAGGTCGTCCAGAACGCCCGGGAGCGCCGGGCCGGGAAGTTCCCCTCCCAGCCCATGGGGAACGGCTCCTGCAACAGCCAGCACGACCCCTCCTACGCCCCGAAGGGAGGCCACGTGGCCTTCTGGTGGCCGGGCGCGCCCTATGCCCTGGAGGGCGACGCCGCCCGCTGGGACGCGGTCAAGGAGGGAGCCGCGGAGCGGCTCGTCGGGGTCTGGCGCGAGTTCGCCCCCAACCTGACGCGGGACACCGTCCGCGCCGCCAAGCTCTACACCCCCCTCGACATCGAGCGGGGCAATCGCAACATGGTGCGCGGGGCGGTGCGGATGGGCGCCTACAAGGCGGATCAGCTCGGGGTGAACCGGCCCCACCCCCTCCTCTCCGGGATGCGCACCCCGCTGGAGGGCTTCTACCTGTGCAGCTCGAGCTGCCAGGGAGGAGGGCTGAACGGCGCCCCCGGCTACAACGCCGCCGGCGTCATCGCCCAGGATCTCGGCCTCGGCCTCTGGTGGGAGCCCCTCCCGGCCCCGGCCTTGGCCGCGCACGCATAGTCATATCGCGCCGGGGCGGGATGGGCCGTGCCCCATCCGCGGCCGGCGATTCATCGAAGAAAGGGACGCCCGAATGGCCTCATCTTCTCAACGCCGCTGGAACCCCGACAGCGTCCGCCACATCCACCCCGCCGTCTGGCCCCAGTGGCCCTTCGACGAGCCCCCCGCCGTGCGCGAGCGCTCCGAGCCGCGCTACAACATCCGCGCGGAGACAGACCTGCGGATTAGGGTGCGGGACGGCGTCCATCTCGCCGCCGACGTCTACCGCCCCCGGGCGGCGGGGCAGAAGTTCCCCGCCCTCCTCTCCATCTCGCCCTACACCCGGCAGCTCCAGGTGACCGAGGTCACCCTCGGCCAGAACGAGGCGGGGCTGACGGAGTTCTGGGTGCCCCGGGGCTACGCCCACGTGATCGTGGACGTGCGGGGCTCGAACGACTCCGAGGGCTCCTACGACGACAAGGGGGAGAAGGAGCAGGGCGACTACCTCGAACTGATCGAGTGGGCCGCCGCCCAGCCCTGGTGCAACGGCAAGGTGGGGATGGTCGGCTGCTCCTACTTCGCCCTGGTGCAGCTCCTCGCCGCCGTCCACCAGCCCGACGCCCTGGCCGCCATCTTTCCCTACGACGCTTACACCGACCTCTACCGCCACCGTACCTTCCACGGGGGCGCGCCCTACCTGGGCTTCATGCGGAGCTGGTTCGCCGCGGTGGGGAACCTGAACTTCCAGGGCGGGCGGCTGAAGGACCGCTCGGGCCTCGACAAGATGATGCGCGACCACCTCAACATGGAGCACCTCTTCGACGGGGAGTTCTTCCAGGTCCGCTCCCCCGAGAAGGCCCTGCGCAACATCAAGATCCCCACCTACTTCGGCTGCGACTGGTCCTTCTGGTGGCTCCACCTGCCGGGCGCCTTCAACGGCTGGGAGGGCACTGGGAAGATCCCCAAGCGGATGCTCATCGGGCCCCGGCCCCAGCCGTGGCGGCCCTTCGGGGCCTACCACGAGGAGGCGCTCCGCTGGTACGACCATTGGCTGAAGGGCATGGACACCGGCGTCATGGAGGGCCCGCCCATCCAGCTCTGGATCCAGGGCGAGGACCGCTGGCGGGGGGAGGAGGACTGGCCGCTCCCGCGCACGAAGTTCACCAAGCTCTACCTCGGCGGGCCGGGAGGCGGCCCCCAGGGCACCCTCTCGGACGCCCCTGGCGGGGGAGGGGAGCGCACCTTCGCCTACCGGCCCTTCACGCGGGAGTGGAGGCTCGGCGACCCGCGCCTGGTCTACCGCTCCGAGCCCATGACGGCGCCCTGGGAGCTGACGGGCCCGCTCGCGCTCCACCTCGCGGCCCGCTCCTCGGCCGAGGACGCCGACTGGATGGTCCATCTCCAGGACGAGGCGCCAGACGGCTCCTGCCGCACCCTAACCAAGGGCTGGCTGCGCGCCTCCCACCGGGCGCTCGACGCGAAGCTCTCCAAGCCGGGGCGGCCCTGGCATCCGCACCTCCGGGCGGTGCCCCTCACCCCGGGCAGGGAGGAGGCCTACGAGATCGGCTTCTGCCCGACCTGCAACGTCTTCCAGCCCGGCCACCGGGTGCGGCTCGAGCTCTCGAGCGCCTTCCCCTTCGCGGAAAGCCTCAGCTACCATGAGTCGATGCATCTGCCGGCCGACAACACCGTGCTGGAGGGGAGGGAGGGCTCCTACCTCCTCGTGCCGCTCATCCCGCGCTAGGGCGGGGCGCAGGCCCCGGGGGCGCCGCCGCGCGGCCGCCTTCCCTTCATGCCGGAAGGGATTCACCCAGGGAAAGGAGATATCTCATGCCAGGGGGAGACGGGAGGGGCCCCTCCTTGTTCATGACCCGCACCGCGGCTGCGTGGAACATGCGCCAGCTCGCCCACATCGACCTCGCACCCGACTCCGATGAGATGTATGGCGGCGCCCTCAAGATGCAGCTTCAGATAAAGGGCGGCCGCCGCTTCATGTACGCGGGCTGCCTGTGGTACCGGGGGGTGCACATCCTGGATGTGACCGACCCCCTCCGGCCCCGGTACGCGGGCAACCTCCCGTCCCCGCACAAGGTCTCGCGCTCGAACATCCAGCAGGCGGGCGACCTCCTCCTCGTCTCGGAGGACGTGCCGCCCCCCGTCCCCCCGCACCGGCGCCACCCCGGCCTCCCCGACTGGTCGGACGCCCGCCCGCCCGAGCGGGCGGGGGTGACCATCTACGACGTCTCCGATCCCGCGCGCCCCCGCGAGATCGCCTACCACCGCATCCCCGGCCGGGGCTGTCACCGCAACTACTACGACGGCGGGCGCTACGCCTACCTCACCGCCGCGGCCGAGGGATACGCGGGGCACATCCTCGTCGTCCTCGACATGAAGGACCCCGGGAAGCCCGAAGAAGCGGGGCGCTTCTGGCTGCCCGGGCAGAAGGACGGCGAGGAGCGGAAGTGGGACCCCAAGAAGCTGAGCGAGCGAGAAGGCCTCCACGGGCCGGTCTACGTGGTGGGGGACCGCGGCTACGCCTCCTGGGGCGCGGCCGGGATGCTCGTCATGGACATGGCCGATCCCGCGAAGCCCAAAGTGCTCGGGCAGCTGCGCCTCGCGCCCCCCTTCGACGGTGGCATCCCCTGCCACACGGCCCTCCCGATGCCGGGCCGGAAACTGGCCATCATCACCCAGGAGGCCATCGCCGATAACTGCAACGAAACCCGGCCCCTGGCCTGGGTCGCCGACATCCGCTGCGACTGGAACCCGGTCTCCATCTCCACCTTCCCCGCGCCCCGGCCCCCGAGGGGGCTGCCCTACGCCACTTTCTGCGAGAAGGGCGGGCGCTTCGGGCCCCACAACGTCCAGCACATGAGCGAGCCGGGCCCCCGGCGGGACGACATGGTGTTCATGACCTACTTCAACGCGGGGCTCCGGGTGTTCGACATCCGCAATCCCTTCCGGCCGGAGGAGATCGCCTACTTCATCCCGCCCGACCCGAAGCCGGGCGTCGCCGTGCGCTCCGAGGACGTCTATGTCGAGTGGGATCGGGGGGTGGTCTACCTCGCCAACCGGAACATGGGCATCTACGTGCTGGAGCTGGACGAGCGGGCCATGGACGGCGGCGGAGAGCCCCCGCGATGATGCTGGCCTACCTCCTCCGCCGGGCGCTGGCCGCGGTACCCACCCTGTTCTGGGTGCTGACGCTCATCTTCCTGGGCCTGCACATCCTGCCCGGCGACCCCGCCATCGCGCTGCTGGGCGACCAGGCGAGCGAGGAGCAGCTGCGCAACTTCCGCGCCCTGAACGGCCTGGACCAGCCGCTTCTGACCCAGTTCTGGAACTATCTCAAGGGAGCGGTTTTCCTGGACCTGGGCAAGTCCTACCAGTTCGAGCAGCCGGTGGCCGGGGTGATCCTCTCCTTCCTGCCCTACACCCTCGACCTCGCGTTCGCCTCGCTCTCGCTCGGGATTCTCGTCGGCATCCCCCTCGGGGTGATGATGGCGATCCGGCGCGACAGCGCGTGGGACTTCGCGGGCGGGGCCGCCGCCCTGGGCGGCATCTCCATCCCCGACTTCTGCCTCTCGGTGCTGCTGCTCCTCGTCTTCTCGATGGGCCTGGGCTGGTTCCCGACGGTGGGGCAGATCGACATGTCGAGCCCGCTGAGCCGGCTCTACAACGTCTTCCTGCCCGCTCTGTCCATCGGCTTCGTCCAGTCCGCCCCCATCATGCGGGTAACCCGGGCCTCGATGCTGGACGTGATGAACGCCCCCTACGTCCAGACCGCCCGCAGCAAGGGCCTGCCAGCCTGGCGGGTGATCTTCCTGCACGCGCTGCGCAACGCCCTCATCCCGGTGGCCACCGTGGCCGCGACGGGTATGACGGTGGCGCTCGGGGGGACGATCGTGATCGAGATCATCTTCAACCGCCCGGGGCTGGGGAAGCTGCTGATCGGAGGGGTCGCTTCCCGGGACTACAACATGATCCAGGGTGTCATCCTGGTCTACTCGGTCATCGTGGTGCTGGTGAACCTCACGGTGGACCTGCTCTACACCTTCATTGATCCGCGCGTGTCGCTGGGCAAGGAAGCGAGCTGATGGGCCTCACGCATCTTTTCCGGGGCAGCCGGAGCGGCGTCGTGGGCTTCGGGCTGACGGCCATGCTGCTTCTGGCAGCGGTGTTCGGCCCCGCCCTGGTCCCCACGGACCCCAACCTCCAGAGCATCGCGAACGCCTACGCGCCCCCCAGCTGGGCGCACCCGTTCGGGCTGGACATCTATGGGCGGGACACCTTCGCCCGCGTGATCCACGGCTCGCGGGTCTCCCTCTTCATCGGCTTTGTGGCGGTGGTCTTCGGGGGGACGCTCGGCACCTTGATAGGAGCCCTATCGGCGCTGGAGGGAGGGAGGGTGGACCGCTTCGTCGTCCGCGCCACCGACATCCTGCTCTCGTTTCCCACCCTCATCCTGAGCGTGATCGTCATCGTCGCCCTGGGCAACCGCTTCACGAACGTGGTGGCCGCGGTCTCGGCCGCCATGCTGCCCAAGTTCGTCCGCTACGCCCGGGGGCCCACCCTCGCCATCCGGGAGCAGGATTTCGTCCAGAGCGCCACGGCGCTCGGCGCGGGCAAGGCGCGGATCTTCTTCCGGCACGTCCTTCCCTCCATCCTCGGGCCGGTGATGGTGATGGCCGCCCTGTGGGTGGGGATCGCCATCCGGATCGAGGCTTCCCTCAGCTTCCTCGGCCTGGGGGTCCAGCCGCCCACCCCGGCCTGGGGCACCATGCTGAAGGAGGGAGTGGAGAGCATGCTTTTTACGGCGTGGCTGGCCCTCTTTCCCGGGCTGGCCATCATGGTCACCATCTTCGGCCTCAACCTGCTGGGCGACTGGCTCCGGGACGTCGTCGATCCCTATGTCATGAGCCTCGCCCGGCGCGCCGAGGGGGAGGGGGCGGCGGAAACCCCCGGCGCGGCGCCAGCGTTCTCGCGGGAGGAATTGGCGCGGATGGGTTGAGGAGGGCAATCTTCCGTACATAGGAGAGCGTCATGCGGAAAGGAATCGGGCGGAGGGAGTTCTTGAAGGGAATGGGCGGCGCGGGCGCGGCCGCCGCGATGGGCTGGCTCCGCCCTGGCGGGGCGGGGGCGGTCCCGGGGGTGTTCCGGTGGGCCAGCGGCTCCGAGGCGCGCGCCCTGGACCCGGCCCGGGCGATCACCACGGGGGACAGCCTGGCCCGGTGCTGGGCGAACGGCCTGCTGCGCTTCAAGCCGGGCTCGGGCGACCCGTCGGACTTCGAGCTCGACCTCGCCGAGAAGTGGGATTCGAGCAACGGGGGGAAGACTTTCACCTTCCAGCTCCGCAAGGGGGTGCAGGCCCATCACGGCGCGGGGGAGCTGACTTCGGCCGACGTGAAGTGGACCTTCGAGCGGCTGCGCGACAAGCGGCTCACCTCCATCTTCGCGGGCCGCTACACCGGAATCGACGGCATCGAGACTCCGGACAGGTACACCGTCCGCTTCCACCTCAAGGAGCCGGACGGGCTCTTCCTCACCAAGATGATGAACTTCCGGGGCGGCTACATCCTCTCCCGGGGCAAGGCGGCGGACGATGTGGCGACCAACTACATGTGGCGCCCCATCGGCACCGGCCCCTTCCAGGTCGTGGCGACCAAGCCGAAGGAGGCGTACATCTTGGAGCGCCACGAGAAGTACTTCCGGGGGACGCCGAAGATCAGGCGCTACGAGTACCTCATCATCGCGGACATCAACACCCGCATCCTCGGCCTCAAGCGGGGGGAGCTCGACGCCATCTACTTGGCGACGCTCCCCAAGCGGCTGCTCGACAGCCTCAAGGCCGACCCGAACATCAATGTGGACGTCCCCGACTCTGACTACGCCGCCAGCCTGCACTTCAACCTGCGCATGAAGCCGATGGACGACATCCGGGTCCGCCAGGCCATCGCCTATGCGATCAACCGCAAGGAGATCGTGGACCTCTTCGCCCCGATGGCCCGGCCCCTCTACAGCGTCGTCTCGCCGAGCGCGGTGGGCGGCCTGAAGCTGGAGGATATCCCGGCCGGTCTCCGGTACGAGCACAATCCCGGCAAGGCCAAGGCGCTGCTCGCCGAGGCGGGTCACAAGAGCGGCCTGCGGCTGGAGACGGCGGTGTCGCCGCTGCCCCACATCCAGCGCCCGATCCAGGTTATCCAGCAGCACCTGGCCCAGGTGGGCATCCAACTCAAGGTCAACGTGGTCGAGCAGACGATCTACCTGCGCGGCTCGCGCCAGGACAAGTATCCCCTCGTCTCCTACGGCGGGAAGCGCTTCCCCCACGCCTACGACCATCTCTTCGAGTGGTACCACTCGAAGTCCGACGTGAACCTGCCCACCCGCCAGACCAACATCTCCCACTACGGGAGCCTGGTCGGGAACGTGGACAAGCTCATTGAGGAGATCGGGCGCATCAGCGACACCAAGCGCCAGATCGAGCTGGCCAAGCAGGCGCAGCTGCAGATCCTGAAGGATCTCCCCGCCTACCCGTTCTACACCCCGCTCGTGGGTTTCGCCCACCGGAAGAACGTGAAGTTCGGCTTCAAGTTCGAGGATCAGACCGTCTACCAATACGTGCTGGACGAGCGCTCCGAGGTCCTCTAGCGGCGGGAGCTCCCGCGCGAAGACCAAGGCCCCCCGCGGATTCCGCGGGGGGCCTTCGGCGCCTCAGCGCTTGGCGGAAGGGCTCAGGCCTTCATCCGCTCGGTTTCATGCTGGGCGGCGTGGAGCATGTCCTCGAGGGAAGTGGTCTCGAGGAAGTCGAGCATCTGCTGCTTGACCAGGGCCCACTTGGAG
>Ga0156093_1067_pt7 | contig 11608 bp, 8 predicted proteins | sample RifCSPlowO2_02_FD_107746 | JGI IMG/M metagenome (GOLD analysis project Ga0156093, IMG submission 107746) | Candidatus Tectomicrobia bacterium RIFCSPLOWO2_02_FULL_70_19 | reverse complement strand
CCGCCGCGACGGCGGGGACCGCGAAGACGAGCTTGAGGACGATGCCCGCCGTCACGATGGAGCTTGTGTTCTCTTTGTCCCGCGCGGCCTCGCGGAGGAGGATGGCGTCGAAGCCGAAGTTGGCGATCACCGCCGTGAAGCTCAGGTAGACGAAGGCGAGGGCGTAGAGCCCGTAGTCGGCCACCCCGAGGTAGCGGGCGAGCGCCCGGGTGATGTAGAGGCCGATGAGGGCGTTGACGGCCGTTCCCGCGGTCAGCCAGGCGGTGTTCGAGAAGATGCGGGCCTTCGTCCGGTCGGCGGCCAACGGCGGGAAATCCTCAGGGGCGGGGCAGCGGGGTCATTATCGCCCGGCCGGGGCGCCTCACGCACCCGGCTTCCGGGCGGCGCGGTCGAGCTGGGCCCGGCAGGCGCGCAGGACTTCCCCGGCGCCGATCCGCAGGGCACCCTGGCCGTCCTCCGGGCCGGTCAGGCAGGCGATCCGCTCGGTCGCGGGGCGGTAGCGCCCCAGGTTCTCCGTCCTAAAGAGGGCGACGGCGGGGGCCCCCGCCGCCCAGGCGAGGTGGAGGGCGGCGGTGTCGGTGGTGAGGAAGAGGTCCAGCCGGCGCAGCAGGGCGGCGGTGCCGTGGAAGCTGATCCGGCCCACGGTGTCGAGGGCGCCCTCTCCCATCGCCCCGGCCAGCCGCGCCGTGAGGGCGCCCTCGGCGGCCCCGCCGGTCAGGAGGAACCGCGCCCCCCGCTCCCGGCGCAGCGCCTCCATCACCTGGCGGAAGGAGGATTCCGGCCAGGCCTTCTCGGGGCGGTCGCTGCCCGGGTTGACCCCCACGAGGGGGCCCGCCCCCGCGGGGCCGCGCGCCAGCTCCCCGGCGCGGCGCTCCTCCTCCGAGGTGGGCCAGGTTTCGAGCCGGCCGCCCTGCGGGTCCTCCGCCCCCAGGAGGCGGACGAGGGCGAGGTTCGAGTCGCGCTCGTTGCGGGGGGCTTCGAGGGTTTCTTCGAGCGCGAGGTGGAGGAAGGTGCCCATCCCCAGGGTGTCCCGCCCCGCGAGGAGGGGGACGCCGAGGGAGCGGAGGAGGAGGCCCATCCGCACCGCGCCCTGGGGGGTATAGAGGCCGATGAGGTTGAGGGCGAGGGCGTAGCCCGCGCGGCGGACGCGGCGGATGAGGGGGAGGGCCTCCCGCCAGCGCAGGGGGCTTAGGTTCCCCTGGAAGCCGCGCGCCTCCATGCTGAGGATCGCGTCGAGGTAGGGGCAGCCCTGGGCGGCCCGGGCGGCCCGGGCGCTCGTCAGGAGGTCCACCCGGGCCCCGGGGAAGGCGGCCTTCAGCGCCCGCAGGGCCGGGACGGCCAGCAGGAAGTCCCCCATCCCGGCCACCTGGACGGCCAGGATGCGCGCCCCCCTCAAGTCCGGCGCCTGGGCGAGGCGCGCCACCCCGAGGAGCCTGAGGAGCCCCTTCTGGAGGAGGGTCATGCCGGCTCGGGGATCGGGTGCATATCTCACGGAGGGGAGTATATCGCGCCCGCCCCCGGGGGGCACGGAAAAGGGGGGCGGTTTGACCGCCATATCCCGGGCTCCTAGACTGTCCTCCCACGGATGTCCGGAAGAGGGGGGGCGCATGAGCGCGGCCGGTTTCACCTTCGAGGCGCTGACGGAGGGGCGCATCGCCCATATCACCGAGGCGTGCACCCTCTGCGGCAAGTGCTTCGAGGCCTGCCCGATGGTGCCCTACTCCTCCGTCCGGGGGGCGGAGCCCGAGGCCGTCGTGCGCTCGGTCATCGGCATCCTGAACGATCGGCCCTACGCCCCCGAGGGGGCCGTCTGGGCCGAGACCTGCCAGAAGAGCGGGGTCTGCATCGAGGCCTGCCCCGAGGACGTGAACCCCCGCGAGATGCTCGTCTACGCCAAGCTCAAGCTCCAGCGGGAGAGGCAGAGCCCCGGGGAGCGGGCCGGGGCGAGCCGGGACTACTTCCAGCTCCTCAGCCGCACCATCCGCCTCATGTCGGCCCTCCAGTTGGAGCCGGGCCTCTGGCGGCGGCTGACCGCCGTCCACGGCGGAAAGAAGGAGAAGGCGGACGCCGTCTTCTACTTCGGCTGCAACATCCTCCAGACCCCCCACCTCCTCCTCTCCTGCATGGACGTCTTCGACCGGATGGGGCTCGACTACGAGGTGGCGGGGGGGGTCGGCCACTGCTGCGGCATCAACCACATCCGGCGCGGGGAGCTCGAGGCGGGGGCCGCCATGGGGGCGAAGTCCCTGGGCCGCTTCCGGGCCTATAGCCCCGAGCGGGTCATCACCTTCTGCCCCACCTGCCAGATGCAGTACACCGAGTACATGCCCCTCTACGCCGCGGCCGAGCTGCGCCTCGCGGGGGGCCCGGGCGCGGACGGCGCGGGGAAGCCCCTGCCCTTCGTCCACATCACCCGCTACCTGGCCGAGAACCTCGACCGCCTGCGCTCCCTCTTCGTGCGGCCGGTGGGGAAGCGCGCGGCCGTCCACCTGCACGGGGGGCTCGACGGCGTCGAGCGGAACCTGATGGCCGTCCTGCGCGCCGTGCCGGGCCTGGAGATCGCCGAGATCGACCAGCGCGCCGACCACGCCTACCAGTGCCCCACCCTCGCCATCCCGGCGGCCAAGCAGGCGCTGCGGGAGAAGCTCTTCGCCTCGGCGCGGGAGGCCGGGGCGGACACCCTCATCACCGTCTACCACGGCTGCCACCGCGAGCTGTGCGGGGCGGAGAAGGACCAGCCCTTCCGGGTCGAGAACTTCATGTCCGTCCTGGGCGAGGCCATGGGCTTCGCGTACCCCGACCGCACCAAGACCTTCAAGCTCTACGAGGACATGGACCGCGTCCTCGCCGAGGCGGGCGGCCTCCTCCGGGCCCACGGCATCGAGCCCGAGGCGGCCCGGGAGGAGCTCCGCGCCGCCCTCTACGGGCAGGCGCCCCGCCCCGCCGCGAGCGCCTGAGGGCGATGGCGCGGATCGGGCTCGACGCGGCTCCCATCTCCCAGCACCGCGGCCGAGGGGTGGGCGCCCTGGGCGGGCACCTCCTGGCGGCCCTGCTCGCCGGGCGTGGCCCGCACACCTTCCTCCTCTTCGCCCCCGAGGGAAGCCCCGAGGCGGGCCTGGCGGGGCGGGACGGCGCCGAGGTACGCCTGCGCCCCGCCGTGCGGCCGGGCTTCTCCCCCGCCTGGCTCGTGGACGCCCTGCGGCTGGACGGCCAGGTCCGGGGGGCGCGGCCCGATCTCTTCCACGCCTACTTCCAGTGGAACCTCCCCCTCCGGCGGCTCCCGCTGCCCGTCGTGGGCCACGTCTACGACCTGATGCCCCTGGCGGTGGAGGACATCTACCTGCGCCGCTACGGCCTCCCCGTGGGGCGCAAGATCAAGCTCTACCGCGCCTACCTGCGCCACGCGCTCCGGCGCGTGGACCGCGTCATCGCCATCTCGGAGCACACGAAGGCCGACCTCGCTCGGCTGATGGGGTTCCCGCCCGATCGCGTCCACGCGGTGCCGCCCGCTCCCGCGCCGGGGATGGCGCCCCCGCGCGACTCGGGCCGCCCCGCCGCCCTGCGCGCGCGCCTGGGCCTGCCGGAGGGCTACCTGCTCTACACGGGCGGGTTCGACTACCGGAAGAACGTCGAGGTGATCGTGCGCGCCTACGCCGCGGCGCGGGAGAAGGGGATCGGGCTCCCGCTCGTCCTCGCGGGCGGCACGGGCGGCCCCTACGGCCAGCGCATCCAGGCGCTCGCCTCGAATGCTCCGGGGGTGGTGCTTCCCGGCTTCGTGGCGGAGGCGGACCTCCCCGCCCTCTACGCCGGGGCGCGGCTGGCGCTCTACCCCTCCCTCTACGAGGGCTTCGGCCTCCCGGTCCTGGACGCCATGGCCTGCGGCGCGCCGGTGGCCTGCTCGGATCATCCCTCCCTCGACGAGGCGGCGGGCGGCGCTGCCCTCAGGCTCCCCGCGGATGACGAGGGCGCCTGGGCGGAGGCCATGCTCCGGGCGGGCGGGGCGGAGGGCCACGCCGGGCTCCGGGAGCGGGGGCTCCGCCACGCGGGCCGCTTCTCCTGGGAGCGCGCCGCGAAAGAGACCTTCGACGTCTACGGGAAGATGACGGGGTAGGGCGGCCCCGGCGCCCTCCCTCACCCCCCTGAAACCCACTGACTATATTGGTGATCCTGCAATCTATTGAAAATGCTTGATTAAGGGATATATTGAAGAATAGGTAGGATTTGGTTTGAAAAATGTCTCAGGTTGAGAAATACTGGAGCCCGTCCAAGGAGCCACCCCTTGCCGTGGAAGCAATTTCGAGTCGCCTTGGGAGTGCGCCGGAATGCCGATGTCGGGGCTGGAATTCATTCTCGTCATTGGGTTGTTCGTGATCATCTTTTGGCCCTCCAAGAGGGGCAAGGGCCTCTTCCAGCGCGCCCAGGGATGGTTCGCCCCCCGAAAGCCGGGCCCGGGCGCCCGGATCAAGCCGAGTGAGCCGGCCCGCCCGGCGGCGCCCGCCCTCCCCGAGGCGCCGGTGAAGCCCGCCGCGGTCCCCGCCGTCCGCGTCGGGCGCGCGCGCCGGGCCTACATCAAGCCCCGGGCTGGCGCCGCCCGGTAGCGCTCTTCACCTCCGGACTTTTCCGCAGCGCGCTCCGCTTCATCACCGGATGGGTCTTCCGCGCAGGACGGGTCCGCGCCTTCTTCGGGCGCGCGGGGCTAGATGTGGAATCTGCGCGCGTTGTTCGTGCTGCGGATGCGGGAGTCTTCCTCCCTCCCCCTTCGGGGGAGGGTTGGGGTGGGGGAAAAGCCCGCCAGTGGTTTTCCCTCCCCCCACCCCCTCCCGCCTATGCGGGCCGAAGCCCTCTCGCCTTCGGGCAGGCCGCTCCGGCGGGCGAAGGCCCGGAGGGAGGGGGGCCGGGCCACCCGGAGGCGCTTGCTCCCGGTGGGCATCCCACCCAGGGAACAACCTGTCTAGAGCTCGCGCCTACCGCTCGGTGTCGCGGAGAGTATAGCGGACGGGGAGCACCAGCGCCTGGCGGACGTAGGGGAAGGGCTGGGCGCGGCGGACGGCTTCCAGGGTGGCCGCGTCCAGCGAGGGGTGCCCCGAGGTCTCGCGGATGGCGAGCTCGCCCACCTTCCCGTCCGGCAGGATGCGGAAGGCGACCACCGCCGTCCCCTCCACCCCCATGAGCCGGGCCTGCTCCGGGTAGCGCTTGGCCCGCTCGATGCGCGCCACGATCTGCGCCAGCCGCTCCCGCAGGGTTTCGGACGACAGGGCCGGGTCCGCCGGGGGCGGTGGCAGCGAGGCCGCGCGCGGGAGGGCGGAGGGGGTCTGGGGCGCCGGGCGCGGCGGCGCCTGCGCCGGCGCGGCGGGGAGGGGCGGAGCGGGGAGGATCGCCTCCCTTCGGGGGGGCGCGGGAGCAGGGTCTTCCGTCTTGGGCTGGGGGGGAGCCGCCGGGATCTCCCGGGGCGGGGAGGGAGCGGCTTCCTTCTTCTTTTCCGGCTGCGGCCCCGCCGGCTTGGGCGCCTGGGGCTTCGGCGCGGGGGCGGCGGTTTCCTTGCGCGGGACAGGCGCCGGGAGGGGCGGAACGGCCTCCCGCAGGGAGAGCTTCGATTCCTCCACGGGAGGCGCGCTCTCCTCCGGCGGGGCCAGCCGCACCAGCCGGACGGGGTAGCCCGGGCGGGGCTCCCAGCCGTCCCCCGAGGGGAGGAGGGCCAGCCCTCCCAGCAGGCCCGCGTGCACCGCCGCCGAGAGGAGCCAGAAGAGCTTCAGGCTCCCCCCCTGGCTCGCCGGCGCCCAGGCCGTCCGCGCGCTCTTGGTCATGGTCAGTAGAGGAGGTGAAGGCGGCTCTTGCCGCGCGGGGGCCGCCCGTCCGCGATGGCCGCGGGGGACTCCACCACGGCGACCAGCGAACCGTCCGGACTGATCGCCACCTGGTCGTAGGGGATGGGCCCCTCGGTGTGGTACTCGCCCGCGTAGAGGCGCCCGTCCGGGGCCTCGGTGTCGAAGAGGGCGACGGCGTTCACGTCCTCCCGCCGGAAGGCGGTCGTCTGGGTCAGGGCGACGGCCAGCCAGCGGCCTCCCGCCGAGAGGGCGAGGCCGTTCGGGCGGTTGGGGGCGGCCCAGCGGTAGCGGAGCCGCCCGTCCCAGCCGAAGAAGAGCAGGGTGTTGCTGTTCGGGTGGGGCTGGTCGGTCGAGGCCCCCGGCGGCGCCGCCTGGAGGGGGATGTAGCCCGCCCCCAGGGAGAAGATGGCGAGCTCCCGCGTCGCCCCCAGGAGCCCCGTCTCGGCCACCACCGGGAAGCCCCCCGTGCGGACGGGGCCGCCCCGGGCCTCGATCCAGCGCGCGCGCCCCCGCTCCAGGATGTAGAGCCGCCCGTCCCCCGTCGAGGCGCTCACCGCTCCCCCGTCCGGGCGCACCGCCACGCTGCGCCAGGTGCCCACGCTCTTGAAGGGCGGCATGGGCTCGAAGGGGTAGCGCCAGAGCTCCCGGCCGCTCCCGAGGTCCACCGCGTAGAGGCCGGGGGGCATGGGGAGCCCCGGCCGCCAGTCGGTGGCCATGCCCAGCACGCCCACGGCGGCGCGCGCCTCCGCGTCGAGGGCGAACCAGGTGAGGGAGAGGGGGGCGGGCTCCTTCCCCGGCCACTTCCAGCGCAGGGCGCCCGTCCGGCCGTCGAAGCGGTAGAGGTGGGAGAGCTGGCGCACGGGCCCCTTGGGGTCGGGGTACCAGTTGTGGAGGCCCGCTACGAGGAGGTCCCCGCCCGGGACCGCGGCCATGCGGTAGGGGCCGGGGAACTCCACCCAGGCGAGCTCGTTCCCCGGGTCCCAGGGGCCGCCGCCGCCCAGCTCCTTCGACATGTCGTGGCGCCACGCCTCGCGCCCGGAGGCGAGATCCACCGCGCGGATGGTCCCCTCCCGGGTCTGCTCCCCGATGAAGAGCACCCGCTCGTCCGGGGAGAAGGCCGCCGCCTTCGCCCAGCCCTCGGCCACCCGCCGCTCGAACACCGTCCGCCCCGAGGCGACCTCCATCACCCGTACCTGGCCCCGCTGGGTCCCCAGGGCGAGGAGCTTCCCCGAGGGGCTGAAGAGGAGGAAGGAGGTGGCGTTGCCGCTGCTGTGGGCCGAGGGCTGGAAGAGGACGCTCTCCAGCTCCGTGACGCGCACCGCGACCGGGTCGGCGAGGGCGGGGGCCGCGGCGGCCAGCTCCCCGCCCCCCCAGCGGAGGGCGCACTGCTCCCCGGCCTCCCACCGGAAGGCGAGGAGGAGCCTCCCGCCCACGGCGCGGGGGGCGAGGGGCCGGGGGCTCCTCCCGCCGCACGAGACGGAAATCTCCTTCGCTTCCTCCAGGCGCACCCCTTCGAGCACCCCGCCCAGCCGGGCGAAGGTGAGGCGGGGCGCCCCGGGCTCCGCACCGCAGCCCGCGAGGAGGAGGGCGAGCGTCATCCCGAGCCGGGCGGCGCGCGTCATCAGAGCGCCTCCCGGGTGAAGGTGTAGAGGGCGGCGAGGGCGGGGTGGTGGTAGAGGCCCGAGGCGTAGAGGAGGTAGAGCACCTTGGCGGTCACGGCCGCGAGGGCGGCCGCGAGGGCGGCCCCGAGGACGATCCTCTCCCCCCAACCCATGCGGAGGGGGCGCAGGCTGGTGCGCCGCCGGGCGGGGTCGTAGCCCCGGCTGGCCGCCGCGAGGGCGGTCGTCTCCGCCCGCCGGATGGAGGCCGCGAGCACGGGCCGGGCGATGGAGAGGAGGGCCCGGAGGGCGTTCGCGCCCCCCCGACCGCCGATCCGGAGCCCCCGCATGCGCTGGGCGCGCAGGGCGACGTGCGCCTCCTCCACCGTCACCGGGAGGAAGCGGATGGCCGCCGTCGCGCAGAAGGCGAGCGCGTGGGGGAGGCGGAGGGAGGCGAAGGCGGCCAGGAGGCCGCTCGGCTCCAGCGTCCAGGCCGCCGCGAGGCCCGCGCTCAGGGTGGCCACCAGGCGAAGGGACTGCACCGCCCCGTGCCAGATCCCCTCCCGGTAGATCGCGAGGCCCCCCGTCAGCGTCCCGATGACGGGGGTGTCGGGCGGGGCCAGGACGAGGATCGCCGTGCGGGGGAGCTGGTTGTAGAAGATGGCCTGGGAGACCATCAGGCTCCACACCGAGAGCCCCAGGGCGGCGGCGAGGAGGAGGAGCCGCCGCCACCCCGGCCGCGCGGCGAGCGCCCAGCCGAGGCCCGCCGCGGCGAGCGCGCCGAGCGAGGGGATGCTGTCCAGCGCCACGGCGAGCGCCCCGATGGCGAGGAGGCACCCGGCGAGGAAGCGCGGGTCGCGCCCGGCGGCGCGGGAGGAGGCGATCATGGGCCGCTCCCCCCGTCCGCGGGCTCCAGGTCCGCGAGCGCCCCTCGCCCGGCCCCGGCCAGCACCTCGGCCGCCGGGCCCCAGGCGGCGAGGCGCCCTTCCCTCAGCACGAGCGCCCGGTCCGCGCACTGGAGGGCGGACCCGGTGTCGTGGGTGCAGAGGATGATCCCGCGCTCCCCAGCCCCCTCGTCCACCCAGCGCCGCAGGTCCTCCAGCAGCCGCTGGCGGAGCCCCCGGTCCAGCCCCGCCGTGGGCTCGTCCAGCAGGAGCACCCGGGGCCCGCAGGCCAGGAGGGCGGCGAGGGCCACCCGCAGCCTCTCCCCCCGGCTCACCGAGAAGGGGTTGCGGCGCGCGAGGGCCGGGAGCCCCAGCGCCTCCATCCCCCGCGCCACCGCCCGCCGGGCCTCGGCCGCGGGGCGGCGGAGGAGGCGGGGACCGAGGGCGACCTCCCCCTCGACCGTGTCCGCGCTCAGCATGAGGTCGGGGTTCTGGAAGAGGAAGCCCACCCGCCCCGTGAGAGAAGACAGGGAGAGCCGGGGGCGCGGGCGGCCGAACCACTCCACCTCCCCCTCCCGGATCCGGAGCAGGCCCGCGAGCAGCCCCAGCAGGGTGCTCTTGCCCGAGCCGTTCGGGCCCATGAGGGCGAGGATCTCCCCCGGGGCCAGCTCGGCGGAGAGGTCGGCCAGGGCCGGGGGCGCCTCCTTCGCGTAGCGGTGGCCCAGGCGGCGGAAGCGGACGAGGGGGGGAGCCTCCGCGCGGGCGGGGGCGCGCGGCGCGCGGGCGGGGGCCTCCCCGGGGGCTTCGAGGCCCAGGGAGCGGAGGAGGGGGAGCGCCTCCCCGAAGCGCTCGCGCGGGAAGACGCCCAGGACCGCGCCCTCCTCCAGCACGACGAGCCGGTCCGCGAGCGGGAGGACGCGCCCGACCCGGTGCTCCGCGATCAGGAGGGTGAGGCCCAGCTCCCGCTTCATCGCGGCGAGGGAGCGGAGGATCTCCCGGCTCGCCCGCCCGTCGAGCTGGCTCGTCGGCTCGTCCAGGGCGAGGACGCGGGGGTGGAGGGCGAGGACGCTCGCGAGGGCCACCCGCTGCTTCTCCCCGCCCGAGAGCTCGGCGCACAGGGAGGTCCGCTTGGCGGAGGCGGAGGCCCGCGCCAGCGCCTCCTCGACTCTCAAGGCGATCGCCCCCGGGGGCTCGGCCAGGTTCTCGGGGCCGAAGGCCACCTCGTCCTCCACCCGCCCGCAGAGGAGCTGGTCCTCGGGGTTCTGGAAGAGGAGGCCCACCCAGGAGCGCAGGACGGGGGAGGGGATCCCGGCGGCGTCCTGGCCGAAGACCTCGACGCGCCCTTCGAGGCGTCCCGCGCTCTCCCGGGGGATGAGGCCGTTCGCGGTCCGGAGGAGGGTGCTCTTCCCGCAGCCGGTGGGGCCGGTCAGGAGGACGCACTCCCCCGGCGCGATGGCGAGGTCGATCCCCCGCAGGGCGTCCGCGGGGGCCCCCGCGTAGCGGAAGCGCGCGCCCCTCCAGGCGATGGCGTGGGTCATCCGGCCACCTCCCGGAGCGGGGCCCCGAGGCGCAGGCCCAGGGTGAAGCCGATGAAGGTGTAGAGCACGCTCGCGACCGCCAGGTAGAGCAGGATGTACCAGTCGGCCAGGATGAGCCGGTAGAAGAAGATGTGGAGGTGGATGCTCGCTCCCGTCAGCAGGAGGTCCGCCGCCACGAAGGCCAGCCCCGCCGCGGCGGCGGGGCGCCAGCGCTCCTCCGGCCAGCGGTCGAGGAGCCTCCGCCCGGGGGCCCCCCGCGTGATCCCCGCGAGCCAGGCCGCCCCCTCCAGGCAGGCGATCTCCGCCGCCAGGATGAGCACCGGGATGATCTGGAAGGACTCCAGGGTGAGGGCCAGGATGAGCTTCCGGATGGCGGCGAAGAGGGCCAGCGCCCCGGGGACGGGGTAGCGCATCAGGTAGGCCGCCGCCAGGGCGTAGAGGGGCACGTGGCTGAAGAGGCCCGTCACCAGGAAGGAGAAGGGCCCGAGGAGGAGGCGCGAGCTGCTCCCGACGAGGAACTCGGGGAGGCTCACCAGGGCGAAGGAGGCGGCGGCGAACATGGCTGCCCCGGTGAGCATCCGCAGGGGCATCGCCCGCATGGCGCGCCCCCCGCGCCAGGCGAGGAAGACCCCGCCCAGGAGGGCGAGGGACAGGGTCGCGGCGGTGACCAGGAAGGCCCGCAGGCTCGGGCGCCTGAGCTCGAGGGGGAGGTCGAGCTTCAGCAGGTCGGTCTCGGTCCCCAGGAGGCGCACCTGGACCCGGCGCACGTAGCGGCCCGCCGCCGCCTCCCTCGGGTCGAGGAAGATGGGGAGGACGACGGGCGCCGTCCCGCCGGCGGGCAGGGCGGCGAAGGCGACGCTCTGGCCCGAGCCCCCGCTGATGAGGTCGGGGGCCCGGAAGAAGGCGGCCTCGCGCCCGCTCCCGGCGAGGAGGACGCGGGAGGAGACGGTCACGGCCAGGGCGCCCCCGGAGGCGTTCCGCAGCCAGAGGGTCTGGTGGCGGTAGGGGAAGAAGGGGTTGACCGGCGGGCCGCCGCGCCCGGTGAGGGCGAGGAGGAAGTGCCCCGGCCCGCCGGGCAGCAGCATGGTGTCGGGGAGCTGGAAGGGGTCGGCGTTCCCCTCCTCGTCGGTGGGGAGGACGGCGCGCTCCAGCCGCACCGCGCGCCTGAGCTCCCCGGCGGGGCGCAGGCGCACCTCGGCCCGGGCGCTTACCGGCGGGAGGCCGCCCTTGGGCCTGAGCCCGGCCTCGAAGGGCAGCGCGCCCCCGGCCCGGGCGGGGAGGCGGAGCTTCACCTGGCGGAACCAGATGTCCCCCGCCGCCTCCAGCCTCCCCTCTGCCGAGAGGAGGAAGCCCCCGCCGCCGGGGGCGCTTGATGCGCGCCAGCCCTCCTCCAGCTCCTCCACCTCGACCCCGGGCGGGAGGCGCAGGGTGGCCTCGAAGCCGCCCGCCCCGGCGCGCGGGGAGACGGCCTTCAGGGTGGCGTGGAAGGCGGCCCCGGCCGGCAGGAAGGCGCGGGGGGAGGCCAGGCCGTGGGGGATCTCGATCGAGAGCGCGAAGGGCGCCGGGGGCGAGGCGGGCGCCCGGAGCGTCCCCTCCGCCCAGGGGCCTCCACGGGCGAGGAGCCGCACGCGGTAGGGCTCGCCCGGCTGCCAGGGGAACTCGACGCGGAACTCGCGCCCCAGGCGCCCGGCGAGCCCCCGGCGCAGGAGAACCTGCCCCTCCGGGGAGAGGACCTGGACCTCCTCGGCGAAGACCATCCGGGA
>Ga0156093_1014_pt1 | contig 11806 bp, 13 predicted proteins | sample RifCSPlowO2_02_FD_107746 | JGI IMG/M metagenome (GOLD analysis project Ga0156093, IMG submission 107746) | Candidatus Tectomicrobia bacterium RIFCSPLOWO2_02_FULL_70_19 | reverse complement strand
GCTGATGCCCTCGGCCGCTAGGGCCTCGGCCGCCCGGAGGCAGTTCACCACCTGGTAGCCCACCCCGACCAGGGTCACGTCGGCGCCGGGCCGCTTGACCACCGCCCGGCCGAAGGGGACAAGGTGCTCCCCTTCCGGGACGAGGCCCTTCTGCTTGTAGAGCATCTTGTGCTCGACGAAGAGGACCGGGTTGTCGTCCCGGATGGCGGCCTTGAGGAGCCCCTTCCCGTCCGCCGGGTCGCTGGGGACGGCCACCTTGATGCCGGGCATCTGCATGAACCAAGCCTCCAGGCACTGGCTGTGGGTGGGGCCGTACTGCACCCCTCCCCCGCCCGGGGTGCGGACCACCATGGGCACCGAGAGCTGCCCGCCCAGCATGTAGCGGAGCTTGGCGGCCTGGTTGATGAGGGGATCCATGGCCAGCATGATGAAATCCATGAACATGATCTCGATGACGGGCCGGTAGCCCGCCATGGCGGCTCCCACCCCGGCGCCGACGATGCCGAGCTCGCTGATGGGGGTGTCGCGCACGCGGTCCTTCCCGAAGCGGGCGGCCAGCCCCTTGGTGACGCCGAAGACGTAGGCCAGCTCGACGTCTTCCCCGAGGATGAAGACCTTCTTGTCCCGGTCCATCTCCTCGTGGAGGGCTTCGTTCAGGGCCTCCACAAACGTGATCTCGCGCATCGTCGTTCTCCCTGGCGCAAAGGCCGCGCCGGCTACCTACGCGTAGACGTCCTCCAGGGCCGATGGGAGGGGGGCCTCCGGGCTCTTCTCCGCGAACTCGACCGCCACCGCCATCTCCTCCGCCACCTCGCCCTGGACGGCTTTCTTCTCGGCCTCGGTCACCTTGAACATCTTCTCGGCCACCAGCAGCGGGTCGCGCTTGCGCCACCGCTCGACCTCCTCCTTCGTCCGGTAGGGGCCGAACTGAGGGTCCCCGCGGGAGTGCCCGAAGAAGCGGTAGGTCTTGGCCTCGATGAGGGTGGGGCCCTCGCCCCGGCGGGCGCGGGCCACGGCCTCCTTCGTGGCCTCGTAGACCGCCATCACGTCCATCCCGTCCACCGTCACGCCGGGGGCGTTGTAGGACTGCGCGCGGAGGCTGATGTCCCGTACCGCGGTCGAGCGGTTCACATGGAAGCTCACGGCGTAGTGGTTGTTCTCGCAGAAGAAGACGACCGGCAACTTCCAGATCGCGCACAGGTTCATGGACTCGTGGAAGCTGCCCTGGTTGGAAGCGCCGTCCCCGAAGAAGACGACCGCCACCCTCCCCTTCCCCTCGAGCTGGAAGGCCAGGCCCATCCCGGCGGCCATGGGCATGTTGGCTCCCACGATGGAGTGGGCGCCGTAGTGGCCCTTCGAGATGTCGGCGATGTGCATGGAGCCGCCCCGGGCCTTGCAGAGGCCGGTGGCCTTGCCCAGGAGCTCGGCCATCATCTCGTTGAGGCGGGTTCCCTTGGCGATGGAATGCCCGTGGCCCCGGTGGGTGGTCAGGATGGCGTCGTCCTGGTTCAGGGCGGAGCAGACGCCGACCGAGCAGGCCTCTTGGCCGATGCTCACATGGACCGCGCCCTTGATCCGCCCGGCCATGAATAACTCATCCGTCTTCTCCTCGAAGCGGCGGATGCACAGCATGGTGCGGTACATGCGAAGATAGTCATCCCGCGACAGGGACCGGGACGCGGACTTCGATTTCACCTTCGCAGCCACAGGGTCATGCCTCCCAGGGAAGAGCGCCAGACTGAACGCCGGGAAAACCCATCACTACCACAGCCCCACCCGCCGTTCAACGGGCCGGGGGCCCTCCAGTGTTACGGCCCAGCACGCGGTAGCGGAGGAACATCTCTTCCCCCTCCTGGCGGGCCTCTTCAAGCTTCAAGCGCAGAAACCGCCCGGCGGGGAACCCCGCGCCGCCGAGCAGGGTCGGGGCCGAGGCGCCTCCCGCCAGCCAGGGGGTCAGGGTGACGTGGAGGGCGTCGAGGAGACCCTCGCGGGCGAACATCCAATGGAGCTCCCCGCCCCCCTCCAGCAAGACCTTCTCCATGCCCCGCTGGGCCAGGGCGTCCAGCAGGGCGGAGGCGGACACCTCCCCCTCGTCCAGCACCACCACCTCGGCCCGGCCCCGGGCGGCCTGCCGGGCGGCGGGAGCGCCCGCCGCCCCCGTGAAGACGAACCGCGCGATGCCGGGCGCCTCGAACCATTTGAGACCGATGGAGATGTCCCCGCTGGCCGTGACGACGCCGTTGGCCGGCTGGGCCGGGCGGCCCGAGGCCTCCCGCGAGGCCGCCAGCCCGGGGTCGAGCACCCGGGCCGGCGCGCGGGCGGCCCGGAGCGTCTCTCCCCCCCAGAGGACGATGTCGGCCTGGGCGCGGAGACGGTCCATCTCCCGCCGGTCGGCCTCGCTCCCCAGGGAGAAGCTCCTCCGATCGGCGGCGGCGATCTTGCCGTCGAGGGTCACGGCCATGTTCACGAAGACGTAGGGCCTCGCCACGCGCGCTCCCTCCGCCCTTCGGGTTGTGGTCCCCGCCAAGGGCGGATTAGAATCGGCCTGTGTCAGCTCCCGACGACCTCCCACGGCGCTGCCCGCGCTCCAGAAACGAGCGGACAGGGCTGCACCTTCTCCAGGAGGCAACGCCCATGGGCCAATTCGACCAGACGGTGGAGCTCTCCCAGCTCACTCTGAAGAAACTTAACATCGGGCCGTACAGCAACAACGTCTACGTCTTCGTCTGCAAGCAGAGCCAGGAGAGCGTCATCATCGACACGTCCCACTCGGCCGACCCCATCCTGGCCGCCTGCAAGGGGACGAAGCCCAAGTACATCCTACAGACTCACTGCCACGGGGACCACATCGACGCCCTGGCCGAGGTCCGCAAGCGCACCAGCGCCCCCCTCGGCCTCCACCCCGAGGACGCGAAGGAGTTCGGCATCCGGCCCGATTTCGAGATCCAGGACGGCCAGCAGATCGCCTTCGGCAAGGTTTCCCTGCGCGCCATCCACACCCCGGGCCACTGCCGGGGGATGCTCATGTACTATCATCCCGGGCATTGCGTCTGCGGGGACACCATCTTCCCCGGCGGGCCCGGCAAGACCTGGAATCACGCCCAGCTCCTCACCTCGATCGGGACGATCGAGCGCAAGGTGCTCACCCTGCCGGAGGACACGGTTCTCTACCCCGGTCACGGGGCCAACTCCACTGTGGCCCAAAGCAAGAAAGAGTTCGCGCAATTCAAGGCCGCCGGCCGCCCCCGGGCGGGGGAGTTCGGCGACATCACCTGGGCCGGCTGAGGCCCTATGGAGGATCAAATGAGCGACGGGAACCTCTCTTTCGACCACGTCCACGTCATCAGCCGGAACCCGGAGGCGTCCGCCAAGTGGTTCGTCGAAAAGCTGGGCGGGAAGGTCACCGCGAGCCACGAGGTCCGGGGGGCGCCCCAGATCTACATCGACTTCGGCGGCTCCAAGGTGATCGTCCGGGGCCAGCGGCCCGGCGAGGCCGCCAAGGACAAGGCCAACCTCGAGTGGGGCACCGACCACTTCGGCTTCCAGGTCAAGGGCAGCCTCGACTTCAAAGCCTACTGCGGCGACCTGAAGGGCAAAGGGGTGAAGTTCACCGTGGAGCCCACCCAATTCAACCCCTCCACCCAGATCGCCTTCGTCGAGGCGCCGGACGGGGTCGTCATCGAGCTCTTGCAGCGAAAATAGGACGGGGCGCTCTCTCAGGACGATTGGGTCCGGGTACCGGCTTTTGTGTTATAATTCAAGGAGGTGCCTGTCCGCTCTGAGAGGTTTGCTTTGCTTGGAAACATGAGCTCCCGCCCGGCCGCCTTGTTCATCCAGGCGGCCGTATTCTTGCTTCTGCTGAGCGGATGGGGCGCCTCGCGCGCGCCCCTGTGGGCGGCGCAGGGGAATTCGCCGGCTCCCCCCGGAGAACTGCCACCCCCGCCGCCCCTCGGCCTGGACGACATCCCCGTCCCCGCAGACAACCCCATGTCCCGCGAGAAGGTGGAGCTGGGGCGGCTGCTCTTCTTCGAGAGGCGCATCTCGGCGGACGGCACCGTGGCCTGCGCCACCTGCCACATGCCCGCGCGGGGCTTCTCCAACGCCCGGCAGTACGGCGTGGGGGTGGAGGGAAAGCTGGGCATCCGCAACGTCCCCACCGTCCTGAACGCCGCCTACTATACCAGCCAGTTCTGGGACGGCCGCGCCAAGAGCCTGGAGGAGCAGGCCAAGGGCCCCATCCAGAATCCGGCCGAGATGAACGCGAGCGAGGAGCGCGTCGTCGAGGTCCTGGGCGCCATTCCCGCCTACCGCGAGGCCTTCCGCCGCGCCTTCGGCGATCCCGCCATCTCGCTCGACCGCGTCGCCCGGGCCGTCGCCACCTTCGAGCGCACCCTGGTCTCGGGCGGCTCCCCCTTCGACCGGTGGAAATTCGGAGGGGAGGAAGCCGCTCTCCCCGCCGAGGCCAGGCGGGGCTTCGATCTCTTCAAGGCCAAAGCCCAGTGCGTGAAGTGCCACCTGGTGGACGAGTTCAGCGCCCCCTTCACCGACAACAAGTTCCACAACATCGGCATCGGGATGGATAAGCAGAAGCCCGAACTGGGCCGGGAGGAGATCACCAAGGACCGCAAGGACCGGGGGAAGTTCAAGACCCCCTCGCTCCGCGAGGTGACGCGGACGGCCCCTTACATGCACGACGGCCGCTTCAGCACCCTGGAGGAAGTGGTGGACTTCTACGACAAGGGCGGCCACCCCAACCCCAGCCTCGACCCCGACATCTTCCCCTTGAAGCTGACCCCGAAGGAGAAGAAGGACCTCCTGGCCTTCCTCCGCACCCTGGAGGGGAACGCCCCCCGGGTGGCGGAGCCGGAGGCGCCGCGTTGAAACCGGTCCACTCTCTGTTTCCCTCCATTGGCGCCACCATGCTTGCCCTCCTGGCGGCAACTTCCCCCGCCTGGGGCGCGGATCGAGGGAAGGACATCTTCCTCAAGAAGGGCTGCGGGGAGTGCCACACCATCGAGGGCCCCGAGGTGAGGCTGCCCGTCACCGAGCGGCACAAGCTCAAGGGGCCGACCCTCTGGTACGCAGGGAGCAAGTTCCAGCCCGGCTACCTCGGGCGCTGGCTGGTCAAGCCCCAGGCGTTCCGGGGGGTGAAGTGGGGGACGATGGAGAAGGGCAGGACCCCCCATCCCGCCCTTCCCCCCGCGGAGGCCGGGGAGGTGGCCCGCTTCCTCGAGGGCCTGAAGGACCCCGAGTTGCGGGAGGGCGTCGTCCCCGGCTGGGGGGACAAGCTGCCGAGGCAGGTGCTGCGCCGGGCGCGGATCCTCTTCCAGAAGGAGCAGCCCTGCTACGCCTGCCACATGGTGCACATCCGCAAGACGGTCTACCGACAGGCGGTGGAGGTGGGCGGCTTCACCGGGCCGCACCTGATCGACGCCGGCCTGCGGCTGCGGCCGGACTTCATCGTGGCCCTGCTCAAGTCCCCGGACCGCTACGCCCCGAACGGGCGGATGCCCCGGTACGGTGACAAAGCCTTCACCCCGCTCTCCGAGCAGGACCTCATCGCCCTCGCCGCCTACATCGCGACGCTCAAATGAGAAGCCTCTCCCTATTCGCCGCGCTTGTCCTGCTCGCGGGTTCCGCCTGGGCCCAGGAGGGTTCCCGCCCCACGGCGGAGCAGAACTTCCTCTGGTACTGCATCCAGTGCCACGGCCCCAAGGGGGACGGGAAGGGCGTGAACAACACCGCCAAGCTGCCCGTCACCCCGCGCAACCTGACGGACGGCAGGGACATGGCCCAATTCGCGGACGAGGACATGGTCCGGACGATCACGCGGGGGGGCGGGGCGAGCGACCTCTCGCCCATCATGCCCCCCTGGGGGAACACCCTCTCGGCCGAGGAGATCCGGGACCTCGTCACCCACGTCCGCACGCTGTGCAAGTGCCAATTCGACCCCAAGGCGAAGGAGCGCTTCCTGAAGGAACAGGGTAAGCTGCCCCCGCAGAACCAAGCCCCGGATCCGATGAAGGAGACGCTTCGATGAGGTTCCGGCCCGGATGGAAACGGATGGTCCTGGCTGCCACCGCTCTGGCGGCATGGGTGGCATGGGGACCTGAGAGCGCCCGGGCGGCCGAGGAGCTGATCCTCGTCACCAACACCCGCGAGAGCACCCTGAGCGTCATCTCCCGGGAGACGGGCAAGGTCATCCGCACCCTGCCCGCCGGACCGAAAGCCAACCGCCTCGCCCTCTCCCCCGACAAGAGGCACGTCTACGTCATCAACGACGGCCGGTCCGAGGTCCGCATCTTCGACGCCCACGAGCTCCGCTTCGTGAAGAGCGTCCGGGCGGGCCGCGACCCCTACAACCTCGCCTTCTCGCCCGATGGCAAGTACGCATACTTCGTCAACACCTACTCCGACAACGTCACCATCCTGGAAGTGGCCACCGGCCGCCTGCTGGGCCTTATCGAGCACGGCGGGAACAACCCGGTGAACATCAAGGTTTCCCCGGACGGGAAGCTTGCCTACGTCGCGAACGAGCTGAGCGAGGACGTTTCGGTCGTGGACCTCCCGGCGCGGAAACCCATCAAGCAGATCGAGGCCGGGCACTACATCGAAGGACTCGACTTCAGCCGGGACGGGAAGCGGCTCTATATCATGAACGGGGAGCGCCAGTCCTACAGCGTGGTGGACACGTCCAACCACCAGGTTGTGCGCACCATCAAGCTCCAGGACGAGCCCCACGACGCGCTGGTGACGCCGGACGGGCGCTTCCTCTACATCACCCTGCCCCACAAGAACGCCGTCGCGGTTCACTCCCTTCCGGACCACAAGGAAGTGGCCCACGTGAAGCAGGGCTCGCGCCCGGACCTGATCGCCTTCACGCCGGACGGCGCGCTGGCCTACATCTCGAACCGCGATTCCAAGGAAGTGTGGGTGATGGACGCCCGGAAGCACGTCAACCTGCGGAAGATCAGGACCGGGAACGGCGCCCACGGGGTGGTGGTGGTGCCGGCCCCGGCTCCCAAACCCATCGCGCACCGGCAATAAAAGCTCCGGGAAGAATCCGGGGCCTCCGCGCAACCCTGCTTCGGCGGCTAGACCAGCCTACTCCTTCTCCTTCGCGTCCTGGGCGCAGCGGAAGCCGATCTTGTTGTTCCGGTAGGGCGGGAGGCGGTCGTAGCGGTTGGTGGTGGTGGCCCACTCGATAGGGCTCCCCCAAGCGGCCCCCCGCACCACCCGGCGCGTGCCCTTGGCGGGACCCTTGGGGTCCTTGGCGGCCATCGTCTTGTAGGCCTGGGGATGGTACCAGTCGGCCACCCACTCCCAGACGTTCCCGGCCATATCGAGGGCGCCGAAGGGGCTCGCCCCCTGCGGGAAGCGGCCCACGGGAGCCACGCCCGGGAAGCCGTCCTCCCCTCCCTTCAGATTCGCCCGCTTGGGGTCGCGCTCGCTCCCCCAGGAATATCTGCGCCCGTCGCCGCCGCGCGCGGCATGCTCCCATTCCGCCTCGGTGGGGAGCCGCCTTCCCGCCCAGCGGCAGTAGGCGTCGGCGTCCGGCCAGCCCACCTGGGAGACGGGCTGATCGGGCACGGCTTTCCAGTCGGAGCCCTTCCCGGCGGGATTGCGCCAGGAGACACCCTTCTCTCTACGCCACCAGCCTTCCCCCTTCTTCAGAGCCTCATCCCATACCCAGGCCCAGCCCTCCTGTTCGGCGGTGGTGCGGTAGCGGGCGGCCTCGGCGAAGCGGGCGAAGCTGGAGGCGGTGACTTCGGTCCGGTCGATCCAGTAGGCCGAGAGCTGCACCCTGCGCGTCGGCCGCTCGTTCTTCTCGCCCGCGTCGCTGCCCATGACGAAGGCGCCGGCGGGGACATAGACCAGGACGGCTCCGTCCGTCTGAGACACTTGGGTGCGGATCGCTCCGCCCGCGGCCGGAGGGGCGGCCCCCCACCCGAGCGCGAGCGACACGACCGCCCACGCTACGAGGCTCTCAGCTCTCAACGCAGGGCTCCTGAGGGCGGAAGATGGGACGCTCTGTCAGTCCCGTAGGGGATCCCGCGGATCGTCCACGAAGGTGGTCCCGGCGGCGTCCTTGTTCGGCATGCCCCCGTAAGTGAAGATGAGCTCGGCGGGATCGGTCCCGCTGGGATTCTCCTGCCCGTGGATGCAGCCGCAGGGGAAGTATACGAAATGCCCCGCCCTGACCTCCCGCCGCTTGATATCCCCGCCTTCCTTCCAATAGATATTGATCGGCCCCCTCACCACATAAATGGTCGTGTCGCAGTTCTTGTGGTAGTGGAGGCGGTTGCGGCCGCGCGGGGGGATGATGGTGCGGCCCATGGTGATGGTCTGGGTGCCGGTGCTCTCCCGGTCCACCCCCCACCGGATGGCGTAGGGCGGCTCGTATGCTTTGTCCTCCGACACGTCAAGGGAGTTGACCACCTTGGGAACGGGCAAATCAGGCATGCCATGACCCCTTCTTGGATTTAACGCATTCCGGCCGCGCCCATCCTACGGCAAGCGGCCGCGGGCAACAAGGGTTCAGTCTTGGGGCGAGCCGAGCCGCCGTGACACGGCCCCCCCGAATGTGCGATACTTGCCTGGCAGCGATACGGTACGGGAGAAAGCGTCTTCTTCGGCGGGACGATGCGAAAATTCCTGGGCCGCTTCTTGCAGATCAACAGCACAACGGTGGGCCTGCTGCTCACCGCCGTTATGTCCCTCGTTTTCATGACCGAGCCGGCGATCATCCAGCGCATGGACCTCCTCATCTCCGACCTCCGGTTCCTCGCCCGCGGGCGCAAGAAGGCCGCTCCCGACATCGTCATCGCCACCATCGACGAGAAGAGCATTGACCAACTGGGGCGCTGGCCCTGGCCCTACACGGTGCAGGCCAAGCTCGTGGACAGGCTCTCCTCCTACGGGGCCCGGGTGATCGCCTACGACGTGGTCTTCTCGTCCTCCGACACCTCGGGCGGGGGGGAAAGTCTCCGCGCCCTCAAGGCGAAGCTCGCGGCGGGAAGCACCCCGCCGGCGCCGGAGACTGTCGCGGCGATCGATAAGGCCATCGCCGACTCCGACCACGATCGGATCTTCGCCGAAGCCCTCAAGCGCTCCCGAAGGACCGTCCTGGGGTACTTCTTCCACTTCTCGGCCGACTCCATCAAGCATCTCACCGAAGCCGAGATGCAGAGCTACCTCAACAACATCCGGGGCTCGAAGTACGGCGGGATCAAGAAGGCCCCCGGGGCCAGCCTCAAGAACATCTGGCTCCCGAAAGCGTGGGCCGTTGAGTCGAACCTGCCGGCCCTCTCGGCGGCCGCAAGGGGCAACGGCTTCTTCAGCCTCCAGCCCGACGTCGACGGCGCTGTCCGCCGCTTCCCGCTCATCGTCAAGTACCGGGACTTGGTGGAAATCCCGGGGGAGCAAGACTTCTTGTTCGGCTCGCTGTCGGTGCTCACCCTGGAGCGCTACCTGCGGGGGCGCGCCGTCTTCTGGATCGACACCTTCGGCGTGGAGAAGGTGGCCTTCCAGGGCCGCAAGCGCTTCTTCGTCCCCACCAACTCCCAGGGGGAGATGTTCGTCAACTACATCGGCAGCGTCGACGCCTTCCCGACGTACTCTATCGTGGACATCGTAGAAGGGCGGAAGGAGCTGGCGCCGCCCGAGGCCTTCCGTGACAAGATCATCCTGATCGGCCCCACCGCCATCGCGCTCGCGGACCTCCGGGTCACCCCGTTCGACAAGGCCATCCCCGGGGTCGCGATCCACGCGACCGTCCTCGACAATATGCTCCGAAACGATTTTCTCTCCGAGCCCTGGTGGACGCACATGTTCACTGGCTCGAGCGTCCTCCTGCTGGGGCTGCTGGGCACCCTGCTCCTCCCCATGACCGGCGCGGTCGGGGGGGGCATCGCCGCTACCATCGTCCTGGCCGGGGTGGTGGGGCTGAACCAGTTCCTCTTCTCCAGCTACGGCTGGTGGCTGAGCGCGGCCTACCCCGCCCTCACGGTGATCGTTCTCTACGGCGGGATGACGCTGTACCACTACGTCGTCGAGGAGCAGCAGAAGCGCTTCATCCAATCGGCGTTCGGGACCTACCTCTCGCCCAAGGTGGTGGCCGAGATCGTCTCCAACCCGGGCATCCTCAGGCTCGGGGGCGAGCGCAAGGAGATCACCGCCTTCTTCTCTGATGTGGCCGGCTTCACCTCCGTGTCGGAGTCCATGAGCCCGGAGGACCTGGTTTCCCTCTTGAACGAGTACCTCTCCGAGATGACGGATATCCTCCTCCGCTACGATGGGACCGTGGACAAGTATGAGGGGGACGCGATCGTCGCCTTCCTGGGCGCCCCCCATCCGATGCCAGACCATGCGGTCCGCGCCTGCCTCGTCGGCCTGGAGATGCAGGAAACGATGATCCGGCTGCGGGCCGCCTGGCGCGAGCGGGGGTCGAAGGAGCTTTACATGCGGATCGGCCTCAACACGGGGCCCGCCGTCGTGGGCAACATGGGCTCACGGACCCGGATGGACTACACCATGATGGGCGACACGGTGAACACCGCGTCCCGTCTCGAGGGGGCGAACAAGGAGTACGGGAGCGCAATCATGATCGGCGCTGTGACCTACGAGCAGAGTAAGCACGCCATCGAAGCCCGCGAGCTCGACCTCATCAACGTCGTGGGGAAGAAGGAGCCGGTCCCCATCTACGAGCTTCTCGGCAAGAAGGGGGAACTGCCTCCCCAAAAGATGAAGGCGGTGGAGCTGTACCATCGGGGGCTGGTCAGCTACCGCAACCGGCGCTTTGACGAAGCGATGGGTCTCTTCGGCGAGGGCCTCGTGGCGGAAAAGAGCGACAATCCCTGCAAGTCCCTGGTGAAGCGATGCGAGCGCTACATGGTCGATCCTCCCCCCAAGAACTGGAACGGCGCCTTCATAATGACCTCGAAGTAGCATCGCTGGAAATACGCCGCTTCCGCCGGTGCGCCGCGGCCGGCGCGCTGGCCGCCGTCCTCCTCGCCGGGTGCAGCGCGGAGTCTCCCACGCCGGCGTCCCCCATCCCGGAAGGCTCGCCCGCCCAGAGGCGCTACTGGGAGGGCCAGCTCGCCATCCGGAAGGGGGACCTCACGGAAGCCATGGAGAGGTTCCAGGCCTCCCGCGAGCTCGCCGAAAAGGAAGGAAACCAGGAAGGCGTGGCCTCCAGCCTGCACGCCATCGCCCTCCTTCATGCGCAGGAAGGGCGCCTGCGCGAGGCACTCGAGTCCATGCTCCGGGTTCTGTCTTCGGACCGGAAAGCGCTCGAAGAGGCGAAGCGGGCGGGCGCGTCGGAGGCCGTGCTCCGCACGCTGGAGGCGAAGATCGCGAACGTCCTCTACGACATCGCCCGGATCCACCAGCGGCAGGGAGAGCCCGACAACACGCTGAGGCGGCTCCGCGAGGCTCTTGCGATCGATCTCCGCCTCGGGCGGGAGCGGGGGGCCGCGATCACCCATAACAACATCGGCCGCCTCCTCCTCGCCCTCGACCGCCTCGACGAGGCGGAGACGCACTACAAGGCGGCTCTCGCGCTCTTCGTGAAGCTCAAGGACGAGGGCAGGGCCCGGGAGGTGCGAAACAACTTGGAGTTCCTCGAAACGGTGCGGCGCCGGACGGGAAGGACCCGCTAGAAGCGGTACTGAAGCCCCAGGCCGAGGCTGTTGATGTCATAGTTGTAGCGGTATACGCGCTCGTCCTGGAAGTTCGAGCGGACGCGGTTCTTCTTGGCCTCCAGCAGAAGCGCCCAATTCTTGCGGAACTGGTACACGATGCGGGG
>Ga0156093_1025_pt1 | contig 12249 bp, 11 predicted proteins | sample RifCSPlowO2_02_FD_107746 | JGI IMG/M metagenome (GOLD analysis project Ga0156093, IMG submission 107746) | Candidatus Tectomicrobia bacterium RIFCSPLOWO2_02_FULL_70_19 | reverse complement strand
CAGCGCCAGGGTGGGGCAGGCGTACTGGTCCGAGAGCGGGGTCTTGTAGGCGTACTGGTTGTTGTCGATCACCACCACGAGGGGGAGCTTCCGGACGGCGGCGAAGTTCATGGCCTCGTGGAAGTCGCCCGTGCTGGTGCCGCCGTCCCCGATGTGGGTGAGGACGGCCTGGCCGTTCCGCCGGACCTTGGCCGACCAGGCCACGCCCGCCGCGATGGGCACCATGGTGCCGATGTGGCTGATGAGCTGGGTGATCCGCTTGGGCCGGTAGCCCACGTGGAAGTTGCCGTCCCGGCCCTGGGAGGGGCCGTCCGCGCGCCCGAAGAAGTGGGCCATGATGCTGTAGGGGGGATGGCCCTTGGCCAGATGGGCCCCGCAGTTGCGGTGCATGGGGACGAGCCACTCCTCGTCGCGGAGGCAGGCGGCGCTCCCCACGCTGGACGCCTCGTTCCCCCGGCCGAAGAAGGCCGTGCCGGGGATATGCCCGGCGCGGAAGGCGGAGTCGAGGGATTCCTCGACGGCGCGCGTGAGGGAGAGGAGGTGGTGGAGGCGGAGGGCGGTCTCCTTGTCCGGCCGGAGGCCCTCGCGGTGGATGGGGATCCAGCGGGCCTCCAGCCCCTCGATGGCGAGGTAGCGATCCGCTAGGTCGCGGTGGAAGTCCAGCCCGGTGAGTTCTTCCGGCCGGACGGGTTCGCTCGCGGCGGCGTATGAAATGGCTCGCATCGGGGATCATCCTGTCAGTGACAGCCGCCCACGGGGAGGTTTCTTCCCCACCATATAACAGAAAGCGGGGGCCGGGAAGGAACAGGGGGCGGCGCGGACTTTCTCCCCGGCCCGCCTTGCGGTAGAGTCCCGCCCGGACGCCCGCGCTTGACCACTCCCCCCCCTCCGGGGCTATCGGGAAGAACACATGTCCAATCTGCTGGTTGTCGGTTCCATGGCGATCGATTCCGTCAAGACCCCCTTCGGCGAGCGCGAGGAGGCGGTGGGGGGCTCGGCCACCTACTTCTCCATCTCGGCGAGCTTCTTCGCGCGGATCCGGCTGGTGGCGGTCATCGGGAGGGATTTCCCGGAGGACACCCTCAACTTCCTCGGCGAGCGGGGGGTGGACCTGGCGGGCATCGAGCGCAGCCACGGGGAAACCTTCCGCTGGAAGGGGGAGTACGGCTTCGACCTCAACACCGCCCGCACCCTGGAGACGCGCCTGAACGTCTTCCAGGCGTTCCGGCCCCAGGTGCCCCCGGCCTACCAGGAGAGCGAGTACCTCTTCCTCGCGAACATCGACCCCGAGCTCCAGGCCTCGGTGCTGGACCAGGTGAAGTCCCCCCGCTTCACCGCCTGCGACACCATGAACTTCTGGATCGAGGGCAAGCGCCAGGAGCTCCTGGAGACGCTGCGGCGGGTGGACGCGGTGGTCATCAACGAGGCCGAGGCGAGGGAGCTGGCCGGGGAGTCGAACATCGTGCGGGCCGCCCGCAAGGTGATGGCCATGGGGCCCAAGACGGTGGTCATCAAGCGGGGGGAGTACGGCGCCCTCCTCTTCCAGAACGACACCATCTTCTCGGCCCCGGGGCTCCCTCTCGAGAACATCTACGACCCGACCGGCGCGGGGGACACCTTCGCCGGGGGCCTGATGGGCTACCTGGCCTCGACCGGCGACCTCAGCCACGCGGGCTTCCGCCGGGCCGTCATCTACGGGAGCGTGATGGCCTCCTTCAACGTGGAGTCCTTCAGCTACGACCGGATGCGGTCGCTGACGGCGGCGGAGGTGCACTCCCGCTACGGGCAGTTCAGCGACCTGGCCCACTTCGAGCGCCTCTAGGGGGCCGCCGGGATGCGCATCATCGGCGGCCGGGCCCGGGGCCGCCGCCTGGCCTCCCCCCCGGGGGAGAAGGCCCGGCCCACGGGAGACCGGGTGCGCGAGGCGCTCTTCAACATCTGGGGCCAGAGCCTGGACGGCCTCCGCCTCCTCGACGTGTGCGCGGGGAGCGGGGCGGTCGCGCTGGAGGCCCTCAGCCGGGGCGCGGCCGAGGCGGTGGCGATCGAGCGCGACCCGGCGCTGTGCCGCCAGATCGAGTCAGAGGGGGCGCGCCTGGGGCTGGCCCGGGGGCTTAGGGTCCGCCGCGGGGACGCGCGGAAGGAGCTCGGCCGCCTCAGGCGGGAGGGCGGGCCGCCCTTCGATCTGGCTTTCGTGGATCCTCCCTGGAAGGATGCTGACCTGCGCCGTGAGCTGGCCGGCCTCTTATTTGAGGGGCCGCCGCTCTGCCTTGGCGCGGCGGTCGAGTGCCCGAAGGGGGAGGCGCTCGCCGCTCCTCCCGGCGCGCGGCTAGCGAGGGAGGCGCGCTACGGAGAAACGGTGATCCTCTTCTTCGAGGCGGCGGAAGGCGGTGAATAATTGGAAATCTTGTGTGAAGGTGATCCCAATTGGCCTGTGTCATTCTTCGACAGTTGCCATGCGCCGTTGACGGAACTGCCACGCGGCTGTCACCCAACTTGTGAAAAATCAGAGGGGAAGACGGAAGCTCAAGGCCCGGAGGGGCGAAAATTTTTTCCAAGTCATTGATTTTTATCGTTAAAAAGTCTCTGCCTTGGAAACGGGCAGGAGAAGCCAAGTGGCGCATTTTGGGGGGCTTAGCGGGGCCAGACACAGACTTTTCCACAGGTTCTCCACGAAGCCTGTGTGAACGGCCGGGGGCGCAAAACGAGAATCCCGCGGCGTGAGGAGGGCGGCTCTTGCTCCAGATGTTTGATTTGACTGGCAAGACCGCGCTCGTCACGGGCGGAGGGACGGGCCTCGGGCGCGTCATGGCCCTGGCCCTGGCCGAGGCGGGGGCCGACGTGGCCGTCGCCGCCCGGCGGCGGGAGAAGCTGGAGGAGACGGCGGCGGCGATCCGCGCTCTGGGGCGCCGCGCGGCGGTGGTTGAGTTCGACCTTACGAATCCCGCCGATGTTACACGGGCGGTGGCCGAAACCGAGTCCACCCTCGGGCCGCTGGACATCCTGGTGAACAACAGCGGGGTGAGCGGGGAGGGCTGGGCCGCGGAGCTGCCCCTCGATCGCTGGGAGGAGGTGATGGCGACCAACCTGAGCGGCGCCTTCCTCATGTGCCAGGCGGCGGGCCGGGGGATGATCGAGCGCAAGCGCGGGGCCGTCGTGAACGTGGCCTCGGTGGCCGGCATGATCGGGGTGCGGATGCTCGCGGCCTACTCGGCGAGCAAGGGGGGGCTCATCCAGCTCACGAAGACGCTCGCCCTCGAATGGGCCCGCCACGGGGTGCGGGTGAACGCGCTGGCCCCGGGCTACTTCCTCACCGACATCAACCGCGGGCACTTCTCCACCGAGGCGGGCGAGCGGATGGTCCGCAACCACATCCCCATGGGCCGCCTGGGCCAGCCCCCCGAGCTGGCGGGGGCGGTGGTGTTCCTGGCGAGCGAGGCCTCGAGCTTCATGACGGGGGCGGTCCTCACGGTGGACGGGGGCCAGAGCGCCCAATAGCGCCCGCGGGGGAGCCGTTTTCCGCCGATTTTTCCGGCGGGGCTTGACCTCGGGGGGCGCTTGGACGATAAGATGGGGCGTGCGGGCGGATTCCCGCGCGTTTTTTGTTGCGGAAAGGGGCTTTTTTTGAAGGAGCCGCATCCCATGCACCGGTGGAATCCAACCCAAGGGAGGGCCAGGGGCGCGGCCGCAGTGCCCCGACAGTCGCTGGCAGCCTAGGAGCCAGGACGGAATGGTGCCGGCCGGGCGGTGAAGCCCCCCACGGGAGAACGAAGGGGGGGAGCCCGGCGGGCCAAGCCAAAGACCTTCTCCCTAGGAGCTTGTGATTCATGCCGAGACGTGCTGCCGCACCTCAAGCGGCCTCTTCGAAAGGGGCCTCCGTTTCCTCCCGCGTGCGAATCTTCGACACCACCCTCCGGGACGGCGAGCAGTCCCCCGGATGCAGCATGGACCGCTTCCAGAAGGTCCAGATGGCCCTCCAGCTGGAGAAGCTGGGGGTGGATATCATCGAGGCCGGCTTCCCCATCGCGTCGAACGACGAGTTCGAGGCGGTTCGGGACGTGGCCAAGACGGTCAAGAAGCTCATCGTGGCGGGCCTCTCGCGCTCCTCGCGCGGGGACATCGACCGCTGCTGGGACGCCGTGCGCCACGCGCGGCGGCCGCGCATCCACACCTTCATCGCCACCTCGGACATCCACCTCAAGTACAAGCTCAGGATGACCCGGCAGGAGCTCCTGAAGGAGGTGGCGGCCTCCGTCCGTTACGCCCGCAAGCTCTGCCGGGACATCGAGTGGAGCGCCGAGGACGCCACCCGCTCGGACTGGGACTTCCTCGCCGAGGCGGTCAGGATCGCCATCGGCGAGGGGGCCACGACCATCAACCTGCCCGACACCGTGGGCTACATCGTGCCGAGCGAGTTCCGCCGCTTCTGGGAGCACATCTTCGAGAAGGTGCCCGCCTACGACGAGGTGATCTTCAGCGCCCACTGCCACAACGACCTGGGCCTCGCCGTGGCCAACAGCCTGGTGGCGGTCGAGAGCGGGGTGCGCCAGGTCGAGTGCACCATCAACGGCATCGGGGAGCGGGCGGGGAACGCCTCCCTTGAGGAGGTCGTGATGGCCCTCCACACGCGGGGGGACGCGCTGCCCTTCGCCACCGGCGTCCGCACGCGGGAGATCTACCCCGCGAGCCGGCTCCTGACCTCGATGACGGGGGTGCCCGTCCAGCCGAACAAGGCCATCGTGGGCAAGAACGCCTTCGCCCACGAGGCGGGCATCCACCAGCACGGGGTGCTCTCCAAGGCCATCACCTACGAGATCATGACGCCCAAGTCGGTGGGCCGGCCCTCCAACTCCCTCGTGCTCGGGAAGCACTCGGGCCGGGCGGGGCTGCGCAGCCGCTACGAGCAGCTTGGCTTCAAGATGACGAAGGAGGAGGTCTCGGCCATCTACCCCCGCTTCACCGACCTGGCCGACAAGAAGAAGGAGGTCTACGACGAGGACCTCGTCGCCCTCCTCCAGGAGGAGCGGGCGGGCCAGGGCGACAGCTCCTACCACCTGGAGTTCCTCCAGGTGACGAGCTCCACGGGCACCCAGCCCGCGGCGACGGCCATGGTCCGCATCCGCGAGGGCGAGACGGTGCTCTCCGAGGTGGGCCGGGGGAACGGGCCCGTCGACGCGGCGGTGGACGCCATCCTGCGCATCACGGGGGCGAAGTGCCGGCTGACGGATTTCTCGGTCAACTCGGTCACCCGGGGCCGGGACGCGCTGGCCGAGGCGAATCTGATGGTGGAGTTCGCCGACGGGCTCCAGCTCGCGGGCCACGCCGCGAGCCCCGACACCGTCGAGGCCGGGGCCAAGGCCTTCCTGAGCGCGGTGAACAAGCACCGCCTCACCCAGAGCCTGAAGAAGGCCAACGGGAAGGGGAAGGGCAAGAAGAAGAACGGAGGCCGCCCGAAGGGCATCTGAGGGTCGGCGCAAGCGCGCATCGAAGCGGGGTCCTCCGGGGCCCCGCTTTTTATTTCGCCCGCAGAGCATGTGAATTCAAGATGTTCCATCCTCCCGCGTTGCCTTTCCGGGCCAGTTGTGGTTAATTGCTTCCATTAACCGATTCCTTGCGCAGACGAGGGGAGAGGCGCCTGTCCCGTTCGGCGGGTTCTTTCCTTCGGCGGTTCGGTCCGGCCTCTCCGCTTTTTCCCGGGCGGGGGGCCATGTCGGCCTTGCACATCAAGGGAGGAAGCCACGCATGAAACGCACCGGAAGGTTCTGGGTCGGGGGATGGATGCTGACGGCGTGGCTCGTCGCCGCCGCCCTCCTGTCAGGTCTTTTGGCCCCGCCCGCCCAGGCCGCCGAGAAGCCCATCAAGATCGGCTTCGGGATGGCGCTCACCGGCGGGCTGGCCGCGAACGGCAAGGCGGCCCTCCTCTCCATGCAGATCTGGGCGGAGGACGTCAACGCCAAGGGCGGTCTCCTGGGCCGCAAGGTCGATCTCGTGGTCTACGACGACCAGACCAAGCCGGCCAGCGTGCCCGCCATCTACACCAAGCTCCTGGACGTGGACAAGGTGGACTTCGTGGTCTCGGGCTACGGGACGAACCTCATCGCCCCCGCCATGCCCATCGTGATGGAGCGCGGGCTCGTGTTCATGGGCCTGTTCGGGCTCGCGGTGAACGAGAAGTTCAAGTATCCGGGCTACTTCCAGATCATGCCCGCCGGCCCCGAGCCGGCCCTCGACTGGACGCGCGGTTTCTTCGAGATCGCCGCCCAGCAGAAGCCCAAGCCCCAGACGGTCGCCCTGGTCGGGGCGGACGCGGAGTTCGCCATCAACGCCGTGGCGGGCGCGCGGGAGAACGCCAAGAAGATGGGCCTGAAGATCGTCTACGACAAGACCTATCCCCCCGCGACGGTGGACTACACCCCCATCGCGCGGGCCATCAAGGCCACCAACCCGGACGTCGTCTTCGTGGGCTCCTACCCGCCCGACTCGGTGGGCATGGTGCAGGCGGCGCACGAGGTGGGCCTCAAGCCCAAGCTCTTCGGCGGCGGGATGGTGGGCCTGCAGTACGCAGCCTTCCTGACGAAGCTGGGCCCCAAGCTGAACGGCATCGTGAACTACGATTTCTGGGTGCCCGAGCCCACGCTGAACTTCCCGGGCATCGAGGCCTTCCTGAAGAAATATCAGGTGAAGGCCGCCAAGGCAGGCGTGGATCCCCTGGGGCACTACCTCCCGCCCTGGTCCTACGCCTATCTCGAGGTCCTGGGCCAGGCCGTCACGGCCACCAAGAGCACGGACCAGAAGAAGGTGGCCGGCTACATCCGGAGCCACGAGTTCACCACCATCATCGGGAAGGTGAAGTTCGGCTCGAACGGCGAGTGGGCGACCTCCCGGGTGCTCCAGATCCAGTTCCAGGGCATCAAGGACAGCAAGCTCGACCAGTTCCACAGGCCCGGGAAGCGGATCGTCGTCTATCCCGAGCAGTGGAAGTCGGGCAAGATCCAGTATCCCTACTCCAGCGCGAAGTAGCCTGAGCCTGTCTCCCCGCAAGGAGCCAGGGGGCGCCGCCGCCCCCTGGCCTCCCGGCGGAGAGAGGGAGGTGTTTTGTCCTACGACTTGCTGCTGAACGCCGTCGCGGCGGGGCTGCTCCTCGGCGGCTTCTACGCCGCCGTGAGCCTGGGAATCTCGGTCGCCTTCGGCCTCCTGGACGTGGTGAACATCGCCCATCCCGTTTTCGTCATCCTGGGCGCCTACGCCGCCTATGTGATGAACGCCCGGTTCGGCTGGGACCCCGTCCTGACGGGCCTGGTCTTTACCCCCGTGTTCTACCTCCTCGGCATGGCCGTCTACCGCGTCTACTACGCCAGCTTCGAGCGCAAGGGGGAGGAGGCCCTGCGCGGCCTTGTCTTCTTCTTCGGCATCATGTTCATCGTCGAGGTGCTCCTCATCCTCGTGTACGGGGTGGACTACCGCCTGGTGGAAGCCCCCTACATCGGGGAGAGCTTCCACCTGGGGCCGGTCTCCATCGCCTACCGGCTCTTCGTCCCCTTCCTGGGCGGTGTGCTGCTGGCCGGGGGAGTCTACCTCTTTCTCGGGAACACCTTCTTCGGGCGGGCCATCCAGGGCGTCTCGCAGGACAGCCTGGCGCTGCGCCTGATGGGGGCCGACCCGATCCGGATCAAGACCATCGCCTTCGGCATCGCCATCGCCACGGCGAGCCTGGCCGGGAGCCTGCTCATCATCATCGGGCCGGTGGAGCCATCGATCGGGCGGGAGTACATCGGCCGGGTGTTCGCCATCGCCGTGCTGGGGGGCATGGGGAGCATCGGCGGCACCTTCGCCGCCTCCCTCATCCTGGGGGTGGTGGAGAGCCTCACCTCCACCTTCTACGGGCCCTCCTGGTCCACGGCGGTCTCCTTCGGCGTCCTCCTCCTGGTCCTGGCGCTGCGGCCCGCCGGGCTGTTCGGGAGGTGAGCGTGAGAGGCCGGACCCTCCTCGGGGTCGCCGTCGCCGTCGTCATCGGCGGCTACCTCACCACCCGCTTCGTCTCCCACGGCTACTTCTACTTCGCCTCCTACGTCATCCTCCAGTACATCATGCTGGCGACCGCCTGGAACATCCTGGGCGGCTACACCGGCTACGTGAACTTCGGCTCGGCCGCCTTCTTCGCCGTGGGGGCCTACACCTCGATCGTGCTGATCAAGGCGTTCAAGGCCTATTTCATCTTCCTGGCGCTGGCCGGGGGGCTGGCCTCGGCGCTGCTGGGCCTGGGCATCGGCTACCTGACGCTGCGCCTGCGGGGGGTCTTCTTCTCCATCGCGACCCTGGCCCTGGCCGTCGTGCTCCAGACGGCCGTCATCAATTGGGGGTACGTGGGCGGCGCCCGGGGGATCTACATCCTCCGCGCGCGGTCGGTGCCTTTCTTCTCGAGCTACACCGAGTTCCTCTTCTTCATGATGGTGGTGTTCGCGGTCCTCTCCGTGGCGGCGGCCTGGTGGATCGAGAACTCCTGGGTGGGGCGCGGCCTCGCCGCCATCCGGGACAACGAGGAGGCGGCCGAGTGCATGGGGGTGCCCACCCTCAAGCTCAAGCTCTTTGCCACCACGGTGAGCGGCTTCTTCATGGGGCTGGCGGGGGCGCCCTTCCCCTACTACGTGACCTACGTCGAGCCCTCTTCCGCCTTCAACCTCGACTACGCCGTGAACAGCCTCGCCATGCCCATGATCGGGGGGACGACCTCCTGGGCCGGGCCCGTGGTGGGAGCCATCCTGCTGGGCGCGGCGCAGCAGATCGCCACCGTGACCATCTCCTCGGCCTGGAACCTGCTGATCGTGGGGGTGGTGCTCGTGGCCTTCGTCATCCTGGCGCCCGAGGGGCTCGTGGGCCTCGCCCTGCGGCTCGCGCGGAAGAGGGGGGCGTGATGGCCCGGGCGCTGCTGGAGGTCCGGGGGGTGGTGAAGCGCTTCGGGGGCTTCCGCGCCCTGAACGGCGTCTCCTTCGGCGTGCGGGAGGGCGAGCGCTTCGGCCTCATCGGCCCGAACGGATCGGGCAAGACCACCCTCATCAACTGCGTCTCGGGGGCGCTCCGCAACGATGCGGGGACCATCCTCTTCCGCGGCCGCGACCTCGGCCCCCTCCCGGCCTACCGGCGCACCCGCCTCGGCATCGCCCGCAGCTTCCAGATCCCCCGGCCCTTCGCCAGCATGACGGTCGCGGCGAACCTCTGCATCCCGCTCGAGTACGCCGCCCACGCCCGCTCCCGCGGGGCGGACGTGGCGGCCGAGGCGCGCGAGATCCTCCGCCTCATCGGGCTGGAGGCCAAGGCCGACGTGCGCACCGGCGGCCTCACCCAGATCGAGATGCGCAAGCTCGAGCTCGCCCGCGCCATGGCGGCCAAGCCCAGCCTCCTCATCTCGGACGAGGCGATGGCCGGCCTCTCGAGCGGGGAGGTGGACGAGATCCTCGACCTCCTGCGCCGGCTGAACGGCCAGGGCATCACCGTCATCATGATCGAGCACATCATGCGGGCCGTGATGAGCTTCTCGGAGCGCATCGTGGTGCTCGACGCGGGAGAGAAGATCGCCGAGGGCACTCCCGGGGAGATCGCGGGCAACAAGGACGTGGAGCGGGCCTACCTTGGCGAATAGGCTGGTCGTCAAGAACGTGGAGGCGGGCTACGGCTCCGTCCGCGTCCTCCACGGCGTCTCGGTCGAAGTGGCCGAGGGCGAGACGGTGGTGCTCCTCGGCGCCAACGGCAACGGCAAGAGCACCCTCATCAAGTGCATCATGGGCATGGTGCGGCCCGAGGCGGGCGAGATCTACCTCGAGCGGGACGGCCAGCGGGTGGACCTCGTCGGGCGCGCCCCCGAGGAGGTAGTGAACCTGGGAATCACCCTCGTCCCCGAGGGCCGGCGGCTCTTCCCCAAGCTCACCGTCGAGGAGAACCTCCTCCTGGGCGCCTACCGGCCCGACGCCCGCCGCGCCATCGGGAGCAACATCGAGTTCTGCTACAAAGCCTTCCCCATCCTGGAGGAGCGCAGGCGCCAGCTCGCGGGCAGCATGAGCGGCGGCGAGCAGCAGATGCTGGCCGTGGCCCGCGCCTTGATGTCGGCTCCGCGCATCCTCCTGGTGGACGAGCCCTCGGTGGGCCTCGCCCCCATCTTCGTCAGCCGCGTGATCGCCAAGATCAAGGAGCTCAAGGAGAGGTACAACCTCACCGTCCTCATGGCCGAGCAGAACTTCAACCAGGCCGTCAAGATCGCCGACCGCGGCTACATCATCGTCCACGGCCAGATCGAGTTCGAGGGCAAAGACGCCCAGGCCCTGGCCGGCCACGAGCTGGTCAAGAAGTACTACCTGGGGGTGTAGGGGCGGCGTGAAACGCCAGCCGCCGGTCCGGACGTAGGGGCGCACGGCCGTGCGCCCCTACTGAAAATCGGTGCCTCGCCTCCCGATCCCGGAACTTAGGGGAATTTGAGGTAAGAACGATCCGGGGGGAGGGATGTATCTTCCCGCACGGGCGGACCTCTGCCTGGGGGTCTGCCGTCCGTAGGGGCGAACCCTCCTTCGGAGGCCGAAGCCCCTACGGAGGGCGAAGGCCTCGTGTTCGCCCCCTTCATCCGTGCCAGTGGGGCGAATACAAGATTCGCCCCTACGAATTCAGCTCGCACGGAGGTAAAATGAAAGTTCTATCGTTTTCCACTACATTCCACCGGAAAAAACACGCTTCCCGGTGGACGGACGGGGGGGGCGGGTGAAGCCGTCCGGGGTCTTGAGGGATAATGCGGGGTAATGAGGCCATTTTTTTCTTTTCTTCCCGGAAGGGGAATCCCCCGCCGGTTCTCTGGAGGCCTGGCCCATGCCCGATGACCGTCCCTGGCCCGCTACCCGGGAGCTCGCCCGGAGGATTTCCTCCACCCGGACGGAAGACGTGGACGCCCCCGCCCGCGCCAAGGCCCGGGAGGCGATCGTGGACACCCTGGGGGTGGCGCTCGCGGGGGCCAAGGAGGAGTGCGCCCGCATCGCCCGCCGCCTGGCGGACAGGGAAGGGGGCACCTCCTGCTCCCGGGTCTGGGGCGCGGGCGGACGCACCAGCCCCTCCTGGGCCGCCTTCGTGAACGGGACGGCGGGCCACGCCCTCGACTTCGACGACACCGACTTCATCATGCTCGGCCACCCGAGCGTGGTGCTCTCGCCCGCCCTCATCGCCCTGGCCGAGGAGCGCGGCTACGGCGGGGATGAGATCCTCGCCGCCTACGCCGTGGGCTTCGAGACCATCCGTGCCCTCGGCCGGGCGCTCAACCCCCGGCACTACCGGCGGGGCTTCCACGCCACCGCCACCCTGGGCACGGTGGGAGCGGCGGCGGCCTGCGCCCGCCTCCTCGGGCTGGACGAGGGCCGCGCCCGCCACGCCCTCTCCCTCGCGGCGAGCGAGGCGGCGGGCCTGGGGTGCAACTTCGGCACCATGACCAAGCCCTTCCACGCGGGCCAGGCCTCGCGGGCGGGGGCGGTGGCCGCCCTCATGGCCGAGATGGGCTTCACCTCGGGTCCGGACGCCCTGGAGACGGGCTACACGGCGGCGCTGGCGGCCGAGGGCATCGGGCCCGGCGCCGAGCGCTTCGCGGACTGGGAGGGCGCGGTCCGGTCCTGGGGCCCGCCCTGGGACATCCTGGAGGGGGTGAACGTCAAGCTCCACCCCTGCTGCGCCATGACCCACACCGCCATCGACGCCATGATCGAGCTCTGCGAGCGGGAGGGGGTGCGGGCCGGGGAGGTGGAGGCCATGGGCGCCAAGTCCTCCCCCATGGCCCTGAAGATCCTGCGCTACCCCTTCGCCCGGACGGGGCTGGAGGGGAAGTTCTCGATGCCCTTCTGCCTGGCCTCGGCCGTGGCGGACGGGCGGGTGAGCATCCCCCAGTTCGAGGAGGGCCGGGTCCGCCGCCCCGAGGTCGAGGCGCTCCAGCGGCGGGTGAGCTTCGAGCTCGACCCCGGCCTCGCCCGCGACGATCCCGAGAGCCACCGCGCCGAGGTCTGGGTGCGCCTCAAGGACGGCCGCGAAGTGCGCCGATTGGAGACGCGCCCCAAGGGCCACATCGAGCGCCCCATCTCCGCGAACGAGCTGCGGGAGAAGTTCATGGAGTGCGCGGCGGCCGTCCTCGCCCGCGCCCAGGCCGAGGCGGCCTGGGACGGCTGGTGGGAGCTGGAGAAGGCCCGGGACCTCGGGGAGCTCACCCGCCTCCTCCAGCCGGCGTGAGGGGGCGTG
>Ga0156093_1115_pt1 | contig 12287 bp, 13 predicted proteins | sample RifCSPlowO2_02_FD_107746 | JGI IMG/M metagenome (GOLD analysis project Ga0156093, IMG submission 107746) | Candidatus Tectomicrobia bacterium RIFCSPLOWO2_02_FULL_70_19 | reverse complement strand
GCGTGGAGGATGAAGGTCAGGGGCCCGGGCCAGAGCGCCTCCGTCAGGGCCCGCGCCCGGGGCGGGAGCGGCTCCGCGAGTAAGGCGAGCTGGCCCGCGTGGCCGATGATCACCGGCGCGCCCTTCTCCTCCGTGCGTCCCTTGGCGCGGTAGAGCCGCTCGATCGCTTCGTCGTCGAGGGCGCGGGCGCAGAGGCCGTACACCGTGTCGGTGGGGAGGGCCGCCACCTCCCCCTGGATGAGCACCGCCCCCGCCCGGCGCAGCGCCTCCTCGGCGGGCTTCGCGGGGTGGACGGAGAGGATCTCGGCCAAGAGGTCTCAGCCCTTGAGGGAGGTGCGCTTCTTCGCGGCGGCCCGCTCTTTCCGGAGGGCGCGGTCGGCCGCGAGCGCCTTCCCGCTCTGGGCCTCGGCGAAGCGGCGGTAGGCCCGTGCCGCGCGCGCGTCCCCCAGGGCGAGGATGCGAGCCGCGAAGAGCCCCGCGTTGCGGGCCCCCGTGGCGCCGATGCCCATCGTGGCGACCGGGATGCCGGGGGGCATCTGGACGGTGGAGAGGAGCGCATCCAGCCCTCCCAGGGAGGAGCTGTCGAGGGGCACTCCGATCACCGGCAGGTCGGTCTCGGCGGCCGAGGCCCCGGCCAGGTGGGCGGCCATGCCCGCCCCCGCGATGACCACGCGGATGCCCCGCCGGGGCGCCTCGCGCAGGTACTTCCGCACGGCCCCCGGGGTGCGGTGGGCCGAGAGGACACGCATCTCCCACCCGATCCCGAGCCCATCCAGCGCCTTGCCCGCCTCCTCCATCGCCGGGCGGTCCGAGGCGCTCCCCATCAGGATGCCCACTTGCGGTCCGGCCATCGCGTCCCTCAGGGGATGAAGGCCTGAAGCTCGATCTCGAGCTTCGCGCCCGCGATGATCTTGGAGGCCTGGAAGGTGGTGCGCGCGGGCGGGTCCACCACCCCGAAGTACTCCTCGAAGACCTTGTTCATCTCCTGGAGCTCGGCCAGGTCCTGCATGAGGATGGTCACCTTGACCGCGTTCTGGAGGGAGGTGCCCCCCGCCTCGCACACGGCCTTGAGGTTCTCCAGCACCCGGCGCGTCTGCTCGGCGACTCCACCGGGCACGAGCTCCCCTGTCTTCGGGTCGATGGGGAGCTGGCCGGAGCAGAAGAGCCAGCCGCCCGCGCGGATGGCCTGGGAGAGCGGAACCTTCCCGGAGGCAGCCTTGCCGGTCTTGATGACTTCCTTGGGCATCGGTCATCTCTCCTGATGGGGATGGGAGGGATTGGAGCGGTGAACCGCTTCCTGATACCCTGGCCCCGTCCTCCCGTCAAGACGCCGCGCCGCGCGCGAAGGAGCCAGGGATGGAGAGGGATCTCTTCGGCAGCCCGGAGCGGGAGGAGGCTCCCCCCGCCGCTCCGGGCGCCCCCGCCCCCCGGGACGCCCCCCTCGCCGACCGCATGCGCCCCCGCACCCTCGAAGAAGTCCTGGGCCAGGATCACCTGCTCGGGGAGGGCAAGGTGCTCCGCCGGGCCATCGAGCGCGACGAGCTGCGCTCGGCCATCTTCTGGGGCCCGCCGGGGACGGGCAAGACCACCCTCGCGCGCATCATCGCCGCCCGCACGAACGCCCACTTCATCACCCTGAGCGCCGTCCTCCACGGGGTGAAGGAGCTGCGCGAGGCGGTGGAGGAGGCGCGCAGGATGCGCCGCCGGGGGATGCGCACCATCCTTTTCGTGGACGAGATCCACCGCTTCAACAAGGCCCAGCAGGACGGCCTCCTGCCCCACGTCGAGGACGGCACCCTCGTCCTCATCGGGGCCACCACCGAGAACCCCTCCTTCGAGGTCATCGCCCCCCTCCTCTCGCGCTCGCGCGTGTTCGTCCTGAACCCCCTGGACGAGGGCCACATCGTCCGCCTCCTCCAGCGCGCGGTGGAGGATGGGGAGAGCGGCCTGGGCGCCGCCGGCCTCCGGGCCGAGGAGGGGGCCCTGCGCCGCATCGCCGCCCTCTCCAGCGGGGACGCCCGCCAGGCCCTCAACATCCTCGAGCTCGCGGCGGGGATCGCGCTGGACGAGTCCGCCATCGGCCGCCGCCCGGGCGGGGAGCCCGCCATCGGCGGCCTCGAAGTCGCCGAGGCCGCCCAGCGCAAGACCCTCCTCTACGACAAGGGGGGGGAGGAGCACTACAACCTCATCAGCGCGCTCCACAAGACGCTCCGCAGCTCCGACCCCGACGCCGCCCTCTACTGGATGGGGCGCATGCTCGAATCGGGCGAGGACCCCATGTACATCCTCCGCCGGCTCGTGCGCTTCGCCACCGAGGACGTGGGCATGGCCGACCCCCAGGCCCTCGTCCTGGCCATGGCGGCCCAGCAGGCCTTCCACTTCATCGGCCTGCCCGAGGGCAAGCTCGCCATCGCCGAGCTGGTCGTCTACCTCGCCACCGCCCCCAAGAGCGACTCCGTCTACCGCGCCCTGGGCGAGGCCGAGCGCGCCATCGACGAGCGCCCGGCCGAGCCCGTCCCCCCCCACCTGCGCAACGCCCCCACCCGGCTCATGAAGGACTTGGGCTACGGCAAGGGCTACCAGCACGCCCACCAGTTCGAGGACGCCGTGGTCGAGATGGAGGGTCTGCCCGGCGGCCTCAGGGGGCGGCGCTTCTACAAGCCCACCCAGCGCGGCTTCGAGGAGGAGGTGGGGCGCCGCATGGCCCGCAGGGAGGACCTCCTCACGGGCCGCATCGCCGAGCGGGTCAACTTCCCCCGCATCCCCGAGAGCGGGGAGGACCCCCGCTCCGCCGACCCCGCCATGCCGGGGAAGCGCGGGAGGCGGAGGAAGGAGTAGGGTTTCCGGCCGTTTTCGCGCTCTGGGCGGCATCCCCCGTTTCTGCCCGATTGATCGTTTCAGGGACCGGTGAAAGAATCCCTGCTCGAACCTGACCCGAAATCCCAGGCTGGCAGAGGAGGTGTGTCCATGCGCGCGTCCGGTGGATGGATCGTGGCTGTGGCAGCGATGGGGTTGTTCTTCGGCGCCGGCAGCGCCCACGCCGCCAAGGCCCGGGCGGCGCTCCAGGCCAAGAGCGGGAGCGGGGTCTCGGGCGAGGTGAGCTTCGAGGAGAAAAGCGGGGGCGTGCTGGTGCGCCTGAACCTGGCGGGGGTGCCCGCGGGGGCGCACGGCTTCCACATCCACGAGAAGGGGGACTGCTCCTCCGCGGACGGGCTGAGCGCGGGCGGGCACTTCAACCCCCTCAAGGCGCCCCACGGGGGGCCCGGGGACGTGAAGCGCCACGCGGGGGACCTGGGCAACGTGACGGCGGACGCCTCGGGCGCGGTGAAGCGCGAGAGCCTCTTCGCGGGCTTCACCCTGGGACGGGGCCCTACCTCGGCCCTCGGGAAGGCGGTCGTCCTCCATGCGAATCCGGACGATCTCAAGAGCCAGCCCGTCGGGAACGCGGGCGGGCGCATCGCGTGCGGGATCGTCGAGGCGGCGAAGTAGGGGGCGGATGATGGAGGTGGACCGCTTCGACCACGTCGTCTTCACGGCGCGGGACGTGGAGCGCACCTGCGAGTTCTACGCGCGCGTCCTCGGGATGGAGAAGGTCGTCTTCGACGGCGGCCGGGTGGCGCTCCGCTTCGGGCGCCACAAGATCAACCTCCACCAGGCGGGCCGGGAGTACCAGCCCCGGGCGGCCCAGGCCCTCCCCGGCACCCAGGACCTCTGCTTCGTCACCCGGGTGCCCCTCGCCGAGGCGATAGCCCACGTGCGCGCCTGCGGGGTGGGGATCGAGCTGGGGCCGGTGCGCAAGAGCGGGGCGCTGGGGGACATCCAGTCCTTTTACTTCCGCGACCCGGACGGGAACCTCGTCGAGGTGTCGAACTACCCCGAGGGGGCGGCCTGACCTCCGGGGGCCGGCCGGCCCCCGGAGGATTCTTCCTCCCGAGCTACTTCACCACGATATCCCACGGATGCAGCTGCTCGTCGTGCCGCGGGGTGAACTCGATCCGCTTGTTCACGCCGAAGACGTCGTGGAGCCGGTAGAGGACCTTGAACATCGCCAGGTCCTTCATCATGTCGGAGACCTTCTCGAAGGCGATCTGCTGCTCCTTCGGGTCCTCCATGGCCGCCGCCTTGTCCACCGCCTCGTCGAACTCCTTGAAGCAGACGCCGCTCCAGGCCCCCTGGCAGGTGGAGGTGCCGCGGAGGAGGAAGCTGGAGTCGCCGGTGGAGTTCCCGAAGGACTGGAAGTAGATGGAGGGGGTTTTGTTTTTCCCCTCCACGTAGGTGTTGAAGCTCCGGCGGAACATGGAGAAGGGCTGCGGGATGCAGCGGACGTCGAGGCCCACCTTCTGGAGCATCCCCGTCGCCGCCTCGCAGGCCTGGCGGTCGAAGGGGGAGTTCCCCTCCGGGCTGATGAAGTCCACCTTGAAGCCCTTCTCGTGGCCCGCCTCCTTCAAGAGCTGCTTGGCCTTCGCCGGGTCGTAGCCGTACCACTTCTTGCTCTCGTTGTAGCCGAACTGGGTCCAGGGGTGGAACATCTGGTGGGCCGGGTCGGCGTAGCCCGCGAGGAAGGTCTTGTAAATGGCCTCGGCGTTGATGGCGTAGTTGACGGCCTGCCTCACGCGCACGTCCGCGAAGGGTCCTCCCTGCGTCGTGAAGATGCCGATGTAGACGGTCCGGACGGAGGACTTGGAGACGACGTCAAGCTTGGGATCCTGCTTGATCTGGGGGATGAAGTGGGGGAGCACCTTGTGGGCGATGTCGATCTCCCCGGCCTGGAGCGCCTTCACGCGCGTGGTGGCCTCGGCGATGGGGCGCATGATGACGGTCTTGGGCCGGTTGGGGTACCTGTCGTTCCCCCACCAGGTGGGGTTGGCCTCGAACTCGTAGCGCTGGCCCTTGGTCCACCGCTTGAGGACATAGGCCCCGCCCGAGGTGAGGCTGCGGGAGAACTCCTCCTTCTTCTTCCCTTTGTTCGACAGGGAGATGACCTCCACCCAGTTCCCGAGGCGCCGGATGAGGCCGTTGTCCGGCACCTTCATCTTGAAGATGAACTCGCGCTCGTTGATGATCTCGATTTCGTCGAAGTCCTTCCAGTAGGCCCGCTGGTAGCTCTTGTTCTCGGGGTCCACGATCCGGCCCATGGAGTACTTGACGGCCTCGGAGGTGACCGGAGTCCCGTCCGTGAACTTGGCGTTGCGGAGGGTGAACTTCATCCGCTTCGAGTCCAGCCGCTCGTACTTCTCGGCCAGCCAGGGGACCACTTTCCCCTGCTTGGCGTCTTGGATAATCAGCAGGTCCGACGCCCAGGGCCAGACCATGGCGCCGATGAAGCTGGAGTAGACGTGGGGGTCCATCGTCTCCGGCTCGCCGTTGATGGCGATGGTGACGGTGCCCCGGGGCGCGGCCTGCGCCATGGGGGCCCACAGGAGAGCGAGGGAGAGGAACAACGCGACGGCCAGGCGGTTCCGCATGGGAGGTCCTCCCGTACGAAGGAGAGAAAGGTGAGGATGGGGCTTGACGCCCGGATCGTCCCATAGGACTTGGCCCGGGTCAAAAGGGCGCGGTTTCAAGAAGTGGAACGGGAGCCGGGTGGCCGGAAAAAGATTGCGCCGTGGCCGCTCACTCCTCCCGGCGGAGCTCCTCCTTGAGGAAGTGGCCCAGTGCCCGGACGCTGCTCTCCCGGGTGGCCGAGCCCTCCGGGTGGCAGAGGATCTCATCGTCCATCCGCGCGCGGCCCACGGCGATGCGCCGGCCGCCGGGGGTGACGTCGTCGAAGAGGGGGAAGGCGAAGAGGTTCGCGGCGTCCGGGTCGCGGAGGGCGATCCTCTAGAAACCACCTCCCCAATACCTCCCCCCCTGAGGGGGGAAGGAAAATCCGCCCCCTTCATGGGGGGAGGGAGCGCCGAAGGCGCGATGGGGGGTGGGTGTGGTGAAGGTGCTCTCCTCCATCCTGGCGACCCTCAGGAGACGCTCGTGCCGGGCCTCAGCCCGCGCGCCGGGGTGAGGGGGGCGGGGCGCTCCTCCTTGATCACCACCGTGCCGGCGATCTTGTCGTGCCAGGCTTGGGCGTCCCGGTCCCAGATGGCCCAGAGGTAGCCCAGCCCGAGGAAGAAGCTGCTGAGGGTGTTCTTCATCACGCTGCGCAGCAGCATGCGCCAGAAGCCGACCGGCTCCCCCGTCATCTTGTTCACCACCCGCTCCCCGAGCAGCCACTTGCCCGGCGTCAGGCCGCGCCGCATGAACAGCAGGAGCGCAACGGCGTAGATCAGCGTGGCCAGCCAGGCCCAGCTCGCGGGGGGATCGTCGAAGGGGGTCCGGCGGTAGGGGGCGGCGAGCAGGTAGGCGGTCGCGGGCACGAGGACGCTCAGGATAGAGTCCAGCATGTCGGCGGCGAAGCGCCGCAGGATGCTCGCCTTGACCCCCGCCTCCGCCTTGGGGAGGAACGCCTCGCACCACATGCAGAAGAGGCGATCGGGCACGATCTCCTTCGCGCAGCGCGGGCACTCCATGAAGCCCTCCCTCCCGGGGAATCTGGCCTCCACCCGGCGATCACTCTAGCATTCTTGGCGGGTCCGCGCAGGGAGCGGGAGCGGCGCCTCTCATGGCGGGTTTTCCCCGGGCCGGCGGAGCTCGAAGAGGAGCACTTCCTTCTCCCCGCCCCGGGCGGGCGCGGGGTGGGTGCCCCGGCCCGCGCGGCGGAAGCCCGCTTTCTCCAGCACCCGGACGGAGGCGGGGTTGCCGGGGAAGACGAGGGCTTCGATCCGCTCCACTCCCAGGGCCGAGAGGGCGAGATCGGCGAGGGCGGCCGCCGCCTCGGTGGCGTATCCCCGCCCCCACCATTCCCGCCCGAGCCAGTAGCCCAGCGCCGGGGGCTTGCCGGAGGGGTCCGTCTCGAGCGTGATGCAACCGATGAGGCGGCCGTCCTCTTTCCGCTCGATGGCCAGCGCCAGCGCGAGCCCATAGGCCTGGCAGGTGCGGACGCCGGCGATCCACTTCTCCGCCCCGCCCTCGGGGTAGGGGTGGGGGATGCGCCCGGTCTGGCGGGCGACCTCCCAGTCCGAGACGAGGGGGGTGATGGCGGGAGCGTCCGCGGGCGCGACCGGCCGCAGGCGCAGCCGCTCCGTATCCAGGAAGGTGAAGGTGGCGAAGGCGGGGAAAAGCACGGGCCGCCTAGCCGAAGACCTCGATCTCCGGCTCCTTCTCCCCCGAGTAGACGGCCTTCACCTTCCTCAGGTCGTCCAGCACCAGCCGCTTGTCGTTTGGGTTCCGCAGCAGGTAGGCCGGGTGGTAGGTTGCCAGGCAGGGGATGCCCTGGTAGCGCCCGAACTTCCCCCGCAGCTTGCCGATGGGCGTCTTGGTCCGGAGCAGCCACTGGGCGGCAAACTTGCCGAGCGCCACGATGAGCCTCGGGCGGATGGCGGCCAGCTGCTTCATCAGGTAGGGCTCGCAGCAGGCGATCTCGTCCGGCTCCGGGTTGCGGTTGCCGGGGGGGCGGCACTTGAGGATGTTGCAGATGTAGACCTCCCCGCGAGGCACCTCGATGACGTTCTCGATCATCTTGGTGAGCATCTGGCCCGCCCGGCCCACGAAGGGGATGCCCTGGGCGTCCTCGTCCGCCCCGGGCGCCTCCCCCACGAAGACGAGCTTGGCGGCGGGGTTCCCCACCCCGAAGACGAGGTTCGTCCGCCCGGCCCCGAGCTTGCAGCGCAGGCACCCCTCCACCGCCCGGGCGACCTCCTCGAGCGTCATCTCGGCCCCGGGGTCGAAGGGCAGGGGCGGAGGGGCGAAGCCGGCCGTCCTGCGCGCGGCGGCGGCGAGGAGGGAGCTCTGGGGCGCATCCATCATCGGGAGAAGGCCCGGCTGGGCCGCCGCGGGCGGCGCCTGCGGCCGGGTTGAAGCCTGCGGCCGGGTTGAAGCCTGCGGAGGGGGAGATTCTTTCACGAGCGGAGGGACTTCTGTGCCCGGCGGATAAAGCGCGGGCGCGGCGGCGGGCGGAGCGGACACCGGGATCACGGCCGCGGCAGAAGGCCGGGAGGGCCGGGCGGCCAGGGAGACGTACTGCACCCCCGCCGCGCGGAGGCTCTTCACGTGTCCGAGCAGGGCCCGGGCGATCTCGTCGCGCTCCGACATGGCGTCACCGGAAGCCGGGCGGGGAACTTATTCCGTTGACTTTACCTTCTGCCACATTTCGGCCAGCCGGTCGAGGATGGCCGAGGCCAGGGCGTCCTTCCGGAGGCGGGGGAAGTGTTCCTCCTTGCCCCCGGCGCGGATGAGAACGGCCGTGGCCGAGTCCGCCCCCATCGCATCTTCTTCCCCGGCGACCCGGTTCGCCACGATGAGGTCGAGCCCCTTGCGGCGGAGCTTGTCCTTGGCGTTCTTCGTCAAATCCCCGGTCTCAGCGGCGAAGCCGACGAGGAGGCGCTTGCCCTTCTTCTTCCCCATCTCGGCCAGGATGTCCGCCGTGCGCTCGAGCGTGAGGGTGAGGGGGCCCTCCTTCTTCTTCTGCTTGTGGACGGTGGCGCGGGCCGGGCGGTAGTCCGAGACGGCGGCGGCCATGATCCCGGCGTGGGCGTCCTTCCAGGCGGCGAGGACGGCCTCGCGCATCTCCGCCGCGGACTCGACGCGCATCGTCCTGAGGCCGGGCGGGCCGGGGAGGCCCGCCGGGCCGCTCACGAGCGTCACCTCGGCCCCGCGCGCGGCGGCGGCGGCGGCCAGGGCGTAGCCCATCTTCCCGCTCGAGCGGTTGGTGAGGTAGCGCACGGCGTCCCACCTCTCCCGGGTGGGCCCGGCGGAGACGACGAGCCGCATCCCGGCCAGGTCGTGCGGGGGGGCAAGGAAGCGTAGCACCTCCGCGAGAATCGCCTCCGGCTCGGGCATCCGGCCCGATCCCTCGCCTTCCTCGGCCCGGGCCATCCGGCCCACCCCCGGTTCCATCACGAAGTGGCCCCTCTCCTTGAGCTTCCGCACGTTCTCCTGCACGGCGGGGCTCGCCCACATCCGAGGGTTCATGGCGGGGGCCACGAGGGCGGGGGGCCGGGCCGAGAGGAGGAGGGTGGAGAGGAAGTCGTCCCCGATCCCGCCGGCGAACTTGCCGATGAGGTTGGCCGTCGCGGGGGCGACGACGACCAAGTCGGCATGGCCGGTGAGCGAGATGTGGGGCATGTCGCCCGGGTGCGAGGCCCCCTCGATGGGGAACATCCGAGAGATGGGGGTGCGCCCCGTCAGTACTTCGAAGGAGAGGGGCTGGACGAAGGCCAAGGCGCTCCGGGTGAGGACGGCCTGGACCTCGGCCCCCAGGAGGGTGAGCTGGCGGGCGAGGTCGATGGCCTTGTAGGCCGCGATCCCGCCCGAGACGCCCAGCACGATCCGCTTGCCCGCGAGGGCCCCGCTCATGCGCCGCCCCCCGCTTTCCCCCGGTGGCCGTTGATGATGGCGGCGAGCTCCCGGTAGGCCGCGTCCAGGTCCTCGTTCACGATGACGTGATCGTAGAGGCTGCGCTGGGCCATCTCCTCCTCGGCGCGCGCGAGGCGGCGCAGGATGCGGTCCTCGGTCTCCGCCCCCCGCTTGCGGAGGCGGCTGGCGAGCTCCTCCAGCGAGGGCGGCATGATGAAGACGAGGGTGGCGTCGGGGCGGCGGCGCTTCACCTGGAGGGCGCCCTGCACGTCCAGGTCCATGATGACGTCCTCGCCCGCCTCCAGGCGCCTATCCACGGCGTCGGCGGGGGTCCCGTAGTGGTCCCCGAACACCTCGGCCCACTCGAGGAAGCCGTTCCGCTTGATGCGGGCGTGGAACTCGTCCGGGTTGAGGAAGAAATAGTGGACGCCCTCTTTCTCGTAGTGGCGGGGCGGGCGGGTGGTGGCGCTGACCGAGTGCCAGATGCCGGGGACCTCGCGCACCGCCCGATCGATGAGGGAGGACTTCCCCGCGCCGGACGGGGCCGAGAGGACGAAGATGTGGCCGCGGCGCGCGCTCATTCGACGTTCTGCACCTGTTCGCGGATCCGCTCGATGGCGCTCTTGAGGTCCACGGCCCGCTGGGTGAGGGGAAGGTCCCCCGACTTCGAGGCGACGGTGTTCGCCTCGCGGTTCATCTCCTGGACGAGGAAGTCGAGCTTACGCCCCGCGGGCCCCGGGGCGGCCAGCATCCCGCGGAACTGGGCGATGTGGCTGGCCAGCCGGCTCAGCTCCTCGCTGATGTCCCCGCGCTCGGCGGCGTAGATGAGCTCCTGCTCCAGCCGGCCCGCGTCCAGGGCGAGGCCCTCGGCGAGCTTGAGCAGCCGCTCGCGCAGCCGCGCCTGGATGGCCTCGCGCGCCTCGGGCACCCGCCCGCGGATCTCGGCGCAGATGCGCTCCACCTCGCCCAGGTGGCCGAGGAGGTCCCGGTCGAGGGCCCCCCCCTCCCGGCGGCGCATCCCCGCGAGGGATTCGAGGGCCTCCCCGAGGGCTCCGAGCAGGGGCCCGCGCAGCTCCTCCTCGGCGAAGGAGGGTTCCTGGGGCCGCAGGGCGTCCCGGAAGGCGGCGAGGAGGGGGAGGTCCACCTCGCCCGGCAGGCCCAGTTCCCGGCCCAGCGCCCGGAGGGAGTCCACGAAGGCGCGGGCGGCCGCGGGGTCGAGGGCGGGGGCGCCGTTGGCGCTCTCGTCCAGGCGGAGGTAAACGTCGAAGCGGCCCCGGGCGAAACGGGCCTTGATGGCTTCCCGGACCTCGCCTTCCAGCGGGAGCGACCACCGCGGCCCCCGGACCGATGCCTCAAGGAAGCGGTGGTTGACCGAGCGGGCCTCCACCGTCAGGGTGCCCCCCCGCAGGGGCCGCTGGCCCGATCCGTAACCCGTCATGCTCTCGGTGGTCACCGTCGCCTCCATGCGGCTTAACGCCGCTATCAAAAAAGATTACAGTAAGTTCCATAGAGAGCCCTGTCAATTTGCGGCCCCGCCGCCCGGCCCCTTCGAGCCCATGGACGCCTTCGTTCTCCAAGCCATCGCCCGCGAGCTGGATGCGGCCCTCCGGGGCGGCCGCCTGGAAAAGGCCGCCCAGGCGGACCCTTTCACCTTCGTGCTCACGTTTTCTTGCCGGGACAGGCGGGCCCGGCGGCTCCTCCTGAGCGGGGGCCTCTCCCACCCCAGGCTCCATCTGACAGAGGGGAACCCGCCCGCCCAGGCCGAGCCGGGCGATTTCCTCAGGAGCCTGCGCAAGCACCTTGCGGGCTGCCGGCTGACCCGGGCGGCGGCGGGGGAGTGGGAGCGCGTGGTTCAGCTCTCCTTCGAGCGTCCGGGCGGGGACGCCTACGCCCTCCTGGCCGAGGTGATGGGCCGCTGGAGCAACCTCGTCCTCGTGGAGGGGAAGACGGGCGTCATCCTCGACGCCCTGCGCCTCTCCACCGGGGAAGCGAACCCCGCGCGCCCCATCGAGCGGGGCGCCGCCTACCGCCTGCCCCCCGCCCAGAAGAAGCGCGCGCCGGACGCGATCGGAGAGGAGGAGTTTCTCGGCCTGCTCGCCGGAGCGGGGTCGAAGAATGGGGACCCGGACGAGCGGGCGCGCTGGCTGGTGCGCACCTTCGGGGGGCTGAGTCCGGCCGTGGCCGCCGAGGTCGCGGGGCGCGCGGGCGAGGACCCCCGCTCGCTCTGGGAGGCCTTCGCCTGGGCGGTGGGGTGCTACCGCGGGGGCGGCTTCCGCCCCGCGCTCCTCCTCGATCCGCAGGGTGCCCCGGCGGGGCTGAGCGCCCTCGAAGTCCGTGCCCTGCCCCCGGAGCGGGTCCGGCCCTGGCCCTCCATGAACGAGGCGGCGGACGCGTTTTACCGCGAGACGGCGGGAGGGGCTACCCTCGCGGCGGAGCGGGCGGCCCTCGCGGGGAGGGTGCGGGGCCACCTCAGGCGGACCGGGCGCAACCTCGCCGCCGTGGAAGGGGACCTGCGCCAGGCCGAGGAGGCCGAAGACTGCCGCCTCAAGGGGGACCTCCTGCTCCGGCACCTGGAGGATGCGGTGGAGGGCGCGCCGAGCGTGCAGGTCGAGCACGGGGGGGAGCGGGTGGAGATCGCGCTCGACCCGCGCTTCTCGCCTTCGGAGAACGCCCAGCGCTACTTCCGGCGCTACAAGAAGCTCAAGCGGCTCCTCGGCGCGGGCGGGAGGCGCCGCCAGGCGCTGGAGGGCGAGCGCGCCTTCCTGGAGGAGCTGCTCTACGATGCGGAGGAGGCCGAGGGCCCCGAGGCCCTGGCCGGGGTGCTCCAGGCCCTCGCGGAGGGAGGGTTCGGCCGGAGGGAAGCGTCCCCTCCCAAGCGGAAGCGGGGAAGAGCGGCCGCC
>Ga0156093_1099_pt4 | contig 12577 bp, 14 predicted proteins | sample RifCSPlowO2_02_FD_107746 | JGI IMG/M metagenome (GOLD analysis project Ga0156093, IMG submission 107746) | Candidatus Tectomicrobia bacterium RIFCSPLOWO2_02_FULL_70_19 | reverse complement strand
TCGAGCCGCTGCCCATGAGCGAGTGGTGGCGGGACGTGCGGACCGGAATCCGGTGGGCCTGCGAAATCCGATCCAGCGCCCAGAAGCCGACATTGTGGCGGGTCAGGGCGTACTCCGGGCCCGGATTCCCCAGACCCACCAGAAGCGCCGCCGCGGCCATCGGTCCGGCCGCCAGAAGCGGCCCAGCCCTCTACTTCTTCTCTTCCTTGCCCGTGTCGCCCTTGCCGGATTCGCCCTTGCCCCCGTCGCCGGCGGCGGCAGCCTCAACCGGCGCAGCCCCCTCCTCACCGACAGGCACGGCTTCCTCGGCCGGCTTCTCTTCCTCCTCCACCGGCGCCGCCACCGTCAGGATGGGTTCCTCGGGATCGGACACGAGGTCCACCCCCTCCGGGAGCACGATGTCGCGCACGTGGAGGACGCCGTTGAGGTTCACGCCCGAGACGTCCACGGGGACCTCCTCGGGGATGGCGATGGGGAGGCACTCCACCTCGAGCTCGCGCATGAGCTGGGAGAGCACGCCGCCCTGCTTGACGCCGGGAGCGTCGCCCCGGAGGACGATGCGCACCTCGACCTTGATCTTGCGGTCCATGCGGATTTCCAGGAAGTCCGCGTGGAGGATGCGCCCCTTCATGGGGTCGCGCTGGAGCTCCTTGACGAGGACCGGGCGCTCCCCCTTCGCGTCGCCCGTGACGTTCAGCTGGATGATGACGTTGGCCCCCGCGCGGGTCGCCAGCACCCGCTCCAGCTCCTTTGGCTTGACTGCCAGGGAGGTGGGCTCATGGATCCCATACACCACGGCGGGGACCTGCCCCCCCCGCCGCAGCTGGCGCGCGGCGCCCTTGCCCTTCCCCGTCCGGCGCTCCACTTCCAGGTTCAGGATGTCCATCTCTGCGTCACTCCAGCGGGTGGCCCTTTGCCCGGGCCCCTCAAACGAAGAGACTGCTCACCGAGGCGCCCTCGTGGATGCGGCGGATCGCCTCGGCCAGCAGATGGCCCACGCTCAGCACCGAAATCTTCTCCGAGCGGGCCCCTTCCTCAGACAGCGGTATGGTGTCGGTGACCGCGACCTCCGCGAGCGGGGACGCGTCGATGCGCTGGATCGCGGGCCCGGACAGGACGGCGTGGGTGCAGCTGGCGAACACCCGCCGGGCGCCCGCCTCCATGACCGCCTCGGCCCCCTGGGACAGGGTGCCCGCCGTGTCCACGATGTCGTCCACCAAGAGCACGTCGCGGTCCTTCACGTCCCCGATGATCCGGACCACCTCGGCCACGTTCGCCCGATCGCGGCGCTTGTCGATGATGCCGAGCCCCGCGTTCAGGCGCTTGGCGTAGGCGCGGGCCCGCTCCACCCCGCCGGCGTCCGGGGAGACCACCACGAGGTCCTCGACTTCTTTCAGGCGGAAGTAGTCGATCATGATGGGCGCCGCATAGAGGTGGTCCACCGGGATGTCGAAAAACCCTTGAATCTGGCCCGCATGCAGGTCCATCGTGATCACCCTGTCCGCTCCCGCCGCGGCGAGCAGGTTCGCCACCAGCTTGGCCGTGATGGGGACGCGGGGCTGGACCTTGCGATCCTGGCGGGCATAGCCGTAGTAGGGGATGACCGCCGTGATCCGCTCGGCCGATGAACGCCGGAAGGCGTCCATCATGATGAGCATCTCCATCAGGTTGGCGTTGCCGGGATGGCAGATGCTCTGCACGGCGAAGACGTCCGCCCCCCGGATGTTCTCCTCGATCCGGACGAACGTCTCCCCGTCGCTGAAATCCTCGATCTCGATCATCCCGGGCTGCACCCCGAGCGCCTTCACGATCTCGGCGAACAGCGCGGTGTTCGAGCGGCCCCCGAACACCTTCAGCTCGTATTCCCTCACCCCGGAGCACCCCCTGGAAGGGCCGAAGCGCAAAAAGAGCGGTTTTAGTACTCAAATTTCACCATGGGGTCAAGTCGTCCTCCCCCAATCGAAGGGGAGAAGGAGCAAAACGGGAACTTCGTCTTATTTTCGTCCAGGCCGGCGCAACTCCCTTCCTCCCCCGTCCGCTCCCAGGAATGGAGAAGATACCAGCGGCCGCACCAGCCAGCGTTCCCAGCCCCGCCCCGGGCCGAAGCGGCCGAGGGCATCGAGCGCGCTCTCCCGGTTCGGGAACAAGCCCCAGAGCGCGGGCCCGCTCCCGCTCATGAGCGCCCGGGAAGCCCCCAGGCGGAGCAGACGGTCCCGGGCCGCGCGCAGGCCAGGGTGATGCTTGAACACCACCTCTTCCAGGTCGTTCCGGTAACCGGGGGCAGCATCCCCGGGAGCCGAGGCCGACTCTCCCCGTAATCCCCTCTCCCGCATCCAACCGTAAACCACTGATGTCGCTAGAGAATAGCGGGGCTTGGCCAGGAGGAACCACCCCCGGCGCAGGGGGGCCCGGCGGGCCACCCTCTCCCCCCGTCCCCGGCACACCGACGCCGGCCCCGCCAGAAAGGAGGGGACATCCGACCCTAAGGAGGCTCCGAGGCGGCGGAGCGCCTGGATCGGGAGCCCGAGCCCCCACAGCCGGTTCAGCCCCCAGAGGGCGGCCGCGGCGTTGCCGCTCCCTCCGCCCAAGCCGGCCCCCGCCGGAATATTTTTTTCGAGATGGAGCCGGGCGCCGAGCGTCCGATCCCCCGCCACCGCCCTGAGGGCCGCCGCCGCGCGGTGGACCAGGTTCTCACCACCCCCGGGCACCCCCCGGCCCTCCACGCTCAAGCGGATGGCCCCCCGGCCCTCCTCCATCCAGAGGCGGTCGAAGAGCGAAACCTGCTGAATCCAGGTGACCACCTCGTGATAGCCGTCGGGGCGGAGGCCCAGCACGCGCAGGCCCAGGTTCACTTTCGCCGGACTCACCAGCCAGAGCCTCGCCGTTTTCACCGGAGAGTCTCTCCCTCGAGGGGAAGCACCTCGGCTCCGGGCGGGACGGGGAGGTCGAACACGCTGTCGGGGAAATCCGGCGGGGAAGCGGGGGCGCCGGAAACCTCCAGCCGGAGCCGGCTCGCGCGCCTCGGGCCAGCGACCTCCACCCACTCGGGGATGCGCGCCCCGCCCCACTCGCGGAAGGGGCCGAAGCGGACCTCAATCTCGGCGCCGGGCTCGCCCAGCCGCGCGGCCCGGGGCAGCCAGCTCTCGCGCTCCAGCCAGACCACCTGCCGGCGGTCCAGGCCCTCCGCAGGGGGGAGCTCCAGGCGCAAGGCGCCCGCCTCGGCATCCCACGCGAGGAGGACCCGCCCCGCGTCCACCCCCTCGGCGGCGGGCAGGGCCCCCTGGAGCAGGCGGACGAAGAGCCCGCTTCCGATCGGCACCCCGAACAGGCGGGCCATGGACTGGGCATCCGCCCCTCCCTCGAAGAACCTCGCCCGTCCGGGCACATAGGCCCGCAGGGAGGCTCCCCGCACCGCCACCACGAACAGCGGAGCGCCCAGGGGAGACAACGGCTCCAGCCGCAGGGCGGCGGGCGCCCGCCAGAGGAGCACCGCCTTGCCCGCATAGGTTCCGCCCAGGCCCAGCTCCCGGGCGAGGAGCCCCGCCGGCGCTTCGGCCAGCGCGAACTGGATTTGGAAGGAGGCCAGCGTCCGCAGGGAGCGCAGGTGGGGCCGGGCGCGGAGGCGGGCCAGAACTTCGGCGGGAGCGGGCAGAACAGCGGGCGGCGCGGGCTCCCACGCGGCGCAGCCGGCCGCGAGGGCCCACACCAGCGCGCCGCCGAGAAGAAGACGCCTCACGCGCGATAGTCCGATGGCGCTTTACCGGGCTCTGCGCCCTGCCCCTTCGTGGCGGCGGATTTTCTCCTGCACATCCTTGTTCTTCGGGTCGGCCTTGAGCGACTTGCGCCAGGCGTCGAGGGCCTTGGGGGCGTCGCCCAGGGCGAGATGGATGTCCCCCAGGTGGTCGAGCATGACGGCGTCCTCGGGCTGCTGGTTGAGGGCGTGGGTGATCTTCAGGAGGGCCTCGCGGAACCGGCCCTGGCGGTAGTAGACCCACCCCAGGCTGTCCAGGAAGGCCGGGTTCGACGGCTCGACGGCGAGGGCCCGGTTGAGCAGCTGCTCCGCCTCGGGGATGTTCTTGTTGAGCTCGGCGAACATGTAGCCCAGCAGGTTCAGGGCGTTGGCGTGCTTGGGGTTCATGCGGACGATCTCGCGCGTCGCGGCCTCCACCTCATCCCACCGCTTGAGCTCGTAGTAGGCCGAGGCCAGGTTGAAGCGGTAGAGGGCGGATTTCCCGTCGAGCTCGACCGCGCTCAGGAAGAAGGGCGCGGCCTCGGCGAACTTCTTCTGCCGCATCAGGATCCCGCCCCGCGCGAAGGGGACGCGGGCGTCCTTGGGGTGCTGCTTGGCGGCGTCGTCCAAGATGGCGTAGGCCTTCTCGGCCGAGTTGCCCTTGGCGTAGAGGCGGGCGAGCTGGATGCGGCCCTCCACCGTGGCGGGGACGAGGGAGATGAGCTCGCGGAGCTCCTTTTCGGCCAGGGCGGGCTGATCGAGCTCCTCGTAGATGGCCGCGACGAAGCGGCGGACGGCCTCGTCCCTGGGGTTGCGCGCGAGGACGAAGCGGAACTCGCGCAGCGCCTCCTGGAAGTTGCGCCGCTCGAAGCGCAGGAAGCCCAGGGTGCGGTGGACGTCGAGGTTGCCCGGCTCCTCCTGGCGGAGCCGCTCGTACTCCTTGAGGGCGCCCTCCAGGTTCTCCTTGCGGATGTAGACCTGCCCCAGCCGGGCGCGCGCCTGCCGGTTGTCGGGCTCGTATGAGAGGATCTTCTTGTAGATCTCCTCCGCCTTGCTGAAGTTGCCCCGCGACTCGTGCAGGCCCCCCAGCATCAGCAGGCCGCGGGTGAACTGCGGCTGCTGATCGACCAGGGAATTGAGCTCCCGCTCGGCCTCGTCGTACTTGCGCAGGCGGATGTACCCCTGGGCGAGGTAGAAACGGGCCAGCACGTCCCCGCGCTCGGCCTTGACCAGCTTCTGCAGGAGGTCCACAGCCTCCTGGTTCCGGCCCAGCTCCAGGTAGGAAGTCCCCAGGAGGAGCTGCACCTCGGTCTCTCCGGGCTTGAGCTTGAGCAGCTTCTCGTAGACCGCGACGGCCTCGGCCAGCTTGCCCCGCGCGGTGTAGATCCCGCCGAGGATCAGGTAGGCCTGGGTTTCCTGCGCGTTCAGCTCGACCGCCCGGCGCGCGAGCCCCTCGGCGCGGCTCATGTTCCCCTGCCGCACCAGGAGCGACGCCAGCCGCGTCAGCAGGAAGGCGGACTTGGGGTCTTCCTGGACCGCCCGGGACAGCTTATCCCGGGCATCGTCCAGGCGGCTGTTCAGCTCGTCCCGGTAGCCCAGGATGAAGTGATAGTAGGACTCGGCCGTCCCCGGCTGCCCGGACGGCTCGGCCGGTCCGAGATCGACCTGGACTTCCACGGCGGCGCATCCCGATCCCAGCACGGCCAGCAGGCAAGCCGCCGCCAGCCGGAGGGTCCGCTTCCTCATCCTTTTTTCCCCCTATCCACTGCCCGAGAGGGTTCCGTCAGCGCACCGCTGCGCCGGCGGGCCCGGTGAAGAAGGCGCTCGGCGCTTTCCCGCAGTTCGGGATCGCCGAGGCCTGCAAGCGCGGCCTCAATCGCGGGTTCATCCTCCGCGGCGATGCGGGCGGGGGAGGGCGCGGGCGAGTCCCCCCCGGTCCATCCGGCCTCGGGCGCCCATTCCCCCAGCCTGAGCGTCAGGGCCGTGAACTCCTCCGCGCCCAGAGCCTCGTTGAGCCGGCCCAGGAGCTCCGCCTCGCGAAGCTTCAACTCCTGGAGCCAGGCCGAATCATTCACTTCCACGAAGAGCCGCTTGTGCCGCACGGCCGCCGGCCGGGCCACCCGGGCGAGTGCCCCGCCCACCGCCGCCTCCCATACCCGGAACACGCGGTGGCGCGAGAGCTTCCGGCCCCAGGGCTCCCGGCGCCGCAGGTCCCCCAGCAGGCGGGCGAAGTCGGCCATCTCGCGCCAGCCGCCGGCGGCCATCAGCCCCTCCCGCTCGCGGAGGCGGCCGGGCGCTGCGCCTCCCCTTCCCCGAGGAGGCCCGTGATGGCGGCCATCACCTTGGCGATGATCGCCCGGCTCGACTCCTTGGGATTGGGGAGGGCAATCTCATCGTCCAGGGGCAAGGGCTTCCCGAACTTCACCTCCACCGTGGCGCCCGGCCGAGGCAGCGTCTTTCCGATCGGGACCACGTCCTCGGCTCCCCGGATCGACATGGGGATCACCACGGGCCGGGCGTTGCGGATGATCCGGCCCACGATCGGGTTGCCCTCCCCGAGCGAGCCGTCGCGGCTCCGGGTGCCTTCGGGGTAGAGGATCACCTTGTCCCGCCGGACATATTCCTCAACCTTGCGGATGGAGGACAAATCCCCCCTTCCCCGCTTGACGGGGAAACCCCGCCACTGGGTGAGGACCCAGCCCACCACCGGCATGCGGAAGAGCTCCTCCTTCCCCGCCAGGCGCAGCGCCTCCTGGGGGAATTTCGTGTAGATGCACCACGGCACCACCAGCACGTCCAGCGCCGAGCGGTGGTTGCACAGGAAAAGCACCCTCCCCCCCGGCGGGACGTTCTCCAGGCCGGAGATCCGGAAGGTGAGAAAGAGGCGGAAGAAAACCGTCAGCAGGGAGAACCCCAGCCAGATCATGATCCGCTCTTTCCAGGGACCCGGACCGCCCATCTCTCCTCTCTGCTCACTCCCCAGGGAAACCGGCCGGAGGGCGCCGGGGGCGGCTGCCCATCCGGATGATTATACAACCCCTTCGGAAAGAAGGCATTCCGCCTCTCCGGCGCGGCCGGGAGAGCCGCGGGCGCGCTCACCCTCCCACCGGAACAAGCCACCCTCGCCATCGTTTTGTTCTTGCCGGGGTTCCCGGCGGATGCAATAATCCGCTCGTTTTGAGATTCGAAACCCGCCCCTGGCCATTGGGACACCACCGGGATGGAGTTGAACCCCCGAATCTTCCGCGAATACGACATCCGGGGGGTCGTGGACCGCGACCTCTCCCCGGAGGTGGTCCGCCTGATCGGGCACTCCATCGGCACTCACTTGGGCGGGGCGCAGGGGGCGCGCGTCGCCCTCGGCCGGGACAACCGCCTCTCCTCCCCGGCCTATTACCAGGCCATGCGGGAGGGCCTGTGCGCGGCCGGGTGCGGGGTCACCGGCATCGGCATGGTGCCCACCCCCTGCCTCTCCTTCGCCACCCACCACCTCGCCGTCCAGGGGGGGGTACAGATCACCGGAAGCCATAACCCTCCAGAATTCAACGGCCTCAAGGTCACCAAGGGGAAAGAAGCCATCCACGGCGAGGAGATCCAGCATCTCTACCACCTCATCCGGGACGGAAAGCTCCATCAAGCCCGCCAGCCCGGTGGCTTCGAAGAGGTGGACATCCAGCCCGCCTACGTCGCCCGCGCGAGCCAGGGGCTCCGGCTGGGGCGCCCGGTCAGGGCGGTGATCGACGCCGGGAACGGCATCGGCGGGCCGGTGGCCACCCGGGTGCTCCAGGCCATCGGCGCCGAGGTGATCGGAATCTTCACCGAGCCCGACGGCACCTACCCCCACCATCATCCCGACCCCACCATCCCCAAGAACCTCGAGAGCCTCATCGCCAAGGTCAAGGAGACGGGCGCCGAGGTGGGGGTCGGCCTCGACGGGGACGGGGACCGGCTCGGGGTGGTGGACGCGACCGGCCGGATCATCTGGGGGGACGAGCTCCTCATCCTCTACTCCGGGCCCATCCTGGCCCGGCGGCCGGGCGAGGCCATCGTCTTCGACGTCAAATGCTCCTCCCGCCTCTCGGAAGCGGTCCGGCGGATGGGCGGGCGGCCGGTCATGTCCGCCACGGGCCACTCCCTCATCCGGGCGCGCCTGGTGGCCGAGAAGGCCCCCCTCGGCGGGGAGCTTTCGGGCCACATCTTCTTCGAGGACGGCTACCTGGGCTACGACGACGCCATCTACTCCGCCGCCCGGCTCCTCCACCTGCTGGGCACGGAGAAGCGCACCCTGGCCGAGCGGATGCGCGGGATTCCTCCCGCCCTCGCCACCCCCGAGATGCGGATCGACTGCACCGACGAGGAGAAGTTCCCCATCGTCGAGGAGATCAAGGCGCACTTCCGCACGAAATACGAGACCATCGAGGTGGACGGGGCGCGCGTCAACTTCCCCAAGGGCTGGGGCCTGGTGCGGGCCTCCAACACCCAGCCCGTCCTCGTCCTGCGCTTCGAGGCCGCGGACGAGGCCTCGCTCAAGGCCTACCAGAAGGAAGTCTTCGACCGCCTCAGGCAGTTCCCTTCCGTCAAGCTCCCGAATGCGTAGCGTCCGGCGGGTCTTCTGAGATGGCGCGCGTGGACCCGAAGCTGTGGGCGGTCATCATGGCCGGGGGGAGCGGGACCCGCTTCTGGCCCGTGAGCCGCGCGCGCCGCCCCAAGCAGTTCCTCCCGCCGGGCGGGGGGAGCCCCTCCGCCCCCAAGGGCCGGCAGGCGCAGGGCTCGCTGCTCGCCCTGACCGTGGAGCGCCTGAAAGGCCTCGTCCCGCCCGAGCGGACCCTCATCGCCGGCTCCGCCGCCCACCGGCGCCTCATCCGCGAGGCCCTGCCGGACGTGCCGCCGAGCCGGATCATCCTGGAGCCCGAGGGGAGGAACACCGCCCCCTGCCTGGGGCTGGCGGCCCACCTCATCGACGGCTGGGAGCCCGGCTCCATCATGGCCGCCTTCCCGGCCGACCACCACATCGGCCGGCCCGCCGCCCTGCGGCGGCTGGTGCGCGCCGGCGCCTTGTTGGCGGGCCTGCGGGACGCCATCGTGACCCTGGGCGTCCCGCCCCAGTGGCCCGAGACAGGCTACGGCTACATCGAGGCCGGCCGGAAGTTCCGGATCCCCGGCGGTGGAGAGGCCTGCGCCGTGCAGCGCTTCATCGAGAAGCCCCCGCTCGCCCAGGCGAGGCGCTTCCTCGCCTCGGGCGGCTACTACTGGAACGCCGGGATCTTCGTCTGCCGCCCCGAGCGCCTCACCGGGGAGATTGACCGCCGCATCCCCGAGACGGGGAAGCTCCTGCGCCGCGCGGCCACCGCCCTGCGCCAGCGCCAGCAGGCCGCATTCGCGCGCGCCTTCCGCGCCTGCCAGCCGATCAGCGTCGACTACGCCGTCATGGAGCACGCGAACGGAGTGGTCGTGCTCCCGGCCGAGATGGGGTGGAGCGACCTCGGCAGCTGGACCGTGCTCCGGCGCCTCCTCCCCCAGGACGAATCGGGCAACTTGTGGCTGGTCCCGCGGAACACCCGGCCGGTGTCGCTCGACTCCCGCAACCTCATCGTCCGCTCCTCCAAGCCGCTCGTCGCGGCGCTGGGGGTGGAGAACCTGGTGCTGATCGAGACCGAGGACGCCCTCCTCCTCTGCGGTGGGAACCGGGACCAGTCGGTGGGCGATCTCGTCAAGAAGCTCCTCGCGGAAGGGTACGCCCGCTTCCTGTAACCTGGAGGCCCCATGGAAGCGCAGGTCACTTGGGTTCAGGCCATCACGCTGGGCGTGCTCCAGGGGCTCACCGAGTTCCTCCCCGTCAGCAGCTCGGCTCACCTCGTGATGGGACAGGCGTTCCTCGGTCTCCAGGAGCCCATGCTCCTCTTCGACATCCTCCTGCACATCGGCACCCTGGCGGCGGTCGTCCTGGTGTTCGGCAAGGACCTCTGGCGCATCACCCGGGCGTGGCTCCTGTCCCTGGCCGGCCGGGCCGCGGGCGAGGACCGCGCCTCGGCGCGGACGGCCTGGTTCATCCTCCTGGGGACGGTGCCCGCCGGCGTGGTGGGGATGCTCTTCAAGCACGCCATCGAGCGGACCTTCGCCGCCCCCCGGCTCGCGGCCGCCAACCTTCTCATCACGGGCTGCCTGCTCTTCCTGAGCGGCGGGCAGATGAAGGGCACCCGCAAGGAAGCCCAGCTGACCTGGCGCGACGCCTTGTGGATCGGCGCCTTCCAGGCGGTGGCCATCCTGCCCGGCATCTCCCGCTCGGGCGCAACCATCGCGGCCGCGCTCTGGGCCGGCCTCGACCGCGAGCTGGCCGCCCGGTTCAGCTTCCTGCTCTCCGTCCCGGCCATCCTCGGCGCCTTCGTCCTCCAGGCCAAGGACCTGGGGGCCACCCCGCCGGGCGCCTGGGCGCCCATGACGGTGGGAACCCTGACCTCGGCCGTGGTGGGCACGCTGACGCTGGTGTGGCTCATTCAGGTGGTGCGGCGGGGGAACATCCAGTGGTTCGCCTACTACTGCTGGGCGGCGGGCCTCCTTGGCCTCCTCCTGATGTAGCTTTCCGCCCCGTCAAAACGAAGAGAAGAGGGGGCGCTCCCGCGCGCGGAAGCGCCCCCTCTTCTCTTCCGCAGTTCCCGCCTAGTGCAGGGGCGAGAACGAGGCCGGCGCCCAGATCTCCGAGTTCTGGGACATCAGGAACGGCCGGGAGCCCGGGGGCCAGTTGGGCAGCTTGTGGGAGGCGTTGCGGATCTCGTCGCGGTGGTTCAGGTCCTTGTAGGGCCAGACGTGGATGAACTCGTTGAGGGGCCCCATGTCCGTGGTGAAGCAGGCGGCGAGCGGGGAGAGCGCCTCGCGGGCGGGCAGGTGCTGGGTCCAGCGGCTGATCACCTCGCCCATCTTGCCCGGGATCACCGTGTAGGTCCGGAACTCATAGACGCCGCCCAGGGAGCCCGAGCGCGGCTGCGGCCGGAAGGGGGGGCAGGTCGCGATCTTGGAGGCCTGCTTCAGCATGATGGACTCGTTCCCCTTGGGGGGCCACCAGGGCTGCTTCATGGTCTCGGCCCGCACCTTGGCGCGGTGCTCGGCGCTCTCGTACTCCCAGATGTGCATGACGCGGTTGAGGTCCCCGATCTCCGAGTGGAAGAAGCCCACCAGCTTGGACACCTTCATCCGGTTCTCGGCGACCGCGCCGAAGTTCTTCTCGAACTCGGCCACCCCGCCCACCGTGAGGGCGTAAATCCGTATCTCGTAGATCATCCGGAGGCCCCTCCTCGCGAGAAATGTGACGGGAAACGTGGGGCCAGTGTAGGCCGGGAAGGGAAAACCGGCAAGGCGGGATCACTCCCCCAGGTAGGCCTCCCGGACGGCCGGGGAGCGTCGAAGCTCCTCCGGGGGGCCATCCATCACGATCCGCCCCGTCTCCATGACGTAGGCCCAGTCGGCGAAGCCCAGGGCCAGGTGGGCATTCTGCTCGACCAGGAAGATCCCCGTCCCCTGCGCGCGGACGCGCCCCAGGGCGCCGAAGATGGCCTCCACCACCAGGGGGGCGAGGCCGAGCGAGGGCTCGTCCAGCAAGAGGAGGCGCGGCCGGGCCATGAGCGCCCTCCCGATGGCCAGCATCTGCTGCTCCCCCCCGGAGAGGGTACCCCCCCGCTGGCGCCGCCGCTCGTGGAGGACGGGAAAGAGGGAGTACACCTGGTCCAGGTCCCGCTCCACCTCCCCGGCGTCCCGGCGGAGGAAGGCCCCCATCTCGAGGTTCTCCAGCACCGTCAGCAGCGGGAAGATGCGGCGCCCCTCGGGCGCCTGGCTGATCCCCAGGCGCACAATCTGATCCGGCGGAAGCCCGTGGACCGGCCGGCCCTCGAAGCGGATGGCCCCGCGCGCGATGGCGTTCACCCCGCTCACCGCCATGAGGGTGGTGGACTTGCCCGCCCCGTTGCTCCCGATCAGGCACACCACCTTCCCGGCCGGGACCTTGAGAGAGACCCCATGCAAGGCGTGGATGCGCCCGTAGTAGAAGTGGACGTCTTCCAGCTCAAGCATGCGCGCTTCCCAGGTAGGCCTCGAGCACCTTGGGGTCCCGCCGCACCGCCTCCGGCGGCCCCTCGGCGATCTTCTCGCCGTGGTCGAGGACGACCACGCGGTCCGAGATGCCCATCACCACCCGCATGTCGTGCTCGATGAGGAGGACGGTCACCCCCCGCTCCCGGATGGCCAGGATGAGCTCGTTCAGCACCCCCTTCTCCCGGGGGTTCATGCCGGCGGCCGGCTCGTCGAGGAGCAGGAGCCGCGGCTCGCTCGCCAGCGCCCGGGCGATCTCGGCCCGGCGCTGATCCCCGTAGGAGAGGCTGTCGGCCCGCGCCAGGGCGTGGCGCCCGATGCCCGTGAAGCGCAGGAGCTCCATGGCGAAGTCCACCGCCGCCCGCTCCTCCTCCACCACCCGCCGGGAGCGCAGGATGGCCCCGAGCGGCCCCGAGCGCAGCCTCGCGTGGCGCCCGACCAGGACGTTCTCGAGGGCGGTCATCCCCCGGAAGAGGCGGATGCTCTGGAAGGTGCGGGCGATGCCCCGCCGGAGGATGGCGCTCGGCCGCAGGCCCGCGAGGCTGCGCCCCTCGAAGCACACCTCGCCGGCGGTGGGGCGATGGATCCCGGTCACGACGTTGAAGGCCGTGGTCTTCCCGGCCCCGTTCGGGCCGATGAGCCCCACCACCTCCCCCGGACGCACCTCAAGATAGAAGGCGTCCAGGGCCACCAGGCCGCCGAACCGCCGGGTGAGGCTTCGGCACTCCAGCAAGGGCGCGCCGCTCACCGGCCCTCCCCTCCGGGCGC
>Ga0156093_1049_pt1 | contig 12708 bp, 24 predicted proteins | sample RifCSPlowO2_02_FD_107746 | JGI IMG/M metagenome (GOLD analysis project Ga0156093, IMG submission 107746) | Candidatus Tectomicrobia bacterium RIFCSPLOWO2_02_FULL_70_19 | reverse complement strand
GTCTTCGCCGAGCCCCAGGTGCTCGCCCGGGAGATGGTGGTCGAGGTGGACGTGCCCGTGGCCGGGCGGACCAAGGTGACCGGCGTCCCCATCAAGCTCTCGGCCACCCCCGGCGCGGTGCGCACCCCTCCCCCCTCCCTCGGCCAGCACACCGACGAGGTGCTCGAATCCGTCCTCAAGCTGGATGAGGCGGCCCGGAAGAAGTTGAGGGAGGAGGGGGTGGTGTAGGGGGGGGACGCCGGACGATGGTTCCTGTAGTAGGGGCGACCGGCCGTGCGCCCCTACGGGTTCCGTGGAAAAAACGCGGGGCGGGTTTCAAACCCGCCCCCTGCAATTCAACGCCAGCCGCACACCTTCAAACCCTCAAAACACCTCCTCCACCGGGGTGTGCTTCACCCCCAGGGCCTCGGCGACGGCGGGGTGGGTGATCTTCCCCTCGGCGGCGTTGAGCCCCTCGGCCAGCTCGGGGTAGGCGCGGAGGGCCTCCACCGCCCCCAGGCTCGCGAGGTCGAGGGCGTAGGGCAGGATGGCGTTCGAGAGGGCGAAGGTGCTCGTGCGCGGCACGCCCCCCGGCATGTTGGCCACCCCGTAGTGGATGACCCCGTCCACGACATAGGTGGGGTTGGAGTGGTAGGTGGGGCGGATGGTCTCGACGCAGCCCCCCTGGTCCACCGCCACGTCCACGATGACCGAGCCCGGGTTCATCCGCCGCACGAGGGAGCGGGGCACCAGGCGGGGCGCCCGGGCCCCGGGGATGAGGACGGCCCCGATGAGGATATCCGCCTCCTCCACCGCCTCGCGGATGGAGAAGCGGGTGGAGGCCAGGGTCTTCACCCGGCCCCCGAAGATGTCGTCCACGTATTCGAGCCGCGAGTGGTTCACGTCGAGCACGGTGACGTCGGCGTTCAGGCCCACGGCGATCTTGGCGGCGTTCTTCCCCACCATGCCGGCCCCCAGGATGACCACGCTCCCCCGCGCCACCCCCGGCGCCCCCGAGAGGAGCACCCCCCGGCCCCCCATGCTCTTCTCCAGGTACTTCGCCCCCTCCTGGACGGCCATCCGGCCCGCGATCTCGCTCATGGGCTGGAGGAGCGGCAGCGCGCCGTTCGCGGTCTTCACGGTCTCGAAGGCGATGGCCCGCACCCGCTTCTTCACGAGGACGCGGGCGAGCGGCTGGGCGGCGGCCAGGTGGAGGAAGGCGAAGAGGGTCTGGCCCTCCCGCATCAGGGCGTACTCGGCCCGGAGAGGCTCCTTCACCTTCACGATCATGCCGGCCCGGCGCCAGACCTCGGCCGCCCCCGGGGCGATGCGTGCCCCGGCCTCCCGGTACTCCCGGTCCGTGAGCCCCGCCCCCAGGCCCGCCCCCCTCTCGACGAGGACGGTGTGGCCGGCGGCGGCGAGGGCCTCCACCGCCCCGAGCGCCATGGCGACGCGGTGCTCGTCCTTCTTGATCTCCTTCGGGACCCCGACGATCATGCCCAGCCCCCCCGCCCTGGATCGATCACGTGGAAGACGCTCTCGGCCTCGGCCACGACGGCGCCGCTGTCCGCCCGCAGGGCGAGGCCCTGGAGGGTGACGAAGCGGCCCTTGGCCGCCTTGAGCCGCCCCTCCAAACGGAGCGGAGTGCCCACCGGCAGGGGCTCGCGGTAGCGGATCTCCCCCCGGGCGGTGTAGGCGCGCGCCCCGCGGAGGAAGAGCCAGTTCGCCATTACGTCGTCCAGGGCGCTGAAGAGGATGCCCCCGTGGGTGACGCCGTCATAGCCCTGGTGGGCCGGCTGGGGGATGAACTCGGCCCGGCAGACCTCGCCCTCCAGCCGGAAGGCGAGCCGCAGGCCGATGGGGTTCGCGGGGCCGCAGACGAAGCAGCCGTCCGCGTCGGGGCGGCCCCTGGGCTCTGCCATCTTAGGCTCCTCCGGCGGAAAAAAAGAGGGAGAGCCGCCTGACCGGGCTCTCCCTCTCCTTCATCGAAGGGACTCCGCTCAGGAGGCGGTCTTCTGCTCCCCCTGGGCTTCCTGCTTCTTCTGGCGGCGCTCCTGCCGGGCCTTCTCACGCGAGTCGTCGCGGTCCACGAGCTCGAGGAACGCCATGGGGGCGGCGTCGCCGGGCCGGGGCGGCAGGCGGAGGATGCGGGTGTAGCCGCCGGGCCGGTCCTTGTAGCGGGGGCCGATGGTCTCGATGAGCTTCTTCACGGAGGCGGGGGTCATCAGGTAGGCCGCCGCGAGCCGGCGGGCGTGCAGGGTGCCCTTGCGGCCGATGGTGATGATCCGCTCGGCGTGGCGGCGCACCTCCTTGGCCTTCGCCAGGGTGGTCCGCACCCGCTCCTCGTCGATGAGGGAGGTGACGAGGTTCCGCGTCATGGCGATGCGGTGCTTGGAGGTCCGGCCGAGCTTCTTTCCGGTCCTGAGATGGCGCATGGCTCCTCCTAGCCCTCCTCGCCGCCCGGCCGGACCAGGTCCTGCGGGGAGATCCGGAGCTGGGACAGGTCCATCCCGAGGGAGAGCCCCATGCCGCTCAGGATCTCCCGGATCTCGTTCAGGCTCTTGCGGCCGAAGTTGCGCGTCTTGAGCATCTCCGCCTCGCTCTTCTGGACGAGGTCCCCGAGGGTGTGGATCCGGGCGTTCTTCAGGCAGTTGTAGCTGCGCACGGAGAGCTCGAGCTCCTCGACGCTCCGCCGCAGGTTCTCGACCAGCCTCTGGCGCCGCTCGTCCACCTCGGGGATCTTGGGCACCTCCTCTTCCTCGAAGTTGATGAAGATCTGGAGGTTGTCCTTGAGGATCTTGGCGGCGTGGGCCACCGCGTCCACCGGGACGATGGTGCCGTTCGTCACCACGTCGATGATGAGCTTGTCGTAGTCGGTGAGGTCCCCGACGCGGGTCTTCTCCACCCGGAAAGAGCACCGGCGGATGGGGGAGAAGACCGAGTCCATCGGGATGAACTGCGGGCCCAGTTCGGCGTCGGCGTTGCGCTCGGCGGCGACGTAGCCCCGGCCGACGTCCACGATGAGCTCCATGTCCAGGTCCGCCTCCTCGTTCAGGGTGGCGACGTGGAGGCCGGGGTTCAGGATCCGCACCCCCGCCGGGCCCTGGATGTCGCCCGCCTTGAACTCGGCGGCCGAGCCCTTGTGGCGGTAGGTGAGGCGCACCGGGAGCTGGTCGGTCTCGGCCTTGATGACCACTTCCTTCAGGTTCAGGATGATGTCGGTCACGTCCTCCAGCACCCCGGGGATGGAGGAGAACTCGTGGTAGACCCCCTCGATCCGGACCGCCTTGAAGGCGGCCCCCTGGAGCGAGGAGAGCACCACGCGCCGGAGCGCGTTGCCCAGGGTGGTGCCGTAGCCGCGCTCCAGCGGCTCGGCGACGAACCGGCCAAACGTGTCGGTCAGCGAATCCTTCTCCGTCTCCAGGCCAGACGGCTTGACCAAGTCGGCGTACTGACTCATGTGCCCAGGCCCTCCGAGCGGTCTCCCGCTCCTTGCCCCATCTGCGGCAGCGGCGGCTCGCGCCGCCCGCGGCGATTACTTGGAGTAGAGCTCGACGATCTGCTGCACGTTGACTTCCAGCTGGACGTCCGCCAGGCCGGGCAGCTCGACCACCCTCGCCTGCATGTCCGTCAGGTCCACGTCGAGCCAGGCGGGGACGCCGCGCGCCTTCCCCTTATCCGAGCTCCGCTGGACCCCCTCTATCTTCCTGCTCTTCTCCTTGAGGGCGATCACGTCGCCCTTCTTGAGCAGGTACGAGGGGCGGTTCACCTTGCGGCCGTTCACGGTGACGTGGCTGTGCGCCACGAGCTGGCGCGCCTGCTGCCGCGAGTCCGCGAAGCTGGCGCGGTAGACCGCGTTGTCCAGGCGGACCTCCAGGAGGCGCATGAGGTTGTCGCCCGTGACGCCCTTCAGCCGCGAGGCCTCGGCGTAGTAGCGCCGGAAGGGGCGCTCCAGCACGCCGTAGATGCGCCGCACCTTCTGCTTCTCGCGGAGCTGCTGGCCGTACTCGCTCACCTTGCTCCGGATGCGGGCGGCGCCGTGCTGCCCCGGCGGGAAGCTGCGCTTCTCGAAGGAGCACTTGTCCCCCAGGCAGCGGTCGCCCTTGAGGAATAGCTTCATGCCCTCGCGGCGGCACAAGCGGCAGACGGATTCTTTGTATCGAGCCAACCTGGTATACCCCCTCTCTGCTCCGGCCCTACACCCGGCGCCGCTTGCGCGGCCGGCAGCCGTTATGCGGAATCGGCGTCACATCGCGGATGAGCGAAACCTCGAGGCCCGCCGCCGCCAGGGAGCGGATGGCCGCCTCCCGGCCCGAGCCGGGGCCGCTCACCAGGACCTCCACCGAGGTCACGCCCAGGTCGAGCGCCTTCTTGGCCACCGCGGCGGCCGCCATCTGGGCGGCGAAGGGCGTGCTCTTGCGCGAGCCCTTGAAGCCCTCGGCCCCCGCCGACGCCCAGCAGACCACGTTCCCGCCGGCGTCGGTGATGGTGAGCATGGTGTTGTTGAAGGTCGCCAGGATGTGGGCCTGGCCCTTGCCGATGGCCCGGCGCTCCCGGCGCCGCTTGCCCCCCGGCCGCTTCCCCTTGCCCGCCTGAGCCAAATCCGCTCCTCCTCGCGAGGTTTACTTCGTCTCTTTCTTCTTCGAGCCCACGGTCTTGCGGGGCCCCTTGCGGGTGCGCGCGTTGGTGTGGGTGCGCTGCCCCCGCACCGGCAGGCCGCGGCGGTGCCGCAGGCCCCGGTAGGAGCCGATGTCCATGAGGCGCTTGATGTTCATCGAGACCCGGCTGCGCAGGTCGCCCTCGACGGTATGCTGCCGCTCGACGAGCTCGCGCACGGCCTGCACCTGCTGCTCGGTCAGGTCCTTCATCTTGGTGTGAACGGGGATCTTGGCGCCCTCGGCGATCTTCAGCGCGGACGTGCGGCCGATGCCGAAGATGTAGGTGAGCGCGATCTCCACGTTCTTGTCGTTCGGGATGTCCACCCCGGCGATGCGTGCCATCGGCCCTCTCTCCTCCCCGCGCCGCCCGGCTAGCCTTGGCGCTGCTTGTGCTTGGGGTTGGTGCAAAGGACGCGGACGACGCCCTTGCGCCGGATCACCTTGCACTTGTCGCAAATGGGCTTGACCGAACTGCGCACTTTCATGGCTTCCGTCCTCGCTACTTGTAGCGGCTCGTGATGCGCCCCCGCGTCAGGTCGTAGGGCGAGAGCTCCACCTTCACCGAATCCCCCGGCAGGATGCGGATGAAGTTCATCCGCATCTTCCCCGAAATGTGGGCCAGCACCTTGTGGCCCCCCTCGATGTCGACCCGGAACATGGCGTTGGGCAGCGTCTCGGCCACGACCCCGTCGACCTCGATGCAATCCTCCTTGGGAGGGCGCTCCTCGCGCTCGCGCGGCGGGCGGCTCTTCCGCGATCCCCCGGACGACCGGCTCGGCCTCCTCACGGCGCCAGGCTCAGCACGTCCGGCCCGTCCGCGGAGATGGCCAGCGTGTGCTCGAAGTGGGCCGAGAGCCTGGCGTCGGCCGTCACCACGGTCCAGTCGTCGCCGAGCACCTTCACGTCAGCCACCCCGGCGTTCAGCATGGGCTCGATGGCCAGCACCATGCCCGGCTTGAGCTCGGGGCCCGTCCCCGGCTCGCCGAAGTTGGGCACCTGGGGCTCCTCGTGGAGGCTGGTTCCGATGCCGTGGCCCACGTAGGCCCGCACCACCGAGAAGCCGGCACCCTCGGCGTGCGCCTGGATGGCGTGGGAGATGTCGAAGAGCCGACGGCCCGAGAGCGCCTTCCCGATCCCCTTGGCGAGCGCCTCCTCGCAGCAGCGGATGAGGCGCCGCGCCGCGCCGTCCACCTCCCCGACCGGCATTGTGGCGGCATGGTCGCCATAGTAGCCGTCCAGCTTGGCCCCGATGTCGATGCTGATGATGTCTCCCTCCTTGAGCTTGCGCTTGGACGGGACGCCGTGCACCACCTGCTCGTTCACCGACGTGCAGAGGGTGTGCTTGTAGCCCCGGTAGCCCTTGAAGGCGGGCTTGGCGCCCATTTCGAGCAAAAGCTTCTCGGCCAGGGCGTCCAGCTCCAGGGTGGTCACACCCGCCTTCACGGCCCGCCGCAGCTCCTTCATCACCAGCGCCACCGCGCGGTTGCTCGCCCGGAGCTTCTCCACCTCCTCCGGGGAGCGGAGAACGATCGCCATCAGGCGATCACCCGGGCGATTCCCGCCTCCACGCGCCGTGCCACCTCCTCCACCGGGCCGCTCCCGTCGAACTCGCGGACCTTGTCCAGCGTGCGGTAGTAGCCCACGAGCGGGGCCGTGTGCTCCTCGTACACCCTCAGACGGTGCTCCACCGTGCTGCGCAGGTCGTCGTCCCGCTGGTAGAGGTCGCCGCCGCAGACCTGGCAGAGCGAACTGTCCGTCTTCGCGTACACCGCCCCGCACCTGCGGCAGGTGAGCCTCCCCGCCAGCCGGGCGATGACCTCCTCCCGGGGGACGCGCAGGTACACGACGGCGTCGATCCCCCCCGGCAGGACCCGCTCCAGGGCGCGCGCCTGGTCCACCGTCCGGGGGAAGCCGTCGAGGATGAAGCCCTGGGCGCAGTCCTCCCGGCTGACCCGCTCCTCGACGAGGGACACCATCACGTCGTCGGGCACCAGCTGCCCCTTGGTGAGGATGCCCTGAACCCGCTTGCCCAGCTCCGAGCCCTCGGCCACCGCCTGGCGGAGCATGTCGCCCGTGGAAATCTCGGGGATGCCGTAGAACTTGCCCAGCAGGGCCCCCTGCGTGCCTTTTCCCGATCCCGGGGGACCGAGCAAAATGAGTTTTACGCTCACCCCGTCCTCCCGCGGATCCGGCCCCTGCGCAGGAACCCCTCGTAGTTCCGCATCACGAGGTGGCTCTCGATCTGCCGCTGGGTGTCCACCGCCACGCCCACCACGATCAGCAGGGCCGTCCCCCCGAAGAAGAAGGGCACGTTGAACCACTGGATGAGGTAGGTGGGCAGCACCACGATGACGCTCAGGTAGATCGCGCCGAGGAAGGTGAGGCGGCTGAGCACCCGGTCGATGTAGTCCGCCGTGGGGCGGCCGGGCCTGCTGCCCGGGATGAAACCGCCGTACTTCCTGAGGTTCTCGGCCACGTCCATCGGGTTGAAGATGATGGAGGTATAGAAATAGGCGAAGAAGAAGATCAGCGAAACCGTGAGGGTGACGTACACGTACCCGCCCTGGGTGAGCTGGCTGCTCAGGTCCCGCAGCCAGGGCACTCCCGAGAACTCGGCGATGGTGGCCGGAAAGAGGATGATGGAGCTCGCGAAGATCGGCGGGATGACGCCCGAGGTGTTCACCTTGAGGGGGAGGTGGGTCTCCTGCCCGCCGGCCATCCGGCGGCCCACCACCCGCTTGGCGTACTGCACGCGGATCCGCCGCTGGCCCGCCTCGAACCACACCACCAGGCCCACCACGCCCACCATCCCGGCGACGAGGAGGATCATGAGGAAGGGCTGGATGTCCCCGGTGGACATGAGCCGGAAGGAGTTGAAGATCGCGCTCGGCAGGCCCGACACGATGCCCGCCATGATCAGCAGCGACATGCCGTTGCCGATTCCCCGCTCGGTAATCTGCTCGCCCAGCCACATGATGAAGGCGGTGCCCGCCACGAGCGTCAGCACCGTCAGCAGGCGGAAGTCCCAGCCCGGGTCGGGCACCACGAGGGCGCCGGTCGGGGCGGTCATCCGCTCGATGCCGATCGCGATGCCGAAGCCCTGGATGGTGGAGAGCACCACCGTTCCGTAGCGGGTGTACTGGCTGATCTTCTTGCGCCCCGCCTCGCCTTCCTTCTTGAGGCGCTCGAGGTGGGGAATCACCACCGTCAGCAGCTCCAGGATGATGGAGGCGCTGATGTAGGGCATGATCCCCAGGGCGAAGATGGTGAGCTGGCTCAGGGCCCCGCCGGTGAAGAGGTCGAAGAACTGCATGATGGTGCCGCCGCCGCGCGCGAGCTCCTGGAAGAAGGCGGCCAGCGCCACGGTGTCGATGCCGGGGGTCGGGATGTGGGCGCCCACGCGGTAGACCGCAAGGACCCCCAGCGTGAAGAGGATGCGCCCCCTCAGCTCGGGAATCTGGAAAATGTTGGGGACCGCCCCTTCCCTCACGCGCCCGCTCCCTGGGCCGCCGCCTGGAGGGGTACCACCTCCACGCTGCCGCCCGCGCCTTCCACCTTCTTCTTGGCCGACCCGCTGCAGCCCTGGATCTTCAGATGCAGGGGCCGGTCGATCTCGCCCGACCCGAGCAGCTTCACGCCGTTCTGCGCCAGCTTGCGCACCAGCCCGCTCGCGCACAGGGCCGCCGCGTCCACGGTGGCCCCCGCCTCGAAGCGGGCCAGGCGGCCCACGTTCACCTCGGAGAAATCCTTGGCGAAGATGTTGCGGAAACCCCGCTTGGGCAGGCGCCGCTGGAGGGGCATCTGGCCGCCCTCGTAGCCGGGCTTCTTGACGCTGCCCGTGCGGGCCTTATCGCCCTTGTGGCCGCGGCCGGAGGTCTTCCCCATGCCGGAGCCCGGCCCGCGCCCGACGCGCTTGCGGCTGTGGGTGGCGCCCGGCTTCCCGCGCAGGTCGCCCAGGCCGGTGACGCGCCCCTCGCCCTGGTTCTTCTCGGCCATCGCTCCTCCAGGGGGCTAGGCCCCCTCCTCCACTTCCACCAGGTGCTTCACCTGGAAGACCAGGCCCCGGATGCTGGGGTTGTCCTTGCGAAGGACGCTCTGGTTGATCCGCCGGAGGCCCAGCCCCCGGAGCGCCTCGCGGTGCACGGGCTTCGAGCCCGAGATGCTCTTCCGCAGGGTGATCTTGATCTGGCCCGCCATCGCCGCCGCTCCTACGCCTTCGCGCCTTCGGCGCCCGCGGGCACAACCCCGCGCGCGGAGAGCACCTCGTCCCGCCGCCGGAGGGACTTGAGCCCCGCCAGGGTCGCCTTGGCGGCGTTGTGGGGGTTGCTCGTCCCGATGCACTTCGTGAGGATGTCGCGCACCCCCGCCACGTCCAGCACGGCCCGCACCGAGCCGCCCGCGATGACGCCGGTCCCGCGCGCGGCGGGCTTGAGGAGGACCCGCCCGGCCCCGTAGTGCCCGAGCACCTGGTGGGGGATGGTGTCCCCCTCCAGGGAGACCCGCACCATGGACTTGCGGGCCCGCTCGATCCCCTTGCGGATCGCCTCGGGCACCTCGTTCGCCTTGCCGAGGCCCAGGCCCACCTGGCCCTTGCGGTCGCCCACCGTCACCAGGGCGCTGAAGCTGAAGCGCCGGCCGCCCTTGACCACCTTCGCCACGCGGTTCACGAAGATGACGCGGTCGACGAACTCCCGCTCCTCCGGCTCCGCCTGGTTCCGCGGACCGCTCTTGGGCCCGCCCTTGGGCCCGCCCTTGGGACCACCCCTGGGTTCACGCGCCATCAGAACTTCACCCCCGTCTCACGCACGCCGTCGGCCAGGGCCTTCACCCGGCCGTGGTACAGGTAGCCGTTCCGGTCGAACACCACCTGGGCGACGCCCTGGGCCTTCGCCCGGCCGCCCAGGATCTTCCCCACGATGGCCGCCCCGGCGCGGTTGCCGGGATGGGCCTTCTCGGCGCCCTTGGCCTGGGCCTCGAACTCCTTGTCCAGGGAGGAGGCGGCTGCCAGGGTGCGGCCCGTCCGATCGTCGACGACCTGCGCGTAGATGTGCTTCCCGCTCCGGAAGACGGTCACGCGCGGGCGCTCGGCGCTGCCCTTCACCCGGCTGCGCACCCGGGCCTTCCTCGCCTGCCACGCCAGCTGCTTCTTCGACACCGCCACCGCTCGACCCTCCCCGGGCTAGACGCCCGCCTTGCCGACCTTGCGGCGCACATACTCGCCGGTGTAGCGGATCCCCTTGCCCTTGAAGGGCTCGGGCGGCTTGATGCGCCGGATCTCCGAGGCCACGTAGCCGACCACTTCCTTGTCGATCCCCTTCACCCAGATGGCGTTGCGCTGGCGGTCGCTCTGGACCTCGAAGGTGATTCCCTCGACGGGCTCGACCCGCACCTGGTGGGAGTAGCCCACGCTGAGCAGGAGGCCCTTGCCCGAGGCCTCCACCCGGTAGCCCAGGCCCACCACCTCGAGCTCCTTCTCGAAGCCCTTGGAGACCCCCTCGACCATGTTGGCCAGGAGGGTCCGCGTGAGCCCGTGGAGGGAGCGGTCGAGCCGCCCCTCCGAGGCGCGGGCCACCGTCACGCGCCCGTCGGCCACCGCCACCTTCATCCGGAGGTGGACCCGGCGGCTGAGGGTACCCTTGGGCCCCTTTACGGTGACGTCAAGGCCGTCCACCTTCACCTCGACCCCCTGGGGCAAGGGGATGGGCATCCTGCCTATGCGGGACATCTCACCACACCTCGCAGATCACCTCTCCCCCCACCCCCTGCTGCCGGGCTTCCTCGTCGGTGAGGATTCCCTTCGGGGTGGTGAGGATGGCGATCCCCATGCCGTTCAGCACCTTGGGGATGGACTCCTTGCCCACGTAGATCCGCCTGCCGGGCTTGCTCACCCGCTTCAGGCCGTTCAGGGGGCTGCGCCCCTTCACGGGGGGCTTGAGGTCGATGACCAAGCGCGCCTGCCCGCCCAGGCCCGGCTTCGACTCGTAGCTCCGGATGAAGCCTTGGGCCCGGAGGATGCCCAGGATCTCGTCCTTCATCCGGCCGCCGGGGACCTCCACCCGGCTGTGGCCCGCCCGCATGGCGTTGCGGACGCGGGTGAGGAGGTCCGCGATGGGATCCGTCATGCTCATGCCGCCGCTCCTCCTCTCACCAGCTCGACTTGGTCACGCCGGGGACCTCCCCCTGGAGCGCCAAGTTCCGGAAGCAAATCCTGCACAGCTTGAAGCGCCTCAGGTAGCCGCGCGGCCGCCCGCACCGCTCGCAGCGGTTGTGGAAGCGGACCCTGAACTTCGGCTTCTGGAGCTGCTTGGCGATCTTGCACAGCTTGGCCAATGCGACCTCCTCAGTTCGCCCGGAAGGGAACGCCCAGCAGCCGCAGGAGCGCCCTTCCCTCTTCGTCCGTCCTGGCGGTGGTGGAGATGACCACCCCCATGCCGCGCGCCTTGTCCACCTTGTCCACGTCGATCTCGGGGAAGATCAGCTGGTCCCGGATCCCCAGGCTGAAATTCCCCCGGCCGTCAAAGGACTTCTGGCTCAGCCCTCGGAAGTCGCGCACGCGCGGGAGCGCCACGTTCAGCAGACGGTCGAGGAAGTCCCACATCCTCGTCCCCCGGAGGGTGACTATCGCCCCCACCGCCATCCCGGCCCGGAGCTTGAAGTTCGCGATCGACTTGCGGGCCCGGGTGACCACGGGCTTCTGCCCGGCGATGAGGGTCAGCTCGGCCAGCCCGTTCTCCAGCGCCGAGGCGTTCGAGACGGCCTCGCCGAGCCCCATGTTCAGGGTGACCTTGACCACGCGCGGCACCTGCATGAGGTTCTCGTAGCCGAACTCCTTGCGGAGCTGGGCCGTCACCTCGGTACGGTAGAACTCAAGCATCCTCGGTACGTATGCCATCCTTCGCTCCAAGCGCCCCTAGACCGTGTCCAGGAGCTCCCCGCTCTGCTGCGTCACGCGGACGCGGCGGCCGTCCTCCAGGCGCTTGCGCCGCACCCGCGAGGCCTTGCCCGTCTTGGGATCCACGGGCAGCACGTTGCTGATGTGGATCTTGCCCTCGCGCTCGATGATGCCGCCCTGCTGCCCCGCCTGCCGGGCCTTGGTGTGGCGCTTCACGATGTTGAGCTTCTCGACGAGGACGCGGCCCTCCTCCTTGAAGACGCGGAGGACCTTGCCGCGCTTGCCCTTCTCGCGGCCGGCGGTCACCTCGACGATGTCGCCCTTCTTCACATGGGTCTTACCGTTGCCGCCCATCGCAGGACCTCACAGGACCTCGGGGGCCAGGGAGACGATGCGCATGAAGCGCTTTCGCCTGAGCTCCCGGGCCACCGGGCCGAAGATGCGGGTGCCGACCGGCTCGCGCACGTCGTTGATGATGACCACGGCGTTGTCGTCGAACCGGATGTAGGTGCCGTCCTCGCGGCCCATCTCCTTGACCGTGCGGACCACCACCGCCTTGCGGACCTCGCCTTTCTTCACCGCGGCGTTTGGCGTGGCCTCCTTGACGGCCACCACGATGACGTCGCCCAGCCGCGCGTAGCGGCGCCGCGTGCCGCCCAGGACCTTGATGCACTGGACCTTCTTGGCCCCGGAGTTGTCGGCGACGCCGCACATGGTTCTCATCTGGATCATCGGACCCTCCCCCTCCCCCGCGCCCTACTTGGTGCGCTCGATCACCTCGAGCAAGCGCCAACACTTGCGCCGGCTGAGGGGACGGGTCTCGATGATGCGCACCCGGTCGCCGATCTGGAGCGCGTTCTCGCCGTCGTGCACGAGGTACTTCTTGCTCCGGCGGATGACCCGCTGGAACTTGGAGTGGGAGAACGTCCGCGTGACGAGCACGGCGGCCGTCTTGTCCATCTTGTTGCTGACCACCACCCCGATGCGGACCTTCCGGCGGCCCCGCTCGCTCTCGGCCATGCCTCACTTCCCTCCCGCGGGGGCCTGGGCCCCGCGCTGCTTCCTGCTGGTGAGAACCCGCGCGAGGTCGCGCTTGAGGTTCCGGATGCGGGCCGTGTTGTCGAGCTGGCCGGTCGCCTTCCGGAACTTCAGGTTGAAGAGCTCCCGCCGGATCTCGCC
>Ga0156093_1095_pt5 | contig 12813 bp, 15 predicted proteins | sample RifCSPlowO2_02_FD_107746 | JGI IMG/M metagenome (GOLD analysis project Ga0156093, IMG submission 107746) | Candidatus Tectomicrobia bacterium RIFCSPLOWO2_02_FULL_70_19 | reverse complement strand
GCGGAGGCCGGCGGGCCGGCGGTGACGGGCGGGCCGGCGGTGATGAGCGAGCCGGCCGGGGCGGAGGAGCCGGCGAAGGCGGGCGTCCTGGAGGGCGCGGGGCTGCTCGATGATTTCAGGGAGGCGGTCCAGCGCGCCGTCCCGGAGTTGCAGGAGCGCCTGCTGGACGCGCGCCGCATCGAGTACGTCCACCGCCGGGGCTGGGGGCGCGAGTTCCCCTGCCTGGGGGTTTTTCTCGAGGCGGGGCGCCTGCGCGTGAGCCTCCCGTTGCGCAAGCTGGAGGAGGCGTACCCCCGCTTCTCGGGCGAGCAGTTCGACCAGTACGTGCGGACGTTCCTGGGCGAGCGGCACGGCGTGGTCCCGGCCTCGCCGCCGGGCGCGGAGGATCTGGAGGTCGTCATCGGGCCCGGCAAGGAGAGAGGGCTCCAGATCTTCCTGGGCATCGTCCAGGAGCAGCTGTGGGGAGCCATGACGGAGGAAGGATCGTGAAGGAGCTGCTGGCGTTGCTCAAGGAGGTCAACCACATCCTGCGCGAGGAGCGCGACTCCACCGTGCGGGCCACCAAGCAGATGGTGGGCAAGCTGGAGGGCGTGGCCCTGCGCTGCGACGCCAACCGCCGCCGGCTGGACATGCTGCGCGAGAGGGTCCAATCGCTCGCCAACCGCTAGGCCCTCCTCATTCTGCGCCGCCCGCGGCCGAGGGGCCGCGCGGGGCTCCTTGACACCCTCCTCCCGCCCTTGCTAGGTTTCGCCCCCGGCATCGAAATGGCCAGTTATTTAGAAGATTCTTGGGTAATCCGGTCTTTTGTGGGGGCGTTTTCGCTTTTTTTATTCCGCCCCCTGCGATCTGCCGCCAGGGCGCGCCATGACAACCGCTGTCGAGAAAAAAACGGCCACGTTCGTCCCGGACCCGAAGGCGAACGTTGTGCCCTTCATGCGCGACGTCTTCACCATTCCCTCGAACCCCCGGGAGAAGCCCCGCCTCATCGGCTCCCAGTGCAAGGAGTGCGAGGAGTACTTCTTCCCCAAGACCGGGGCCAAGGCCACCTGCGACAACCCCTTCTGCCCCCGCAGCACGAGCGTGGTGCTCCTGAGCGGGCGCGGCAAGCTCCTCTCGGCCACCGTCACCCGCTCCCACGAGGGACAGGAGCGCGCCTCGGCCGTCATCCTGCTCGAGGAAGGCATCAAGATTAACTCCGTCCTCCTGGACTGGGAGGGTTTCCGGGATCTCCTCGTCCCCGGCACCCCGGTCGAGCTGGTCCTCCAGAAGATGGAGGTGCGCGAGACGGGCGAGACGGTGGTGGGCTACGCCTTCAAGATGGTGACCGGCCGGCGCAAGCCCAAGTTCCCGCCGCCCCCCGCCCCGCCCGCGCCTCCCGCGGCGCGCAGGGGAGCGGCCCCCAGGCCCGCCCCCCCCGCCCCCAAGCCGCCGGCCGTCCCGGCCGCGATGAAGGCCGCTCCCGCCGCGGCCGCGAAGAAAGCGGCTCCCAAGCCCGCGCCGAAGAAGGCCAAGCCGAAGCAGAAGGCCCCCGCCAGGAAGAAGCCCGCCAAGAAAGCGGCCCGGACGGCCCTCAAGCGCAAGGCCAAGCCCCCCGCGCGGAAGAAGCCCGCCCCGAAGAGAAAGGCTGCCCCGAAGAAGAAGGCCTCCCCGAAGAAGGCCGCCCGGCCCAAGTCCAAGCGGCGCTGAGCCGCTCTCAATCTTCTGTCCCTCCCATGGGCGGAATCCTCGAAGGCCTCAGGGTCGCCGACGCGAGCCAGTTCAACGCGGGCCCTATCGTCTCGCTCTACCTCGCGGGCTGGGGCGCCGACGTCGTCAAGGTCGAGCGCCCCGGCGGGGAGGACAGCCGCGCCATCGGCCCCTTCCGCGCGGGCGAGAGCAGCTACTTCATGAGCCTCAACCGCGGCAAGCGCTCCATGACCCTCAACCTCAAGCACCCCTCCGGCCTCGCCGCCTTCAAGCGCCTCGCCCGCTGGGCCGACGTGGTGGTCGAGAACCTCGCCCCGGGCGTCATGGACCGCCTGGGCGCGGGCTGTGACGCCCTGCGGGCCGGGAACCCCCGCCTCATCTACGGCGCCGTCTCGGGCTTCGGCCAGGCGGGCCCCCACGCCAAGCGGCCCGCCTTCGACAGCCTCCTCCAGGCGGCGGGGGGGCTCATCAGCGTCACCGGGCCCGCGGGCGGCCCCCCGGTGCGGGTGGGCGTCTCGGTCGTGGACATCGCGAGCGGCCTCTTCCTCCTCTCGGGGGTGCTGGCGGCCCTCTGGCGGCGGGAGCGCACCGGGGAGGGCTGCCGGGTGGACGCCTCCATGCTGGGCGCGGCCGTCAACCTCATGGAGAACCCTGTCGCCCGGCACAGCTTCACCGGGGAGGTGCCCCGGCCCGAGGGCCTCACCCACCCCGTCGTCTCCCCCTTCTCGGGCTACCCGACCCGGGACGGCCTCATCTACCTCGCCATCTCGAACACCAACCGCTTCCGCGCCCTCTGCCAGGCCCTAGACAAGCCCGGGCTGGCCGAGGACCCCCGCTTCCGCGAGAACCAGGACCGCCTCGCCCACGACGCCACCCTGCGCGCCATCCTCGACGAGGACTTCCGCCGGCGCACCACCGCCGAGTGGGAGGACTTCCTCATCCCCCGGGGGGTGCCCGTCAACGCCATCAACGACGTCGCCCAGGTGAAGGAGCGCTTCCCCGAGGCCTTCGCCGAGGTCCGCCACCCCGCGGCCGGGCCGGCGCTGCTGCCCGCCTCCCCCCTCGCCTTCGGGGGCGCGGACGCCGACTTCTCCCGCCCCGCCCCCCGCCTGGGCGAGCACACGGGCGAGGTCCTCCGGATGCTCGGCTACCCCCCCGCCGAGGTCGCCCGGATGCGGGAGGAAGGAGCGGTGTGATTTTTTCCGCCCGGAACGTCCCGGAAAACCCCAGACACCCTCTGGAAACCGGGCACAATCGGGCAGACGCCCCTCCTCTCGGCTAGCCCCCCGCCGAAACCGCCCAGATGCGGGAGGAAGGGGCAGCCTAATTTTTCCCCCCGGAATACCCCGGAATATCCCGGACACCCCCGGAAACCGGGCACAATCCGGCAGACGCCCCTCCTCTGCCCCCGCCCCGGGGCCCATCCCGGGGGATCCCCAATATGGGGCATGGGGGAGGGAAAGCTGTTACCTCAAATTCCCTCAGGTTCCGGGATGGGGGGATGATTCACTGGGTATAATGTGCTGTTGGACTGGAGAAGGAATGTGTTTTTTGCAGGGGCGCACGGCCGTGCGCCCCTACCATACCCGCCACACCGTATGCCCAAATCACTGGGTTCATTCATCGCCGGCTTTAAATCTATCGCTACTCGCCACATCAACGCCCTGCGAAAATCCCCGGGTATCTCTCTCTGGCAACGCAACTATTACGAACGGGTCATCCGGGATGAGAAGGAATTGGCTCAGGTACGGGAATATGTCCTCCACAATCTCGTACAATGGGCTGAAGACGAAAATCATCCCGATCGCTTAACCCGGGATCATCGAGATGCAAAACCCTGATCCGGTCGGCAAGTCCCTCCCCGTCACCCCCCGCCTCGCCATCCCCCTGGCCGAGTTCGAGATCACCTTCGCGCGGAGCGGGGGGCCGGGGGGGCAGAACGTGAACAAGGTGGAGACCAAGGCGGTCTTGCGGTGGGGGGTGGCCGGCTCGCCCAGCCTGCCGGAGGAGGTGCGGGCGCGCTTCCTCGCCCGCTACGGCGGGCGGATCACCAAAGAGGGCGACCTCGTCCTCACCGGCCAGCGCTTCCGCAGCCGGGAGCGCAACGCCCGGGACTGCCTGGAGAAGCTCGCCGCCATGCTCCGGTGGGCCGCCAGCCCGCCCAGGCCCCGGAGGAAGACGAAGGCCACCGCCGCCTCGAGGGAGCGCAGGCTCCGCGAGAAGAAGAGCCGCTCGGCCATCAAGAAGGGCCGGGGGAGGGTGGGGGAGGAGTAGGGCTCAAGGGGAGGGGACGGGGAGCCGATGAGAATGGGGCGGCGGTTGTGCCGCGAAGCCGGGCCCTACGCCTTCGAGGTGTCCTTCTTCTTCGGGGCGAAGCGCCGCCGCCAGCCCGCCGTCTGCTCGCGGGTGATGCGGTAGAGCAGGACCCCGCCCGCCGCCACCGATATCAGAATGAGGGCGAAGCCGATGGTCATCGCCCCCTGGAAGGGGCCGGGGCGGCGCGGCTTTCCGGCTTCTCCGGGAGCGGCGGGGGCATTCTGGGGCGCGGGCGGCGCCACCTCCGGGAGCCAGAGGAAGGGGAGGGCGAGCGCTCCGATCACCAGGAGGGCGGGGAGCACGAGACGGGTAAGCACCATGCGCTTCAAGGCGTCCACCTCCGCTCCGGATCATACGTTCCCCCGGCGGGAGGGGTCCAGGCGCCGCGGTCTCGGCTTCCCGGCGCTGGCGTCTTGCGCGGGTTCGTTCTAGTATCGGGCCGTTGGTCTTCCCGCCCGGCATAGGAGGTGGAGATGTCGCGCCCCCGCATCGGAATCACCTGCGACCTCAATCAGCGAGAGTTCCCCGAAGAGCCCCGCGCGCGCGACCGGCACTACCTGATGGACGCCTACGTCCAGGCGGTGCTGAAGGCGGGGGGGATTCCGCTGCTGCTTCCGTCCGTGGCCGAGGAAACCGACACCCTCGCCTTCCTCGACGGCATCGACGCCCTCATCCTCTCGGGCGGCGGGCACGACATCCGCCCCGAGGCCTACAGCGCGAAGCGCCTGGCGCACTGCGGCGCCGCGAACCCCAAGCGCGAGGACTTCGAGCTGGCGCTCTGCCGGGGGGCGCTCGGCTGCGACATGCCCATCCTGGGCGTCTGCGGCGGGATGCAGGTGGTGAACGTGGCCACGGGGGGCACCCTCCTCCAGGACATCGCCGCCGAGGTGAAGGGCGCCCTCGCCCACAAGCCGGGGAAGGGGGCCACCTACGCCTTCCACCCCGTCGAGATCCTCCCCTCCTTCCTGGAGGAGACCGTGGGCGCGGGCCCGCACCTGGTGAACAGCCACCACCACCAGAGCGTGAAGGAGGTGGGGCCCGGCATGCGCGTCTCGGCCCTGAGCGCGGACGGGGTGGTCGAGGCCATCGAGTGCGCCTCCTGCCGCTTCGTGATGGGCGTCCAGTGGCACCCGGAGTCCATGGCCGCCTACGGGCTGGGGGACAGCGTCTGCGCCGAGCACCTCTTCGCCCGCCTGCTGGACGAGGCGAGGGACTACGCCGTGGAGGCGGTGGCCCGGCACAGCGAAGAGGGCATCTAGCCCCTCCCGGCTTGACCGGCTTGACCGGCTTGACCGGCTTGAACTTGGCTTGACCCTGCCCCGCGCCCTTCCTACACTCGCGCCTCCCGCCGCCCCGGCGGCCGGGGATGGAAGGAGGCGCCCTTCTTGAAGATCGGCATCATCGGCCTTCCCGCGAGCGGCAAGACCACCCTCTTCAACGCCCTGACCGGCGGCGCGGCCCGCACCGGCGCCTACGGCGGCGGCCAGCTCCACGTCGGGGTGGCCCAGGTGGCCGACCCGCGCGTGGACGCCCTCGCCGCCATCTTCAAGCCCAGGAAAAAGACCTACGCCACCGTGGACTTCGCCGACGTGCCGGGCCTGGGCACCGGGGAGGAGGGGAGCGCGAAGCGCGGGGCGGACGCCATCCCCCCCTCCCTCCAGGGGGCGGACGCGCTGCTCCTCGTGGCGCGCGCCTTCGGCGACCCGGGCGTGCCCCACCCCAAGGGAAGCGTGAACCCGGCGCGGGACCTGGCCGGCGTGCGGCTCGACCTCATCCTCCGCGACATGGCGGTGGCCGAGCGCCGGCTGGAGCGGCTCGAGCGCTCCGTGGCCCTCAAGAAGGACCCGGCCGAGGCGGCCGAGCTCGCGGCGCTCAAGCGCGTCCAGGCCTCCCTCGACGAGGGGAAGCCCGTCTCCTCAGCGGGCCTTTCGGAGGAGGAGGCGCACCGCCTGCGGGGCTTCGGCTTCCTCTCGGCGAAGCCCCTGCTGGTGGCGGTGAACGCCGGGGAGGAGGAGATCGCGAGGACGGCGGCGGAGCTGGGCGTCGCGGAGGAGGGGGCCGTCGTCCTCTGCGCGCGGCTGGAGGAGGAGCTCGCCCAGCTCCCCGAGGCGGAGAAGGCGGACTTCCTCGCGGGCTACGGCCTCGAGCGCCCGGCGCGCGACCGGGTGGTGCGGGCCTCCTTCGCCCTGCTGGGGCGCATCTGCTTCCTCACCGTGGGGGAGGACGAGGTGCGCTCCTGGCCCATCCGCCGGGGCGACACCGCCCTGCGCGCCGCCGGCGCCATCCACTCCGACCTCGAGCGGGGCTTCATCCGGGCGGAGGTCGTCTCCTGCGAGGATTTCATGCGGGGGGGGTCGATGGCGGCGGCGCGGGACAAGGGCGCGCTCCGCCTCGAGGGGAAGGACTACGTGGTCAAGGACGGGGACATCCTCAACATCCGCTTCAACGTTTGACGGGCGGCTTCGAGTTCTTCTCGATCAGCTTCGCGGCGCGCTGCACCAGCACCGGCAGGTTGAAGGGCTTGATGACGAAGTCCTTCGCCCCCGCGTCCACGCACTGGCGCACCAGCTCGTGCGAGACCTTCGCGCTCAGGATCATGGTGGGAGGGATGGGGGCGTTCTCCTGCTTGAGCTGGGCGAGCACCTGCGGCCCGCTCTTGTCCGGCATCGAGATGTCCAGGACCACGAGGCCGAACAGCGTCTCCCGCATCTGGGCGACCGCCGCCTCCCCGTCGGCGGCCTGGGAGACCTCGTGGCCGTCCCGCTCGAAGGCGGCCCGGAGCATGTCCCGCAGGGTCGAGTCGTCGTCGGCGATGAGGATCTTGGCCACGGCCGGGCACCACCGGATGGAATGATCGAATGCGGGGGGCGCCCCTCATCGGGCGATTCCCTATCCAGCGCGACTCTCAGGCTGAGAGGGGCGGCCGGCGCCGCCCGCCCTCGGCAGATTCTACACCACTAATGTTTGGCGCGGGGTGCCGGGCGGCGGGAAAACGGAAATTCCCGGCGCATGAAATCCGCCGGACGGCGTGGGCTGCCAGGAAAGTCCCAAAAAGTGATCTAGATCACTTTTTGGCGGATCGCCCGGTGGGCCGCGCACCCGACGATACGCTCCCGCTCCCGGTGGCGCCGGGCGAGGTCGCCCTGTTCCAATTGGCGGGACAAGGGCGGAGCGGCGTAGCGGACCTTGATCTCCGAGATCCGGCGGAGGGATCGGAACTGCTCATCCGGTGGAATCTCCTCCGCCTTCAGCCCCTCTAAAATCCTCCGCCAGGCCCTCTCCTGAAGCTCCTCGGTGTGGCAGACGAGAGCGAGGTCCGCCCCGGCGCGGAGGCTGTCCCAGGCGGCCCGGGCCGCGTCCGCGATCGCCCCCATCTCCAGGTCGTCCGTCACCGCCAGCCCGCCGAAGCCCAGCTCCCCCCGGAGCAGATCGCGCAGGAAGCGCGGTGAGAGGCTCGCAGGCCGCTCCGGGTCGATCCGGGTAAAGAGGGCGTGGGCCGCCATCACGGCGGCCACCCCCCCGCCCGGCGGCCCGGGCGCCAGCGCGCCCCGGAAGGGGACGAGCTCCCGGCGGCGCAGGCCGTCCAATGAGAGATCGGAGGAGGGCAGGGTCTCGTGCGGGTCCGGGGCCATGCTCCCGATGCCCGGGAAGTGCTTGGCGCAGGCGCCCACCCCAGCCTCCTGAAGCCCGGCGGCGAAGGCCGCGCCTAGGGCCGAGGCAGCGGCGGGGTCCTCCCCGAAGGAGCGGTCCCCGATAACGGCGCAGGCCGGGTTGGTGAGGAGGTCGAGGACGGGAGCGAAGTCCAGGTTCACCCCCACGGCGCGCAGCTCCTCGCCCACCGCCCGGGCGGCGGCGCGCGCCAGGCCGGGGTCGCCGATCCGCCCCAGGTTCCGGGCGGGGGGGAGGAGGGTGAAGTCCGCCGAGAGGCGGCTCACCCGGCCGCCCTCCTCGTCAATGGCGATCAGGAGCGGGTGCCCCAGCGGGGAGCGCGCGGCGGCCCGCTGGAGGGCGTCGGTCAGCTCGAGGAGCTGGGCCGCGCTCTCGATGTTGCGCTTGAAGAGGATGACCCCGCCGAGCCGCCCCGCCCCGATCCGCTCCAGGAGGGTGAGCGGGGGTGCCGTCCCCGGGAAGCCGCCCATGAGGTGCTGGCCGGCGCGGTCCTCGGGGCGCGGCTCGGGGCGTCGCATGGGCACCCTCAGCGCATCCGCGCGATGGTGAAGCCCTCGGCCAGCCGGAGCCCGGCCGCGCGTCCGGTCTCTTCGCTCCGCTGGCGCACGCGCCTCTCGGTGACGCGCAGGGTGCGGATCTGGCTCTTGTGGCAGCCGATGGCCCGGATCTTCTTCCGGAAGACGGCCTCGATGTCCACGAAGAAGTCCGGCGCGAGGGCGTTGGTGTAGAGCAGGGTGTTCGTGTGGTGGGCCCGGATGCCCGCGCAGCCCAGCTCGGGCAGGAAGTTGTCGTCCCGCGCGTAGATGACGCCCTTGAAGGCGGCGTGGCCCACGGCCTGGTGGTCGGGGTGCTGGTAGTGGGGCCGCCAGGGGTCGTGGGTCACGACGGTGTCGGGCTTGAAGTGGCGGATGAGGAAGGCGATCTGGTGGCGGAAGGCGCGCTCGTCCTCCAGCTCCCCGTCCCGGTGGCGCAGGAAGAGGGTCTCCCTCACCCCCAGGGCCTTCGAGGCCGCGAGCTGCTCCTTCTCCCGGATCTGGGCCAGCGCGAGGGGGCTGAGGCCGTCCTTGGTCCCCTTGTCCCCGTTCGTGCACACCACGGTGCGCACCACGGCGCCGTCCTCCACCCAGCGGGCGATGCTCCCGCCCGCCCCCAGCTCCGCGTCGTCGGGGTGGGCGACCACCACCAGCACGTTCTTGAACTCGGACCGGATCACGTTCCCTCCTTCTTCCGGATGAGCGCCCGCCGCGCGGCGAGCGGCCGGCGCGGCGATCGTTGGGTCTTCCCCCGCCGCCCCGGGCGGAGCAGGCGGCTCCAGGCCCGGGCCTCTTCCCGGGCGACGGCGGACCAGGCGAATCCCCCCGCCCGCCGGCGCGCCGCGCGGCCCATGCGGCCGCGCAGGGCCGGCTCCTCAAGGAGCCGCAGGAGAGCCTCCGCGAATGCCCCGACGTCCCCGTCCCGGACGAGGAGGCCGCTCCGCCCGTGGGCAACCGCCCGGGGGAGCCCCCCCACCCGGAAGGCCGCGGCGGGCAGCCCGCAGGCCGCCCCCTCCAGGGCCACGAGGCCGAAGGACTCGATCCGGGAGGGGATGGCCAGCGCGTCCGCCGCCGAATAGTAGAGGGGCAGCTCCGCCTGGGGCACCGCCCCGGCGAAGCGCAGGTTCTCCTCCACCCCGAGGGCCCGGGCGCGCGCGAGCACGCGCCTCACCTCGGCCCGCTGGCGCGGGGAGGCGAAGTCCCCGGGCGGGCGTCCCTCGGCCGCGCTCGGCTTGCGGCCGGGCTTCAGCTCCCCCCCCACGTGGAGGGCGAGGACGGGGAGGCCGGGCCGCTCCTTCCGGATGAGGGCCAGCGCCCCGGCCAGCCGGTCGAGGCCCTTCACGGGCTCGACGCGGCCCACGCTGAGGATGATCCGCGCCTCCCCCGGCAGGCCGAGCCGCCGCCGGGCCCTCGCGCGGGGATGGGGGACGAAGAACCCGGGGTCCACCCCGCAGGGGATGACGCGGATGCGCCTCTCGTCCGCGCCCAGGTGCTTGGAGAGGAAGCGGGCCTCGTCCGCCGAGGAGACGAAGATCGCCTCCGCCCGGCGGGCGAGCCGCCCCTCGGCCCGCGCGCGCGCGGGGGTCTCCTTCTCCTCCCCCGCGCCGAGCCGCGCGTTCTTCTGGCGGGCCAGGGTGTGGAACCGCATCACCAAGGGCGCCCCCCATTCGCGCGCGAGGCGCTCCCCCGCCACGCCCGAGAGCCAGTAGTGGCAGGAGAGGAGGCCGTACGTCCTTCCTTCCTTTTCCGCGAAGGCGGCGATGCCCTCGGCGAAGCGCCCGGCGTAGGGGAGGAGCCGGTTCTTGCCGAGGGGGCGGCGGGGCCCCGCCGGGATGCGCACGAGCCGGGCGCCGGGGGCGATCCGCTCGACGGCGGGGGCCTTCGCGCCGCAGGCGCGGGTGAAGACGTCGGCCTCCACCCCCAGGGCGGGCAGGGCCCGCGCCACCTCGCGGACGTAGACGTTCATCCCGCCCGTCACGTCCCCCCCGAGGGGGTCGAGGGGGTCGGTGTGCATCGAGAGGAGGGCGGCGCGGAGCCTGCTCATGCGCGGTTCCGGGCGAGGCGGACGCGGAAGATGGGCTCGTCCTTGGCCCCGAAGGTGTACTTGTAGGCCTCGTCCCCGCGCAGCATGTCGAAGGAGGCGCGGCCGCCGTTGATGGCCTCCTCGATGTTGTGGGCGAGGAGGACGAGGCCCGCGCTCAGCGTGCGCTCGTTCGGGTCGTAGCCCGAGTTGTAGAGGTAGATGCGGTCCTCGTAGTCCAGGGAGAAGTTGGAGGCCGCCGGGTGGCCATCCAGCACGAGGAAGGAGAGGTCCAGCCAGCCCAGGCGGAGCATCTCGCGCGCCATCTCGCGGAAGAACGCGCCCCGCGCCTCGTTCCAGAAGCCGGCCTTCTCGGGGTGGCTCAGGGCGTGGAGGCGGATGAACTCCTCCAGGTCCCCGTCCAGCCGCTCCTCCGAGAGGGTGCGGCGGAACTCCAGGCCCGGCTGCATGAAGGCCTTTCGGAGCTTGCGGCGCAGCTCGCGCTCGTCCCGGGCGTCGAGCATGCCCACGTAGTCCTCCCAGCTTGCGGGGAGGGGGATGACCGGGCAGACCTCCTCCGGCTCCGCCTTCCCCCGGGCCTCGAGGGCCTTGAGGGTGGGGGAGTTTCCGGGCAGGCCGCGCACCACCATCTCCTTCCAGTCCGGCCCCTGGGGGCTTTCCAAATGGCCGAGCAGCGCCGCCCAGGCCTCGTCATGGGCGCCCGGGGCGGCCGCGATGTCGAGGTAGTCCGAGAGGTCCTCGCCCCCGGTGAGGCGGAGGAGGCCCTCCCCGCTCACGGTGAAGGGGGCCACTGCGATGAGTTCCCCCCCGGGGCGGCGCACCTCGCAGACGTGGAGCGTCCCCGAGCCCAGGTGCTTCCACCACGAGAGGTGCCAGGCGGGGTCGTAGAAGGGGTGGCTCGGCTTGCCCTGGGCGAGCAGGGCCCGCCACTCGGGGGCCAGGCGCGCGAAGGCCTCGGGCGCGCTGTGGGCGCGCACCTCCAGGGGGCCGGGCCCGGCCCGGCGGGCGCCGCGGGAGGGTATGGAGCAGCCGGATGTCATCGTCACCTCGCATTCGCCCCCCGGTTCGGGGGGGGGAACCGGAAATTCTAAGAACCAGGGAGCGGGGGGTCAACGGCGGCGGGCCGCTCAGGGGCGCGGGACGAACACCGCCGGCGGGTGGCCCTCGATCGGGGGGAGAAGGCGCGGCCGGCGGAAGAAGAGGATCCGGTGGCAGAGGAGGGTCTGGAACTGGACGAAGCCCGCCTTCGACACCCCCCGCCGGGAGGCCGCGTTTCTGGCCTCGACGAAGATCGTCATGCGCAGCAAGCCCTCCTCCCGCCCGTCCTCCAGGGCGCGGTGCAGCACCGAGGGGTAGAGGTTCCGCCCGCGCCAGCCCTCCAGGGTGAAGGCGTCGTAGAGGTAGGTTTCCCCCGGGCCGGGTTTCACCGCCATCCCGATCTCGTCCACCCCCACCGGGCCCGCCGCCCCCCAGATGTAGCTGACCGGCCGGCCCCGGTGCAGGGCGAGGTAGCACCTCTCCCCCCGGGTGTAGCGCTCCATCGGGAGGAAGGAGCCCTGGACCTCGCAGATGAGGTCGCGGTCGGGGGAGGCGATGTCCAGCACCTTGTGCGCCACCTCGATGCGCGCCTCCGAGGGGGGGATCAGCCCGGAGAAGAGGAAGTCGTAGAGGCAGAGCTCCACCCGCTTGTAGAAGAGGCGTGCGAGGGGGCGGCTCATGCGCGGGGCGCCCCCACCCGCTCCAGGGCGTCCAGGAAGGGTCCGAGGAGGCTCCCCAGCGCCGCCTGCTCCGGGAGCAGGGCCAGGTGCCCCCGCACCGAGCGCACGGCGGGCGGGATGAAGGGGAGGTAGAACGTCTTGCCGCGCCCGGCGCGCTGGAAGGCGAAGGTGCCGATGGCCTTGAGGTTGCGCTGGAGGCCCGCGGCCGCGAGGGCGGCGCGGAAGGCGCCGGCGCTCCCCATCTCGCGGGCGGCGGAGGCCCCTCCGCGGAAGCGCGCGATGAGGAGCTCCCGCGCCTCCCCGGGCAGCTCGGCGTAGCTGTCGAAGACGAGGGAGGCGAGGTCGTAGGCCGCCGGCCCCCGCCGGGCGTCCTGGAAGTCGAGCACCATGAGGCGGCCGCCCGGCCCGGCCATGAGGTTGCGGCTGTGGTAGTCGCGGTGGGCGAGGCGGAAGGGCTGGCGGCAGACGGCCTCGCACAGCGCCTCGAAGGGGGGGGCGAAGGCGGCCTCGGGGGCTTCCATCCCGAGCAGGGCCTCGAAGGCCCAGCGGCGGGTGTGGTGGAGCTCCCGGGCGAAGAAGGCCGGGTCGAAGGCGCGGCGCAGGGCGGGGCCCGAGGGCCCGCGCTTGGATTCCTGAAGCGCAACCAGGAGGTCTACCGCCTTCAGGTAGTACGGCTGCGCGGCCTCCCAGCCCGAGGCGTTCCAGAGGTCCTCCAGGGAGCGCCCCCCGCCGTCCTCGATGAGGATGAGGCCCGCCCCCGGGTCCATCGCGTAGACCTCCGGCACGGGCTGGCCGATGGCCGCGAGGTGGGCCCGTACCTCCAGGAAGGGGAGCTCCGCGGGGTCGAAGG
>Ga0156093_1137_pt1 | contig 13112 bp, 12 predicted proteins | sample RifCSPlowO2_02_FD_107746 | JGI IMG/M metagenome (GOLD analysis project Ga0156093, IMG submission 107746) | Candidatus Tectomicrobia bacterium RIFCSPLOWO2_02_FULL_70_19 | reverse complement strand
TGGCGAGGATGCGGACGGCTTCGGGGGACAGCGAGTAGATGAGCGTGAAGGGGAAGCGGTCCAGAACGAATTGGCGGAGGTCCGGATCCACCGGACGCCCTATCTCGGGACGCTCCAGAAGAAGCTCCGCGCCCCGCCGCACTTCTTCACCGAAGCGCCCGCCCAACCCCGGCACCAGAAGCTCGTAGCGGACCGCCGCCTCGATGAGTTCCCGCTCCGCCTCGGGGTGGAACTCCAGCTTCATCCGTTGAGGCGCGAGCGGAGATTCTCAAACACGCGGTCGGCGGGGAGGGGCTCCGCCTTGCCCTCGGCCAGCTCGCGGTGGCGCTTCCTCGCCTCCTCCACCCACGCGCCCTCGGCGCCGGCGTCGGCCGGCCCATCCAGCCCGGCGAGGAGGGAGCGGAGCACCTCCGCTTTCTCCCCGGCGCTCAGGGAGCGGAACTTCTCCTCGATCTCGGCGATCACGCTGGCCATCGTCGCCTCCGAAGGGGCAGGGGCGGAAGCCCCGCCCCACGCCGGTATTTTAGGCCCCGGAGGGAGGGGCGGCAAGGCGGGGGGATTTGAGCGGGCCGGGCCCCGGGGCCTTCCTCGCCCTGACCCTCTCCCTCCCCGCGAGCCCCGTCCTCATGGACAAGCTCCTCGGCGTGGAGAAACGGGGCATGGGGTGAGGGGGGGGCGTCTCCGAGGGAGGGGGAAGGGGCTGTGACCGCTCGCGTGCGAAGGGAGGTGAGGGGTTCATTCAATCGTCAGGGAAGAAGGCTAGTTGAACAGATCGCGTAACTCGGCAGAAGCACCGGGGGGCGCCCCCCGGTGCTTCTGCCGCCGGCCGCTGGGTTCGCGGCGTCCCTACATGTCCATCCCGCCCATGCCGCCGCCACACAGGAAGCTGCATTCTAGCTACGGCCGAGGACTCTCGTTCCTCTTCCTTGTAAGGCTTTATGAGCTTGCGCTTCAATAACTCCTTTCGAAATAGGGGCTGAGCTTCGTTCCACGGAACCGACTGAAACCCCTGCAACACTTGCAAACGAGCGGAGATCAAATCCCAATTCCCAATGTTTACCGTACTCCCCTTCGGGACATACCAAAAATCCGGAGCTCTAGCGCCGCTCTCGATTCGGCTGCTCAAAGAACGGCTGATCGGCATCGGCTATCCTTCAAGCCCAAGCCTCAGCTGAGTTTTCTGCCGCTCGGAGGGACGGCGCCCAGACATCACACACGGATTTGGGGGAGTTGAGGAAACTCTATGCTGTGCAAAGTTGCAAAATTCCAGATTAAGGTCGACCCCGATAAATTTTCTTCCCAAGCGCCGTGCCGCCACGCATGTGGTGCCAGAACCCACGAACGGATCAAGGACAATATCTCCAGGAAAATCAGAGTAAGAGGCAGCGCGGAACGTGTACATCGAGATCAACCGATTGGGGAGCGCTTCCGGGAAAGGCGCGGGATGACCTTCCAGCCTCGGAATATTCTCCGGATACATCCACCAAATTTGCTGCGTGAGATCCAGCCAATCTTCTTGCGACAATTTCGACGCTTCCTTGACCTCAGGCGGCAAGATCCTCGGCGAGCCCGGCTTCACAAAGACCGCGATAAATTCGATGTAATTGCGCTCGTAAAGATTCGGAGGATAAGGATATGAGCCGAACATTTTTTCCGTGGTTTGCTTTTCCCAAATATACAAACTGAACAGCCGAAGTTCCGTTTTTGCCTCGATATGGCGTTTCATGTCCGAATACAAATCAACCAGGACTCGCGTATGGCTCGGCCCGAAGGCGGATTCCGAAACGGATTTCGTCAACGGCAAGATCGGAACGTTAAGGCAAAACTTGCCGTTCGGCAGAAGGACTCTCGCGATTTCACCCCAAACCACGTCCAGGTCGTCCAGGTACTTTTCATAAGAGCCAAGGCCAATCTGGCCCTCAACGCCATAGTCAACCGTATGCCAGTAGGGCGGGCTGGTGATGGCGCAAGCGCACCACTCATCAGGAAGCTTCTTTAGCAGCTTGCAGGCATCGGCGCATATGATACGGTCAACTACGGAATCCAATTCGAGGGTTTTGGGAATGGTGCGGAGCACACCCGTGTTCTCGCGGCTTGGCAGTTTCCTCGCGTATTTTCGCGAATGCGGCGCCTCCGCATGAGGCAACTGCGATTGGATGGGAGCGTCATCCGAGAAATTGCGAAGACGCCGCAGTTCGCCGCCTTTCTTCGGCGTCTTTTGGGAGTTGGATTGGCCTTTGCTCATAAGGCCCTCTGGCAGCCGATGAATTCACGGGAGAGAACAGAGTAGCGTCGCCGAATCCTAGACCCAAGTCAATTTTTGCCATGCCCAACAGAATAAGGGGAATACCCCCTTTCCTTCCCCTTGCCACCAGTCTAGATGCGACCACCCCTCACTCTTAACACTCCATCCCCCATTTCTTAACGTTTCCCCAACGTTTCCCCGCCGTTTCTTGGCGTTTCTCCGGGCGGGCGCCGGTAACGCGAGCAAAAACAAAAGGGGGGCGCCCTCGCGGGCGCCCCCCGGTGCTTCTGCCGCCAGCCGCTGGGTTCGCGGCGTCCCTACATGTCCATCCCACCCATGCCGCCCATCCCACCCGGGGGCATGCCGCCGCCCCTCTTCTCCTCGGGCTTGTCGGAGATGACGCACTCGGTGGTGAGCATGAGGCCGGCCACCGAGGCGGCGTTCTGGATGGCGGAGCGCACGACCTTGGTCGGGTCGATGATGCCCGCCTTGACCATGTCCTCGTACTCCAGGGTGGTGGCGTTGAAGCCGATGTTGCCCTTCTCGGCCAGCACCTTCTGGACGACGACCGAGCCCTCGGCGCCCGCGTTGATCGCGATCTGGCGCAGGGGCTCCTCGACGGCGCGGCGCAGGATCTGGGCGCCCACCTTGCGGTCGCCCTCGAGCTGGAGCGCGTCGATGACCTTCTGGCAGCGCAGGAGGGCGACCCCGCCGCCCGGCACCACGCCCTCCTCGACGGCGGCGCGGGTGGCGTTCAGGGCGTCCTCGACGCGGGCCTTCTTCTCCTTCATCTCGGCCTCGGTCGCGGCGCCCACGTTGATGACGGCCACCCCGCCCACGAGCTTGGCGAGGCGCTCCTGGAGCTTCTCGCGGTCGTAGTCGCTGGTGGTCTCCTCGATCTGGTTGCGGATCTGCTTGACGCGGCCCTCGATGTCCTTGGCCTTGCCCTTGCCCTCGACGATGGTGGTGTTGTCCTTGTCGATGGTGATGCGCTTGGCCTGGCCGAGGTCCTCAAGGGTGACGTTCTCGAGCTTGATGCCGAGGTCCTCGCTGATGACCTTGCCGCCCGTCAGGATGGACATGTCCTCGAGCATGGCCTTGCGGCGGTCGCCGAAGCCGGGGGCCTTGACGCTGGCGCACTGGAGGGTGCCGCGCAGCTTGTTCACGACGAGGGTGGCCAGCGCCTCGCCCTCGACCTCCTCGGCCACGATGAGGAGCGGCCGGCCCATCTTCGCGATCTTCTCCAGCAGGGGCAGGAGGTCGCGCATGTTGGAGATCTTCTTCTCGTTGTAAAGGAGGTAGGGCTCGTCGAGGATGCACTCCATCCGGTCGGGGTTCGTGACGAAGTAGGGGCTGAGGTAGCCGCGGTCGAACTGCATGCCCTCGACGATGTCGAGGGAGGTCTCCATGGACTTGGCCTCCTCGACGGTGATGACGCCGTCCTTGCCGACCTTGTCCATGGCCTCGGCGATGAGGTCGCCGATGGTGGGGTCGCTGTTGGCCGAGATGGTGCCGACCTGGGCGATCTCGCGCTTGTCGCGGACGGGCTTGGAGAGCCTCTTGAGCTCCTCGGCCACCCGCTCGACGGCCGAGTCGATGCCGCGCTTGAGGTCGATGGGGTTGGCGCCGGCCGTGACGTTCTTGAGGCCCTCGCGGAGGATGGCCTGGGCCAGCACGGTGGCGGTGGTGGTGCCGTCGCCGGCCACGTCGGAGGTCTTGCTGGCCACCTCGTTCAGCATCTGGGCGCCCATGTTCTCGAAGTGGTCATCGAGCTCCACTTCCTTGGCGACGGTGACGCCGTCCTTGGTGGAGGTGGGGGAGCCGAACTTCTTGTCGATGACCACGTTGCGGCCCCGGGGGCCCAAGGTCACCTTGACGGCGTCGGCCAGCTGGTCCGCGCCGCGCTTGATCTTCGACCGGGCTTCCTCGTCGAACAGGATGATTTTCGCCATATGCCGTGTGCTCCTCGTTGGGCTTGCGGGGATGGACGCCTAGCGCGCCCCAAGCGGCGGGCCGCTTGGGGGCCCCTTAGCGCAGCACCGCCAGGACGTCGTCCTCGCGCATGACCAGAAAGTCCTCGCCGTCGATCTTCACCTCGGTGCCCGCGTACTTGGCGAAGAGGATCTTGTCGCCCTCCTTCACCCCGAGCGGCTGCCGCTTGCCGTCGTCGGTCACCTTGCCCGGGCCCACGGCCACCACCTCGCCCTCCTGGGGCTTCTCCTTGGCCGTGTCGGGGATGATGATGCCGCCGACCTTCTCCTCCTCCGCATCGAGGCGCTTGACCAGGACGCGGTCCTGCAGGGGCTGAACCTTCGTCTTCACCTTCGCCATCGTTCTCCTCCTTCGATCGCTCCCATGTGTTCCGGAACCCGCCTCGCCCGAACTCTCAACCACCCGCACCGGGGCGCGCCGCAGAGTCCCGCGCGCCGCCCGTCATCCGCCCTGATTCGATACTGCCTGGGGCGCTCCAGAAACTGCCGTCCTGCGATTGATCCTCATTAATATGAGTCCTTACCACTCAAATTTACATTAGCTTTGCTACTCAGATATATAGAGGAATGACCTGAAGATGTCAACAAGAAATTAGCACTCATCCCCATAAATTGCTAACAAAAAATGCGGGAGATGGGGCAGAATATCTCGAAAATTCTGTGTCATATTGATATTTAGCCCATATTAATTGTGGAAATTTAATTGTCGCGCCTTGCCTTTTTGTCAACCACGCCTTGCCTTTTTGTCACCCGAGGCAACCCGCCCCGGGACAGCCTTCCCCGCCCCCGGAGAGCCCGCCGCCCGGGCGGCCCCCGCCCCGGGCGGAGGGCTTCCGCCGGGTGACTCCCCTGGGCCCCTGCGCTATCTTCCCTCACCTCATCCCGGGCGGCCCCCGCGCCGGAAGCCGGCCGCCCCGCCTTTTTCTCCGCGCTCCGGGAGGAACCCCCGTGCCCTTCGACAACCTGCTCGTCGAGACCTCCGAGGGCATCGCCCTCCTCACCATCAACCGCCCCGAGGTGCGCAACGCCCTCGACCCCAAGACCTGGGAGGAGCTGGCCCGGGCCGTGGAGGAGATGGAGCGGGACGCCTCCGTGGGCGTCATCATCATCACCGGGGCGGGCGGCAAGTCCTTCGCCGCCGGCTCCGACATCCGCCAGATCCAGGAGCGCACCCTGCTCGACGGCCTGGCCGCCCCGCCCTCGCGCGCCCTCGCGCGCATCGAGGCGGCCGAGAAACCCCTCATCGCCGCCGTGAACGGCTTCGCCCTGGGCGGGGGCTGCGAGCTGGCCCTGGCCTGCGACATCCGCATCGCGAGCGAGCAAGCCCGCTTCGGCCAGCCCGAGGTGAACCTGGGCATCATCCCCGGCGCGGGCGGCACCCAGCGCCTCGTGAGCCTCGTCGGGCTCGGGAAGGCCAAGGAGCTCGTCCTGACCGGGGACATCATCGACGCCCAGGAGGCCCACCGCATCGGCCTCGTGAACCAGGTGGTGCTCCACGAGGGGCTGCTGGACGCCGCGCGCGCCATGGCCCGGAAGATCCTCTCCAAGGGCCCCCTCGCCGTCCGCCTCGCCAAGGTGGCCCTCAACGCCCGGGCCCAGCACGGCCCGGACGCCGGGATGCTCGTCGAGCGCCTGGCCCAGAGCTGCCTCATGACCACCGCCGACAAGCGCGAGGGCACGGCCGCCTTCCTCGAGAAGCGCCCGCCCAAATTCGAGGGGAGGTAATCTGTAGGGGCGGGTTTGAAACCCGCCCCCGCGCAAGCCGCATCGGATCGGTGATTTTCGTAGGGGCGTTCCATGGAACGCCCCTGCAGAGGAATCCCGGGATCGCGCATTTCCCCCAAGGAGGCCCCATGGACTTCTCGTTCGACCACGTGCACCTGATCTGCCGGGACGTGAAGGGGATGGCTGAGTTCTTCGAGCGCGTCTTCGGCGGGGAGCGCATCCTCGACGACCCGGACTTCCACGGCGCCCCCAACATCGTCGTGCGGGTGGGCGCCGCCAAGGTCTTCTGCCGCGGCGTCCGCCCGAACGAGAAACCCGGGCCCTCGTGCGGGGGCTCCGTCATGGGGCTCGACCACTTCTCCTTCACCGTCGAGGACACTCGGGAGGCGGCCGAGTTCGTGCGCGCGCGCGGGGCGAGGTTCATCCGGGAGCCGGGGCCCAGCGGCCTGGGCGGGCGCTGGACGGCCTACATCCAGGCCCCCGAGGAGGTCCGCATCGAGCTCAGCCAGCGGACGATCTAGGGCGCACCCGGCCCGGTGCATCTGGGGCGGGCGGTGGACGGGCTTGTGCGGGGAATCCCCGGTTTTCCGGCGGTTGCCGCGAAGCGGAATCGCCCCCATGATGGCTGAGTCAGCCTGATAGCGCGAGGAAAGTTTCCCGTTCCGAGGAGGCCCGTATGGCCGCCGGAGCCGTCACCTCCATCGTTTCCTCGATCTTCAGTTCCCAGGGTCAGGGGCGCGCCACTCAGCCCGGCACCACTCGACCTGACTTGAACGTCTCCTCTCCCAAGGCGCCGGCCGCGGCGCCCCTCGAGGCGGAGAAGGTGGACTTCGGCGAGCCCGCCTCGGCCGAGGTGACCAACCGGGGGGACGATGCTGCCTCCCCCCCGGGCCTCCGGATCTCCCCGGGGGGCCCGCTCCGCCTGCGCGGCGGCGTCATCAACACGATCGCCTAGCCCGCCCGGCGCCTCCCCCTCAATCCGTCAGCACGTAGGGCCGCGCCCGGAAGGGCACGCCCAGCTCCTCGCGGGCGACCTTCTCGCAGGCCGCGATGTCGATGCCGGGCATGGCCACGGCGGTGGCCTCCACCTCGGGGAAGCACAGGCGCGCCCCCCGGATGAAGTCCTTGACCGAGGGGAAGGGGTCCGCGATCCCCTGGGCCTTGCAGATCTTGGCGTAGGCCTCGGGGGTGGCCGCCTGGAGGCTCACCGAGACGGCGTCGAAGAGCCCCCGCAGCTCGCCCAGGATGTCGTGCCCCGCCGTGCGGCCGCCCAGGCCGTTCGTGACGAGGCGGATGCGCCTGGCCCCCCGCTCCCGCAGCCCCCGCGCCACCTCCGCCAGCACGTCGAGCCGGAGCGTGGGCTCCCCGAAGCCGCTGAAGACCACCTCCTCGTAGCCCGAGGGGTCCCCCGCCGCCTCGAGGATGGCCTGGGCGCTCGGCTCCTGGTCCGGCTCCACGGGAAGCGTGAGGTCGCGGCCCTTGAAGACGCGGTCGCTCAGCAGGCCGCAGAAGTAGCAGGCGTTCTGGCAGCGGTTGGTGATGTTGAGGTAGAGCCTGCCCCCGAAGGGATAGGCCAGGGTGCCTCCCTGGCGCTCGGGCCCGACGCCGAAGAGCCGCCGCGCGTTCGAGGAGGTGATGCGGGCCACCTCCCCCACGCTCAGGCCGTGGACCCCGGCCAGGGCCTCGGCCACCTGGTAGGCGAGGGCGGGCTCGTTGCGCTTGCCCCGCATGGGCGGGGGCGCCAGGTAGGGGCTGTCCGTCTCCACCAGGATGCGCTCGATGGGCACCTGGGCGAAGGCCTCGCGCAGGGCCCCCCCGTCCTCGAAGGCGATGGGGCCGGCCGCCCCCAGGTGGAGGTCCAGGGCGAGGAGCTTGCGCGCCAGGCCGGCGTCGCCGGTGAAGCAGTGCACCACCCCGCCCACCCGCCACACCTTCTCCTCGGCCAGGATGTCGTGCACGTCCTCCCCCGCGTCGCGGCAGTGGACGATAACGGGCTTGCCCGCCTTGAGGGCGAGGCGCACCTGCTCGCGGAACCAGTGGCGCTGGGCCTTGTGGGGGGAGTTGTCGCGGTGGTAGTCGAGGCCGATCTCCCCCACCGCCACCACGCGCGAGTGGGAGGCCATCGAGGCCAGGGCGGGGAGGGTCTTGTTGTCCACCCCCTTCACCTCGTGGGGGTGCACCCCGACGGCGGCGTACACCCCCCGGTAGGCGCCCGCCACGTCGATGGTCTTGCGGCTCGTCTCGAGGTCGGAGCCCACCGCGAGCAGGAAGCCCACCCCCTGGGCCGCGGCGCGCTCGACGACCGCCCGCCGGTCGCGGTCGAAGGCCGGGTCCGCCAGGTGGCAGTGGGTGTCCACGAGGAGGAGCCCGTCCTCCCGCCCGGCGGGGGGCGGGGGAAGCGCCGCCACCGGGAGGTGGCCCTCCCGCTGGCTCCGCTGGGGCTCCGGCTCCGGGCCCGGGAGCCCCGGGGCGCCGGGGGGCCGCGGGCCGGGGCGGCGCAGGCCGTGCCCGAAGCGCCGGCCGCGCCTGCGCCGGAAGCCGCCTCCGCCCCCACCGCCCGGGCCGGAAGGCCGCTGGCCGCCGCCCGATCCGCCGCCCGGGCCGGAAGGCCGCTGGCCGCCGCCCGATCCGCCGCCCGGGCCTCCGCCGCCGTGCTCGTTCATTTCGTCCGCATCCTTCCGCGGGCGCTGTGGAGCGCGCCCCGCGTCACTGGATCTTCGCGCCGGGGGAGACCTCCCCCTCCACCCCCGCGACGACGAGCCTCTCCCCGTCCCGCGCGGCCAGGAGCATCCCCTGGGACTCGACGCCCATGAGCCTGGCGGGCTGGAGGTTCGCCACGAGGATGACCGTCCGGCCCACCAGGGCCTCGGGCGCGTAGTGCCGGGCGATGCCGGCCACGATGGTGCGCGTCTCGCCGCCCAGCGTCACCTGGAGCTTGAGCAGGTTCTTGGACTTGGGCACCGCCTCGGCCGCGACCACCCTGGCGGCGCGCAGGTCGAGCCGGCGGAACTCCTCCATCGAGACGAGGTTTTGCCCTTCCCCGTCCGAGGCGGCCTTCTCCTGCGCCGCCTTCTCCCCGGTCTTCTCCTCCGCTTCCCCAGCGGGGGCCTCGCCCTCCGCGATCCGGGCCGCCACCTTGCGCTGGAGCGCCTCCCGCGCCTCCTCCTCGATGCGGGGGAAGATGGGCTGCCCCAGCTTCGTGCCGAGCGAGTCCGGCAGGTTCTCAAGGGCCGGCAAGTGAGCAAAGGTTCTCTCCAGCCAGTTTTGGGGCAGGCCGAGCTGGCGGGCCATCTTCTCCGCCGTCTCAGGCATCACCGGAGATACCAGCACCGCCGCGAGCCGGGCCGAGGCCGCCGCGTAATAGAGCACCGTGTCCAGGCGCTCCAGCTTCTTCTCCTTGGCCAGGGCCCAGGGGGCGCTGGAGTCGAGGTACTTGTTCGCCGCCGCGATGACCTGCCAGGCCGCCTTGAGGGCCTCCTGGAAGTTGGTGGCCTCCATGTGCCGGACGTAGCGTTCAACCGCCTCGCGGGCCAGATAGTTCAGGTTGGACTCGGCCTCGCCCTCCCCTCCCCGCGCGCGCCTCACCCTCCCCTCCCGGAAGCGCTTCACCATGCTCAGGGTGCGGTGGAGGAGGTTCCCCAGGTCGTTGGCGAGGTCGCTGTTGATCCGGTCGATCAGGGCGCGGTGGGAGAAGTCCCCGTCCGCCCCGAAGGGGATCTCGCGCAGGAGGAAGTAGCGGATGGCGTCCGCCCCGTACTCCTCGATGAGCCAGTGGGGGTCCACCGCGTTCCCGAGGCTCTTGGACATCTTCTGGCCCTCGACCGTCCACCAGCCGTGGCCGAACACCTGCCTGGGGAGCTCCACCCCCGCCGACATGAGCCTCGCGGGCCAGATAGTTCAGGTTGGACTCGGCCTCGCCCTCCCCTCCCCGCGCGCGCCTCACCCTCCCCTCCCGGAAGCGCTTCACCATGCTCAGGGTGCGGTGGAGGAGGTTCCCCAGGTCGTTGGCGAGGTCGCTGTTGATCCGGTCGATCAGGGCGCGGTGGGAGAAGTCCCCGTCCGCCCCGAAGGGGATCTCGCGCAGGAGGAAGTAGCGGATGGCGTCCGCCCCGTACTCCTCGATGAGCCAGTGGGGGTCCACCGCGTTCCCGAGGCTCTTGGACATCTTCTGGCCCTCGACCGTCCACCAGCCGTGGCCGAACACCTGCCTGGGGAGCTCCACCCCCGCCGACATGAGGAAGGCGGGCCAGAAGACGGCGTGGAAGCGGATGATGTCCTTGCCGATGAAGTGCTGGTCGGCGGGCCAGGGGTTCGCGGGGGCGGCCCCCGCCGGGCCGAAGCCCCCCGCGGTCAGGTAGTTGCTCAGGGCGTCGAACCAGACGTAGACGACGTGGGCCGGGTCGTCCGGCACCGGGATGCCCCACTTGATGCTGGTGCGGCTCACCGAGAGGTCGCGCAGCCCCCCCTCGACGAAGCGCACCACCTCGTTCCGCCGGGTCTCGGGCTGGATGAACTCGGGGTGCCCGCGGTAGTGGGCGAGCAGCCTCTCCTGGTACTTGCCCAGGCGGAAGAAGTAGCTGGGCTCCTCCACCCACTCGGCCTCGGCGCCCGAGGGGGCGATCTTCTTGCCGCCCGGGCCCTCGGTCAGCTCCTCCTCGGTGTAGAAGGCCTCGTCCCGCACGGCGTACCAGCCCGCGTAGGAGCCCAGGTAGATGTCCCCGTTCCGCGCCACGCGGCGCCAGATCTCCTGCACGCCGCGCACGTGGCGCTCCTCGGTGGTGCGGATGTAGTCGTCGAAGCGGATGCCGAGCTTGGCCCACAGCCCGCGGAACTTGGCGCTGTAGGCGTCGCAGAAGGCGCGGGGGTCGGCCCCCGCGGCGCGGGCCGCGCGCTCGACCTTCTGGGCGTTCTCGTCGGTGCCGGTCAGGAGGAAGGCGGGCTCGCCGCGCAGGCGGTGGAAGCGCACCTTGGCGTCGGCCGCGATGGTGGTGTAGGCGTGCCCCAGGTGCGGCTTGTCGTTCACGTAGTAGATCGGGGTCGTGACGTAGAACGGTTTCGTCATTCGCTCCCGCCGGGCCGGCCCTTCGCGGCCCCCGCCGGCGCCTCCATCGGGTTCTTCAGCGCGAACTGCCCGGTGGGCAGGCGGGTGAGCTGGCTCGCGTGGACCGTCATCCGATCGCCCGTCTCGAGGGCGAGGGTGATCTCCTCCTTCAGCAGATCCTGCCGGACCACCGTCGCGCCGCAGTTGCAGCCGCCCACCTTCTTCTTGCAGGCCGGCAGGGTCTTCTTGACCGAGAGGTAGTGCGAGTGCTCGAACCGGAGGCAGCACTTGAGCCGCCCGCACCCGCCCGAGAGCTTGGAGGGGTTGAGGCTCAGGTTCTGGTCCTTGGCCATCCGCACCGAGATGGGGTCGAAGGCCTTGAGGAAGGTCGAGCAGCAGTACTGCCGCCCGCAGTCCCCGCAGCCGCCGACCATCCCCGCCTCGTCCCGGGCGCCCATCTGGCGCATCTCGACCCGGACGCCGAGCTGCTCGGCCAGGGCGCGGACGAGGCGGCGGAAGTCCACCCGCCCCTCCGCCGAGAAGAAGAAGGTGGCCCGCTGGTTCGAGAAGGCGTACTTCACGTCGATGAGCCGCATCGGGAGGTCGAATTCCCTGATCTTCTCGAGGCAGAGCGTCCGGGCCCGGCCCTCGTGGCTGAGGGCCCGGGCCACCCGGTTCTCCTCCTCCTCGGTGGCGCGGCGGAGCACCTTGCCCAGGGGGCCCGGCACGTAGCGGGCGGCCATCACCCGGGGGCTCTCGGCCACCTCCCCGAACTCCACCTCCCCGTCGGCGGCCTGGGTCACCACCTTGTCCCCCACCCGGAGGCGCAGGCCGTCCATGAGGTAGAAGGCGGGCCTCGCCTGGGCGCGGGCGCGGACGCCCACCACCTTGACCTTCTCGCCGGGATCGGGGGGCTGGTACCCTTCAGGCAGCAGGTCGGAACCCTTCATGAAGGTTCCGGTGGGCGTCTCCTCGGTCATTCAAACCTCTATGCTTAAGCGCCGGCGGCCACGGTGGCCCGCAGCGCGAAAACCAAGGCCTCGAGGGTCAGGGCCGGGTTCGTGTTCACCACCCCGACGTCGTGGAGGGCCGCCTCCACGCGGTCGAGCGCCTCGGTCAGTCCATGTACGCCCCACCTCCGGCCGATGCCGGCGAGGGGCTCCTCCAGGCCGGCGTTCCAAGGCTCCACCGCCCCGGGCGCCGCCGTGAGGACCAGTATATCGCGTATCAGCCCCCGAAGCATCGCGAGAAATCGGGCCGCCGCCTCCCGGGAGGCCTCCCCGCCCGCCACCTGCGCCCCGGCCAGGAGGAGGAGCCGGACCTCGTCCGCCTCCTTCGGGGGGGCCGAAAGCCCCTCCAGGAACTCCATCGCCGCCTCCCGCCGCCGGGCCAGCTCCTCCGCCCCCCCCGCCAAGGCCAGCCCGAGCCGGCCCATGGTGAGGGAGATGACCTCGTCCGCCTCCATCCCCTCCCCCTCCCACCGCCCCTGCTCCCGGAGCGAGGCGAGGACGGCCCGCTGGTCCTCCCGGGAGAGGGCCCGGAAGGGCACCTTCCGGCAGCGCGAGACGATGGTGGCGGGGAGCCCGTGCAGGTTGGGGGTGACGAGGAGGATGATCGTGTCCGGCGGGGGCTCCTCCAGCGTCTTCAAGAGGGCGCTGAAGGCGTCCACCGTGACCGGCTCCTCCGAGTTGTCGAGGATGAAGACCTGGCGCTTCCCCTCCTGGGGGCGCAGGTAGGCCCGGCGGAGGAGCTGGGCGCGCACCGCGTCGATGCCGATGGAGCGCTTGGGCTTGCCGTCGCGGTCGGTCTCGGGGCGGACGGTGATCACGTCCGGGTGGACGCCCCTCTCCACCTTCCGGCAGGGGAGGCAGGCGCCGCAGGGGCTTTCCCCCTCCGGGGCCTCGCACTGGAGGGCCTGGGCGAAGAGCCGGGCGGCGGTGGCCTTCCCCGCCCCCGGCGGGCCGTGGAAGACGTAGGCGTTCGCCGCCCGCCCCCCGGCGGCGTCGCGCCGCAGGGCGGCTACGGCCGCGTCCTGGCCGCGGAGGCTCGCCCAGCCCACCCGAAGGCCTCCCTCACCGCTTCGACGACGCGCGCCTGGGTCTCTTCGATC
>Ga0156093_1002_pt3 | contig 13245 bp, 15 predicted proteins | sample RifCSPlowO2_02_FD_107746 | JGI IMG/M metagenome (GOLD analysis project Ga0156093, IMG submission 107746) | Candidatus Tectomicrobia bacterium RIFCSPLOWO2_02_FULL_70_19 | reverse complement strand
GCCTCGCCCGGGCCGACGGGGTTCCCGGGCGAAAAAGCGAGGCAGATCACAAAAAAGCGCCCCCCAGTGGGGGGCGGAGGGGGTTTTTTGGGCGGGCAGGCAGGGCATTGGGAGGCGGGAAGGAGGGGTCCCGAGGATCTGCTCTGCCTTAGCGGCCCGCCCGCGGGGCCGGGGCCCGGCCGGGAGGGCTCATGGAGCCCTCCTTCCCGAACCCGGCCTCAATGTAGGATATGGCTGTTACGGATGGGTTTCCGGGAAATTTCGATACCGTGAAATCGGACGAGCGGCGTGGAACCGGCCTAGTGGTGGAGGCGCCGGAGGTGGAGCCGGCTCTCGATCCAGGCGAGGACGGCGCCCGTCCCCAGGAGGAAAAAGGCCGCCGTCTGCCGCGCGGCGGGATGGAAGGGGTAGATCGCGTCCGTCCGCTCGAACCGGAAGCCGAAGAGGGTGTCCGCCAGCCAGAGCCCGCCCAGCAAGAGCGCCGCCAAGGCGGCTATCCCGAGCATGTTCGTCCTCCCGGCGGCGCCGCTCCGGTCTCCTTCGGCAATGTGGGAGGGAGTGCTTGCCCCGTCGTTGGGGGGGGTCACCCGAATCGGGTGAAATGGCTCACCTCTGGAGCGGGATCCCGTTCGCGCCCGTCTGCCTGCCCAGCATCCCCAGCAGCAGCCCCAGGAAGGGAAGAGCCCCCACCGCCAAGGCGCCCCAGATCATCTCCATGACTTTTCCTCCTTTTTCGCCGGCCTTTCCGGCTTCATGCCCCCGGGAGATGCGAATCGCGTACCCTCCGGGCGGCGGGGTGAGGGGGGTCTCAGGAGGGGGGTGAAGCGGGGCACAAAACCGGCCAAGAGGGGCCGTTTTTCATGGAAAATGGAAGGAAAAGAGGGCGGGCCCGGGCCGCCGGCCCGGGCGGCCGGGGGCAGATCTTGCCGGGGGGCTGACGGGCCAATTGACGGGGGGGGCGGCCTCCCCCGGGTCTTTCGGGTGGCGGTGCCCGCCACCGCCCCCGCGGCTTGGGGCGTGGGAGAGGGGTGCCGCGGCGGGTGAACACCCTTTCTTCAGGCGAAGGCAGCTACTCCTCCCTCTCCCTCCGGGAGAGGGCCGGGGTGAGGGAGGGGCTGCGTGGCGCCGGGGAACCTTTCCTCACCCGGAGCGAGCAAGGCTCCCTAGAGCTTGACCGGTATCCCTTCCTTGCAGGAGCGGTCGGCCGCCATGGTGAGGGCGAGCACCTCGCGCCCGTGCCCGGCGGTGGCGAGCCCCACCCCGCCCCGGCCCAGGATGCGGCGCACGAAGGCGTCCGTCTCCTCCTTCATGGGGCCGAAGAACTCGCCCAGCACGAAGTCCCCCGGCATGGCCGAGCCCAGGAAGGCCACCTTCACCTGGTGCTCGGGGGTGTAGGGGCAGGGGATGGCCTCCTCGGGGGCGAGGACCACGTCGCGGTGGGCGTCGTCCACGTTGAGGCACCCCTTGGTGCCCTGGAGGTCGATCTCCATGGTGGCGGTGTAGGCGGGCCAGTGGTGGGGCTGGAGCCAGCTCGTGCCCAGGGTGGCCACGCTGCCGTCGTCGAAGGTGACGATCATCCACTGGAAGTCGTCGCGGTTGTAGGGCTTGAAGACGAAGCTGGCCGAGCGCGCGTAGACCTCGGCGGGCCGCTTGCCCTCCATGTACCAGAGGATGAGGTCCACCAGGTAGGTGAGGGTGTTGATCGAGGGGGTGGTGTTGGGGGAGCGCCGGGCCACGGCCTCGCCCACGGCGCGGGTGACGTAGATCTTCCCCATCGCCATCACGATGTTGCCGAGCTGGCCCGCGTGGGCGGCCTGCTTGGCCAGGAGGTAGCGGCGGCGGAAGCGCTGGGTGTAGCCCACGAAGACCTCGGCCCCGCTCTTCTTGGCCTTGGCGATGATGTCGTCCGCTTCCTTGAGGCTGAGGACGAAGGGCTTCTCGATGAGGACGGGCTTGCCCAGCTCGGCCGCCAGGGCGGCGGGGCCGTGGTGGTGCTCCTCGTCGGTCGAGACGATGACGGCCCCCACCTTGTCGCTGCGGATGGCCTCCTCGTAGTGCCGGGTGGCCAGGTTGGCCCGGACGGACTCGGCCAGGCGGTCGAGCTTCTCGGGCACCTTCTCGCACACGGCGAGGTAGTCGATCTGCGGGATCTGGGCGCAGGAGTGCGCCCGGAGGGTCCCGATGTTGCCGGCGCCGATGACGGCCACTCCGATGGTCTTCATTCGCTTCTCCTCCGGTCGCTTGCATGATGGCGTGAGCGGGAGAATAATCCGCTGGAATCCTTACAGTACCCCCCATCGCGCCCGTCTTTCCGGGTCCCCAGGCGGCGAGCCGCCTGGGCGGGGCGCTCCCTCCCCCCAAGGGGGGCGGATTTTTTCCTTCCCCCCTCAGGGGGGGAGGTATTGGGGGGGTGGTTGATCTAGATACCCCCCATCGCGCCCGTCTTTCCGGGTCCCCAGGCGGCGAGCCGCCTGGGCGGGGCGCTCCCTCCCCCCAAGGGGGGCGGATTTTTTCCTTCCCCCCTCAGGGGGAGGTATTGGGGGGGGTGGTATTTTTAGAACCCAAACCCCGCGCTGGAGGATATGATGCGCATCGACGTCCAAACCCACCACATGCCCGCCCCCTACGTCAAAGCCCTGAAGGAGCGCTCCGCTTACCCCCGGTTCGAGAAGAGGGGGGAGCAGTGGTGGGCGCTGGGCACCGCGCACGACCAGCTCCCCATGGCCCCGAAGCTCCTCGAGCTCCCGATGAAGATCGAGGAGATGGACGCGTGCGGGGTGGACCTCTCCCTCCTCAGCATCAACATCCCCGGGCCCGACCTCGCCCCCGATCCCCGCGAGGCGGACGAGCTCGCCCGCATCTCCAACGACGGCATCGCCGCGGCGGTGGCGGCCCACCCCAAGAAGCTGCGGGGGGTGGCCAACCTCGGCTATGGGGACCTGAAGGCCGCCGCCCGCGAGCTGGAGCGGTGCCTCCGGGAGCTGCACTTCGCCGCCCTCCAGGTCTTCGCCTACGTGGGCGCCCGGCGCCCGCTGGACGACCCCGCCTTCGAGCCCATCTGGGCCATCCTGGAGGAGCGGGGCGCCCCCCTGGTGCTCCACCCCGGGCCCTCCCCCGCGAGCCCCATCTACGCCGACCACTGGCTGGGCCCCCTGGTGGGCTTCCTCTTCGACGAGAGCCTGATGACCCTGCGCCTCATCATGAGCGGGGTGATGGAGCGCCACCCGCGGCTCAAGGTGCTCCTGCCCCACGCGGGCGCCACCCTGCCCATGCTCATCGGGCGGGTGGACTCCCTGAGCCAGAGGTACCGGGACGACAAGAGCCTCGCCCTCCCGCACCCGCCGGGCCACTACTTCGCCCGGGTCCACACCGACACCGTCTCCCACTCCAAGGAGGCGCTTGCCTTCGCCCTCCAGCAGATGGGGGCGGGGCGGACGATGTTCGCCACCGACTCCCCCTGGGTGCCCATCCAGCGGCACGTCGGCATCGTCGAGAGCCTGGGCCTTCCGGCCCAGGAGGCCGGGCAGGTGTGGAGCGGGACGGCCAAGGCCTTCTTCGGGCTCTGAGGGGCGCCAATTCCGGAGGCCTCGCTCCCCGAAGGCTGAATCCTAGGGGAAGCGGCGGGTTTTGCCAATGTTTCGGGCCGCCTCCGGCCCGGGAACGAAGGAGCTCCCCGAAAAGTTCGATTGATTGAGGCCCCCCGGCGGGTTAACATTGGAGGGAGAGGGAACCCGGCGGCGTCCAAATCAGAAACGCGGGCCGCCAAGGATATTCTACAAAGCGGCCGGAAAGTTTCCCGGGAGGTTCGGCCATGAAACGCATCGGGGTGGCGGCGCTGGCGGCCTTGTTCTTCCTCGCCTGGAGCCCGGGCGGCGCCTCGGCCTGGCGCGGGCATCGCTCCCACAGCCGGTTCATCGTCTCGGTGGGCTGGCCGGTCTTCTACCCGGCCCCCTACTACCATTACTACCCCCCCCATTACTACTATCCCCCGGTGGCGTACCCGGCTCCCGCGCCGGCGTACTACCCGGCGGGCGGCAACGAGTTCTTCGGCTCCGTCCTCGGGGCCATCACGGGCGGCGTCATCGGGGCCCAGATCGGCTCGGGCTCGGGGCGGGCGGCCGCCATCGCCGGAGGGGTGATCCTCGGCTCCCTCGTCGGCAACCGGATCGGCTTCCAGCTCGACGACTACGACCGGCGCCTCGCCTACCAGAGCACCCAGATGGCCCTGGAGTCCATGCGCTCGGGGAGCGAGGTCGAGTGGCGCGGCCCCCGCTCGGGCGCCATGGGCACCGTGGTCCCCCGGCCCGCCTTCCAGAACCAGCTCGGGCAGTACTGCCGGGAGTTCCAGCAGACGGTCGTCGTCGGCGGCCAGCAGCAGTCGGCCTACGGCACCGCCTGCCGCCAGGACGACGGCCAGTGGCGGATCGTGCAGTAGGCACCACCTGGCGCGCGGAACGAGAACGGGGGAGGGATCGGATGATCCCTCCCCCCCGTTTTTTGCCCCCCTTCCATCATCCTCACAGCTTCCTTCAAGTACCCCGGCTCCAGATGGGTGTAGCGCTTCGCCATCGCAGCTGTGACAGAGCAGACAAGGGGCTATTTTCTTTCATCTTTCACCAGGATTTCCAACTGCCCGATCAGGCGCGGAATGTCCTCCTCGACGGTCTTCCAAACGCGCTCGATATCGACGTTCAGGTAATCGTGCACGAGCCTGTGCCGCATCCCAACCACTTCTTGCCACGGGATTTCGGGGTGCGAATCCTGGAATCCCGCCGAGACCCCGCGGGCGGCTTCCCCGATGATTTGAATCAGGTGGATGATGCCCATCCGCATCAACTCATCCGACCGAAAGGCCTCCTTGGAATGTCTTTCCGCGTAGTGGCGGACCTTCCGCGCCGCCAGAAGCATGTCCAGGAGATACGTGTCATCCCGCGACATAGAGGGGTTCGAGGGAGGAGAGGATGCGTCCCCGGCGGATGTAGTTCTCGCTGCGCTCCACGGCGGGCCGCTCAACCAGGTCCACCTTCCGCCCGAACAGCCGGGAGAGCTCTCCTTCCATCCGGACCAGGTCGAGCAAGCCCCACGGGGCGCCGGGGAGGAAGCCGACCAGGACGTCCACGTCGCTCTCGGGGCCGAAATCCTCCCGGAGCACCGAGCCGAACAGGTGCAGTTCCGCCACCTTCCACTTCCGGCAGAAGTCCTCTATCTGGGCCTTGGAAACCTGAAGCGTCTCTTTTCCGTTCATGTCCTATCCATCCAAAGGCAACCGCTTCTGCTATGATGCCTTAGCGTTCATTCCGGGAAGCAGTGATTTTCCGGACGTTTTCGCGCGCAAGCTCCGCGGCATAGGCGGCCGCCGCCCGGATGTCCTCCATCCGAAGCGAGGGGTATGGTCGAGGATTTCCCCGGGCGAAAGCCCCTCGGCGTCGTAGTCCGCCGCGATCCCCTCGGCGAGGCGCTTGGTCGTGACGGTGGTCTCCTTGAAGCGGATGTAGAGCGCATCCACCTCGTGGTCGCAGGTGATCTTCATCGGCGCTCCCTTCCGGAGTGGCAGACGTAAATTGTCACCACCACGATCCCGTCCGCCTCTTCGGCGAAGATGGGCCGGACCTCCTTCGTCGCGTATCTCTTGCCGTTCCATTCTACCAGAGCTTCCCTTCGGGAGCCCCCGGCCCTGTTTTCCCCCTTGTCCGCGCCACCTCGCCCTTATGGAAAAACAAGGGGGATGCGGACGCATCCCCCTTGGGTCGTCTTGGCGGCGCGGGGCGGGATTGAACCGCTGGCGCGGGGATTTTCAGTCCATCACCACCGCCGCGCGGCCCGTGATGGCACCCGCCGCCAGGCGCTGGTGCACCTTCTCCACCTCCTCGAGCTTGTAGGTCTCGGTCACGAGGGGCCAGAAGTCCCCCCGCGCCACCAGCTCGAGCGACTCGATGAGCTCCTGCTTGGAGCAGTAGCGGCTCCCCATCAGCTCGAGCTCCTTGTTGACCATGTCCCGCTGGCTGGCCTCGAAGGCCTTCTGGCCCGCCCCGCCCAGGGTGACGAGGCGGCCGCCCCGCCCGAGCGCCTTGACGGCCTCGCCGAGGGTGCCGGCGCTGGAGACGAAGTCGATGGCCACGTCCAGCCCCTTGCCCCCCGTGAGCTCCAGGAGCGCTTCGGCCACCTTGCCCTGGGAGGCGTCCACCACGTCGTGGGCCCCCATGTCCCGGCACTTGCCGAGCTTCTGGGCGGAGACGTCCACCGCGATCACCCGGGCCTTGGCCCAGCGGGCGAGCGCCACCATGTGGATGCCCACCCCGCCCCCCGCGCCGATGACGGCCACGTTCTCCAGGGGGGCGATGCGGGCGCGCTTGGTCACCTTGTAGGGGGTGGCGATGGCGTCGCAGATGACGGAGACCTCGGCGGCGTTCTTCCGGTAGTCGAGCGCCTTGGGGATGTGGATGTAGTTCCGGGCCGGGAGCTTCATGTACTCGGCGTAGGCGCCGTCCACCTGGCGGCCGATGTAGCCCGTGAAGCTCTCGCACAGGGTCTCGCGGTTGATGAGGCACCACTTGCAGCGGCCGCAGGTGATGTAGAAGTGGGCCGTCACCGCGTCCCCCTCCTTCACGTTGTCCACCCCCGGCCCCACGGCCGAGATGACCGCCGTGATCTCGTGCCCGATGACGAGGGGGAAGTTCGCCGGCGCGCGCCCGGCCCGGGCGTGCTCGATGGTGAGGCCCGCCCCGCAGGCGAGGATCTTGCACACCGCCTCCCCCGGCCCCGGGACGGGGATGGGGCGGTCCTCCAGCACGAAGGGGGTGTTGGGCGCTTTGAGCACCATGGCTTTCACAGGGCGTCCTCCAATGAGTGCGGGGGTGGAGACAGGCAAGCGGCAAGGATTAAATCACATGGGCCGGGAGGGGACAAACGCGGGAGGGCCGCCGGCGGGGGGTGCGCCGTAGGGGCGATCCTTGTGATCGCCCCCCGCATGGCCGATAGAACCGGGGCGAATACGAGGTTCACCCCTACATCCCCTCCATCACCGACCAGGTGGCGTCGAAGTGGTGGGGGTCCGCCGAGAGCCAGAAGAAGGGCGCGTTCCACGCCCAGAGCGGCACCGTCCCCTCGTGGAGGGAGCCGTGGCTGCGCAGCGAGACCTCCCGCTCGGCCTCCTCCATCACCCCGAAGACCGTCTCCGCGTCCGCGAGCGCCATGATGTCCCCCACCCGCCCCGGGAGGAGGCGGAAGCGGCGGGCCGCCTCGTCGCGCGGCAGGGCCTCCTCGACCCCCGGGGTCTCCCGCAGGACGGCGAGGGCCTCCGCCGCCGCGGCCCCCTCCTTGAGGTGGATGTAGGCCGAGCCCCCCTGGTTGCCGTGGTGGAGGACGTAGCGGTCCTTGATGATGGGCACCGCGTCCGCCGTGATCCCCCGGGCGCGCAGGATGACGCCGGGGTCCAGCGCCCGGCGCTTGTCCCGCATCCCGTGGTCCGCCGTCACGAAGACGGCGCCGTCCTTGTGGAGGGAGGACCAGGCGTCCACGAGCCGCCCGATCTCGGCGTCCAGCGCCTCGGTGTGGGCCTGGGCCTCGGGGGCCCCGGGGCCGTACTTGTGCTGCATGTAGTCGGTCGTCGTCACGTAGAGGAGGTCCGGCCTGCGCTCCTCGGCCACCGCCCGGGCCGCCCGCAGGAGCCAGAGGTTCACCTCCCCCGAGTAGATATCCTCCTTCTTCCCCGCCCGATCGAGGAGCCAGGCGGGAGGAGCCTCGGCGGTCACCGCGAGGTCCGCCCCCTTCCCGATCATGTCCATGAGCTTCTGCTTGGAGGCGAGGACGGCGGTCTTGAGGCCGGCCGCCGCGCCGCGCTCCATGAGGGTGGGGGCGAGGAGGAAATTCCCCGACTCCATGAACACCTCCAGGCCGGTCCGGGGGTCGAGGAAGTAGTTGGAGGTGATCCCGTGCCGCGCCGGGGGGGCGCCGCAGATCATGGAGACGTTGTTCACGTTGGTGACGGTGGGCATCTGGGCGCGCACCAGGTGGCGCGCGCCCTCCTGCTCCAGGCGGTCGAGGTTGGGGGTCGCGGCGAGGTCGAAGTAGGCGGGGTCCCCCCCGTCGATCAGGATGACGAGGGCCCGCACGGGCTCACATCCTCCCGCCGGTGTGGCGCAGGCCCTTGGCCCCGATGTCGCGGCGGTAGTAGACGCCCTCCCAGTGGATGCGCCCGCAGGCGGCGTAGGCGCGCTGGATGGCCTGCCGGATGAGCTCCCCCCGGGCGGTGACGCCGAGCACGCGCCCGCCCGCGGTGACGGCGTGGCCGTCCCCGTCCCGGGCCGTCCCCGCGTGGAAGACCTTCACCCCCTCGACGGCGGCGGCCTCCTCCAGGCCGTGGATGCGGTCCCCCTTGCGGTAGCCGCCCGGGTAGCCCCCCGCCGCCATCACCACGCAGACGGCGGCGTTCCCGTCGAAGCGGGGGGGCCGCGCGCCCAGGTTCCCGGTGGCGCAGCCCATGAGGACGGGCAGGAGGTCGTCCTCCATCCGCATGAGGAGGGGCTGGCACTCCGGGTCCCCGAAGCGGCAGTTGAACTCGAGCACCCGTATCTCCTCCCCCTCCACCATGAGCCCGGCGTAGAGGATGCCCTGGTAGCGGCGCCCCCGCTCGGCCATGGCCCGCACCGCCGGGAAGATGACGGTCTCCATCGCCTTCTCCTCCAGCGCGGGGGTGAGGACGGGGGCCGGGGAGTAGGCCCCCATGCCCCCGGTGTTGGGGCCGGTGTCCCCCTCGCCGGCGGCCTTGTGGTCCTGGGCCGCGGGGAGGAGGAAGGCCCGCTCCCCGTCCACGAAGGCGAGGAGGCTGGCCTCCTCCCCCCGGAGGAACTCCTCCACCACCGCCACCTCCCCCGCCGGGCCGAAGGCGCGCCGCTCCATGATCTCGGCGATGGCGGCCTCGGCGCGGGCCGGGTCCGGGCAGAGGACGACGCCCTTGCCGGCGGCCAGGCCGTCCGCCTTGACCGCCCAGGCGCCCCCCCGCGCCCGCACGAAGCGCTTGGCCTCGCCCGGGTCGCGGAAGACCCCGAATTCCGCCGTGGGGATGCCCGCCTCCCGCATGAGCTCCTTGGAGAAGGCCTTGCTCGCCTCGAGCTCGGCGGCCTCCTGGCGGGGGCCGAAGGCGGGGATGCCCTCCTTCTCCAGGAGGTTCACGAGCCCCAGCGCGAGCGGGGCCTCGGGCCCCACCACCACGAGGCCGGGCCGCTCCCGCCGGGCGAGGGCGAGGAGGCCCTGGACGTCCTCGGCCGCGACGGGCTCGTTCCGCCCCTCCAGGGCGGTGCCCGCGTTCCCGGGGGCGCAGACGACCTCGCTCACCGCGGGGCTCTGGCGGAGCTTCCAGGCCAGGGCGTGCTCCCGGCCTCCCGAGCCCACGACGAGGATTTTCACGGGTTTTCCCTCCGGCCTTGGCGGGACGGGCGAACCCTAGCCGCCCGGCGGAGGGGTGTCAATCGGGCGAAGGGGCGGCGCACCCGCGGCGGGGCAATGTGTTTTTTGGGGGGGGCACCCGCCGGCCGCGGTTACGTGTTAGAATGGGCATACGCCTTCCGACATGCCGGAGAAGGGGAACCCACATGCGCAAAGCGGGGGTGCTGGGCGCCTTTGCCCTGGTTTCGTTCCTGGCCGCCGCGGCGGGGGGAGCCTGGGCGGCCGATCGGGCCGAGGTGGACCTCGAGCTCATCCTCGCGGTGGACGTCTCGGGAAGCATCGACGAGGACGAGGGCCGCCTCCAGCGCGAGGGCTACCTGCGGGCGCTGACCGACCCGGGCGTCATCCGCGCCATCCAGGCGGGCCGGCGGAAGAAGATCGCCATCGCCTACGTCGAGTGGGCGGGCTACCGCTGGCAGCGGCTGGTGGCCGACTGGACCCTCGTCCAGGACACGGCGACCGCCCGGGCGCTCACCGAGAAGATCAAGGCCTCCGAGCGCGTCGCCGGCCCCTTCACCTCGCTCAGCGGCATCATCGACTACTCCGTCCCCCTCTTCGGGAAGGCCTACAAGGGGCACCGGCAGGTGCTCGACATCTCGGGCGACGGCCCCAACAACCGGGGCCGCCCCGTGGCCCTCGCGCGCGACCAGGCGGTGGCCAAGGGCATCGTCATCAACGGCCTGCCCATCATCAACGAGCGGCCCAACCCCTGGGGCCGGATGCCCATGCAGCACCTCGACCTCTACTACCGCAACTGCGTGGTCGGGGGGCAGGGGTCCTTCCTGGTGGTGGCGAGGAACTTCATCGACTTCGCCCGCGCGGTGCGCCGCAAGCTCATCCTCGAGATCGTGGGCACGACGCCTCCCGGGCGGCCCGTCCTCGCGGCGGCCCAGCCCTCCGGCGTCCCGCACTGCGACGCCTTCCTCCGCCCGACCCAGAACTACGAGGATTATTAAGAAACCATCCCCCCAATACCTCCCCCCCTGAGGGGGGAAGGGGGAATCCGCCCCCCTTCACGGGGGGAGGGAGCACCGAAGGTGCGATGGGGGGTGGGGTTGTCAAGAAACCACCCCCCCAATACCACCCCCCTCCGATCCTGCCGCAAAAGAGGCAGGGGCGCGCCTCGCTCATGGCCGCTCCACCTCCACCGAGGCCCACTCCTCCAGCCGGTCCCGGCGGGTGACGCGGAGGCCGGACTCCTCGGCCGCCCGCGCGAGGGCCTCCGCCTGCTCGTAGCCGACCCCGCTCAGCACCCCGCGTCCCCCCTGGCCGCGTCCGCCCGGCGCCATCGCCTCGGCGAAGCGGGGCATGAGCTCCCGCAGGGGGGTGAGGAAGATGTTCGCGGCGAGGAGCTCCACCCGCCCCGCCCAATTCCCGAGGAGGGAGGGCTCCAGCGTCCCCAGCCCGGCGCGGACGCGCCCCTCCAGGCCGTTCATCCGGGCGGCCGCGAGGGTGCCCTCCACCGCCAGGGGGTCGAGGTCGAGCGCCAGCGCCTCGGCCGCCCCGAGCCGGAGGGCCGCCACGGTGAGGATGCCCGAGCCGCACCCCACGTCCAGGAAGCGCGCCGGGGGCCTCTCCGCGCAGAGCCGTTCGAGGGCCAGGAGGCAGAGCCGGGTGGAGGGATGGCGGCCCGTGCCGAAGGCCATGCCCGGGTCGAGGACGACCTCGGCCCGGCCCGGGGGCGGCGGGGCGTTCTCCCACGGGGGCCGCAGCCAGAGGCGCTCCCCGACGGGCTGGGCGGTGAAGAAGCCGCGCGTCTTCTCCACCCAGTTCACGTCCTCGACCTGGCGGAGGGTGACGGCCTCCTTCCCGAGGCCCATGGCCGAGAGGGCCGCCTCGGCGGCGCGGAGCCGCTCTGCGGCTCCCGGCTCCAGGCGGAAGTGGGTGAGGAGGAGGCGGGTGCCCGGGGGGCCGGGCCGCTCCTCGACCGCCGAGGCCCCGGTCCCGATGAGGCGGGCGGCGGCCTCCTCCGCGATTTCGGCGGGCAGCTGGGCGATGAGCTCGAGCCAGGGGGAGGACACAGGTGTGCTAGCCGCTCCTTCTGGGCAGCTCGACCACGGCGCTCCCGGCGGTGGCCTGCTCGCCCTCCTGGTTCAGGCCGGTGATCTCGACGGTGACGGTGCGCGCCACCTCGTCCTTGGCCGTCACCTTGCCGCTGTACCAGACGGTGTCCCCGTAGATCATGGGGCGGCGCACCTGAACGTAGAGCTTTTTCAAGAAGCCCTCGTCCCCCATCCAGTTCGTGACGAAGGGACTCACCCAGGCGAAGCGCATGACCCCGTTGTCGAAGGGCCCGGGCATCCCGCGCTGGGCGGCGAGGTGGAAGTCCTCGTGCTGCTGGGAGTTCTTGACCTGGATCCCGATCGGGGGGATGGGGACGGCGTTGTGGGGGGCCTTCTCCAGGTCCAGCCAGCCCCGCCGCCCGGCCTTGTAGGAGGGGCCGTTCCCGGCGTTCCAGGCCACCATGTCCCCGATTGTGAGGGGCCCCCGCACCATCGGGGGCAGCGCGTCCCCGGCCTTCACGTCCTCGGCGCAGAGCCGCGACGCCCCGGTGCGCCTCTCCCCCTTGTAGGCCGCGGCGATCCTCGCCATCTCCTCCTCGCCGTATTTCTTGATGGGGCGCTCGTAGAGGAGCGCGGTGCCCTCCTGGAGGGTGCGGATCATGGTGCCCGTGCCCGTGGCCACGACTTCATCCGCCTGGTTCCGGTAGGTGCACTCGGAGACGACGAAGATGAGCTTGCGGCCCGCCTTGTTCGCCTTGACGTAGGATTCCTTCTGCACCGAGGCGGCCTTGAGCTTCTCCCCCGCCCGGATGCGCCTGCGCCACTCGAATTCAACCCCGCCAATCAGCGAGGAGAGCGGCGCTGCCATGGGCGCCCCGTGGAGGATGGGGTAGAGCACCGAGACGAGGAAGGCGGGAGGCGCCAGGAGCCCCCCGTGCGGGGTCCGCGCGGCGTAGGCCGGGTCGAGCCACAGCGGGTTGTCGTCGTCCGTGCCGTAGGCGAAGTGGCGGATGGCGTCGGGCGCGGCCTCGGTGTTCCAGGCCTCGCGCTCGCGCACCTCCCGGCCGTCGAGGGCCTTCGTGCGGGCGATGAATTCCTCGATCAAGGCGGCGGTCTCGGCGGGCAAGGGAGATTCCTCATGATGGGTGGATGGGGAATGGGGACGCCTGTTAGGTAGCAGGAAAGGCGGGGAGGGGCAAGGCGGGGAGGGGCAAGGCGGGGAGGGGGGATCGGGCCGCCGGAAATGCAGGGGCGTTCCATGGAACGCCCCTACGGGAAGGATAATCGGGTGTCGTACGTAGGGGCGAATCTTGCATTCGCCCCGGTTGCCTGCGTCAGGGCGAACACGAGAGGCCTTCGCCCGCCATAGGGGGCTTCGGCCCCCGAGGGCGGGTTCGCCCCTACAAGCCTGTTGGTTTCCTCACCCCAGAAACCCCTTCACCTTCTCCCAGAACTTCCGCATCCGGGGATTCGTCGAAGGAGAGGAGAGGCGCTGGAACTCCTCCAGCAGCTTCTTCTGGCGCTCGTTCAGGCGGGTGGGGGTCTCGACCACCACGCGCACGCGCTGGTCCCCGGGCCGGATGGTCCCGGGGGGGCAGAGGCCCTTGCCCCGCAGCCGGAAGACCCGGCCCGACTGGGTGCCGGCCGGGATGCGCACCTTGACCTCGCCCGAGAGGGTGGGGACGGCCACCTCGTCCCCGAGCGCCGCCTGGGGGAAGCTCACGGGGAGGTCGAAGAGGAGGTCGAGGCCCTCGCGCTTGAAGAGGGGGTGGGGGCGGACGGCGACGGTGACGACCAA
>Ga0156093_1154_pt2 | contig 13453 bp, 9 predicted proteins | sample RifCSPlowO2_02_FD_107746 | JGI IMG/M metagenome (GOLD analysis project Ga0156093, IMG submission 107746) | Candidatus Tectomicrobia bacterium RIFCSPLOWO2_02_FULL_70_19 | reverse complement strand
GCGCGGGCCATGCGGTGGAGGTCGGGCTCGCTCATGCAGTGGACGGTGCCCGCGGCGCTCACCACGTTCTCCTCGAGCATGGTGGAGCCCATGTCGTTCGCGCCGTAATGGAGGGAGAGCTCGCCCACCTTCCGCCCCTGGGTGACCCAGGAGGACTGGACGTTGGCGAAGTTGTCCAGGTAGAGCCGGCTGACGGCCAGCATGCGGAGGTACTCGCCGCTGCCCACGGTGGGGGCGCGGAGGGCGGCCGAGCCGTCGTTCTGGAAGGTCCAGCAGATGAAGGCGGTGAAGCCGCCCGTCTCGTCCTGGAGCCGGCGGAGGCGGTCGAGGTGCTCGACGCGCTCGGCGGGCGTCTCGACGTGGCCGAACATCATGGTGGCTGTGGAGCGCACCCCCTGCCGGTGGGCCGCGCGCATGACGCCGAGCCAGCCCTCGGTGTCCACCTTGAGGCGGGCGATCTTGTGGCGCACCCGGTCCACGAGGATCTCGCCTCCCCCGCCCGGGACGGAGTCGAGGCCCGCCCCGCGGAGGCGGGCGATGACCACCTCGTAGGGCATGTCCTCGAGCTTCGAGATGTGGTGGATCTCGGGGGGGCTCAGGGCGTGGAGGTGGAGGTCCGGGAACCCGGACTTCATCCAGCGGAAGAGGTCCTCGTACCAGCCAATGCGCAGGTCCGGGTGGTGGCCGCCCTGGAGGAGGACCTGCCTCCCCCCCGCGGCGTAGAGGGCCCGGAGCTTCTCCCGGATCTGGTCCCGGGTGAGGACGTAGGATTCGGGATGATCACCCGGGGGCCGGTAGAAGGCGCAGAAGGTGCAGTAGACGTCGCAGACGTTGGTGTAGTTGATGTTGCGGTCGACGCAGTAGGTGGCGTAGCCCCCGGGGTGCTTGCGGGCCCGCACCTCGTCGGCGCCCGCGCCGAGCGCCACCAGGTCGTTCCCTTCGAGGAGGGCCAGCCCCTCGCCGAAGGACAGCCGCCCGCCCGAGGCGGCTTTCTCGATGGCGTCGTAGAAGGCGGTGGTGGCGGTGGTCACGCGGGGAACCCCTCCGCGAAGCGGCTTTCGACATTCCTCGCCGGCAGGCAGCGCCGAAGCTACCGATCCACCTGAAGCAGAGCCGTGCGGTGCTTCAAAAAGCGGACCGCCAGATAGGCGCCGAGCCCCAACCCGAAAATGACCTGCCACTCCCAGTCGAACTTCAGCTGGCCCGTGATCACGAAGTCTCCGGCGATCTCGAACAGCGTCATGAGGGAGATGATGGCGAAGAAGCGCCGGTACTCCCGACGGACGGCCCTTCTCCAGCAAAAGGGCTCATCGGGCTTCCGCCATTTCGCGAAACGGGGAATGATGAGGGAGGTCCGCTCGGCCCAGCGGGCGTATTCGCCCCCGAATTTGCGGAGCAGGAAGGTCTCCTCCCCCAAGATGATCCGCTCGTAGTACAGCCAGAACGAAAGAACGTAGACGAGCAAAATCAGGGCCGATTCCAGGAACAAGAAGATCCCCAGGCCGATGAAGAAGTTCCCCAGGTAAAGGGGGTTGCGGCAGAGGGAGTACATGCCCGCCGTCTTGAGCACCCTCGCTTGCTCGGGATTCCGCCCCATCGTCCCGGCCGGGGCGTACCCCATCACCAGGAAGCGGATGGCTAACCCCGTGAACGCAACGGCGAAGCACACCACCTCCAGGAGACGGTCGTAAAAGTGAGACTCCCGGTAGTACTGAAAGTCCTTGAACCCGTAGATCACGAGCGGCGCCAGCAGGAGTGGAAGGTATCCCCGCCAGCGGAACAGGAACTCCCCTTGCCGCACCAACGCTTGGCTCAGCATGCGTGAAAGTCCCCTTTATTCAAAGAAAAGGCGGCGATCACCAAAAACAAGGGCGCCCCGCGCGCTTGCCCTCCAGCCGTTCCACCCCAAGCCTGGGCCGAACGGCACAGGCGAAACCTTACCAGCCGCCCCCCCCCGATTTCAAATCCCTCCCCGGCCGCCTTTCCCCACGGGTCCCCCAAGGCCTGCTCCCCGTTGACAGCATCCTCCCATAAAGGACATATTTATCCTAATTGCGGGCCCCTCTCGTCGGGGCCAACGGAGAGGGGGGCGGAAGATGGATGGCCGGAACGGGACGCGGATCGTGAGGTCGGGCTGCTTCCTCTGCCACGGCGGGTGCGGGATCCGGGTCCACGTCCAGGACGGCCGGGCCGTCCGGGTGGAGGGGGACCCCGAACACCCCAACAGCCGGGGCTACCTCTGCGTGAAGGGCCGGGCCGGGATCGAGCTCCTCTACCACAAGGACCGCCTCCTCCACCCCCTCAAGCGCGCGGGGGCCCGGGGGGAGGGCCGCTGGGAGCGCATCTCCTGGGACGAGGCCCTCGAGACCTGCGCCGCCGAGCTCAAGAAGGTCATCGGCCGCCACGGCCCCCTGGCCGTCACGGGCGGGGACGGCACCAAGGCGGACGAGGTGGCCTGGATCGTGGACCTCTTCCTCCTCAACCTGGGCAGCACGAACCGCACCGGGCCGGGCCGGGCCCAGTGCATGTTCCCGCGGCGGGCGGCCTCGAACGCCACCTGGGGCAACTACTACACCCCCGACTACGAGGGCGACCCCCGCCTCATCGTGCTCTGGGGGGACCAGCCCGAGATCTCGAACCACAACTCCATCCTGGGCTACAAGATGCTGGATAAGCGCCGGGGGGGGGCCAAGCTCATCGTCATCGACCCCCGCCGCACCGCCGCCGCCCGGCGGGCGGACCTGTGGCTCCCCATCCGCCCGGGGACCGACGTGGTGCTCGCCCTGAGCATGATGCACGTCATGATCGAGGAGGACCTCTTCGACCGGGCCTTCGTGGAGAGGTGGTCGAACGCCCCCTTCCTGGTGGACGCGGAGACGGGCGACCTCCTCCGCGACTCCCAGGGCAACCACCTCGTCTGGGACAAGGACCAGCTCCTCCCCGTGCCGAACGACTGGCCCGGCGCCCGCCCCGCCCTGTGCGGCGCCTTCGACGTGCACGGGCGCGTCTGCAAGACCGTCTGGCAGCTCCTCAAGGAGCGCTGCGCCCAGTACACGCCCCCCAAGGCCGCCGCGATCACCTGGCTCAAGGCCGGGGACATCGTGCGCGCCGCCCGCCTCTACGCCGCCACCAAGCCGGCCGCCCTCGCCTGGGGCGTGGGGCTCGACCAATGCATCAACGCCCATCAGAACGGCCGGGCCTGCGCCATCCTGGAGTGCCTCACGGGGAACGTGGACGTCCCGGGCGGGAACATGCACCCGGTGCCCTGCCACAGGGGCTGCCGCACCTTCACCGACGCCTTCGGCGAGACCCTCCCCGAGGAGGCCTACCGCAAGCAGCTCGGCGCGGACCGCTTCCGCCTCTGCTCGGGCCCCGCCGCCAAGCGCTACGCGAACAACCCCGCCGTCCTCCGGGCCATCCTCACGGGCGAGCCCTACCCCGTCCGCGCCTGGGTGGCCATCGGGGGCAACCCCCTCCTGACCTGGAGCAACGCCAAGGAGGTCTACCGCGCCCTCATGAAGCTCGACTTCTTCATGGGGGCGGACCTCTTCATGAACCCTTCCCTCCAGCTCGCGGACATCGTGCTCCCGGCGCCCACCCACTTCGAGAAGGAGCGCCTGATGGAGACCCAGGGCTACGGGCCCTTCGGGAACGTGCGCTGCGTGCGGGCGGTGGAGCCCCTGGGCGAGGTGCGCGACGAGTTCGAGGTCTGCGGGGACATCCTGCGGCGCATGGGCATGGACCGGAACTGGCCCTGGCGCACCGTGGTGGACTTCTACGACGAGCGCCTCCAGGAGGCGGGGATGACCTGGCGGGAGGCGGTCGAGGCCGGAGGGGCCTTCGACCGGATCGCCTACCGCAAGCACGAGACCGGCCACTACCGGAAGGAGGGGGGCTTCCCCACCGCGACGGGCCGGGCCGAGATCTACAGCACCGTCTGGCGGCGGAACGGCTACGACCCCCTCCCCAGCTACACCGAGCTCCCCGAGAGCCCCTACAGCGACCCCGAGCTGATGAAGGAGTACCCCTTCGTCGTCATCACGGGGGGCCGCCTGCCCAACTACTTCCACTCCCAGCACCGCCAGGTGGCCACCCTGCGCCGCCTCCACCCCGAGCCCCAGACCCAGATCCACCCCGAGGCGGCGGCGCGGCTCGGCATCAAGAAGGGCGACTGGGTGTGCGTCGAGTCCCCCCGTGGCCGGTGCGTCCAGCGCGCCCGGCTCTTCAGCGGCATGGACCCGCGCCTCCTCCACGTCGAGCACGGCTGGTGGTTCCCCGAGGAGGAGGCCGCGGCGCCCCACCTCTACGGGGTCTTCCGCTCGAACGCGAACACCCTCACCCCGAACGCCGACCCCTTCCTCGACCCCGCCTTCGGCGGCTACACCCTCCGCGGCTTCGCGGCCAAGGCCTACAAGGTGACGGAGGAGCAGGCCACGCGGATCGCCTGGGAGGAGGCCCGGGAGGCTCGGGAGGAGACGCTCACTCCTTCAGCCCGCTGAGGGCGATGCCGCGCACGAAGGCGCGCTGGAAGAGGAGGAAGACGAGCGCCGTTGGGATCATGCCCACCACCGCCGCCGCCATGATCTCGTGGTAGGCGGCCGAGTCGATGCCCTCCATCTGCGCGAGCCCCAGCGGGAAGGTCTTGAGGGTGTCCTTCGAGGCCACGATGAGAGGCCACAGGAATTGGTCCCAGTTGTCGCGGAAGGTGAGGAGGGCCAGCGCGCCCAGCGCCGGCTTGCAGTTGGGGAGGATGATGCGCCAGAAGATGCCGAACTCGCCGCAGCCGTCGAGCCGCGCCGCCTCGATGAGGGAGTCCGGCAGGTCCTTGATGTACTGGCGCATGAGGAAGATGCCGAAGGCGTCCACGGCCAGCGGCACGATGAGCCCGCCGTAGTTGTTCACGAGGCCGAACTCGCGCGCCACGAGGAAGGTGGGCACCAGGATGATCTCGATGGGCAGCATCATGGTGCTCAGGATGAGGCGGAAGCACGCCTCGCGCCAGGGGAAGCGGAACTTCGAGAGGCCGTAGCCCGCCATGCTGCAGAAGACGAGGTTCCCCGCCATCACCGCGAAGGCCACCACCGCGCTGTTGAAGAAGTAGGTGGGGAACTTGCCCCGGGAGAGGGCGTCGGGGTAGTTCCCCCACTGGGCCGCCTCGGGGAGCCACTTGATGGGGAGGTCGAAGACCTCGCTCCCCGTCTTGACGGAGGAGGAGAGCATCCAGAAGTAGGGCAGGAGCACCAGCCCGAGCCCCGCGACGGTCAGGGCGGTCGTGAGCCGCCCGCCCCAGCGCAGCAGCCCCTTCCGGCTCATTCCACCCCTCCCCGGCGCAGCAGCCGCAGCTGAATCAGGGTCAGCCCGAAGACGAAGGCGAAGAGCACCATCGAGGCCGCGGCGGCCTCCCCCATCCGGTAGTAGGCGAACCCCGTCTCATAGATGAAGTAGGGCAGCACCCGGGTGGTGCCGTTCGGGCCGCCCTCCGTCATGACCAGGGGGTTCAGGAAGACCTTCACCGCCGACAGCAGCGACATCACCATGACGAAGAGGATGGTGGGCATGAGGAGCGGGAGGGTCACGTGGACGAAGCGCTGCCAGGGGCCCGCGCCGTCGATGGTCGCGGCCTCGTAGTACTCCTTGGGGATGGACTGGAGTCCCGCCAGGTAGATGACGCCGAAGAGGGGGATGCCGCGCCACACCCCGATGGCGATGAGGGCGGGGAGCGCCGTCTCCTCGGTGGAGAGCCAGTTGGTCCGGCCGATCCCGACGAAGCCGAGGAGGGTGTTCACCAGGCCGAGGGGGTTGTACATGAACTTCCACACCATCGCGACGACGATCTGGGACATGGCGATCGGCAGGAAGTACGCCAGCCGGATGAGGGGTTGCCCCGGCATCCGGCGGTTCAGCAGGAGGGCCAGCCCCAGGGCGAGGAACCACTCGGGGAGGGAGACCCCGAACATGTACTTGGCCGAGACCCAGAAGGACTGGTGGAAGAGCGGGTTCTCCCAGATGGCCTTGTAGTTCAGCAGCCCGTTGAAGACGGGCGGGGTCAGGAGGTCGTAGCGGAAGAAGCTCAGCCGGGCGGCTTCGAGCATGGGGTAGAACTTGAAGATGAGAAGGTGCAGCAGGGCCGGCAGGACGAACAGGAAGCCCGCCCAGCGGAGGCGGGCCCGGAGGGAGAGCCTCCCCCCCCAGGCCGCCCCCAACGGGAGCCGATCATCGAAGCCAGCCTTGGGCCGGACCTTGGCAGCCGGTGCGTATGACTCCGCCATCCGCGTGGGTCCCGCCTACTTCTTGGCCAGCGCCCGGTCGATGTCGGTGCAGGCCTGATCGAGCGACTTCTTCGGCTCCTCGCCCTTCAGCACCACCCGCTCCATCGCCCGGTGCATGGCGTCGGCGATCTCGATGAAGTGGGGCGACCGGGTGACGAAGACGCCCGTCTTGATGTCGCCGACGAAGACGTCGAGGTAGCGCGTCTTCTTCGCCACCTCCATTCCGGGCAGCTGCAGGAAGTCCGCGCTCGGGAAGGGGTAGGAGGTCTTGTCGTACCACTCCTTGGGGTTGGCCATGACGTGCTTGATCAGGTCATGCACCGCCTTCTGCTTGGCCTCGGGGATGTGGGGGTTCACCGCGAGGGCGAAGCCGTAGACGATGCTGACGGGCTTGGCGGGGTTCACCTGGGGGAAGGGCACCACCTTGATGTGCTCCATCACCTTAGGGCCGAACTGCGCCACGCTTCCGGCGTGGGAGATGAACATCGAGACGCGGCCCTTGGGCACGTCGTCGGCGGGCAGCGCGTTGGTGCCCACGCTCACCGTCGGGTCCGAGATCTTGTGCTTGCGGGCGTACATGGACCGAACCTCCATGGCCTTCACGCCCGCCTCGCTGTTGGCGGTGCACTTCTTCCCGGCGGCGTCCAGGATGCTCCCGCCGTGCTGCCGGGTGAGGGCCTCCATGTACCACATGGTCCAGGCCGAGGAATGCATGGCGAAGTCGAAGGCCTCGCGGGTGATGGTGCTGCCCTGCCGCTTCACCAGCTTCTGGCCGACCTTGGCGATGTCCTCCCAGGTCCTGGGGTAGTCCTTCTCGGGGTCGAGGCCCGCCTCCTTGAAGTGGTTCTTGTTGATGTAGAGGCTGAAGACGGAGGCGATGGGCGGGACGGCGTAGAGCTTGCCCTCGTGGATGTAGCCCTCCAGCGCCCCCGGCAGGAAGGCCTTCTTCATGTCGTCCAGGTCCTTGTAGCCCAGCCACTCGGGGCGGATGGGGGCGAGGACGTTCTTGGTGGTGAAGCCGGGGAGCAGGGTGTCGATGACCGTGAACATGTCGGCGGCCGACCTGGTGGACAGCGCGGCCGAGAGCTTCTTGAAGTAGGGGGTCATCGCGAAGAACTCGTACTGCACCTGGGCGTTGGGGTTCTTCTTGTTCCAATCCGCCACCAGCTCCTGGGAGTACTTGTTGTGGGGCGGGTTGCTGTGCTCCCACCAGGTGATGCCCTGGGCGGAAGCCGAACCCGCCGCCAGCGCCACCGCCACCGCCATGAACACCAGAACCACGAGGAACCGTCGCATGGACACCCCTCCCATTCTGTTCCGCCCGCGTTGACTCGCCGGCCGCCCGAGCCGATGTCACGGGCGCGGCGAAAGAAAACCTTGCCCCAAAAAGGGGGCGAAACCCTCATCCCGGCCCACCCGCCCTTCACTTGACCAGGGCCGTGTCGATCTCCTTGCAGGCCTGATCGAGCGACTTCTTCGGCTCCTCGCCCTTCAGCACCACCCGCTCCATCGCCCGGTGCATCGCGTCGGCGATCTCGATGAAGTGGGCCGAGCGGGTGACGAAGTTGCCCGTCTCGATGCTCTTGATGAAGATATCGAGGTAACGGTTCTTCTTCGCCTCCTCCAGCCCGGGCATCGTCGCGAAACTGGCCTTCGGATTCGGATAGGTGGTCTTCTCGTACCACGCCTTCGGATTCTGGATGACGTGGCGGATCAGGTCGTGCACCCGCTTCTGCTTGGCCTCGGGGACGTAGGGGTTCACCGCGAGCGCGAAGCCGTTGACGATGGTGACGGGCTTGGCGGGGTTCACCTGGGGGAAGGGGACCGCCTTGACGTGCTTCATCACCTGGGGGCCGAACTGCGCCACGCTCCCCGCGTGGGTGATGAACATCGAGACGCGGCCTTTGGGGAGGTCGTCCGCCGGGAGCGCGTTCGTGCCCACGCTCACCGTCGGATCCGAGATCTTGTACTTCTGGACGTACATGGAGCGCACCTGCATGGCTTTGACGCCGGCCTCGCCGTTCGCCGTGCACTTCTTCCCGGCGGCGTCCAGGATGCTCCCGCCGTACTGCCGGATGAGACCCTCCAGGTACCACATGGTCCAGACCGAGGAATGCATCGCGAAGTCGAAGGCCTCGCGGGTGATGGTGTCGCCCTGCCTCTTCACCAGCTTCTGGCCGACCTTGGCGATGTCCTCCCAGGTCCTGGGGTAGTCCTTCTCGGGGTCGAGGCCCGCCTCCCGGAAGTGGTCCGTGTTGAGGTAGAGGGCGAAGGTGTTGGAAATGATGGGCACGGCGTAGAGCTTGCCCTCGTGCATGTAGCCCTCCAGCGCGCCGGGGAGGTAGGCCTTCTTCATGTCCGCCAGGTCCTTGTAGCCCAGCCACTCGGGACGGATGGGCGCGAGGACATTCTTGGTGGTGAAGCCGGGGAGAAGAATGTCGAGCACGGTGAACATGTCGGCGGCCGACTTGGTGGAGAGCGCGGCCGAGAGCTTCTTGAAGTAGGGGGTCATCGCGAAGACTTCATATTCCACCCGGGCGTTGGGGTTCTTCTTGTTCCAATCCGCCACCAGCTCCTTCGAGTAGTTGTTGTGGGGCGGGTTGCTGTGCTCCCACCAGGTGATGCCCTGGGCGGAAGCCGAACCCGCCGCCAGCGCCACCGCCATGAACAGACTCGCCGTGAGGAACCTCCGCATGGACACCCCTCCTCTTCCGTTGCAGGCCTCCAATGGGTTTCGTTTCGGGAATCTAAGACCCAATCTTCTCTCCAGAGAGCCCGGCGAAGGGCTTGTCTTCAGCGGCTGCGGCTTGCAGCTGCGTCAGCCCGGATCGCCCGCCTACTTCTTGGCCAGCGCCCGGTCGATGTCCCGGCAGGCCTGGTCGAGGGACTTCTTCGAGTCCTCCCCTTTCAACACCACCCGCTCCATCGCCCGGTGCATGGCGTCGGCGATCTCGCTGTACTTGGGAGAGCGCGTGAGGTGCCGTGCCGTGGAGATGTCCTTGACGAAGACGTCGATGTAGGGCTGGTCCCGCACGCCCGGGATGTCGAGGAATCCGCCGCGGGGGTTCACCGTGCCCACCCGGTCGAGCCACTTCTTTGGGTCCGCCGAGACGAAGCGGATGAGGTCGTGGACCCGCTTTTGCTTGCCGGGCGGGATGTCGGGGTTGACCGAGAGGGCGAACCCGTATGTCGCGGTGACCGGCTTGGCCGGGTCCAGCTGGGGGTGAGCGACGACCTTGACGTCCTTCATCAGCGCGGGGCCGAACTGGGCGACGCTCCCCGGGTGGGTGATGAACATCGAGACCCGGCCCGCCGACATGTCGCTCGCCGGGAGGGCATGGGTGGCCACGGTCACGGCCGGGTCCGAGATCTTGTGCACGCGGGCGAACGAAGCGCGGACGTTCATCGCCTTCACGCCCGCCTCGCTGTTGACCACGCACTTCTTGCCGGAGGGGTCGAGGATGCTCCCCCCGTACTGGTGGATGATGGGCTCCATCTGGATCATCGTCCAGGCCGAGGAGATCATGGCGAAGTCGAAGGCCTCCCGCGTCATGCGGCCGCCCTCGAACTTGACCAGCTTCTTCCCCACCCGCGCGATGTCGTCCCACGTGCGCGGGTAGTCCTTGTCAGGGTCCAGCCCCGCCTCGCGGAAGTGCTTCTTGTTAAGATAGAGGCTCATCGTCTGGGCCAGGATGGGCACGGCGTAGAGCTTGCCGCCGTAGATGTAGCCGTCCAGGGCGCCGGGCAGGTACGCCTTCTTCATCTCATCGAGGGAGGAATAACCCAGCCACTGGACGTTCAGGGGGGCGATCCCCTTTTTCTCGATCAGGCTCGGCATGAGGGTGCTGAACACCGTGAACATGTCGGGCGCCGTCTTGGTGGAGACCGCGACGGCGAGCTTCTTGAAGAAGGGGGTCATGGCGAAGAACTCGTACGCCACCTCGGCGTCCGGGTTGGCCCGGTTGAACTGGGCCACCAGCTCATTGGAGAGATTGTTGTGGGGCGGGTTGCTGTGCTCCCACCAGACCAGCTTCATCTTCTGGGCGGAAGCCGCATGCCCCCCGAGCGCCACCGCCGCCGCCACGAGCAGACACACTGTGAGGAATCGTCGCATGGACTTTCCTCCTCTGAACCGCCTGCAAGGACCCGCCGGCCGCCCCCTCCATATTCCCTGCGCAGCCGGAAAACACGTGGAGATGAAAAAGAACTCGCCGCGTGAGCGAAGCTCCCGCCCGCGGCTGGAATTCGAGGTGTGGGACAGAAACGCGCGGATTATAGCGCGTTCCCCGTTTCAAGAAAATCACGCCGCGGTTTCGGAAGGGTTTCCTTTCTCAAATGCGAGAAACCCGCCCGCTCCGCGCCCGGCCCATCCTGCGGAACAAATTCAAGGAGCATCTCATCCGTTTCTCGCGCGGTGCGCCCTCCGCCTTGAACAACAGGCCGCAAATCGTCTAGCTTGCGGGGGTCCGTTTCCCGCAGCGGCGCGCCGGGAGGTTCCCCCGTGGGTGAGCTGGTCCTCGAGAACGTGGGCAAGAAGTTCGGCGAGGTGACCGCCGTCAAGGACGTTTCCCTCAACATCCACGACGGCGAGTTCGTGGTCTTCCTCGGGCCCTCGGGCTGCGGCAAGACCACCACCCTGCGCATGATCGCGGGCCTCGAGGAGATCACGAGCGGGAGCATCTACCTCGACGGCCGCCTGCTGAACGAGGTGCTGCCCGGCGAGCGCGACATCGCCATGGTGTTCCAGAACTACGCCCTCTACCCCCACATGACCGTCTTCAAGAACATGGCCTTCGGCCTGAAGATGCGGAAGGTCGCCAAGGAGGAGATCGCACGGCGCGTGGAGCGCGCGGCGGACATCCTCGGCATCCCCCACCTCCTCCAGCGCTACCCGCGCCAGCTCTCGGGCGGCCAGCGCCAGCGCGTGGCGGTCGGGCGCGCCATCGTGCGCGACCCGCGCGTCTTCCTCTTCGACGAGCCCCTCTCGAACCTCGACGCCAAGCTGCGCGTCCAGACCCGGGTCGAGCTCCTCAGGCTCCACCGCCAGCTCGCGGCCACCTCGGTCTACGTCACCCACGACCAGGTGGAGGCCATGACCATGGGGGACCGCATCGTCATCATGCTGGACGGCACGGTGCAGCAGGTGGGCCCCCCGATGGAGGTCTACCAGCGCCCCGCCAACGTTTTCGTCGCGGGCTTCATCGGGAGCCCCTCGATGAACTTCCTCCCCGTCCGCGTGGCGGCGGGGGGCGATGGGCTCTGGCTGGAGGGGAAGGGCTTCCGCCTCCCGGCGCCCGCCGGAAGGTCCTCGCGCCTGGAGAGCTACAAAGAGAAGGAGGTGACCCTGGGCGTGAGGCCGGAGGACCTGCTCCTCCGGCCCGCCGGGCCGGAGGGGAACCTCATCCGCGCGGCGGTCGAGATCGTCGAGGCCGTGGGGTCGGACATCTTCCTCGACCTCAACCTCGCCGGGGCCTCCGTCACCGCCCGGGTCGAGGCCACCGCCGAGGTCCGGACCGGCCAGGAGATCACCCTCCACCCCAACCCCGACCGCATCCACCTCTTCGACCCCGCGAGCGGGGCGAACCTGGCCGTGTAGGGCGGGCCTTGTGTCCGCCCTCGTTTTCACAAGAGCGGGCGACCCCGAGAGTCGCCCCTGCATTCTCACTCCAGATCGATCCTCTCCCGGGAAGAAGCCCCTACTCGCACGGCGGCCGCCGCATCCGGATCTCCGGGGTGGCTTCCTCGTAGGCGTGGGCGACCGAGAGCACCTTCCCCTCGCTCCACTCCGGGCCCACGACCTGGAGGGAGAGGGGCAGGCCCTCCCGGCTGAAGCCCATGGGGAGCGAGACGGCCGGGCAGCCCGTCAGGTTGTGGGGGCCCAGGAAGGGCCGGTGGATCCACACCCCGTTGTGCTCCATCCCGTTCACCCGGGCGAGGAGGGTGCCGATGGGGGGCGCGGTGGAAGGCATGGAGGGGAGGATCAAGGCGTCCACCCCCCGGAAGAACTCCGCCATCCGGCGGCGCAGGAGCTCCCGCTCCCGCAGGCCGCGCACGTACTCGTCCGTGGTGATCTTCAAGGACCAGCCGATGCGCTCCTGCACGTCCGCCCCGTAGCCCTCCCGGTTCTTCTCGAAGAAGGGGCGGTGGAACTCCGCGAACTCCGGCCCCGAGATGGAGGGGAAGAGCTCGATCAGCCGGCGGCCCCCCGGGAAGGCGAAGCTCTCGACCTTGGCCCCCAGCCCCCGGAAGACGCGCACGGCCTCCTGGAAGGCCTGCTCCACCTCCCCGTCCACCTCGGCGTTGGAATATATGTCCGGGCAGAGGGCGATCGTGAGCCCGCGCACCCCGCGCTCCCAGCCCGCCGCGTAGTCCGGCACGGGGGCGTCGCGGGAGGCGGGGTCGCGCGGGTCGTGGCCCGCCAGGGCCTGGAGGGCGAGGGCGGCGTCGCGCGCGGAGCGCGTCATCGGGCCCAGGTGGTCGAAGGTCATGGCGTTCGGGCACACCCCGGCGAGGCTCACCCGGCCGTGGGTGGGCTTGAGCCCCACGACCCCGCACAGGGCGGCGGGCTGCCGGATGGAGCCCCCGGTGTCCGAGCCCAGGGCCAGGGGGAGGAGACCGGCCGCCAGGGCGGCGGCGGAGCCCCCGCTCGACCCCCCGGTGATGCGATCCAGCTTCCAGGGGTTGTGGGCGGCGCCGTAGTGGGGGTTGACGGTGGTGGGGGCGGCGGCGAACTCGTGGGTGTGGGTCTTGCCGAGCAGGACCGCCCCCGCCCGCCTGAGGCGGGAGACGCACTCCGCGTCCCCGGCGGGGACGTTCTCCCGGAAGAAGCTCGACCCGTGGGTGGTGCGGACCCCCGCCGTGTCGATGATGTCCTTCGCCCCGTAGGGAATGCCGTGGAGCGGCCCGCGCCAGCGCCCGGCGGCGATCTCGGCCTCGGCGCGCCTGGCCTCCTCCAGGGCCTTCTCCCCGGTGACGGTGAGGAAGGCCAGGAGCCGGGGGTTCAGGGCCTCCACCCGGCGCAGGCAGGCTTCGGCCAGCTCGACGGGGGAAAGCTCGCGGCTGCGGATGCGGATCGAGAGTTCGTGGACGCCCAGGTAGCCTAGCTCCTCATCGGTCATCTTCTCCCCTCCCTTTTTCCTCGCCGCGGCGGGCCGCGTCGCCTCCGACCCGCCGATCCGCGCCGC
>Ga0156093_1131_pt5 | contig 13834 bp, 15 predicted proteins | sample RifCSPlowO2_02_FD_107746 | JGI IMG/M metagenome (GOLD analysis project Ga0156093, IMG submission 107746) | Candidatus Tectomicrobia bacterium RIFCSPLOWO2_02_FULL_70_19 | reverse complement strand
CGGCCGGCCGGGTCTCGTGCGGCGGGAGCCTGTGAACTCCGTCAGGTCCGGAAGGAAGCAGCGGTACGCAGATCCTCCCGGGTGCCACGAGGTCGCCTGGCCGGTCGGCCGCGCCGCGCGCCCCGCTCCGTCCCCGGGCGGCCTCCGGTCCCCAGGGGGCGGACCCTCTCGCAGGGCCTCTTCCCCCTTCCAGAGGGTTTCCCCTCCATGGCCTTCATCGGCAGCGCGCGCAAGTGGCGGCCCCAGCGCTTCGAGGAGCTGATCGGCCAGGACCACATCCGCCGCACCCTCTCGAACGGGCTCGCGGCGGGCCGGGTGGCTGCGGCCTATCTGTTCAGCGGCACGCGCGGGGTGGGCAAGACCACCACCGCCCGCATCCTCGCCAAGGCGCTCAACTGCGAGTCCTCGGACAAGCCCGTCCCCGAGCCCTGCGCCTCCTGCGCCTCCTGCGCCGAGATCGCCCGGGGGGCCCACCCGGACATCCTGGAGATCGACGGGGCCACCTACACCGGGGTCGACAACGTCCGCGAGCTCCAGGAGAAGCTCCAGTTCCGGCCCCTGCGCGGCCGCTACAAGGTCGTCATCATCGACGAGGTCCACCAGATCTCCCGGGCGGCCTTCAACGCCCTCCTCAAGACCCTCGAGGAGCCGCCCCCCCACGTCGTCTTCGTCTTCGCCACGACCGAGCTCCAGAAGGTGCCCGAGACCATTCTCAGCCGGTGCCAAACCTTCGAGTTCCGGCGCATCGCGCCCGGCCAGGTGGCGGCCCAGCTCGCCCGCATCGTGAAGGAGCAGAACCTCAAGGCCGAGGAGGGGGCGCTGCGCCTCATCGCCCGGATGGGGGAGGGCAGCATGCGGGACGCCCAGTCCATCCTCGACCAGGTGCTGGCCTACTCCGGAGAGGGGGGGCTCACGGCGAAGGCGGCCGAGGAGGTGCTCGGGGTCCCCTCGTCGGAGGTCTACCGCCGCATCGCATCCGCCGTCGCCGCGCGCGACGCCCGGTCGGCCCTCGGCGGGCTGGCCCAGCTCTTCGAGGCGGGCCACGACCTGCGGTTCTTCTGCGCAAGCCTCCTGGAGTTCCTGCGCGACTGCATGGTGCTCCAGGCGGCGGGCGAGGGTGAGGATCTCTTCGACGCCGGCCCCGAGGAGATGGAGGACCGCCGGGCCATCGCCGCGAAGCTCTCCTTCGCCGAGGCCCATCAGGCCTACGCCATCCTCCAGCGGGCGGGGGTGGAGCTCCGCAACTCCGATCACCCGCGCATGACCCTCGAGCTGGCCCTGCTGCGGATGTGCCAGATCGAGCCCCTGGCCGACCTGGGGCGGCTGGTGGAGCGGCTGGAGTCCCTGGCCCCCGGCCCAGGCAGGCCTTCGCCCCCAGCCGCGCCGCCGCGGCCCCCGGCCCCCGCCGGGAGGACGGAGGAAGCCCGGCCCGCCGCCCCGCCCCCTCCCCGGGAGGAGGCCCCCGCCGCCTCCCCGTCCCCCTCCGCGGGCGCGCCGCGCGCGCATGCCGCCGCGGTCGCCTCGCCGGACTGGGATCCGGCCGGGGCGCGCCGGATCTGGGGGGAGGCGGTCGCCGCCCTCCGGCCCGCCCGGCAGGTCCTCTTCAAGGGGGCCGGGCTGGAGTTCGAGGGGCCGGGGCGGCTCCGCCTCCGGGTTGCGCCCGCCAACGGCCTCGCCCAGACGATGGACCTGATCCGGGAGACGCTCCCCCTCATCGAGTCCCATTTCGCGCAGCATGGCCCTTGGCCCGTGCGGGTCTCGCTGGAGACGCCCGCCGCGCCGGCCCTGGCGGAGGCGCAGCCCGGCGGGGACGAGGCGCGGCGCAAGGAGGAGCAGTCGGCGATTCAGGAAGTGGTGGACCTTTTCAACGGCCAGATCGTGGACATCCGCCCCCACCGGGGCCGCCGGGCGGGGCCCCCCCGCGCGGCGGAGGAGCCGGGCGACATCCAGGGAGAGGACTAATGTTCAAAGGCGGCATCGCGAACCTGATGAAGCAAGCCCGGCAGATGCAGGACCGGATGCAGAAGATCCAGGAGGAGATGGCGGCCAGGCGCGTCGAGGCTTCGGCGGGGGGCGGGATGGTCACCGCCTCGGCGAACGGCCAGGGGGAGATCCTCTCGGTCAAGATCGAGAAGCAGGTGGTGGACCCGAACGACGTCGAGATGCTCGAGGACCTCGTGCGCGCGGCCTGCAACGAGGCGGCCCGGAAGGGCCGGGAGATGATGGCCGAGGAGATGAAGAAGGTCACCGGGGGGATCTCCATCCCCGGGATGATGTAGGGAGGAGCGCCGCGTGGCCCGGCTGGCCGCCTCGGGGCTGCGGTGCGGGGGCTGCGGGAAGCCGGTGCCCGCCGGCGAGCCGGTGTGCCCTTCCTGCGGCGCCCGCCTGGAGACGGCCCTGTGCGGCCGCTGCGGCTTCCGCGGGCCGCGGGAGGAGTTCCTCCATTACCAGTGCCCGCGCTGCGGTCACCGGGCGGATCTGGGCCGGGGCGGGCTCGCCGTGGCGGCGGCCGTGGCCGCCGGCCTTCTCCTCGTGGCCCTGGCCTTCGCGCTGTGGAAGTGAGGCGGCGGCGGGGGGCGCCCCGCCGCGGAGGACCGCCGTGCCGCTGAGCCGGTTTCCCGCCATCGAGGAGTGCATCGAGGCCTTCCGCCGCCTGCCCGGCGTGGGGCCCAAGAGCGCCCAGCGGATCGTCTTCCACCTGCTCACCAAGGACCCCGAGGCGGCGCGCCGCATCGCCTCGGCCTGCGCCTCGCTCCACGAGCGGGTGCGGCTGTGCCCCACCTGCGCCATGCTGGTCGAGGGGGAGGCGGGGGGGGCGGACTGCCGGGTGTGCGGGGACCGGGACCCCTCCCTCCTCTGCGTGGTGGAGGAGCCGGCGGACGTCTTCGCCGTCGAGCGCGCGGGGGGCTTCCGGGGCCGGTTCCACGTCCTCATGGGGGTGATCTCCCCGCTGGAGGGCGTCGAGGCGGAGGACCTCACCATCCGCCAGCTGGCCGAACGGGTGAAGGCCGAGGGGGTGAAAGAGGTGATCCTGGCGCTCAACCCGAACATGGCGGGGGAGGGGACCTCCCTCTACCTCGCGCGCATCCTCAAGCCGATGGGCGTCCGGGTGACCCAGCTCGCCCACGGCCTGCCCATGGGGAGCCACCTCGAGTACGCCGACGAGATGACCCTCGCGCGCTCCCTGGAGGGGCGGCGGGAGATCTAAGAGCGCCGCCTCCCGGACCGGCCCGGTTCCCGCCCTGATGCCCGCTGCCGCCCCCGCCTGGGCGGCTTTTTTTCTTGCCTTGGGATCGAACCTTTCCCCGCGTCCTCGTGTTACCCAGTCGAGTCCGCAGAATGGCCGCGTCGCGGGGACGCGGCATTGGATGTCCCATCGGCCGCCGGGGGAGTCCCCTGGACGGCCCAAAGGCGCACGGAGGTTTTCCGATGGCTCAGCGTGTTCTCAAGGTCGCCGCACTCATGGCTCTCGTGGTGGGCTTCACGGCGTCGAACGCCCTGGCGTTCTCCTGCCCGAAGCTGATCGCCGCGGGCCGCTCCCTGGCCGCCAAGGCCATGGGGAAGGACAAGACCGACGCCGCGAAGCTGCTCGATGAGGCCGATGCGGCCCACAAGGACGCCGTCGCGATGAAGAAGGCGGCGGGCCACACCGATTCCATGAAGAAGGCCACGGACGCGGTGTCCATCCTCGCCAAGGGCATGAAGTAGGCGCCCCGGCCCGGGGTCCCGGCGCGTTCCGGGGCCCCGGGCTTTCCTTTTCCGGGGACCCTCCGATGGCCCTCCGGGGATCGCTTGCGGCGGCCTTTCTGGCCGCCTTATTCGCCTTGGCGGCGCGGGCCGACGGCGCCGGGGCGCACCGCTCTCCCTCGCCCGCCCACGAGCAGGCGGTGAAGCTCTACAAGGGCGGCCAGCATGTGAAAGCCTTCGCGCTGGGGGAAGAGGTGCTGGCGGACTACCGCCGCAAGCTCGGGCCGGGGCATTCGCTCGTCGGCTCGATCCTGAACGACCTGGCCATGATCCGCCTCGCCCAGAAAAGGGCGGGGGAGGCCGAGGGGCTCCTGCGGGAGTCGCTCGCGGTCTACGTGCGGGCGGACGGGGAGGATCATCCCCACGTGGCGATGGTCCTGACCAACCTGGGCTGGCTCCACGAGTCCCAGGGGAGGGCCCAGGCGGCGGAGACCCTCTACCGCCGGGCGCTGTCGATCCACGCCCGATACCCCGGTGAGGCGGGGCCCGAGGCCGCCGCCGCCCTGGCCAACCTGGCCGCCCTGCTCTTCAGCCGGCGGGAGTACGCCGAGGCGGCTTCCCTCTTTCTCCGGGAGGTCGAGGTCCTCGAGCGCCAGCCCAAGCCGGACCCAGGGGCGGTCGCCCTCGCCCTCGAGAACCTCGCCGTCGTCTACGCGGAGATGGGGGACGCGCCGGAGGCCGCCCGGGCCCGGGCGCGGCTCGCCGCGCTCGGGAAGGGAGCCCCCCCGGCGCGCTGACTACTTCTTGAGCCGGATGGAGAGTATCTTCACGTCCTGCTTGGGCGTGTTGTTGGATCCTACCTCGGCCGACCCGATCTTCTCCACCACCTCCATCCCCTTCACCACCTTGCCGAAGACGGTGTGCTTGCCCGCGAGCCAGGGGGTGTCCGCCATGTTGATGAAGAACTGCGAGCCGTTCGTGTTGGGGCCGGCGTTGGCCATGGCGACGACGCCCTTGGAGGGGGCGCGGGACTTGAGGGAGGGGCTGTAGCTGTAGCCCATGTTCTCGTAGGCGCCCTTGAGGGTGAGGCTGTTCAGCTGCTTCTGGATGTCCTCTTTGCGCTTCTCGAACTCCTCCTGGTTCGCGATCTTCATCCTGCGCAGGAGGGGGATGAGGACCATCTGGTTGAAGTCCTCCTGGCTGCGGACCAGCAGGTGGGGATGGAGGCTGCCGTCCTTCTCCACCGCGGAGAGCTTCGCCAGGCCCAGCGCGTCGGCGTTGATCTCGTCCTCGAACTTGTAGCCCGGCCCGCCCGAGCCGTTGCCGTTGGGGTCCCCCCCCTGGATCATGAAGTCCTTGATCACGCGGTGGAAGACGAGGCCGTCGTAGAAGGGCCGCTTGGCCTTCTTCCCCGTCTTGGGGTCCGTGAACTCCTTGCGGCCCTCGGCCAGCTCCACGAAGTTGGCGACCGTCTTGGGGGCTTCCTTCTCGAAGAGCTCGATGTAGATGTCGCCGTGGCTGGTCTTGAGAATGGCGACGGGGTGAGAAGGGTCCTCGATCTTGAAGTCCTGGGCGGGGGCGGATCCGCAGGCGAGCAGGATGAGGGCGAGCGCCAGGAGCAGCCTCATGCGCGTTCTCTCCGTGGTGGAAGCGGCGGTGGCGCGCGGGCGGTGCGCGCCGGGGGCCATTCTACGGGCTTTGGGGCGGGCCCGCCAAGCCCTGGAACCGCCCTCCCCGGCCGGAATCCCCGGCCGGCGATGTCAGCTTGAAAACGCGGGAGAGGCCCGCTTCGTTTCCGGCCGGCGAAAGATTCCCCGGCGCCCCCGCGGAGAAGGGCCCCTGGGGGGGCGGGCGGCCGGCGGGGCTGGTATAGTGGGGGCGCATGGCGTTCTTCGGCGCCGCGGGACGAGGAGGAGAAGAGGGATGGACCCCAAGACTGCCGTTCGGGACGGGAAAGGCCTGGCCACCCTGCGGGTGCTCAACCCGGTCGCCGCGCGCAAGTTCCGGCCCGTTGCGCCGGCCAAGCGGCACGCCGACCTCTCGGGCAAGAAGATCGGCCTCTACTGGAACTACAAGAAGCACGGCGACGTGGCGCTCCGCCGGGTGAAGGAGCTTCTCTCCGGGCGCTACGAGGGCATGCGCTTCGAGTGGTTCGAGACCGGGCCCGTGAACGAGGCGGCGGAGGAGTGGCTCGAGAGCGTGCGCCTGAGCGGGGTGCAGGGAGTGGTGGCCGCCACCGGGGACTGAGGGTCCTGCACATCGTGGTTGGTCAGAAACCACGCGGGCATCGAGGAGCTGGGAATCCCGGTCGTCTCCATCGTGCAGGACTACTTCCTGGAGGACGCCAAGGCGAGCGGCCAGGCCTACGGGCTGGAGAGCCCGGCCCTGGCGGTGACCCCGGAGGTGTTCACCACCCTGACCGCCGAGCAGACCCGGGAGGCGGCCGAGCGGCTCATCGAGGACGTCGTCCGCGGGCTGACGAGTCCCCGGCCCGAGCCCCGGGGCGAGGTGGTCCGGAAGGTCACGCCCCACGGGCCCGAAGACGGGGTCCTCGCCTTCGGCGGGGCGGACCTGCTCGAGTGCCTCCAGAAGATGAACGACCGCTTCCTGGAGTGGGGGTGGAGCGACGGCTTCCCGCTCATCCCCCCCACCGAGGAGGCGGTCGCCGGGATGCTCAAGGGCACCCGGCGCGCGCCGGACGACACCGTGGTGGAGAGATTCGTCCCCGGCAACGCCCGGGCCACGGTCCGGGACATCGCCGTCAACGCGGTGATGGCCGGCTGCCGGCCCGGGTTCCTGCCGGTGGTGCTGGCCGCCGTCGAGGCCATGCACCATCCCGAGATCAACCTGCGGATGTGCACGGTGTCCACGGGCGCCCACGCCCCCCTCTTCGTCGTGAACGGGCCCGTCGCCGGGAAGCTGGGCGTCAACGCCGGCTCGTGCGCCCTGGGGAACGCCGGGCCGGGCGGGCTCTCCTTCCCGAACGTCGCCATCGGGCGGGCGGTGCGGCTCGCCCTGATGAACGTGGGGGGGGCCTACCCGGGCATCCTGGACCAGGACACCATCGGCTCGCCCGCCAAGTTCAGCATGGTCCTCGCCGAGAACGAGCGGGAGAGCCCCTGGGAGCCCTACCACGTGGAGAAGGGCTTCCGGGCGGAGGAGAGCACCGTCACCTGCTTCTACGGCCACTCCCTCATCGAGATCGCCGACCTCGAGAGCGAGACCGCCGAGGCCCTGATCAACACCATCTCCCTGCGGGTCGCCGGCATCGGCCAGACCATCTTCATCCCCTACTACCCGGTCATCCTGCTCTCCCCGGCCCACGCCGGGATCTTCAGCCGGGACGGCTGGACGAAGGATGACATCCGCCAGTACCTGCACCTCCACTGCGCCATCACCGCCGAGAGGTACCGGAAGTCGAAGTCCCTGGCCATGGGCCCGGCGCGGAAGTGGATCGGCGCGGCGGATTCCGACGCGATGATCCGCCTCTTCGAGCGGCCCGAGCGGATCGACGTCGTGGTCGCCGGCGGGGCCTCGGGGAAGAGCGCGGCCTACCTGGGCCTCTTCCCGAAGCCGTACCCCGTGAAGGGCTAAGGGGGAGGGGATGGAAAACGATTACGCGTTCGAGATAGCCGCCTCCAGCATCCGCTTCGGTCCGGGCGCGACGCGGGAGATCGGCATGGACCTGGCCGAGATGGGCGTCAGGCGGGCGATGGTCCTGACCGACGCGGCCCTGTGCAAGCTCCCCCCCGTGGCGGCGGTGCTGGAGTCGCTCTCCGCCCGGAAGGTCGAGTACGCCCTCTTCGACCGGGTCCGGGTCGAGCCCACGGACGCCTCGTTCCAGGAGGCCATCGCCTTCGCGGGGGCGGGCGCCTTCGGCGGCTTCGTCGCGGTGGGCGGGGGCTCGACCATGGACACCGCCAAGGCGGCCAACCTCTACTCCGCCTACCCGCCCGGGGACTTCCTCGACTACGTGAACCCGCCCATCGGCAAGGGCCGGCCCGTCCCGGGCCCGCTCAAGCCCCTCTTCGCCGTCCCCACCACGGCGGGCACGGGCAGCGAGACGACCGGCGTCGCCATCTTCGACCTCGAGAGGATGCACGCCAAGACCGGCATCGCCCACCGGCGCCTGAAGCCCACCCTCGGGATCATCGACCCGGAGAACACGCGCACCTTGCCGCCCCAGGTCGCCGCCTCGACCGGGCTGGACGTGCTCACCCACGCCGTCGAGTCCTACACGGCGGCGCCCTTCAACACCCGCCCCAAGCCCGAGTCGCCCATCCTGCGGCCGGCCTACCAGGGCTCGAACCCCGTCTCCGACATCTGGTCCCTCCAGGCCATGCGCATGATCGCCCGCTACCTCGTCCGCGCCGTCGAGGACCCCGCCGACGACGAGGCGCGGGGCCAGATGCTCCTCGCGGCGGCCTACGCGGGGGTGGGGTTCGGGAACGCCGGGGTCACCCTCCCCCACGGCATGTCCTATCCCGTCTCGGGCATGGTGCGGCGCTACCAGCCGGCGGGCTACCCGGCGGACCATCCCCTCGTCCCGCACGGGATCGCGGTGGTCCTCAACGCCCCGGCGGCCTTCCGCTTCACCGCGCCCGCCTGCCCCGGGCGCCACCTCCAGGCGGCCGAGGCCTTGGGCGCGGACGTCTCCCGCGCCCGGCCCGAGGACGCGGGCCGCATCCTCTCGGACCTCGTCATCGGCTTCATGCGGCGGCTGGGGATCCCGAACGGGCTGAGCGCCATCGGCTACACGCGGGAGGACATCCCGCGGCTCGTGGAGGGGACCCTGCCCCAGCACCGCGTGATCAAGCTCTCCCCCCGCCCCGTGGGGGCGGAGGAGCTGGCCGGGATCTTCGAGGACGCGATGCGGTACTGGTAGGAGGCGGAGCGTGCCCACGCCTCGGCGGCCCTTGGGCTCTTCCGGATTGCCGAAGCCAGATCCGCCGGCACCGCCTGCCCCAGCTTCGTCTTCATGGCACTTGCCGTCCGTCTCGTGTCGGGTCCGCTTGGCCTACCAGAGACGCTTATTTGCGAATGCGTGGCCCGATCCGGACTTGAGGTATCGTTCGAACGACTCGGCCTTGCCCTGCTTGGAAAACGCCACATAGGTGACAAGACGCCACGGTTTGAATTTCGACGTATGTACCGACTTGCCGCTGTTATGGTCTTCAAGACGCCACTTTAGGTCGGAGGTCATGCCTACATAGCGTTGGGTTGGCGTCCCGTCGCTTTCGATAAGATACACATAATGCACGGAAATAGCCCTTCTTCGCCGAGGCTCCGGAGGGCATCCTGCTTCGCGCAAGTCCGGATGCCAATCCTGCGAAGCGCCCATGCGCGAAGCAGGATGGCGGAGAGGGAGGGATTCGAACCCTCGGAGCCGGTCTCCCAGCTCACTCGCTTAGCAGGCGAGTGCCTTCAGCCGCTCGGCCACCTCTCCGCGAAGGGTTGTGCCGCCCCGCCGTGCAAGCGATGCATGCGGCGGGGCGGATGATCTCAGGCTTTCGTGGGGCGCTCCGCGCGGTGCCGCCGGTGGTAATCGGCGGCCATCTCGATCGCCCGTTTCACCCTCCGCGTCCGCGTTGTGGGTTGCGATGCGCTTTCGCAAGTCCGTGGCGAACCCGACGTATCGCTGCCCGGGGAATGCCTTGCTCCGGATGAGGTACACGCAAAACATTCGCGCTCCCCGAATCGGCCCTCCTTCGCCGAGGCTCCGGAGGGCATCCTGCTTCGCGCAAGTACGGATGCCAATCCTGCGAAGCGCCCATGCGCGAAGCAGGATGGCGGAGGGAGAGGGATTCGAACCCCCGGAGCTTGCGCTCAGCGGTTTTCAAGACCGCCGCCTTCGACCGCTCGGCCATCCCTCCGCGCGCCGGACGAGGAAGGAGGCCGATTCTAGCACGCCGAAGCACCCCGGGCGAAAGGCGGGAGGTCTCGGAAATCCTGCCTCCTTCGTCCGTAGGGGCGACCGGCCGGTCGCCCCTACAGGTATCGCGCGCAGCCGGCGGCCGGTCTCCTGTGCCGCGAGACTCTCCCTCCTACCGCGGCCGGATGGCCTCCAGCCCCCGCATGTAGGGCCGCAGGGCCCCGGGGATGGCGACCGAGCCGTCCTCCCGCTGGAAGTTCTCCAGGATGGCCACCACCGTCCGGCCCACGGCGAGGCCCGAGCCGTTCAGGGTATGGACGAACTCGGGCTTGGCCCCAGGCCCGGGCCGGAAGCGGATCTGGGCGCGGCGGGCCTGGAAGTCCCCGAAGTTGCTGCACGAGGAGATCTCCCGGTAGGCCTCCTGGGAGGGGAGCCACACCTCCAGGTCGTAGGTCTTGGCCGAGGCGAAGCCCAGGTCCCCGGCGCAGAGGGCCGACACCCGGTAGGGGAGGCCCAGGCGCTGGAGCACCGCCTCGGCGTCCCGGGTGAGGGACTCCAGTTCTGCGTAGCTCGTCTCCGGCCGCGCGAACTTCACCAGCTCCACCTTGTTGAACTGGTGCACCCGGATGATGCCGCGCGTGTCCTGCCCGTAGGAGCCCGCCTCGCTGCGGAAGCAGGGGGTGTAGGCCGCGTACTTGAGCGGGAGCTCCGCCCCGTCCAGCACCTCCTCGCGGTGGATGTTGGTGAGGGGCACCTCCGCCGTCGGGATGAGGAAGTAGCGCCCGTCGTCCACCCGGAAGAGGTCCTGCTCGAACTTGGGGAGCTGGCCCGTCCCCGTCATGGCCGCGCGGTTCACCATGAAGGGGGGGAGCCACTCGGTGTAGCCGTGCTCGGTGGTGTGGAGGTCGAGCATGAAGTTGATGAGGGCCCGCTCCAGGAGCGCCCCCGCCCCCCGGTAGAGGGCGAAGCGGGCCCCCGCGATCTTGGCCGCCCGCTTCATGTCGAGGATGCCCAGCGCCGCCCCCAGCTCGTCGTGGGCCTTGGGCGCGAAGCCGAACGCGGGCCGCTCCCCCCAGGTGCGGACGGCCACGTTCTCCTCCGAGGTGCGCCCGTCCGGGGTGGACTCATGCGGGGTGTTGGGGATGCCGAGGAGCATCTCCTCCACCGCCCGCTCGGCCTCGGCGAGCGACCCCTCGCGCGCCTTGACCTCCTCCGCCAGCCTCTGGTTCCCGGCCAGGAAGGCCTCGATCTCGCTCTCGGGGGCGCCCTTGCGCTTGAGCTCCCCGATCTGCTTGCTCCGCTTGCGCGAGTCCGCCACCCGGCTCTCCACCTCCTGGATGAGCCCGCGGCGGCGGGCGTCCGCCGCGAGGAGGGGGGCGAGGTCCACCCCTCCCCCGCGCCGGGCGAGGGCCCGGGCGACGGCCTCGGCTTCGCTGCGGATGCGTCGGATGTCCAGCAAATGCGCGTCCTTTCAATGCAGGGAACGCCAGCGGCGGCGCCCTTTCTCCCGGGAGAAAGACCACAAACCGGCCGGGCGCGTCAACGCGGGCCGAAAAAACCCGCGGAATATCCCGGAATTGCCCGGAAAACCCCGGGCACCCCTCCGCGCCCCCGGCGGCGGTGGATTTTTTCGGGTGGAATGTAGTGGAAAACAGTGAACACCCCCCGCTGGCCTTCCTTTCCCCCGCTTCCCGGAGAGGCGGGCCTGCCGTTCCCGGGGAGAATGATAGGCCATCGCCGGGAAAGAAGCGCAGCATCAAATTCCCTCAAATTCCGGCGCCGGCCGGGAACGATGGGGCCCGTAGGGGCGGGTTTGAAACCCGCCCCTACGGAGCGGGCGCAAAGCGGGGGATTGGAGCGGGAGGGAAGTTGGGGTATCCTGGAAGGCACTGGTCGATATCCCGGCAAGCGGGGGAGAGGGGATGGTTCTCCTGCGGATGTTGATGCGATCGAGCGGGCTGCTGGCGGCTTCGCTCGTCCTCCTGGCCATGGCCTTCTACGGCATCGCCCTCCTGAGCGTCATGGTGGTGGACGATCCCCGCCGGGGCCTCAAGGTGCTGGGGGTCTTCCTCCTCCTCTCGGGGTTTTTCTCCCTGCTCCTCCGCTGGGTGTTCCGGCAGGCCCTCCAGCAGGTGCTGCGCCCCCTCGGCGCGGCGCGGGAGGCCACCAACCGGCTGGCCTCCCTGGGCGGCCGGGGGGGGCGGGAGGCCTTCCGGACCCTCCGGGGGGGGGCCAGCGCCGCGGGCTGGCTGGCGGCCCGGGCCGTCGGGGCCGTCGTCCGCGCGGCGGCGCGCGCCGCCGCCCTTCTCCCGGGCTCCGAGCGGGCGGGCCGCCGGCCGGCCTCCGGCCGCCCGGCCCTCGTCATCCCCCTCCGGCGCGGGGGCCAGGACCGCAAGGCCCGCTGAGCCGGCCTCTCCCCGGCGGGGGAGTGGCGTCCGTCACAATTCCCGTTTTGCCGAACTCGGATTCCGCGCATTTTCCCGCGTCATTTGAAAGAGCTTACGGCCGGGCGGCGGGGCGGGGGCCCATTGTCTCCGATGAGTGGGCTGGCCCCGCCCGGGCGCGGGCGCGGCGGGCGTTGCGGGGCGGAGGGGAGGGCGTGCCATGAGCGAGGGCAAGGAGAGGCGCGGGGGTGCGCGCCACCGGATCCCGGTGGTCATCGACGCGCTGTCGGTGTCGGGTTTTCCGCTCGTCCCCGACGATGTGAGCGCCGGGGGGTTCTGCCTGGTCACCGCGCGCGAGCCCGGGGTGGGGGAGACCTTCATCTGCTCCATCCAGACGGGGGAGGAGCTGTTCGGGAGCTGCCTGGCCGAGGTGGTCTGGGTGCGCGCGAAGGGCGGGACGCCTCCCCTCTGGAGCATGGGCATCTCGGTCAAGTCGCTGGGGAGCGACCGGGCGCGGCTGGCCACGCTGCTCCAGGAGCTCACCGCCTGCCTCGGGCTGGCGATGCTGCCCTACTGAGCCCCGCCCCGCCTCGCCTGCGGAGAGGTTCGCGCCGCGGGCGTTTTTTTTCGGCCGACATTCCCGGGCCGTCCGCGTTTCCGTCATCCCGCCTGGTGGAACGGGATTCGGCAGTAGGAATTGGGGCGGGCTTTCGCTCCCCGGCTTCCGGACGCTCCCCTCCCGAGAAAAATTTTTCTCGGGGGGGAACCCCGAAAATCCTTTAGTTGATTGGTTTAGTGCAGACCCAGTCCGACCCCGCCCCCGTGCGGGGGGGCGGTCGGTAAGTTCCGCCGATGCTCCGTGCGGGGGGCGTCGGCGGTCCTTTTTCGCCTGAAACCCGGAAATTCATGCGATTCGAGGTCTTGTCTCCCTCCCGGCGCCCGGTCCCGCCCCCTCTGGGGAATAACCGGGGCGGGCGGTTCGTTCTTCGCAACATGAAACAGAGCGGCCCGGCGGCGAACCGGCGGCGAAACCGAGTGGCGCCCGCCGAGTTCCTCCCAGGCCATAGCCGAGGGCATGAGGGGCCGGGCGGCGGCCCCCTCGGGGCATTTTCCTTTAGAGAGGGAGAGCGGAGATGAGGAAGGTGAAGGCGATGATGCTGGCGTTCGCGGCGGTGGTCCTCTTGTCCGGAGGGGCCGCCTTCGCCCAGGGCAACCCCTGCGCGCCGAAGCAGAGCAACCCCTGCGCGCCGAAGCAGAGCAACCCCTGCGCGGCCAAACAGAGCAACCCCTGCGCCGCCAAACAGAGCAACCCCTGCGCCGCCAAGAACCCCTGCGCCCCCGCGCAGAGCAACCCCTGCGCGGCGAAGCCGGGCAACCCCTGCGCCGCCAAGAACCCCTGCGCCAAGAAGTAAGCTGGCTGCACCGCCTGTTTGGATGAAAGCCGGGGGGAGGCTATCCTCCCCCCGGCGGTTTTCTCTCTTCCCCGCTCACCGATGGGAGGCGCGGGCGTTGAGGCGCCTTCTCCGCGGCCGGCTGGCTCTCATCGTCCTTCTCCTGGCGGCGGGGGGGAGCCTCCTCGGCTCCTCCCACACGAAGGGCGGCTCCTCCGCGCCCGCCGCTCCGTCCGGGAAGTGGAAGACGGCCGGGGACTTCCTCCGCGCCCACTGGGCCTACCCCCTGCCGCCCATGGGCGAGGCGCCCGCCTCCTACCAGGGGGAGGAGCGCTCCCTCCTCCCCGAGGCCTGCGGGAAGTGCCACGAGGAGCAGTACCGCCAGTGGCGCACCTCCCTCCACGCCAAGGCCGTGGGCCCCGGCGTCTACGGCCAGCTCGTGGACCTGTGGCGCTCGGACCCCGCCCAGGCGCGCGGCTGCAACGAGTGCCACGCCCCCC
>Ga0156093_1144_pt4 | contig 14094 bp, 12 predicted proteins | sample RifCSPlowO2_02_FD_107746 | JGI IMG/M metagenome (GOLD analysis project Ga0156093, IMG submission 107746) | Candidatus Tectomicrobia bacterium RIFCSPLOWO2_02_FULL_70_19 | reverse complement strand
GTGGGCCCTCTTGCTGCCCCTCGCCATGCCGGCCTACATCATCGCCTACGTCTACACCGACCTGCTGGAATTCGCCGGGCCGGTGCAGACCCTCCTGCGCGGCGCCTTCGGCTGGAGGAGCGGCCGGGACTACTGGTTCCCCGAGATCCGCTCCCTGGGCGGGGCCGTCGCCATGATGTCCCTGGTCCTCTACCCCTACGTCTACCTCTTGGCCCGCACCGCCTTCGCCGAGCAGTCCGTCAGCCTGATCGAGGCGAGCCGCACCCTCGGCCGGAGCCCCTGGCGGAGCTTCCTCACCGTGGCCCTCCCCCTGGCCCGCCCGGCCATCGTGGTGGGGGTGAGCCTCGCCCTCATGGAGGCCCTGAACGACTTCGGCACGGTGGACTTCTTCGCCGTCCAGACCTTCACCCTCGGCATCTTCGACGTCTGGCTGAACATGAACAGCGCCCCCGGCGCCGCCCAGCTGGCCGTGGCCGCCCTCGCCTTCGTCCTGGCGCTCATCGGGGCCGAGCGCTGGGCCCGGCGCCACCAGCGCTTCCACCAGACGGGGGCGAAGTACCGGGCCCTCTCCCGCCATCCCCTGCGGGGGGGGGCGGGCCTCCTGGCCTCGGGCGCCTGCCTCCTCCCGGTGGCCCTGGGCTTCCTCCTGCCGGCCGGGGTGCTCCTGCGCTACGCCCTGAGGTACGCCGACCAGGCCTTCTCGGGCGAGTACCTCGGCTACGCGGCGAACAGCCTCTCGCTCTCCGCCGTGAGCGCCCTCATCGCCGTCGCGGCCGGCCTCTTCATGGCCTACGGCGCCCGGCTGAGCGCCAGCCGCTTCCTCCGGGCCGCCGCTCAGTTCGCCAGCGCGGGCTACGCCGTCCCCGGCGCCGTGCTCGCCATCGGCGTCCTCATCCCCCTCTCCCGGCTGGACGCCGCGGTGGACGCCCTCTCGCAGGGCCTCCTCGGCCGCCCGGCGGGCTACCTCCTGACGGGCTCGATCGCCGCCGTGGTCTTCGGCTACCTGGTACGCTTCCTGGCGCTCTCGCACGGCGCCGCCCGGGCGAGCCTCGCCAAGATCACCCCGAACATGGAGGGCGCGGCCCGCACCCTGGGGCACGGCCCGGCCAGCACCCTCCTGCGGATCCACCTCCCCCTCGTCCGGGGGAGCCTCCTCGCGGCGGCCATCCTCGTCTTCGTGGACGGCATGAAGGAGCTGCCGATGACCCTCATCCTCCGCCCCTTCAACTACGAGACGCTGGCGACCTACGTCCACCAGTTCGCCTCCCGGGGGCTGCTGGAGGAGTCCGCCCTGGGGGCGCTGACCATCGTGGCCTCGGGCATCTTGCCCGTCATCCTCCTGAGCGCCACCATGCGGAGCGGAGGGGCGCGATGAGCGAGACCGTGCTGGAGCTCTCGGGGGTCACCAAGCGCTTCTCCGGCGCGGCGGAGGACGCGGTCAGCCGGGCCTCCTTCTTCCTCCTGAAGGGCCAGGTCTTCTCGATCCTGGGCCCCTCGGGCTGCGGCAAGACCACGACGCTCCGCCTCATCGCGGGCCTCGACCGGCCCGACGAGGGCGAGATCGTCCTGGCCGGCCGCTCGGTCGCGGGCGGGCGGCGCTGGGTGCCCCCCGAGAAGCGCGGGGTGGGCATGGTGTTCCAGGACCACGCGCTCTTCCCCCACAAGACCGTGGCCCAGAACGTCGCCTTCGGCCTCCAGCACCTCTCCCGCCAGGAGAGCCGCGCGCGGGTGCGGGAGGCGCTCGCCCAGGTGAACCTGACCGGCCTCGACGGGCGCTACCCCCACCAGCTCTCGGGGGGCCAGCAGCAGCGCGTCGCCCTCGCCCGGGCGCTGGCCCCGCGGCCCGAGGTGCTTCTCCTCGACGAGCCCTTCAGCAGCCTGGACGCCCGGCTGAGGAACCAGGTGCGCGACGAGGTGGTGGCCATCCTCCGGCGGAGCGGCCAGACCACCCTCATCGTCTCCCACGACGAGCGGGACGCCCTGGCCGTCTCGGACCGGATCATCGTGATGAACCGGGGGCGGATCGAGCAGATCGGCACCCCGCGCGAGGTCTACCAGTTCCCCGCCACGGAGTACGTCGCCCGCTTCGTGGGCCAGACGAACATCCTGCCGGGCATCATCCTGGAGGCCGGCTACGACGAGGTGATGACCTCGATCGGCCCCGTCCCCTGCCTCTCGATGCGAGGCCTCGACTTTGGCACCGACGCCTTCATCTCCATCCGGCCCGAGAGCTTCGAGATCGGCCCCGAGGGGCCCTTCCACGCCCGGGTGGCGCAGATCGCCTACGGCGGGCAGTACATCACCCTCGTGGTGGAGCTGCTGCTGGAGCCGGGGCGGGGGCAGCGGCTCACCCTCCACGCCCACCCCAACCTCCGGGTGGACCTGGGCGAGGAGATCCGCTTCCGCGTCATCCCCGACTTCGTGACGGTGATCGAGGATTCGAACGGGGGGTGATTTGCAGGGTCAGCCGGCCGCCCCTACGGAAACCTTTTGCCTGCGAACAACACTACGCCCGCACCGCTCTCTTGACCTTCGGGAACACTTCCTCGGCGAAGAGGTGCATGGTGTCGAGGGCCAGGCCCTGGGGCATCCCGGGCCACTGGATGCTCAGGATGAGGTGGTTCACCCCGATCGTCTGGTTGAGCTGGACGATCTGCCCGGCCACGTCGTCCGGGGAGCCGATCATGAACCGCTCCTCCAGGAGGGCGCCGAACTCCTGGTCGAGCTGGTTGTCCTCCTTGGGCATGGCCTTGCCCTGGCCCCACTCGTGGTAGGACTTGTACTTGGTCTCGAGGTAGGGCCGGCAGAGGCGCAGCGCCTCCTCCCGGGTGCGGGCCACGAAGGCCTCGCGCCGCATGGGGAGCTCCTTCGGGAAGGGCTTGCCGAGCCGGCCGAGCTCCTGCCGGTAGACGTCCATCTGGCGCCGGATGGTGTCGAGGCGGTTGTGGGGGTTGATGTACCAGCAGTCCCCGAGCTGGGCCGCGCGGCGGATGCCGGCGTCGGCGTTCGCCCCGACCCAGATGGGGGGATGGGGCTTCTGGAGGGGCTTGATCGGGCAGGAGGCCTCGATGAGCTCGAAGTGGGAGCCCTTCATCGTCACCTTCTCCTCGGCCCAGAGGCGCTTGATGGCCTCCAGGTTCTCCACCATGCGGGGCACGCGCTCGCCCTGGGTGGTGCCGAAGGCGCGGAACTCCACCTCCCGGTAGCCGAGGCCTATCCCGAAGATAAGCTTCCCGCCCGAGGCCACGTCGATGGTGGCGAGGGTCTCGGCCAGGTCGAGGGGCTTGTGGAGGGAGAGGAGGAGGATGCCCGCGTTCAGCCGCAGGCCCGGGGCCGCGGCGGCCACCATGGCGAGGAAGGGGAGCTGCTGGGGCCCCTGGAAGGGGTGGCCGCTGAAGTGCTGGCCCTTGGTGATGGAGTCGTAGCCCAGCCTCTGGGCGGTGCGCACCTGCTCCATCATCTCCTGGAAGCGCAGGCGCATATCGTCCGTCATGGGGAACTGGCCCCGGAGCATCAGGCCGAACTGCAAGGCGTCGCCCTCCAGCCGGAGCGGGGAGCTATTTCAGGACGGGGTTGAAGGTGGTCTCCCCCTCGAGGGCGTCCCCCCGGAAGGTGAAGCTCTTGCCCCGGCCATAGTACCACCACACCTCCACGCCCGCCTCGCCCGCCTTGACGCGGACCTCCTCGGCGATCCCGTAGCCGCGGATGATGCGGGCCTTGTCCGAGTCCTTGGAGTGGGCCTTGAGCACCTGCTGCACCTTCTCCCAGCCGCCGTGGAAGGGGATGAGCAGGTCGTGCACCCAGTGGCCGCCCGGCGTCACCATGCGGGTGAAGTCGGTCCGGGGGGGGCGGACGTAGCGCACCTCGTCGAAGCGGCCGGGGAGGTAGAAATTCAGGTAGTACCGCACGCCGGGGCCCGCCTGGATGAAGAAAGACAGACGGTAGGTGCCGTCCGCCGCCGTGGTGGTCTCGGCCAGCGGGAAGAGGCCCTGCCGGTCCAGACGGGGATCCGCCGCGAGCGGCCTCGCCGAGGCGAACACCTGGACGGGCACCCCGCCGATGGGGAAGCCGCCAGGCTCGCGCACCACCCCCGCCAGAACGAAGGCGCCGGGGGGGATCGCCGCCGGGGCGGCGGGCGCCCCGGTCCCGTCCCCCCGCGCGCAGCCCGAGAGGGCGAGCGCCCCGAGGAGCGCCGCCCCGGCGAGGACCGCGAGGCGGCTCACCGGCCGTGGCAATGCTTGTACTTCTTCCCGCTGCCGCATGGGCATGGGTCGTTGCGTCCCACCTTGGGCGTCTTGCGGCGGATGGGCGCGGCGGCCTCCGCCGCCCCGTTCACCCCATCCCCGCCGAATCCGGAGGAGCTCGCGTGGGTGTAGATGAGCTCCTTGTCGGGCTCCGGCTCCTCGATCTGGACGCGCTCCCCGGAGACCTCCAGCCGGTAGAGGTACTGGATGGCCTCGGAGTCGATCCGGTCGTTCAGGGCCTCGAAGAGCGCGAAGGCCTCCTTCTTGTACTCGTTGAGGGGGTTCACCTGGGCGTAGCCGCGCAGGCCGATGCCCTCCTTCAGGTGCTCGATGCCGGTCAGGTGGTCCTTCCACTGGGCGTCGAGCACCTGGATGTAGACGAGGCGTTCGAGGTCGTGGACGACCTTCTCGTCGAAGTGGCCGTACTTCGCCTGGAAGGCCTCCTGGATGAGCGCCTGGAGCCGCCCGGCCGCCGCCTCCCGCTCCTCTTCCTCCATGTCGATGGCGCAGGCCGGCTTCTCGAAGACGAGCTTGTAGCCCTCGGCCCGGGCCGGGACGCCGTACTGGCGCTCGAAGGCGGCGGCGAAGGACGGGAGGTCCCACTCCTCGAAGTGCACGCCTTCCGGCAGGTGGAGGTCGATGAGGCTGTCGAGCAGCTCGGCCGCCACCTCCCGCGTGCGCTCGCCGATGTCCTCCCCCGCGAGGATGACGCGCCGCAGGGTGTAGATGACCTCGCGCTGCTTGTTCAGCACGTCGTCGTATTCGAGCAGGTGCTTGCGCATCTCGAAGTGGTGGGCCTCGACGCGCTTCTGGGCGTTCTCGATGGCGCGGGTGACCATGCGCGCCTCGATGGGGACGCCCTCCTCCATGCCGAGCTTCTCCATGATGCCCTTGATGCGGTCGGAGCCGAAGATGCGCAGCAGGTCGTCCTCGAGAGAGAGGTAGAAGCGCGAGCTGCCCGGGTCTCCCTGCCGGCCCGCGCGGCCGCGCAGCTGGTTGTCGATGCGGCGGCTCTCGTGGCGTTCGGTCCCGAGCACGTGGAGCCCCCCCAGGGCCACCACCTCGTCGTGCTCGGCGGCGCACTGGGCGCGGAACTTCTCGATGGCCGCCTCGTGCCCGGGCCCCTCGCCGGCCTCGGCGGCGGCGAGGAACTCGGGGTTCCCGCCCAGGAGGATGTCGGTGCCGCGCCCCGCCATGTTGGTCGAGATGGTGATGGCCTTCTTGCGCCCGGCCTGGGCGATGATCTCGGCCTCGCGCTCGTGGTTCTTGGCGTTCAGGACGTGGTGAGGCACGCCGTAGCGCTTGAGGAGGGCCGCGAGCTTCTCGCTTTTCTCGATGCTGACGGTCCCGACCAGGACGGGCCGGCCCTGCTTGTACCAGTCAGCGATCTCCTCCACCACGGCCATGAGCTTCTCGCGCTCGGTGCGGTAGACGAGGTCGGCGTACTCGGTGCGGATGAGGGGGCAGTTGGTGGGGATGACGGCGACGTCGAGCTTGTAGATCTGGTTGAACTCAGAGGCCTCGGTGTCGGCGGTGCCGGTCATGCCGGCCAGCTTGCCGTAGAGGCGGAAGTAGTTCTGGAATGTGATGGTGGCGAGGGTGACGTTTTCCTCCTGGATCTTCACCCCCTCCTTGGCCTCGAGGGCCTGGTGGAGCCCGTCGCTGTAGCGGCGGCCGGGCATGAGCCGCCCGGTGAACTCGTCCACGATGACGACCTGGTCTTCCTTCACCACGTAGTCGATGTCGCGGGTGAAGAGGGCGTGGGCGCGCAGGGCCTGCTCGACGTGGTGGAGCACGGTGATGCTCTGCATGTCGTAGAGGCTCTGGTTGTGCTCCAGCACCCCGGCCCGGCCCAGGAGCCGCTCGGCCTCGGCGACCCCCCGCTCCTTGAGGCCCACGGTGCGGCTCTTCTCGTCCACGATGAGGAACTCGTACTTCTTCTTGCTGATGGCGTCCTTGCCCTCGACGTAGGCTTCCCGGCCGTCCTCCTCCTCGGGCTCCTCCGGAGCGGGCTCGGGCTCGCCCCGCTGCTCGCGCAGGAGGGGCTGGATGAGGCGGTCGATGACGGAGTAGAGCCGGGTGGCCTCCTCGGCCGGGCCGCTGATGATGAGGGGGGTGCGCGCCTCGTCGATGAGGATGCTGTCCACCTCGTCCACGATGGCGTAGTGGAGGCCGCGCTGGACGAGGCTGTCGGCCTCGAACTTCATGTTGTCGCGCAGATAGTCGAAGCCGAACTCGTTGTTGGTGCCGTAAGTGATGTCGGCGGCGTAGGCCTCGCGGCGCGCGGCGTCGTCCATCTCGTGCTGGATGCAGGCGACCGTGAGCCCCAGGCCCTCGTAGAGGGGGCCCATCCACGCGGTGTCGCGCCGGGCCAGGTAGTCGTTCACGGTGACGATGTGGACGCCCTTGCCGGGCAGGGCGTTCAGGTAAGCGGCGAGGGTGGCCACGAGGGTCTTCCCCTCGCCCGTCTTCATCTCGGAGATGCGCCCCATGTGGAGGACCATGCCGCCGATGAGCTGGACGTCGAAGTGGCGCATGCGGAGGTAGCGCCGGCCCGCCTCGCGGACGAGGGCGAAGGCCTCGGGGAGGATGCCGTCCAGGGCCTCCCCGGCGGCCAGCCGCTCGCGGAACCGGGCCGCCTGCGCCTTGAGCTCGGCGCCGCTCATCGCCTGGAAGCGGGGCTCGAGGGCGTTGATGGCCTCGACCTTGGGGCGGACGCGCTTCAGGAGCCGGTCGTTGGCGGTCCCGAAGACAGCCCTCATGCCGGAGAGGAGGGACTGGACAACCGAAACGGCCATTCAAGACTCCGGAGCGGCGGTCTCACCCGCCCGGGGGCGCCGGGCGCAGGATACGGCCTGCAAGATTACCATGCGGAGGGGGGGGCGGAAAGGGAGAGGGCGAATCAACCGCTTGCCGCGGCCTATTTCCGGAAGGCGACCTCTTCCAGGATGTAGAGCATCGGGTTCACCGCCACGCCGTTCAGCCGCACCTCGTAGTGGAGGTGGGGCCCGGTCGTGCGGCCCGTGTTGCCCACCTCCGCGATCACGTCCCCCCGGCGGACCTTCTGCCCCACCCGGACGAGGTTCCGGTGGTTGTGGGCGTAGCGGGTGATGATGCCCTGCATGTGGCGGATCTCGACGATGTTCCCGTAGCCGGACTCGCGCCCCGAGGTGATGACGACGCCGTCGCCGGGGGCCAGGATGGGGGTGTTCACCCGGGCCACGATGTCCACGCCCGCGTGGAACTCGCGGCCGCCGGTGAAGGCGGAGAGGCGGCTCCCGAAGGTGGAAGTGACCCACCCCTTCGCGGGGAGGATGGAGGGCGTGTGGGCCAGCATCACGCGCTTCTCGCGGAAGGCCTCGAAGACCTCCTTGAATCCGACCTCCTGCTCGGTGGCGCGGCGCTCCATGTCGAGGAACTGCCGGCCCAGGCGGCCCACCACCAGCTTCTCGGCCTCGGGCAGCTTCTCCACTTCGTCGAGGAGGCCCGGCCGGGTGACGCCGCCGACGCCCAGATCGCTCTTGCGCTCGGCGGGCTTGAGGGAGGCCATGACGCGGAGCTGCTCCTCCAGCTTCCGCAGGCGGACGAGGCTCTGGTCCATCTGCCGCATGCGCTCGTTCATCCGGTCCAGCACCGTCCGCTGGACCTGGACGCGCTCCATCAGGGGCTCAAGGCGGGCGAGGTTGCGTTCGAGGGTGACCCGGTCGGCGAAGAGATAGGCGCTGGTGCCGAGGAGGGAGAGGGCGAGGAGAACGGCCGCGGCCACGGCGCGGCGCGAGATGGCGAAGCGCCTCGCCCCGCTTCCTTGGTTCGGGATGACCATGACGGTGTAACGCTTGCTGGCCACCCTTCTCCCCCCATGCACGATCAGGATGGTCGCTTCTGTACGCTACCTCAGCAGGCGGTGCAGTGTCCGAAAACAAAAATATGAGGGCATTTTCCCGCTTCTGCTCGACCCTAGCACGGCTTTTTTAGAGCTGTCAAGAATTCTCCCCAGGGAGATAATGTATTATTTTCACTATTTTTATTCAATACATGACCGCTCCGGAGTCCACTAAAAGAGCCTGGCCGGTGATGGTTCGGGCGTCCTCGCTGGCGAGAAAAGCGACCGCCCGGCCGATGTCCTCCGGGGTTTGCTCCCGGCGAAGAGGGGTCTGGGCCACGAAGTGGTCGAAGACCTCCCGCGGGCTCTTGCCCTCCAGGCCGGGGAGCTTGGCCTCGTAGAGCCGGGCCAGGCGCTCCCACATGGGGCTCCAGATGAGGCCCGGGCAGACGGCGTTGACCGTCACCCCGTGGGGGGCGGCCTCCCGGGCGAGGGCCTGGGTGAAGATGATGACGGCGGCCTTGCTCGCGCTGTAGTGGGGGATGGCCGGGGTGCCATGCCTCCCCGCCCGCGAGGAGATGTTGACGATCCGGCCCCAGCGCTGCGCCTGGAGGTGCGGCAGGGCGGCCTGGCAGAGGAGGAAGACGCCCTTCACGTTCACCTCGTAGGCCGCGTCCCAGTCCTCCTCGGTTAGATCGGAGAGGGGGAGGCCCAGCTTGAGGTCCGGGCCGCCGATGACGCCGGCGTTGTTCACCACGGCGTGCAGCCCGCCCAGGCGCGCGCGAGTCTCGCCGACGGCCGAGCGGCACTGATCGGCGCGCGCCACGTCGAGCCCGAGGGCGATGGCGCGCCCGCCCCGCCCCTCAGCCTCGGCCGCGGCGGCCTCGGCGCCCGCGAGCGAGACATCCGCCAGCGCCAGCGCCATCCCCTCCTCGGCGAGGCAGCGGGCGATCCCCCGGCCGATGCTTCCCCCCGCGCCCGTGACGAGGGCGACCCGGCCCTCGAGCCCCCGCGCGCGCGCCGGGCCCATCGCCTACTTCTCGCCGGTCCCGTAGCCCGACATGGCGCCGCCCTGGGCCGCCCAGTCCTGGAACACCTTGATGCCCTCGAGGACAGTGGGGATGCCGGCGTAGGTGCTCATCTGGATAATGACCTCGAGGATCTCGGCGTCCTTCGCCCCGTAGCTCCGGGCGGCCGTGAAGTGGGAGCGCATCTGGTTGAAGCGCCCCGAGGTGCACAGCGCCGCGATGGCGCAGAGCTCCCGGGTCTTGTGGGGGATGACCTCCCGGTCGTAGAGCCCCCCGTGCACGAATTTCTGCATGAGGGAGGAGAAATGGAGGTCGACCGTGTTAAGCCGTTTGAACAGTGTTTCCGTGTAACCCGTTCCATATTGGGTGTCCCCCCGCCGGACGGCGGCGGGGTCTATCGGCTGCTCCTCTGGCATTCCGAACCTCCTCTCTCAGGCCGCCACGACGGAATTCACGAGCCTTCCAAGACCCTCGACCTCGATCTCCACCACGTCTCCCGCCTTCAGGAAGGCGGGCGTCGCGCGGGCGTAGCCCACCCCGGAGGGGGTGCCCGTCATGAAGAGATCCCCCGGTTCGAGGGTGAAACCCTTGGAGAGGGAGGCGAGCATGGCCGGGACGCTGAAGATCATATTGGCGGTGGTCGAATCCTGTCGCAGGTCGCCGTTCACCCAGCTGCGGAGGCGGAGCTTGGCCGGCTCTTTCACATCCTCCTTGGGGACGACGCAGGGCCCCAGGGGGCAGGAGCCGTCCAGGGTCTTGCCCTTGAAGATCTGCTTATGGCTGCGCTGGAGGTCACGGGCGGAGATGTCGTTCCCGCAGCAATAGCCGAAGATGTAGTCGTCCATCTTGGACTCGGGGATGTCTCTGCCCCTCTTGCTGATGATCACCACCAGCTCGGCCTCGTAGTCGAGCTGGGAGGTGCAGGCGTGCAGCGGGATGCCCGCCCGGTGGCCGACGAGGGTGCCGGGCGCCTTGGTGAAGAACATGGGCACGTCCATCTTCGCCTGGGCCTCGGTGATGGCCTTGGTCCGGAGCCCCTCCTCCACGTGGTCGGTGTAGTTGAGGCCCATGCAGAGGATGTTCTTGGGGGGGTCGGGCACCGGGGGCAGGAAGGTGACGGCGTCGGGGTCCATCAGGACGGGGGCGATGTCCTTGTCCTTCGCCCGCTTCTCGGCTTCGGCCACCAGGGCCCGGACGCGGGGGCCGATCGCCCCCCACCGCTCGATCAGCTCCCGCATGGAGCCCGCGGCCAGGTCCGGCTGGCCCAGGATGCCGGCGATCCGGGACAAATGGGCGATCTTCTCCCCGACGTACACCCCCACCCGGGACACTCCCCGGTAGTCGTAGCTCAGAAGCCTCATGGCGTTCCCCCATCGGAAAGCCGGCGCCCGGGGCGCCGGTCGGTTGCCGGGCTCAGTCCGCCCCGAAGCGCTTGAGGGCCTCGGGGGCGAACTCCACCCCGTGGCCCGGGACCTCGGGGACGCGGAGGCTCCCCTTCTCCACCTTGAACTCCCGGGTGAGCGTCCCCGCCGGGAAGAGCTCCATGTACTCCACCATGGCCCCGCTCGAAGCCGCCCCCACGAGGCTCGTGGAGAGGTCGTGCGCCAGGTGGCTCGTGAGCGTCAGGTTGAAGGCGTCCGCCAGGCGGGCGATCTTCATGAACTCGGTGACGCCCCCGCACCGGCCCACGTCGGGCTGGAGGTAGGCGGCGGCTCGGCGCTCGCAGATTTCCCGGAAGCCCCACCGCATGTAGGCGTTCTCCCCCGCCGCGACGGGCACCGCGCTCTTGCGGGCCACCTCGGCCAGGTCGTCCACCGAGTCGGCGATGACGGGCTCCTCGAACCAGGCCACCCCGTACTCGGCCAGCATCTTCGAGACCTCGACCGCCTCGCGGACGTTGTACTTCTGGTTGGCGTCCACGTAGAGGGTGAAGCCCGGCCCCATCTCCTTGCGGAGCATGGCGATGCGCTCGCGGTCGCGCGGGGTGCCGATCTTGAACTTGTAGCCCGTCATCCCCTTCTCGGCCGCGCCCTGGGCCTCGTCCAGGAGCTCGGCGTCGGTCAGGGTGTGCCAGCCCCCGCTGCCGTAGGCGGGCACGCACTGGCGGTAGCCGCCGAAGAGGCGGTTGAGGGGCATCCCCGCCGCCTTGCCCACGATGTCCCAGAGGGCGATGTCCACCGCCGAGAGGGCGTAGACGCCGAGGCCGGCCCTAAGCCGCGCCTTGTTCGGCCCCCACATCCGGTGCCAGAGCGCCTCGGGCGCCAGGGCGTCCTGGCCGATGGTGAGGGGGCCCAGCTCGTCGCGGACGTAGGCGGCCATGGCGGCCCCGCCCTCCCCGCCCAGGACGGTGGTGTAGCCCGTCCCCGAGGGCCCGCCCTCGGTGTGGACGAGGACGGCCACGCAGTCCACGTGCTTGTACACGCCCAGGGAGCTGGAGAAGGGCTTGGCCAGCGGGATCTTGAGCCGCTTCGCCTCGAGGGCGCGGATCTTCAGGCCGGGCATCGGGAAACCTCTCTCACAGGAAATTCATGGCGCGGATGCGCATGGCTTGGTTGGTGCCGTCCGAGTGCAGGAAGCTCGTCACGTCCCGCAGGTACTTCTCCATCGGGGCCTCGGTCATGTAGCCCATCCCGCCCCAGACCTCTAGGGAGCGGGTGGCGATGCGGAAGGAGGCCTCCGAGACGAAGGCCTTGGTGAGGAAGCCCAACTTCGGGTCGTAGAGGTCGTCCCGCCCCGCCGTCCAGGCGGCGTAGTGGAGGAGCCGGCGGCTGGCCTCGTACTCGGCCAGGCAGTCGCAGAGCATGAAGCCCACCGCCTGGTGCTCGATGATGGGCTTGCCGCCCTGGACGCGGTTGCGGGCGTACTCCAGGGCGTCCTCGTAGGCGGCCCGGGCGGTGCCCAGCACCGTCGCCGCCGCCTCGATGTTGGAGCCGCGGACGAACTTGCGGCGCGCCTTCATCGCCTCGTTCACGGCGCTCACCCGGTTGGCGTCCGGCACCCGGCAGTCCTTGAGGACGAGTTCGGCGTTCTGGGAGAGCCGCTGGCCCATCTTGTCGTGGATCTCCCCGATCGAGAAGCCCGCCATGTCGGGGGTGACGATGTAGTAGGTGAGGCCCTCGGAGACGCCCTTCGAGGGGTCGGTGCGGGCGGCGAGAAAGTAGAGCTTGGCGATGCCGCCGTTCGAGATGAATTGCTTGGTGCCGTTCACCACCCAGCCGCTCCCGTCCCGGACGGCGGTGGTGCGCACCCCGGCGGAGGGGCTGTCGTAGGGGATGATGTTGTCCGAGCCGCCCGAGGGCTCGGTCATGGCGATGGCCAGGTGGAAGCGGTGGTCCTCCAGGAAGCGGGGCAGGTAGCGGGCGCGCTGCTCCTCGTTGGTGAGGCGCTCCAGGAGGTGGCTGATCTTCCAGGTCTGGTCGAAGGTGACGGCCACCCCGAGGTCGCCCCAGGCCAGCTCCTCTCCCACCAGGCAGAGGGTGAGGACGTCCGCCCCCCCGCCCCCCATGGCCTCCGGAAGCGCCAGGGTGCGCAGCCCCGCCCGGGCGCCCTTCTCGACCACCGCCCAGGGGAAGCGCTTGTGCGGATCCTTCTCCTGGTCGAGGGCCTTGGCGACGGGGCGGATCTCCCGCTCGGCGAACTCGTGGGCCAGTTTCTGAAGCGCCAATTGCTCTTCGGTCAGCGAAAAGTCCATTCCCTGCATCCTCCCCGCCGGGGAGCCCGGCTGGCGAGCCTTCCCGAATGAAGTGAATGAAGACGGATGACCTGCGAGAAACCGGGCGGATGGTATCGGCCCGGGCCGGAAAGCGCAAGGCAGACGTGCATTCTCCCGCGTTGCGGCCGCGGGGAGCCCGCCGCCCGGGAGAGGGCTCTCTGCCTCATCTCCGATTTCATGGCGCTCCCCCGCGTGCGCCCATCTCCATTGACAAACCAACGCTATATATAGACAATCCCTGTGGAACAAAAAGGAATTATCGATTTCCACGGTGGTCCGGCGCCCTTGCCATCGGGAATGCGTATGACATGAAACTTCACTTTTTTCCTCAGGAGTTGTGGTTATGCCAAGGAAAATATTTGCGTTTCTGGCTGCGCCGGTTCTGGCCCTCTCGGTTTCGGCTACGGCCCCGGGCTGGGGGGCGGAGACCTTCCGCATCTCGGCCATCCCGGACGAGGCGCCCACCAAGCTCATCCGCATCTTCGAGCCCCTCGCCGCCTACCTCTCGAAGGAGCTGGGCGTCCCGGTGAAGTTCACCCCCCTCGTGGACTACGCCGCCACCGTCGAGGCGCTGGCCGCCAAGAAAGTGGACATGGTCTGGTACGGCGGCTTCACCCACGTCCAGGCGCGCATCCGAACCAAGGGCGAGGCGGTTCCCCTCGTCATGCGCGACCGTGACGCCGTTTTCAAGAGCCACTTCATTGCGCGGGTCGGCTCGGGCATCAAGAGCCTCAAGGACCTGAAGGGCAAGACCGTCGCCTTCGGGAGCGTGAGCAGCACCTCGGGCCACCTCATGCCCCGCTTCTTCCTCCTCCAGGCGGGGGTCAACCCCGAGCGGGATTTCGCCAAGTTCAGCTTCACCGGGGCGCACGACGCCACCGTGAAGTGGGTGGAGGAGGGCAAGGTGGACGCCGGCGCCCTGAACGAGCAGGTGTGGGAGAAGATGGTGGCTGGGAAGCTGGTGGACACCAAAAAGGTAGCCATCTTCTACACCACCCCTCCCTACTACGACTACAACTGGACGGTGCGGGGCGGCCTCTCCCCTGAATTCAGGGAGAAAATCAAGCGGGCCTTCCTCAAACTCGACTACAGCAAGCCCGAGGACCGGAAGATCCTCGGCCTCCAGGGCGGGAAGAAGTACATCCCGGCCAAGCCGGGCGACTACGACAGCATCGAGCGGGCCGCGAAGAACGCCAAGCTCTTGAATTAGCGCCCAAGGCCGTGTAATCACGCGGGGCCGGGGGAGGAATCTCCTCCCCCGGCCTCCCCGTCTCCTGCGAGGAGCGT